>OFJB01000061.1_pt1 | contig 75459 bp, 73 predicted proteins | sample 1775081 | NCBI WGS metagenome assembly OFJB01 (sample SAMN08195771, study PRJEB24354) | sludge metagenome | isolation source: initial sludge from phenol fed wastewater aerobic bioreactor | place: India: Nagpur | collected 2016-06-05 | reverse complement strand
AACCCCGGATAACCCCCTCTCCAATTTTGCCAAGGTTGGGGTCGAGGGTTCGAATCCCTTCGCCCGCTCCAGTTTCTTTTAGGAAAATCAATTATATATCCGGTTCGAAGACGCCGTCCCGCTGGAGACAAAGGTCTCCGGACTGGGCGTTGTCTCCAAATTGTCACCGGCTGCATTCCAAAAATCGGATACGCTGGAGCCGCATCGGCAGCTTGGTCCCAGCCGCGCGAGGGCGGAGAGTTGGCTAGGCGTGACGGCTCTTTCTCCCCGCAAGCGAAGCTCATATGCTCGAACTCAGACAGGGCGCTTGCCATATCCCCACTCCGGATCGGCATCGTCGCGCCCTTGACGCGTTCGGCCATGACCGCAGGGCGGTCGTGATAACTAAGCCGACTCGCCTTTCACAACGCCGACGCACATCTTCGCCACTATGTCGAGCAACGAGCATGGGGGGCATATTCATGGACGCATCGCGGCATGCACTTTTTGTCGCCTCGGCGGCGCTGATGGGATTGGCCTTGGCGGTGGCGCCCGGCATTGCGGAAGAAGCGACCATCCCAGGCATACAGGGCGCCGATCATGCGACACTCCTGCCGAGCGGGGTGCCTGTGACCACGTCCGGCGTTGTGACCGGCGTGTTTGGGAAGGGCTTCTTCTTGCAGGCGTTGATCCCGGACGGCAATGCCCGCACGTCCGACGGTCTCTACGTCTTCCTGCCCAACCCGGATACTTTTCCCGCCATCGAGGCTGGGCAGGTTCTGAAGGTGACTGGCCGTCCAGTCGAGTTCAAGCCCTTCCCGGAACTTCCCATCCAGAGGACGCGGAAGGTGGTGACCTGCGGCACGACGGATGTCACCGAGGTCCCGTCGAATGACCGCGACAAGTTCCTGCCCATCACCGAGTTGACCGACGTCAGCGCCATAGAGGTGCTGGGGACGGCCGAATTGCCGCCTCCCGTTGATCTGTTGCCGCCGGGCGCGCGAATCCCCATCGCGTCCGCTGACGCGCCGAATACGCCTTTCGATCCCAATCACCACCCGCGTGATTACTTCGAGACGCTCGAGGGCATGCGGGTTCGCATTCCCGATGCGGTGGCTGTCTCGCGGAAGGAAGACGGGTGGGATGCCTTCTGGGTCGCGACGGCCGGCAACCTCGCGACTGACGAGGTTTCGGCCTCGGGCCTTCCTCTGGAACGCGAGGACCACGTCTTCCCGGAAGTCATCCAGGTTCACAAGGCTGATGGCCAGCCTCGTCTTGCCCTGGTGCCGGGCACGAAGCTCGGCGATCTCACCGGCGTGCTGACCTATGAAAACGGGAACTACATGGTCGTGCTCGACCAGAAGATCGACCCCGCACACCTTCAGGCGCCGACGCCAGCACCGCAGCTGCCCCTGAGCCCCGGTGTACGGATTGCGAGCTATAACACCAAGAACCTGTCTGCTGTCGATCCTGTCGCGAGGTTCCAGGCGATCGCGAAGCAGATCGTGACCGAGCTCGGCGCGCCCGACATCATCGCGTTGCAGGAGATCCAGGACGATGACGGCAAGGCGATAACGTCGGTCGTCACCGCGGGAAAGACCTTGGGCTTGCTCGTGAACGCGATCTCTGCCGCCGGTGGTCCGACCTATAAGGTGATCGCGTTGGACCCGATTCTGCCAAATACCGACGGTGGGGAACCCGGCGGAAACATCCGCACCGCATTCCTCCTGAAGGAAGGCACGCCCGTCACGCCGGGAATGACGGAACGGCTCTTCGACGGCGCCGATCGCTGCACCGACCAAAATGCCTTCAAATTCACGCGCAAGCCGCTTCTCCTGGAGGCCGCCATCGCCGGACAGCCTTATGTGCTGGTCAACCTGCACCTGAGCTCGAAGCTCGGTGACGACGGCCTGTATCTGGCTGTCGAGGATCCGCAGCAACCTTCAACGGCTGATCGGTGGCGTCAGGTCGAAGCGTTGCTTGCAGAGCTGGAGAGGCGCTATCGTCCCACCGGCGCGCGCATCATCCTGATGGGTGATTTCAACGACGTTGCCGGTTCTGAATCTCTGAAGCCGCTGTTCGACAGTGCGTTCCGCTTCACGTCGGCGCCAGATAGCCGCGGGCCCAAGTTCAAGTTTTCCCACGCCCACAACGGCGTCCGCACCGCGATCGATCACTTCATGATCAGCGCGGGCGTGCCGGCGGATGTGGTGAAGCAAGTGATCTATCTCGATGTGAACGTCGATGCCGCGGATCAGGTGAGCGACCACAATCCGATCGTGCTCGTGCTCGATTGACTTTGCGGCTCATGTCGCCACCAGTCCCGGCCGGTCTCCATCAGGGGTGGCGGCCATCGCACCATCGTGCTGGGCGCAGAAGATCCTCGGCGCCTCCGATCTCAATGGCAGGATATGCAATTGGCAATTGATGACACCCTACTGCCCGACGTGGGCAGTATCGACGAGTGCTGGCCGTTGCGAGAAAGAATGCGCTCTGCTGGTTCCAATGGTAGCGCCGAAGACTAAGCGGTGATCGCCTCCCTCGTCGGGACCTTTAAGTTCAACAGTATCGACTCCCAACGCCTCCCTTGCGAACGTCATCATCCGCATAGCCAATGGCCACCAAAACAGCCGCATCGACGACCTCATGCCATGGCCCCATCCCGCCCAGCCTGCCTTCAGCGACCTGACTGAAGACGGCGCTTGTAGCAATGCCTCAACGCAAGCGCGTCCATGTTTGCGTCTTGCAAAGCGGTGCCACGACGCAACCCGTCAATTTGAGAGTGTTGTCGCCAACGAGGGTGATCGATCCGGAATAGGTCTTGCCGTCTTCGGTATTATAGACGGTTCCACCGGTCCATTGTTCGGGCCCACCGGTGAAGCCGGTGAGGATGGCCAATCCCTTGATGCGTCGACTACGCAGGGAGGCATTGGAATTGTTCACGTCCTTGAGATCCGGGTCGGCATTCAGATTGTTCGAGGCGACGATACGTCCGCAGAGATTGGTGCCACACTTGGAAATCTCCACTTGGCCGCCGTGGACGGGCGTTTGCCAAAGGCCGGTAGGGTCGGCCGCCAGCGCCGGCGCGGTTAGGATAGTGGCGACGACAACACCTGAAATCAGATTTCTTAACGACAACACGTTGCACATCAGATCACTCCTCCGAATATTATGGCTTTGTTGGTAATTTTGACGTGAGAACCGACTTTATTTCAAGCGAAAATAAGAAGCGGTCATCTCCCAACTCTGTTTCAAGCTCATCCGTAGTTCTGCGAAACGCTATTCCGACGCTCTTCATCAATAAGCTCTTTCTTGGAGAGCTTGCCCACCACGCTCTTGGGTAGCTGATCGCGGATCTCGATGGCCTTCGGCATTTCGATCTTGGAGATCTGGCCGGACAGGAAGTCCATAAGCTCCTCTGGGGTCGCATGCATGCCTGCGCGAACGGTCACAAACGCCTTGGGAGCCTGCCCGCGATAGGGGTCGGAAATGCCGATGGCAACGGCTTCGGCCACTGCCGGATGCAGATAGAGCGCTTCCTCGATGATACGCGGATAGACATTGTAGCCGCCGCACAGGATGACGTCCTTGATGCGATCCACGAGGAACAGGTAGCCGTCCTCGTCCAGGTAGCCGACGTCGCCGGTGCGCAGGGCGCCGTCCAGGAAGATGTCGGCAGTTTCTTCCGGCCGGTTGTAGTAGCCCCGCATGACCTGCGGCCCGCGGACATAGACTTCGCCTTTTTCTCCCACGCCCACCTGGCGTCGGGGGGCGGCAAGATCGTGAATCTCGATCACCGTCTGCGGCAGCGCGCTACCTACCGAGCCGTCCTTCACCACGCCCAGGGGGGGATTCGTCGTAACGACGGGGGACGCCTCGCTGAGGCCATAGCCTTCCACCAGCTTGCAGCCAGTGAGCGCCTCAAAACGCTCGCGTACTTCGTTCGGCAGCGGCGCGCCGCCGGAAATGCACAAGCTCAAAGATGACAGATCCCGTTTTTCGATATCCTCGCTGCCGTTGATTGCAGTGAAAAGGGTCGGCACGCCGGGGAACATATCGGGCTTCTCCCGCTCGATCGTGTCAAGCAGATCGGTGAGGATGAAGCGCGGGATCAGGAGGATCTCCACACCGAGCCTGATCGGGATGACCATGGCCGTCTGCATAGCGAAGACGTGGAACAAGGGCAGCACCGCCACCACCCGCCTAATGCCCAGACGCTGGCACTGGGCGTGCTCCATGACCTGCTGGGCGTTGGCGGAGATATTGGCGTGGGTGAGCATGGCGCCCTTGGGCACGCCGGTGGTGCCTCCGGTATATTGCAGGACCGCAATATCGTGCAGCGGGTCGATGGCCACCGGCCGAGGCACCGCGCCATGCCTCAGCAGCGATGCGTAGGCGAGATGCAGGCCGTCACCGGGATGGTATTCGGCCCGTTCCCTACGCTTGAACAGTGTGAACAACAGCGCCTTGGCGGCGGGCAGGATGCCGGCCATGGGGCACACGATGATCTGCTTCAGCCCCGCTTCCCGGGCCACTGCGGCGACCCGGGCATGGATGAGCTTGAGGTCCGGCACCACCATCATCGTGGTGCCGGAATCCCGGATCTGGTGGCGCAGCTCCCGCTCTACGTAGAGCGGGCTGTAGTTGACCACCGTGCCCCCCGCCTTCATCACGGCAAAGAAGAAGATCACCGAATAGGGTGTGTTGGGCAGGCAAAGACCGACCTTGACGCCTGGCCCGACGCCTTCCGCCTGGAGCCCCGCGGCCACCTTATTGACCAGCGTGCCCAACGCCGCATAGGTCCATTGCCGGCCAAGAAAGTTCAGCGCCGGCCGGTTGCCGAACTGAGCGACACTGGCATCGAGTAGTTCCGGGACCGGAACGAGCTCTATGGCCTGGCTATCGGTGCGGTGGAGCATGATATCCTCCCTCGGGACACGGCCGGGCAGGCTGACGCGCCCGTGCCGTGGCGCTCCTCGTTTGTCGGTGCCGATCCTGCGCGGATCGGGAGCGGTCGGCCGGCTCTACTTCGTAAAGAGCGGCTGGGTCGGGGTGGTATCGAACCGATAGCGCAGGCCGGCGGAGATAATGTGCACGTAGCCGTCATTTACCTCGGCGATGAGGTTGCCGCGGGTGAGGTTGCCCGGCGCCAGCTGGAGCTGGTTGATGGGGCTGTTCTCGCCAAGGATGAAGCTGTAGCCGAGGTCGGCGGAGAATTGCGGCGTGAACCAGTAGGTGGCGCCGACCGAGAACCAGGTACGGTTGGTGTCGGGCAGGCGCGGGGAGCGGGTCTCATCCGGCACCGGGGTCAGCTCGTAGGCGATGCCGGCGCGCAGCGCGAGCTTCGGATCCCAGCGGTATTCTGCGCCCACCGAGAAGAACCAGCCGTCATTCCAGTGCAACTCCTGCAGGCTCGCCAGCGCGCCCTGGGAGATCACCGCCAGCTGCTGCACGCTGGACCAGTTGGTCCATTCCGCGGTGGCGAGCAAAGTCCACCTGGAGTCCAGCTGCGAGCGGAACGAGGCGGAGACCTGGTCCGGCAAGGTGAGATCGGCGCGGGCGTCGCGCTGGCCGATCTGGTTGTTGAGCAGCAGCAGGTTGAGATTGCCGTTGAGCGTCTGGTCCACCGCCGAGCGGTAGCCGATGCCCAAGGTGGTGCCGGGGGCGAAGGTGAACACCGCGCCGAGGCCGAAGCCGAGGCCCAGCGAGTCGCCCACCACCTGCGCCGAGCCCACCAGCGGCCCCTGCTGGGTGACGCCGAGGATCTGCGCGTTGTCGAGATGGGCGTGGATGTAGTTGACGTTCACGCTGGCGCCCAGCGCCAGCCACTCATTGACCTTGTAGGCCAGAGAGACCTGCCCGTTCACGTCGAAGATGCTGGACTTGCAGCCATAGAAGGCGCCGGACCAGTTGCACTGCGCATCGGTGACGAGGCCGTAGGGCGAGTTCAGCGACAGGCCGATGACGAAGCGGTCCCACCCGTAGGACGCATAGCCGGTGGGCACCAAGCCATTGTCGGCGATGTCACCGACGCCGAGATTGCCGAGATTGGTGCCGAAGGCATTGGAGGCGCTGAACACGTCGATGCTGGCGTGCGGCGCGATATAAGAGAAATTCTGCTCCACGGCGAGGCCGGGGGTGAAGTTCACCGCCGCCGGGTTCCAGTACATGGAGGCGAGACCCTCGCCACCGGAGGTCGCGTAACCGGCAAATGCACTGCCTTGGTAATAAGAACTCTGCTCGCGAAGGCCAAAGCCACCGGCCTGGACTTCATAGCCTGCAAAAAGAACAGAGATTGACGCTGCAACGCCGCTGACACAACGGACGAGAATGCTTGAACCCGGCATGTGGCCCCCTTGTTGATCCGACGTTTCCCCAGGACACGGCTCTCACACATGTCCATTACGTTTTTGTGATTACCTATACGGCAATATAAACCCCAATAGGGATATGTTCGTCAACAGCCATTCATCCCTGGATGGCGCACGATCGGACCGACGCGAGGGAGCCGTCAGGGTCACGTTGGGCAGCGTCTTCGGCGCCAAATGCAGAGCTTGGCGGGCGCCCCCGAAGATGGCGAGGCATCAAGCCATCGATGGTGTCTCCGCTCCTGATGCATTGCGTATACGTCCTCAACATGCATTAATGAGAAATAGATTGACGTATAGGTGATGGTGTGGCACGGAATCGAAAAAGCAACAGTGGCGGGCCGACCGACACCTTTTTCAGCGTCGCGGAACTGGCTCGTGCGCTCGCCACCACAGCGCGCACGATCCGCTTCTATGAGGATAAGGGACTGATCGCGCCGCGCCGCGCCGGCGTGATGAGGGTCTACACCAAGCGCGACAGTGCGCGAATGGTGTTGATCCTGCGCGGCAAGCGGCTCGGCTTTTCCCTACGGGAGATCAAGGAATACCTTGATCTTTATGACGCAGACCCGACGCAAGCGGACCAATTGCGGATGCTTCTGAAAAAGGTGCAGGACCGACTCGAAATGCTGGAAGAGCAGCGTCAGGTTGTCGAAGAAATGATGGCTGAGCTTAAAGACATCGAAGATCAGGCCATTTCCGGTCTTCAATCAGCAGCTGGTGGCAATAAGTCAGTCTGACGTATCCAGGAAATCGCGCTTTTCTTAACCCAAGATCGAACACAGGCAGGAACGCTCAATGCAGAACGTTGTTATAGCGGGGTATGCCCGTTCTCCTTTCACCTTGGCGAAGAAGGGGGATCTTGCGCGGGTTCGTCCGGACGACCTTGCGGCGCAGGTGGTGGCGCAGCTGGTGGCGCGCACCGGGGTGAAGGCGGAGGACATCGAGGACCTGATCCTCGGCTGTGCCTTTCCCGAGGCTGAGCAGGGCTTCAACGTCGCCCGCCTGGTGGGGATGATCGCCGGCCTGCCCCAGTCGGTGGCGGGGGTGACGGTGAACCGCTTCTGCGGCTCGTCCATGCAGTCGGTGCACATTGCCGCCGGCCAGATCCAGCTGGGCGCCGGCGAGGCCTTCCTGTGCGCCGGCGTCGAGGGCATGAGCCGGGTGCCCATGACCGGCTTCAACCCCATGCCCAATGCCGCGCTCTATGAGAAGATGCCGGCCGCCTATATGGGCATGGGCGACACCGCGGAGAATGTCGCCAGCAAATGGCAGATCACCCGCGCCGACCAGGACGCCTTCGCCCTGAGGAGCCAGGAGAAGGCGACGAAGGCCGAGGCCGAGGGCCGGTTCAAGGCGGAGATCGTCCCGATCCGCATCAACGGCAAAAGCGCCGAGGTGGACGGCTGCATCCGCCGCGATGCGACGCTGGAAGCCCTGGCCGGCCTGAAGCCCGCCTTCGACCAGAACGGCACGGTGACCGCCGGCACCTCCTCGCCGCTCACCGACGGCGCCGCCGCGGTGCTGGTGTGCACCGAGGCCTATGCCGAGAAGAACGGCCTTGAGCCCCTCGCCCGCGTCAAGAGCGTGGCGGTGGCCGGCTGCGCCCCGGAGATCATGGGCATCGGCCCCGTCGCCGCCACCCGCAAGGCGCTGGAGCGTGCCGCCATCTCCATCACCGACGTGGACGTGGTGGAGCTGAACGAGGCCTTCGCCTCCCAGGCCATCGCCTGCCAGCGCGAGCTCGGCATCCGCGACGAGACCCTGAACATCGACGGCGGCGCCATCGCGCTCGGCCATCCCCTCGGCGCCACCGGCGCGCGCATCGTCGGCAAGGCGGCATCGCTGCTGAAGCGCGAGGGCGGCAAATATGCCCTCGCCACCCAGTGCATCGGCGGCGGCCAGGGCATCGCCACCGTGCTCGAGCGCATCTGAAGGAGGCGCGGCAATGAGCACGGAAAAGACAGGCTTCGAGATCAGGAAGGTCGCCGTCATCGGCGCCGGCGTCATGGGCGCAGGCATTGCCGCGCACGTCGCCAATGCGGGCATCGAGGTGCTGCTGCTGGACATCGTTCCGGCCGGCGCCACCAACCGCAATGTCATCGCCGACACCGCGGTGGAGAAGCTCATGAAGGCGGACCCCGCCGCCTTCATGTCCAAGCGCGCGGCGAAGCTGGTGAAGGCCGGCAATATCGAGGACAACCTCGCCGATCTTTCCTCCTGCGACTGGATCATCGAGGCGGTGATCGAGCGCCTCGACATCAAGCAGCAGCTCTACGCGAAGATCGAGGCGGCGCGCCGCCCGGGCGCGGCGGTGTCGTCCAACACCTCCACCATCCCGCTGGCCGACCTCACCAAGGGCCTGCCGGAGAGCTTCCGCCGCGACTTCCTCATCACCCACTTCTTCAACCCGCCGCGCTACATGCGGCTGCTGGAGATCGTGGCCAGCGCCGGAACCAACCCGGAGACGGTGGCGGCGGTGTCGCGCTTTGCCGACGTGAAGCTCGGCAAGACCATCGTCACCTGCAAGGACACCCCCGGCTTCATCGCCAACCGGCTCGGCACCTACTGGCTGCAGCTGGCGGTGGGCGAGGCCTTCGCCCTCGGCCTCAAGGTGGAGGATGCCGACGCGGTGATGGGCCGGCCGTTCGGCTTTCCCAAGACCGGCGTGTTCGGCCTCATCGACCTCGTCGGCCTCGATTTGATGCCCCATGTGCAGGGCTCGCTGAAGCGGGCGCTGCCCACCTCCGACCCGTTCCACGCCACCTTGCGCGACGAGCCGCTGATCTCGAGGATGATCGAGACCGGCTATACCGGCCGCAAGGGCAAAGGCGGCTTCTACCGCCTCAACAAGGCCGGCGGGCAGAAGCTGAAGGAGGCCATCGACCTTGCAACGGGTGAGTATCGCCCGCAGGTGAAGGCCCAGGTGGCCGAGCTGGAAGACGGCGGCGGCAAGGACCTTTTCGCCCTCATGTCGGCGCCCGGCGCCGGCGGGCGCTATGCCCGCGCGGTGATGGCCCGCACCCTCTCTTATGCCGCCCGCCTCATCCCCGAGGCGGCCGACGACATCGTCGCAATCGATGATGCCATGCGGCTCGGCTACAACTGGAAATACGGGCCGTTCGAGCTGATCGACAAGATCGGCGCCGCCCGCCTCATCACGCTCTTGAAGGCGGACGGGGAAGAGGTCCCGGCTTTGCTCGCTTTGGCCGCGGACCAGCCCTTCTACCGGGTGGAGAACGGCACGCGGCAGCATCTCGGCCTCGATGGCGCCTATCACGACATCGTCCGCGCCGAGGGCGTGCTACTGCTCGCCGACATCAAGCTGAAGGCGCAGCCCCTCCTCAAGAACGGCTCGGCGTCCCTGTGGGACATCGGCGACGGCGTGGTGTGCCTGGAGTTCACCTCCAAGAGCAACTCTTTGGACGAGGGCATCATCACCCTTCTGTCCAAGGCGCTGAAGCTCACCAAGGACAAGTACAAGGCCCTCGTCATCTATAATGAGGGCTCGAACTTCTCCGTGGGGGCCAATCTTGGCCTCGCTTTGTTCGCCTGCAATATCGGCGCGTTCGGCGAGGTGGAGAAGCTGGTGGCCACCGGCCAGAAGGCCTACCAGGACATGAAGTACGCCCCCTTCCCCGTGGTGGCGGCGCCCTCCGGCCTCGCTTTGGGCGGCGGCTGCGAGATCCTGCTCCATTCAAGCGCCGTGCAGGCCCATGCGGAGAGCTATATCGGCCTGGTGGAATGCGGCGTCGGCGTGCTGCCGGCGTGGGGCGGCTGCACCGCGCTGCTGGAGCGCTGGGCCACCGACCCGAAATTCCCCAAGGGGCCCATGCCGGCGCCCTCCAAGGTGTTCGAGACGGTGTCCACCGCCACCGTCGCCAAGTCGGCGGCCGAGGCGAAGGAGCTGAAGTTCCTGCGCGAGAGCGACGGCATCACCATGAACCGTGACCGCCTCCTCGCCGACGCCAAGGCCAGGGCACTTTCTCTCGTGGACGGCTACCAGCCGCCCAAGCCGGTGGAGCTCTTCCTGCCCGGCCCGTCCGGCAAGGTGGCCATGGACATGGCGGTGGAGGGCTTCTCCAGGCGCGGCATGGCGACGAAGCACGACCGTGTGGTCTCCGGCGTCCTCGCCGGGGTGCTGACCGGCGGCGATGCCGACCACATCGCCCCGGTCAGCGCCGAACGGGTGCTGGAGCTGGAGCGGGAAGGCTTCATGACGCTCATCCGCACCACCGCCACGCTGGACCGCATCGAGCACATCCTCGAAACCGGCCGGCCGCTCAGGAACTGAGCAACGCAACCCGCCACGCGAGGCGGTCCCCTCTCCCGTCTGCACCGGGCTGGGAGAGGGGGAGACAACGACACGGGAGCCACGCCATGCAGGTCTATAGTCCGCCGCTGCGCGATATGCGCTTCGTCCTCCACGAGCTGCACGGCAGCGCCGAGCTGACCCGGCTCAAGGGCTTCGAGGAGGTCACGCCAGACCTCATCGACGCCGTGCTCGAGGAGGCCGCAAAGTTCGTCACCGAGGTGGTGGCCCCGCTCAACCAGAGCGCCGACCTCGAAGGCTGCGTCTACGAGAACGGGGTGGTGCGCACCCCCAAAGGCTTCAAGGAGGCCTACCGCACCTTCGTCGAGGGCGGCTGGAACGGCATTGCCTGCGACCCGAAATATGGTGGCCAGGGCCTGCCCGCCTCCGTCAACAAGCTGGTGGAGGAGATGCTGTGCTCGGGCAACCTCGCCTTCGGCCTGTGCCCCGGCCTCACCCACGGCGCCTACGAGGCGCTCAAGGACTTCGCCTCGGATGAGCTGAAGGATCGCTTTTTGCCGAAGATGGTGGAGGGCACCTGGTCCGGCTCCATGTGCCTCACCGAGCCCCAGTGCGGCACCGACCTCGGTCTCGTGCGCACCCGCGCCGTGCCCCAGGTGGACGGCAGCTACAAGATCACCGGCAACAAGATCTTCATCTCCGCCGGCGAGCAGGACCTCACCGAGAACATCGTCCACCTGGTGCTCGCGCGCCTGCCCGACGCCCCTAAGGGCATCAAGGGCATCTCGCTCTTCCTGGTGCCCAAATTCCTGCCGAAGGAGGACGGCTCGGTCGGCCCGCGCAACGGCGTGCTGTGCACCGGCATCGAGCACAAGATGGGCATCCACGCCTCCTCCACCTGCCAGCTCTCGTTCGATGACGCGACCGGCTGGCTGGTGGGCGAGCCCCACAAGGGCATGCGCGCCATGTTCGCCATGATGAACTCGGAGCGACTCGCCGTGGGCACGCAGGGCCTCGGCATCGGCGAGGCCGCCTACCAGGGAGCGGTGGCCTATGCCAAGGAACGCCTGCAGGGCCGCGCCCTTTCCGGCGCCAAGCACCCCGACAAGCCGGCGGACCCCATCATCGTGCATCCGGACGTGCGCCGCGCGCTCATGACCATGCGGGCCTACAATGAGGGATGCCGGGCGCTCGGCGGCTGGGTAGCGCGCGCCCTCGATGTCATGGAGCATGCCGAGGACTCCGACGAGCGCAGGCATGCCGAGGACTTCATCGCCCTCATGACCCCGATCGTGAAGGCGCTGTTCACCGATCTCGGCTTCACCAACGCGTCCCTGGGCATGCAGGTCTATGGCGGGCACGGCTACATCCGCGACCACGGGATGGAGCAGTATGTACGCGATGCGCGCATCGCCATGATCTATGAGGGCACCAACGGTGTGCAGGCCCTCGATCTCGTGGGCCGCAAGCTGCCCGCCCACATGGGCCGCTACCTGCGCAGCTTCTTCCACCCCGTGCTGGCCTACATGGACGCCAAGCTCGACGACGAGAATCTGGCACCGCTCATTGCTCCGCTCTCCAAGGCGTTCGGCGCGCTGCAGCTGGCCACCGCCCACATCGCCGAGAAGGGGCTGAAGGACCCGGAGGAGGCCGGCGCCGCCGCCACCGACTATCTGCGCCTCTTCGGCCTGGTGGCGCTCGGCTACATCTGGGTGCGCATGGCCGAGGTGGCGTTCGAGAAGAAGCCCACCGCCAATGGCGATGCCGCCTTCTACGACGCCAAGATCGCCACCGCCCGCTTCTACATCGAGAAGCTGCTGCCCGAGGTTGCGGCTTTGTGGGGCTCCATCAAGGCCGGCAAGGGTACGCTGATGGCCCTCGACGAGGCCGCCTTCTGATCCTGCGCCATGGCGCCTCCGGCGCCATGGTCCACCGACCGGCCCGTCCTCCCGAGGCCGCACCTCAAGCCGCCCCATAAGGGGCGGTTCTTTTTGATCTAAAGGGGTCCCCGATGGCCGATCTGTCCTCCCTCCTCGAAGCCATGCGCGAGCGCGCGGATACCCTTGCCACGTTGGGCTACAAGGTGCGCTTCGATCTCACCGACACCGGCGAGGCCATCTTCCTCGACGCCACCTCCGGCAACGATGTCGCCTTGACCGAGGGTGCAGGCGATGCCGATGCGGTGCTCAAGCTCTCCACCGCCACCCTCGACAAGCTCATCTCCGGCCGCATCGGCCCCATGATGGCCTTCTCCACCGGCCGGCTGAAGGTGGAAGGCTCCCGTGGCGTCGCCCTCAAGCTCGCCGGCCTGCTGGGCGGGGAATGAGCCCGGCACCTCCGTCACCCCATCCGCGCCTCCGGACGACCGCTACGACTGAACCGCCACGACCGAACCGCTGTCGATGCCTCTTCGCAGGCTTCAAAACAATCCTTGGGTGAAAGGGAGAACGATCATGGACGCCATCGGCAAGGTCGCCGTTCTGGGCATCGGGGTGCTCGGTTCGCAAATCGCGTTTCAGGTCGCCTACAGCGGCTTCGAGGTGACCGCATACGACATCGACACGAAAGCGCTGGAGGAGGCCGACAGGCGCCTTTCCGGCCTGATCGGGAGCTATGAGAAGCTCGTTCCGGGGGCGACCGCGGGAAAGGCGACGCAGGCGCGGGACCGCATCGTGCTCACCGCCGATCTCGCCGCGGCGGTGGCTGACGCTGACCTCGTCATCGAGGCGGTGCCGGAGGTGCTCGCCCTCAAGCAGGAGATCTATGGCAAGATATCGAGGCTTGCCCCCGCAGGGACCATCTTCGCCACCAACTCCTCGACGCTGCTGCCGAGCGAAATGAAGGATTTCACCGGCCGGCCCGACCGCTTCCTCGCCTTGCACTTCGCCAATCAGATCTGGCGTTTCAACACTGCGGAGGTGATGGGCACGCCCGAGACCGATCCGGCGGTGTTCGATCGCGTCGTGGCGTTCGCCAAGGCGATCGGCATGGTGCCGATCCCGCTCCGGAAGGAAAAAGCGGGCTATGTGCTCAACTCGCTGCTGGCGCCGTTCCTCAGCGCCGCGGCCAATCTGGCGGCGGGGGGCTATGCGCATCCCCACGACGTCGACAAGGTGTGGCGGATCGCGACCGGCGCGCCGGTGGGGCCATTTCAAATTTTTGATATCATTGGCCTTGTCACGCCCTACAACATCATGTCGCACGGTGACGAGCGGTCACAGGAAATCGCGGCATGGCTGAAGGAAAACTATATCGACAAGGGCAAGCTCGGCGTCGCAACGGGCGAAGGCTTCTATTCCTACAAGTAACGCCGCACCTTGCAAGTAACGCCGCACCTTGCGCGCATGTGAAGGAGCCGCCTCATGTATTACAGCAGCGGAAACTACGAAGCCTTCGCCCGCCCGCGCAAGCCCGAACGGGTCGATGGCAAGACCGCCTGGTTCGTCGGTTCCGGCCTTGCCGCCCTTGCCGGCGCGGCCTTTCTGGTCCGGGACGGCCATATGAAGGGCGAGAACATAACCATCCTCGAGCGCCTCGCGCTGCCGGGCGGGGCGCTCGACGGGCGCGAGGTGCCGGACAAAGGCTTCGTGATCCGCGGCGGCCGCGAGATGGAGGACCATTTCGAATGCCTGTGGGACCTCTTTCGCTCGATCCCCTCCCTTGAGGTGGAGGGGGCGAGCGTCCTTGACGAATTCTACTGGCTGAACAAGGACGACCCCAATGTCTCGCTCTGCCGCGCGACGGTCGACCGCGGCGAGCATGCGCACACAGACGGCCTCTTCACCCTGTCCGCCAGGGCGCAGAAGGACATCATCAAGGTCTTCCTCGCCACCCGCGAGGAGATGGAGAACAAGCGCATCGACGAAGTGTTCGGCGACGATTTCCTCGCCAGCAATTTCTGGCTCTACTGGCGCACCATGTTCGCGTTCGAGGACTGGCACTCGGCGCTGGAGATGAAGCTTTACCTGCACCGCTTCATCCACCATGTCGGCGGGCTGCCGGACTTCAGCGCGCTCAAGTTCACCCGCTATAATCAGTTCGAATCCCTCGTCCTGCCGCTGGTGAAGTGGCTCCGGGAGCATGGCGTCGTCTTCCGCTACGGCGTCGAGGTCACCGACGTGGACTTCGACATCAAGCCGCAGGCCAAGCAGGCGACGCGCATCCACTTGATCGAGGACGGCAAGGCCAGCAGCATCGATCTTGGCCCGGACGATCTCGTCTTCATGACCATCGGCTCGCTGACCGAGAATTCCGATGATGGCGACCACCATACCCCGGCACGGCTGGATACCGGCCCGGCGCCCGCATGGGACCTGTGGCGGCGGATCGCCGCCAAGGACCCGTCATTCGGCCGGCCCGACGTGTTTGGCAGCCGGATCCTGCAGACCAAGTGGGAATCCGCGACGATCACCACCCTTGACGCGCGCATCCCGGACTATATCCAGCGGATCGCCAAGCGCGATCCGTTCAGCGGCAAGGTGGTCACCGGCGGCATCGTGACGGTGAAGGATTCGAGCTGGCTGTGCAGCTGGACGGTCAACCGCCAGCCCCATTTCAAGGCCCAGCCGAAGGACCAGATCGTGGTCTGGTTCTATGCGCTGTTCGTCGACCTCCCCGGCGACTACGTGAAGAAGCCGATGCAGGACTGCACCGGCGAGGAGATCACGCAGGAGTGGCTCTATCACCTCGGCGTGCCGGTGGAGGACATTGCGGAGCTCGCCGCCACCAGCGCGAGGACGGTGCCGGTGATGATGCCCTACATCACCGCCTTCTTCATGCCGCGTCAGGCCGGCGACCGGCCGGACGTAGTGCCGGACGGCGCGGTCAATTTCGCCTTCATCGGCCAGTTCGCCGAATCGAAGGCGCGCGACTGCATCTTCACCACGGAATACTCGGTGCGCACGCCCATGGAGGCGGTCTATACTCTGCTCGACATCGAGCGCGGCGTTCCGGAAGTGTTCAACTCCACCTATGACATCCGCACGCTGCTCGCTGCGACGGGCCGGCTGCGCGACGGGAAGGCATTCAGGATTCCGGGGCCAGCCTTCCTGCGCCGCCTGCTGCTCGATCGGATCGAGGACACCCAGATCGACGAATTGCTGCGGCGATATCATCTCATCGAGGATTGACGCCGCGCGCGGCTTCCGCTCCCCCGTGGCCTGCAACGCAGCCGGCGATCAGGTGTTGGTCGCCAGCGGGGCGAGCGCCTCCGCCCGCAGTTCCTTGCGCAGGAGCTTGCCCACGGGGCTGCGGGGCAGGCTGTCGCGGAAGGCGATCAGGCGTGGCACCTTGTAGGGGGTGAGCTGCGCCGCGCAATGGGCGATCAGCTCGGCCTCGGTCACGCCTGGGTCGCGGCGCACCACGAAGGCCTTGACCGCCTCGCCGCTGGTGGCGCTCGGCACGCCGATCACCACCACCTCCAGCACGCCGGGATGGCTCGCCAGCACGTCTTCCACCTCGTTGGGATAGACGTTGAAGCCGGAGACCAGCACCAGATCCTTCTTGCGGTCGACGATGCGCACCCGCCCGCCCCCATCGACGGTGACGATGTCGCCGGTCTTCAGCCAACCGTCCCCGGTCAAGGCCACGCTGGTCTCCACCGGGCGTAGCCAGTAGCCCGACATGACATTTGGCCCGCGCACCCACAGCTCTCCCGGCTCGCCGGGTGCGACCTCGCGGCCTGCGTCGTCGCGCACGGTGATCTCCAGCGACGGGACCGGCACTCCGGTGGAGCCATCGAAGCGGTCGGTGACGGCAGGCGGGTTGACACACAGCACGGGCGAGGTCTCGGTCATGCCGTAGCCCTCGAGGATCGGGCAGCCGGTGCGTCGGTGCCAATGCTGGGCCACCGCATCCTGCGTCGCCGCGCCGCCGGCTATGGCGAGACGCAGCCCGCCGGTGTCTACGCCGTCGAAGCGGGGATGGCGCAGCAAGGCGTTGTAGAGGGTGTTGATGCCGATGATGGCGTTGAACCGGCTCGCGGCGATGGCGTCGATGAAGCCGTCGACGTCGCGCGGGTTGTCGATGAGGATGTTGCGGGTGCCGATGGCATAGAAGACGCTCATCAGCGTCATGGCGAAGATGTGGTAGAGCGGCAGGGGCGAGACCGCCACTGCAACCTGCATGGCCTCCATCTGGGCGATGGCGCGGACCTGGGTGATGTTGGCCACGAGGTTGCGGTGGGAGAGCATCGCCCCCTTGGCGGCGGCCGTGGTGCCCCCGGTATATTGCAGCACCGCCAGATCCTGCCCGCTCAGCCGCGGCGCCTCGAATGGCAGCGCGGCGCCGCGCGCCAGCACCTCCGTCAGGGCATGAGCGCGCGGCAGGTCGATCGCGGCCGGGGGCGGCTGGTCAACGAGGAAATCGCGCGGATCGGTGACGATCACGGCCTCGAGCGCCGAGCCCTCCAGCACCGGCCGCAGCGCCGGAAGGCAAAGCGCGCAGATGACGATGGCCCGCGCGCCGGAATCGGCGAGCAGGATGCCCAGCTCGCGCGGGGTGTAGAGCGGGTTGACGTTGACCGCCACCAGCCCGGCCCGCAGGATGCCGAGGAACGTCACCGGATATTGCAGCAGGTTGGGCATCATCACCGCCACCCGGTCGCCCTGCGCAAGGCCCAGCTCGCCGCGCAGCCACGCCGCCAGCGCCCGCGAGTACCGGTCCAGCTCCGTCCGGCTCAGGTCGCGGCCGCGGTTGGTGAAGGCCGGGCCGTCGCCGAGGCGGGCCAGCGCATCGTCGTAGAGCGCCGGCAGGGAGGCGAAGACGTCGGGGTCGATTTCGGCCGGAACGCCGGCCGGATAGCCGGAAAGCCAAATCCTGTCCATGGGCGAGCTCTCTGGGCATTGATGGGAAACGGGAGCCGGATCGCCGGCCAGACACGGCGCCGCCGCGCGGCCGCCCGCGCCGTGCGGGGGGTCAGGCGACCAGATAGCCGCCATCGACGCTGAGGGTGGCGCCGGTGGTGTAGCTGGCGGCAGGCGACGCCAGATAAAGCACCGCGCCGGCGATCTCCTCCGGCTGGGCCACCCGGTTGAGCGGGATATGGGCCAGGGCCTGATTGAGGATCTTCGGGTTCTGGATCAGCGCGGCAGCGAATTTCGTGTCGGTGGCCCCCGGCAGGACCGCATTGACGCGCACGCCCTGCGGCGCGCACTCCTTGGCGAAGGCCTTGGTCATGGAGATGACGGCGGCCTTGGTGATGGAATAGATGCCCTGCAGCGCTCCGGGGATGACGCCGTTGACCGAGGCGATGTTGACGATGGAGCCGCCGCCGCCTTGCGCCATCAGCTTCGCGCCGCGGACCGACATGAAGAAATAGCCGCGGATATTCACATCCACCGTCTTCTGGAAGGCCACCGGATCGGTCTCGGTGATCGGCCCGAAATAGGGGTTGGCGGCGGCATTGTTGACGAGGATGTCGAGCCGGCCCCAGCGCTGCTCCACCGCCGCGAAGGCGGCGTCGATGGCCTCCAATTCGCCGATGTGGCAGGCGAGCACGCTCGCCTCGCCGCCAGCCTGGCGGATGGCCTCGGCCACCTGATCGCACGCCTCCGCCTTGCGGCTAGAGAGGATGACGTGGGCGCCGTGCCGGGCGAGGCGCATGGCAATGGCGCTGCCGATGCCGCGGCTGGCGCCGCTGACCAGGGCGACCTTGCCACCGAGGTCGAGTGTCGTATCTGCTGCCATGACCTGCGCTGCCTCCCGGCTGATCTTGTTGTTTCAACGATAGGTGATGAGGGCGGCCTCGCCGTTCTGCTCCAGGTGGCTGGTGCTGTTCAGGCAGGCCAGGGTCAGGCGCCCGGTGCGCAGGCCGAGGCGGGTGACGCCCGCATTGGCCATGGCCCAGTTGAGGTCGAGCACCCGGGTGTCGGGGATGGCCAGCACCTGCTGCACCGCCGCGCCGATGGGTCCGCCGGAGGTGAAGACCACCACCGGGGTGCCGCTGGCGGCGAGCGCGGCCGCCCGTTCCAGGGCGGCGGCGACCCGGGCCTTGAAGGCGGTCCAGCTTTCGCGATAGTCGGCGTCATGCGCGCCTGCGGCCCAGCGCTCCACCGCGGCGCGGAACAGGCGCTGGAAGGCGCGCCTGGGCTCGGCCTCGGCGGCGAGGAAGCGCCCCAGCGCCTCAGGGCTCGAGAGCTCGGGCGTATGGCGCGCGACGATCTCGGCATAGTCGAACTCGTCGAAGCCCGCGTCCTCGTGCGAGGCGATGGCCGGGCGGCCCCACGCATCGAGGCAGGCGGCCGCACTGTCCCGGTGGCGCCGGAGGCTGCCGCAGACTACGCGCGCCGCCGGCACGCCCATGCGCGCCCACCACTCGCCCAGCAGCCGCATCTGCCGCTCCCCCAGGGGCGACAGCCGATCGTAGTCGACCGCGCCGAAGCTGGCCTGCCCGTGACGGACCAGCGTCAGCGTGGTCATCGTCCCGCGGCCTTGATGGCGACGTGGCAGCGGTGCTCCAGATAACGGGCCACGTCGCCGAACCGGGCGAACTGGGGATTGTCGGTCTGGCCCTTGGCGTAGCGGTAATAGATCTGCTGCACGATCACCGCGAGGCGGAACAGGCCGTAGACGAGATAGAAATCCATGTGGTCCACGGGCAGGCCGGTGCGGGCGTGATAGTAATCGATCACCTCGGCGCGGGTCAGCATGCCGGGCAAATGGGTCGGCTGGCGACGCAGGGCGAGGAAGGTGGGGTCGTCGTCGGCCTGGACCCAGTAAGCAAGGCTGTTGCCGAGGTCCATCAGCGGGTCGCCGAGGGTCGCCATCTCCCAGTCGAGCACGCCGATGACATGCGTCGGCTTCGCCGGATCGAGCACCACGTTGTCGAGCCGGAAGTCGTTGTGCACGACCCGGATCGCGACCTCGCGCGCCGGCATGCGCTCAGCAAGCCACGCCATCACCGCCTCGAAATCGGCACCGCCGTCCAGCCTCACCGCCCGGAAGCGGCCGCTCCACCCCTCGATCTGGCGCCGGACATAGCCTTCGCCCCGCCCCAGCGCGCCAAGGCCGGCGGCCTCGGGGTCGAGGGAATGCAGCTCGATCAGGCGGTCGATCACCGACAGGCACAGGTGCCGGGTATCCTCGGAGGTCAAGTCGAGCCCCGGCGGCAGGTCCTGGCGCGGAATGATGCCCTGGATGCGCTCCATCACGAAGAACTCGCACCCCAGCACCCCGGCATCCTCGCAGATAGCGACAATCGCGGGAACATAGGGATAGACGGGGCGCAACGCCTGCATCACCCGCGCCTCCCGCACCATGTCGTGGGCGCTCTTGGCTTTATGGCCGAAGGGCGGTCGGCGCAGGATGAGGTCGCGGCCGGGATAGGCCAGGAGATAGGTGAGGTTGGAGGCGCCGCCGGCGAACTGGCGGATTTCGGGCGTGCCCGCGAGGCCAGGATCCTGCGCCTTGAGGAAGGCATCGACCGCCGCCACGTCCAGCTCGTCGCCGGCGCGCACCCGGCCGGGCCGGTCTATGAGATCGCTGGTGGCCATGTCAGCCTCGCGCGGACGGAAGGGAAATGCCGGCACGGGCCGCCTGGGCCTTCAGTTCCAGCTTGGCGATGAGGGCGCGGTGGACCTCGTCCGGGCCGTCGGCGATGCGCAGCACCCGGGCGTAGGCGTAGAGGCCGGCGAGGCCGAAATCGTCGCTCAGCCCGGCGCCGCCGTGGATCTGGATCGCGGCATCGATCACTTGCTGGGCCACCGAGGGCGCCACCACCTTGATCTGCGAGATCTCGCTCATGGCCCCCTTGACCCCTACCGTGTCCATCAGCCACGCCGCCTTCAGGGTGAGCAGACGGGCCTGCTCGATGGCGAGGCGGGCATTGGCGATGATGTCCACGTTGCCGCCCAGCGCCACCAGCGGCTTGCCGAAGGCCACCCGGGTCAAGGCGCGGCGGCACAACAGCTCCAGCGCCCGCTCGGCCGCGCCGATGGCCCGCATGCAGTGATGGATGCGCCCCGGCCCCAGCCGGCCCTGGGCGATCTCGAAGCCCCGCCCCGGCCCGGCAATGATGGCGTCGAGAGGCAGTTCGACGTCCGTGAAGCTGATCTCGCCATGGCCGTAGGGCTCGTCCAGCGCGCCGAACACCGGCAGCATCCGTTCGATCTTGACCCCGGGCGTGTCGAGCGGCACCAGCACCATCGAATGGCGGGCGTGCTTTGGAGCCTCCGGATCGGTGAGGCCCATGAAGATCAGCACCCGGCAGTCCGGATGGCCGAGCCCGGTGCTCCACCACTTGCGGCCGTTCAAGATCACCCGGTCGCCTTTGACCACGGCGGTGGCCCGCATGTTGGTGGCGTCGGACGAGGCCACCGCGGGCTCGGTCATGCAAAAGGCCGAGCGGATGGCGCCCTCCAGCAGCGGCATCAGCCAGCGCTCCTTCTGGGCCGGCGAGCCGTATTTCACCAGCACCTCCATGTTGCCGGTGTCGGGTGCGTTGCAGTTGAAGATTTCCGGGGCGATGAGCGAGCGGCCGGTCAGCTCGGCCAGCGGCGCATAATCGGCGTTGGAGAGGCCGGCGCCGTATTCATCGTTGGGCAGGAACAGGTTCCACAGGCCCGCGGCCTTGGCCTTCGCCTTCAGCTCGGTCATCACCGGCGGCACTATCCAAGGACCGGAAGCTCTCTCGCGCAGCTGGCGGGCATAGTCCGCTTCTGCCGGATGGACATGATCGTCCATGAACGCGGTCAGCCGCGTGATGTGGTCTTTGGCCTTGGCGGAAAAGGAGAAATCCATGGCGGTTTCCGGTCGCGGGGGCCTGGCGGCCGCGACCGTCCAGGGTTGCGCGGACTGTACGGTTGCCGCTAAATCAATCAAATGATGAGTCTGCATCCTCAATTATAAATGCCATGCATATCAGCCGGCTCGACCTCAACCTGTTCGTGGTGCTGGATGCCATCTACACCGAGGGCAACATCACCCGCGCCGCCCGCACCCTCAATTTGACCCAGCCGGCCCTCAGCCATGCCCTGGGGCGGCTGCGGCGGATGTTCGACGACCCGCTGTTCGTCCGGCGGGGCAGCGCCATGATGCCGACGCCGCTGGTGCGCTCGCTGATTGGGCCGGTGCGCCAGTCGCTGAAGACGCTGACGGCCAGTGTCCAGGAGTCCAAGGCGTTCAACCCGGAGGCGGCCCAGCGCACCTTCACCATCGGCTTTCGCGACGTGATGGAGGCGCGCATCCTGCGCCCGCTGATGGCGCGGCTCGACCGGGAGGCGCCGGGGGTCGAGATCGCCTCGGTGCGCATCGAGGGGAACGAGCTGGAAGCCGATCTCGCCGGGGGCGTGGTGGACCTGGCGGTGGAGGTGCTGCGGCCGGGTCTGTCGACGCGGGTGCAGCGCTCCCCCCTGACCCGCGACGAACTGGTGGTGGTGGCCGGCGAGGGGCATCCGCTGGCGGCCGGGGGGCTGGATCTTGCGGCCTACCTCGCCGCCGGCCACGTGCTGGTGTCGTCCCGGCGCACCGGCATCGGGCTCGAGGATGTGGAGCTCGCCCGCCTCGGCCATCAGCGGCAGGTGCGGCTGCGTTGCCAACAATATTACGCGGCCTGCCGCGTGGTGGCGGAAACCGACCTCCTGCTCACCATGCCCGGCCAGTATGCCCGCATGATCAACCACGGCCTTGCCACCTGCATTCATCCCTTTCCGCTGCCGGTGCCGCCGGTGACGATCTATCTCTACTGGCATGAGCAGGCGGCGCTCGATCCCGCCAACCAATGGCTGCGCCGGGCCTTGACCACGCTGATGGCCGAGCAGGACGGGCTCTGAGCCGCGGCGTCATCCGGGTCGGCAGGCGCGCCATCTCGGGTCTTGACCGCGAACGGGGAGCGGCGCCCGCCGCGGCACCTCTGGGCCGTCGATCGACGCCGGGAAGGGAGGGGCCAAAAATGCCGCCGGTCACCGCTTGCACATGACGTATAGGTCATGCTTTATACGAATAGGTAATAAAACTGCGGACGGGATCACCGATGTCGTATCCGATGGGAAGAAACGCCATGCAGGAGGCCCCGGCCATCGGGCGCCCGGGCCCGGACGCCCCCGGCTTCCGCCGGACGGGAGCGATCCGGTGACGGCCCGCGACCTCCGCCTGCCTCAGGCGCTGCGCGGCACGCTCGCCTTGCCGGTCATTGCATCGCCCATGTTCATCGTGTCCGGACCGGAGCTGGTGATCGCCGAGTGCCTGTCGGGCATCGTCGGCGCCTTCCCGGCGCTCAACGCCCGCGCGCCGGACACCCTCGACGGCTGGCTCACCCGCATCAAGGCGGCCCTCGCCGCCGCCAGGGCCGCCGATCCGGACCGGCGCATCGCCCCCTTCGCGGTGAATCAGATCGTCCATGCCTCCAACCCGCGGCTGGAGCAGGACATGGAAACCTGCGTCGCCCACGAGGTGCCGCTCATCATCACCTCCCTGCGCGCGCCCGGCGAGGTGGTCCGCGCCGCCCACTCCTATGGCGGAGCGGTGTTCCACGACGTCACCACCGTGCGCCATGCCGAAAAGGCGCTGGAGGCCGGGGTGGACGGCCTCATCCTGGTGTGCGCCGGGGCCGGCGGTCATGCCGGCACGCTCAGCCCGTTCGCCCTGCTCGGCGAGGTGCGGCGCTTCTACGGCGGGCCCATCGCGCTCGCCGGCGCCATCACCACCGGCGAAGCCATCCTCGCCGCCCAGGCGCTGGGGGCCGACCTCGCCTACATGGGCACGCGCTTCATCGCCACGGCGGAGGCGAATGCCGTCGCTCCTTACAAGGAGATGATCGCGGCCTCCACGGCGACGGACATCCTCTACTCACCCTTCTTCACCGGCGTGCCGGGCAACTATCTGAAGCCCAGCATCGCCGCCGCCGGCCTCGATCCCGACGCCCTGCCCCATGCCGACAAGAGCGCCATGGATTTCGGCTCGGCCAAGGCGAAGGCGTGGCGCGAGGTGTGGGGTGCCGGCCAGGGCGTGGGCACCATCACCGACGTGCCGCCTGTGGCCGAGGTGGTGAGCCGCCTCGGCCACGAATATCAGCAGGCCCTGGGCCGCCTCGCAGCGGCTGCGGCGCGGTTTGCCGCCTGAGGCGCCTTCCGCCGCCGAAGCACGCCATCGTCACCCAGCGCAGCAGGAATTCCCATGGCCGAGAGCCTTCTCATCACCGAGCCGCACCCGGGCGTGCGGCGCCTCACCATCAGCCGCCCGGATCGGCGCAATGCGCTGGACCAGGCCACCTATTCCGCCCTCAGCACGGCGCTTGAGGCCGCCGCGCACGATGACGGTGTGCGCGCGGTGGTGCTGACCGGAGCCGGCGGCTGCTTCACCGCCGGCAACGATCTTGCCGATTTCCAGAACACGCCCGATCACGAGCCCGTCGCCGCCGTGGCCTTTCTCGATGCCATCGTCGGCTTTTCCAAGCCCCTGGTGGCCGCGGTGGAAGGATTTGCGGTGGGCATCGGGGTGACCATGCTGCTCCACTGCGACCTTGCCTATGCCGGCGCAACGGCCCGCTTCCGCCTGCCGTTCGTCAATCTCGGCCTATGTGCAGAGGGCGGGTCGAGCTACCTTCTGCCCCTCGTCGCCGGCACGAAGCGCGCCGCCGAGCTGCTGCTGCTGGGCGCGCCGTTCGGCGCCGCCGAGGCGAAGGAGGCCCGTATCGTCAACGGGGTGACCGACGAGGGTGCGGCTCTCGCGCTGGCGGAGGAAAAGGCGGTCGCGCTGGCAGCCCTGCCGCCGCAGGCGCTTGCCGTCACCAAGCGCCTGCTGCGCCACGGGACGGCGGATGCAGTGGCTCGGGCGCTCGCCTTGGAGGCGGAGCAGTTCCGCGCGCTGCGGCTCACGCCCGCGGCTCAGGCGGCCTTCGCGGCCTTCTTCAAGAAATGAGGGTGTGCCTGCCGATCGCGCGCGGCCACCGGCTGAGGCGCCCACGCGTCCGGGGGAACTTGTCCTTCATCGGGGCGTGTCGTACCGGTGCTTCCAGCCGCCGGGCCATGCCACGACAGGATGGAGTAGAGTCGTGATCCCCTGGTTCCGGACGATCCGCATCATCGTGGCCGCGCTCCGCGCGCCGCGCCTGCCCATGCCGCACGGGCGCTCGCTCGTGACCATGCGTGTCTGGCCGAACGATCTCGACCTCAACCTGCACATGAACAACGGTCGCTACCTGACGCTCATGGACCTGGGCCGGACCGACTTCCTGCTGCGCGCCGGGCTGGGCCGAGCGCTGGTGCACGAAGGATGGATGCCAGTGCTCACCGGCTCGGTGGTGCGCTACCGGCGTTCGCTGGCGCTGTTCCAGCGGTTCCACCTGGAAACCGCCATCATCGGCTGGACCGGCAATTCCATCTTCATGGAGCATCGCATCATCGTCGCCTCCGGCCGCGGCTCCGGGGAGGTCGCGGCGACGGCCACGGTCCGCGGCGCCCTGCTGAAGCGCACCGGCGGGGTGGCGCGCAAGGTGGAGATGGCAAAAGTGTTCGCTGCGGTTGGTCTCGCCATGGACGATCCGCCGCCGGAGGGCGCCTTCGTGCAGGCGTGCGACGAGGCGGATCTGGCCAGCCTCGGACTGGAGCGCGGGCCCGCGCCGCAGCTAGCGGAAGCCGAGGCATTGCAGATGTAAAGCGGCAGGGCCGAGATCCCGGCGGCCAGTGCCGCCCTTGCGCCAAGGCGGGCGGGCAGGCGAACGATCGCAGCACGAATGATGGAGGAACGCCTCTATGAAGATCCTGGTGCCCGTGAAACGGGTGGTGGACTACAACGTCAAGGTTCGGGTGAAGTCGGACGGGTCGGGCGTCGAGCTCGCCAACGTCAAGATGTCCATGAACCCGTTCGACGAGATCGCGGTGGAAGAGGCCCTGCGCCTGAAGGAAGCCGGCAAGGCCACCGAGGTCATCGCCGTCTCCATCGGCCCGGCCCAGGCCACGGAGACCCTGCGCACGGCGCTGGCCATGGGCGCGGACCGCGGCATCCTGGTGAAGACCGATGCCACCGTCGAGCCGCTTGCCGTCGCCAAGATCCTCAAGGGCGTGGTGGAGGCTGAAGGCCCCGGCCTCGTCATCCTCGGCAAGCAGGCCATCGACGACGATTCCAACCAGACCGGCCAGATGCTGGCGGCGCTGCTGGGCTGGCCGCAGGGCACCTTCGCTTCCAAGGTGGTGGTGGAGGAGGGCGGCTTCGCCGTGACCCGCGAGATCGACGGCGGCCTGCAGACCGTGAAGCTCAAGGGCCCGGCCATCGTCACCACCGACCTGCGCCTCAACGAGCCGCGCTACGCCTCGCTGCCCAACATCATGAAGGCGAAGAAGAAGCCCATCGACGAGAAGACCCCTGAGGCGTTCGGCGTCGACGTGGCGCCGCGCCTCAAGGTGCTGAAGACCGCGGAACCCGCGGGCCGCAAGGCGGGCGTGAAGGTGGGCTCGGTGGCCGAGCTGGTGGCCAAGCTCAAGGATGAGGCGGGGGTGATCTGATGGCTGTTCTTCTCATCGCCGAGCACGACAACAAGACGCTCAACGGCGTCACCGCCAAGGCGCTGACTGCCGCCGCCGCCGTGGGCTCCCCGGTGCACATCCTGGTGGCCGGCAAGGACGCCAAAAGCGTCGCCGAGGCGGCCGCCAGGCTCGAAGGCGTGGAGAAGGTGCTGCTGGCCGACGATGCGCTCTATGCGCACCGCCTCGCCGAGCCGCTGGCGGCGCTGGTCGTGGCGTTGGCCCCGGCTTATGGCGCCATCCTCGGCCCCTCCACCGCCATGGCGAAGAACGTGCTGCCGCGCGTCGCCGCGCTGCTGGACGTGGCGCAGGTGTCGGACATCATCAAGGTGGTGTCGCCCGATACCTTCGAGCGGCCCATCTATGCCGGCAACGCTATCCAGACCGTGCAGGCCACCGACGCCAAGACGGTGATCACGGTGCGCACCGCCTCCTTCGCCGCCACCGGTGAGGGCGGCTCGGCGGCCATCGAGGCGGTCTCCGCCGCGGCTGACCCGGCGCTGTCCGACTTCGTGGAAGAGAGCATCGCGGCATCCGACCGCCCGGAGCTGACCGCGGCCAAGATCATCGTGTCCGGCGGCCGTGCGGTGGGCTCGCGCGAGAAGTTCGCCGAGCTGATCGAGCCTCTGGCCGATACGCTGGGCGCAGCGGTGGGCGCCTCGCGGGCGGCGGTGGATGCCGGCTATGCCCCCAACGACTGGCAGGTGGGCCAGACCGGCAAGGTGGTGGCGCCGGAGCTCTACATCGCGCTCGGCATTTCAGGTGCCATCCAGCACCTCGCCGGCATGAAGGACTCCAAGGTCATCGTCGCCGTGAACAAAGACGAGGAGGCACCTATTTTTCAGGTCGCGGACTACGGCCTCGTCGGCGACATCAACACCGTCATCCCCGAGCTCAAGGCGGAAATCGCCAAGGTGAAAGAATGAGCGAGAAGGTGCCCCGGAGCGAGTGAAAATTTCTTGTCTGCCTAGGAATTTTACTTTCTTCAACTTCATTCGATCCGACACTACTGCCAGTGATAACAAATCATATTGGTTTATTTTATCTATGCACAACACAATAGGCGCCCACTAACTCTCAAAATACCTAGAGTTCGAACTTGACAATAGAGCTTCGCGACCTGCGTTGGGCTGTCATAGCCTCGAGACATCGCAGCCTTAGGCAGGCAGCTGAGGCACTCAATGTGCGCGAATCTACCTTAAGTCGCCGCCTGCGCGACCTGGAATATCGGCTCGGTGCCGAGCTTTTTGAGAGGACCGCCGTCGGAACACGGCTTACTTCTACGGGCGACGAATTCATTGCATTGGCAACTCATATCCTGGCTGAGGCCGAGGCCGTATTTGCTCGAATTCGGACGCGTGGGCGTGGAGAGTGTGGAGATATTGTCATCGGAATCTGCATGGCGTTCTCGATGGTCAATCTCCTCGCAATACTTGCGGAGTACGGCCGGCAGCATGCCGGAGTGGAAGTCCACGGCATCGATGGATCACGCGCCCAGTTGCTCGCCGACCTCACCTCAGGGAGCGTCGATGTTTTCCTCACGGCGGAGGCGCATCCAGTCTGGGATGGCGCGTCGCTTCCGCTTTGGAGCGAACGGGTCATGGTCGCGCTGTCGGAGGACCATTTTCTTCGCGCGAGTCCCATTGTTCGCTGGCCGGATCTCGCCGGCGCTCGTGTCCTGATCAACCGACGTGATCCAGGGCCGGACTATGAGGCGATGCTGCTGGCGCGATTGGGCGAACAGTGCGGCTGCATCCTCATTGCTCACGAAGTTTGCCTGGACCATCTTTTGGGTTTTGTTGCAGCGGGCCACGGACTGACTTTGGTCTCGGAAAGCGCGGCCGGAGCCCGTGATTCCGGGATCGTATTTCGCGAGCTGCACGATGATGATGGTCCGGTCCGCATCCGGTTTGCGGCTTATTGGAAAGAGACCAATCGCAATCCGGCACTGCGGCCTTTCCTCGATCTGCTGCGCGAGCGCTATTCGGACGTCGCTCCGTCCGTGTCGGCGCGTTGAGCCAGTTGTTCCCGTTTGGCCTTGGAGAACCCTCTATCGGTCGCAATGAAGCGCTGGAGCATGGGAACGATCAGCCGGGACAGATCGTTGAGCGGTCCGCCCATCTCGCCCGCCAGGATCTGTGCATAGGCAACGAGATCGCGATGGAGCGCGGCGGGCAGCTCCAGGGTGATCTTGACAGGTTTGTCATCCTGCAGCGGGCCGAGCTTTAGCTTTGTCACTGTTGCCCTCCATAGGGTTCGAGCACGAGATCGCGCGTTACCAGGACCCTGACCGGGAAGCCTGAGCGGATGGTCAAGGTCGGGGCGACGTTGAGCTGACGCCGTATGATCTGCTGGCCGGCGTCGTTGATGGTGTCCTGGCCACCGTTGCGGATCGCGCGCAGCAGCCTGTCCTCGTCGTCGACCGCGAGCTCGGCGCCGACGCTGAGGAGCGTTGACAGAGTCGCAGCCTTGAGCAAATCGCCCCAGTGATAGTCGACCCCATCCTCGAGGCCCGCGTAGCCCTGGGTGTCGGCGCCGGGCTGGCGCTCCAGCACGATCGAGCGCCCGTTGGGGAAAATGAGCCTGTTCCAGACCAGCAGGACGCGACGCTGGCCGAAGCCGACATCGTTGCTGTACTCGCCGACGATGCGGGTGCCCTGGGGGACGAGGAGGATGCGCCCGGTCGGGCTGTCGTAGATGTGCTGCGTCACCTGGGCGGTGATCTGGCCCGGCAAGTCCGAGCGGATGCCGGTGATGAGTGCGGCGGGGATGACGGCACCAGCCTGCAGGACATAGGGCGAGGCCGGTGCCATCACCCGGTCGGGCGCGACGGTCCGGCGGTCGACGGCCGCATTGAGGAAGTTGAGCTGTCGCTCCTGCGCCGAAGGAGTCGCGGGAACGCCGCTCAGGCCAGGCACGCCTGCCATGCTGGACGCACCTGCGAGCGCCGAAGTTGGACCCACCGATCTGACCTCGGTCTGGAAAAATACCCGGGAGGTTCTGGCTGCCTCTTGTTCGGCATGGCGGCGCTGCTCTTCCGGGTCGACGGTGGCGGCCGGCATGGCCGGCGGCACGACCGGTTGTCTCCGGTTCTGGGCATCGACGATTGGCCGGCCGAGGTCCCCCGGCAGCGGCGGTCCGAGGATAGGCCCGCTATAGTCCCGTGGCAGGCCGGCGAGGCCATCCGCCGTCGGGCGGTTCTCGGTGGAGTAGAGCTCCTCCCGTCCGGTGCCGGCATGGCGGGTCTGCAGGGCGTAGATCAGCGCCCCGCCGAGCCCCAGGCCAGTGACGAGACCGACGCCGGCGAGCACCTTGCGCGAGATCCGGGTCACGCGCGGGGGCTCGGCCCGCAGGCGCATGGATGCCTCGGGTGCGCCCATGGACTGGTTCTCGCTCATCAGGCGGGCCTCCCGTCGGTGCGCATGATCCGGACCTTCTGCTGGCGCTCGCCGCTGCCGAGGCGCAGCTCCGCGGCGCCGAACAGGCGGTCGACGATCAGGATGTTCTGGTGGATGCGGCTGTTGACGACCTGCGCCTCGCCCTCGGGGCCGATGACGAAGATGGGCGGCATCTCGCCCTGCACGATGCCGCGCGGGAAGACGACATAGACGCGCCTTCCGTCGTCATAGATTTCGACCGGCCGCCAGGGAGGGGTGTCGCCGGTGAAGCCGTAGCGATAGTTGCGCGCCTCAATCGCCGGGACGATCGGGGCTGCGGGAACTGCCTGCCGCTGCGAGGCTGGCGGCTGCGGATAGGCCCAGGCCACCGCCGGCATATAGGGCTTCTCGCCGGAACGCAGCTCGATCATGTAGGTGCGCTGGTCGGTGGTGAGAACGAGGTTGGTGCTGATGTCCGGGCGCGTCGGCTTCACCAGCACATGGACACGCCGGGTCACGCCGGATCCGCTCTCGGTGTCGCCGATGACCCAGCGGGCGGTGTCGCCGGCGGCGATGGGCCCCGACCCAGTCAGGCTCTCGCCGGGCTCGAGGGCGATATCGGTGATCTGCCCAGGCGCCGCATAAACCTGGTAGAGGGCGCCCTCGCTGAAGGGGAAGATCTGGATGGCGTTGTAATAGCCTTCCTTCTTCGGCTCGACGCGGGCGGCCGCATTGGCATTCTCGACCCTAGCAGTGGGCGCGCCGGCGGCGGCGCCGCCCCGGCTCGGGGACCATGCCGGCGGGATGTGCAGGGGCCGCGGCCGCCCGTCGGCCACGGCGGGAACCGCCGGCAGGGGCGGCACGTCGGCGTCGTAGCTGATCTCGGGCGGCTTCTGCGCCGTGGCGCAGCCGGCGAGCGCAGATGCGGACAGGAGCAGAGCCGCCAATACGGGTGTGCGGAAACCTGAGCTTCCGGTTTTACGGAAAGGCGGCGTCATTGGGCGAGCTCCCGCGACCAGCTGATGGCGTTGACATAGATGCCGAGGGGATTGGCGCGCAGCTTCTCGGCGTTCCGCGGGGCCTGCACCACGATGGTCAGGATGGCGGTCCAGCGCGTGGTGTCGGCCAGCGCCCCTTCCTGATAGCGCCTCTCGCTCCAGGCGACCCGGAAGGAGTCGCCCGAGGCGCGGATGACACTGGAGACGTCGACGGCGATTTGCTGCTTGCCCACCTTGGCGAACGGGTCGTTGGACCGGGCATAGTCGTTGAGCGCTTGGGCCCCGCGGTCGGTGGTGAACTGATAGGCCCTCAGCCAGTTCTCCCGCACGATCACGGGATCCACCGGCACGCTGCGTACCTGCTCGATGAAGCGGGCGAGGTGCCAGGCGACCTGCGGATCGGTCGGCCGGACATCGGCCGTGGCCGGGGCGACGGTCTGGGCCTGGCCGAGCTTGTCCACCTCGACCACCCAGGGCACCACGGTTCCCCGCGCCGACTGCCAGACCAGGGCCGCCGCAAAGCCTCCCGACAGGATGAGGCAGCCGAAGGCCATGAGGCGCCAGTTCTTGGCCTGGACGCGGGCGGAGCCGATCCGTTCGTCCCAGACCTGGGCGGCGCGCTGATACGGCGTCTCCGGCTGCGAGGTCTTGCCATAGTAGACGGAGGGGCGTTTGAAGAGGCTCATGGTCATTCGCTCCCGGAGAGATTGACGGAATGCCCGCCGCCATGGCCGTCGCCGGAGCGCACGGCGTGCGCGGCGGTCTGGACGCCATGGCTCATCTGCTGGGCGCGTTTCATGCGCTTTGCCCAGCCGGGCGGCCCCTCGCGACTGGAGCTGGACGCGGAGGCGCCCTCGCTGGTTGCTCCCGCGCCAGCCGTGGATGAATCAGCGCTGGCGGGCTCCGACACGGCGCGTGCTCCAGCGGCATAGCTGGTGCGAAGCGAGTCCGCCGCACGGACGACCGCGCGCTTCAGCGGGGAGACCGCGGCGCCGGCGCCCGCGGCAGCGACGCCTCCGAGACCGGAGACGACGCCAGCGGTCCCGGTCTTGTTGCCGGACCCCTGGCTGTAGGCGGCAGACGCACCGCCGGCGAGCGCCGCCCCGCCCCGGGCCACCGCGGCCGTGCCCGACAGCGCCGCCATGCCGCCGCGCAGGGCCATGCCGCCAGCTGCGCCCGCGGCCATCAGCGCGCCCCCGGCGGCAAGGCCGGTGCCGACCGCGGCCCCGGCGCTGAGCTGCGGGCCGCCGCTCACGAGGCCATTGGCGATGCCCGGACCGAAGATGCCGAGCCCCAGGAGGGAGAGGGCGGCGAGCACGATGGCCATGGCCTGGTCGATGGTGGGCGTCGTGCCACCGAACCGGGCCGTGAACTCGGAGAACAGCGTCGAGCCGATGCCGATGACGACGGCCAGCACCAGGACCTTGATGCCGGAGGAGATGACGTTGCCGAGAACGCGCTCGGCCATGAAGGCGGACTTGCCGAACAGACCGAACGGGATCAGCACGAACCCCGCCAGGGTGCTCAATTTGAACTCGACGAGCGTCACGAACATCTGAATGCTGAGGATGAAGAAGGCGAGCAGCACCAGGGCCCAGGCCAGCAGCATGACGGCGATCTGGATGAAGTTCTCGAAGAAGGAGATCCATCCCATCAAATCGGAGATGGATTCCAGCAGCGGGCGCCCGGCATCAAGGCCGGTCTGTGCCACCCGCCCGGGGCGTAGGAGATCGGCGGTGCTGAAGCCCGTCCCCGACGCCCGAAGCCCGAGGCCGGCAAAGCTCTCGAACACGATGCGGGCGAGGTTCTGCCAATTCGAGATCAGATAGGCGAACACCCCGACGAAGAGCGTCTTCTTGATCAACCGCGCCAGGATGTCGTCGTCCGCGCCCCAGGACCAGAACAAGGCGGCGAGCGTCACGTCGATGACGATGAGGGTGGTGGCGATGAAGGCCACCTCGCCGCCGAGCAGGCCGAAGCCGCTGTCGATGTAGCGGGTGAAGACCTCGAGAAAGTGGTCGATGACGCCGGTTCCGGTCATGGCTCAGGGGGCCTTCTGTGGGTTGCCCGCCTTCGGCGCCAGGAAGCGCGCGCGGTTCTGCGCCCAGGCGTTGAGGCAATCGGGATCGCGCGCGCCGGCCTCGCCGAGGCGGCTGCAGCGTCGCAGCTCCTCGCGCAGCGAATCCGGCTCCGCCCTCTCGGACCGCTCCGCGGAGCGAGGGGCCGGCTCTTCCCCTTTCCGGGTCATCTCGATTGCCATGGCCGTGATCGCCAGTGCGACGAAAACGACGGCGCCGAGGCGGACCAGCATTCCGGTGTACATGGCGCTGGCTCAGTTGTTGAACATGCGGGCATTGCCGGGCGTGTACCCCGACCCCGGCGTCAGGAACCGCCGACGCTGCTCGCGGCCCTGGTCGGCCGCGGCGGCGCGCTCGGCCTCGGTCAGCGCCTGGGCCCGCCCGTTGGCGGCGAGGAGGGCCGTGAGGTCGGTGAGCTGCTGGGCCTGGAGCGCGAGGAGTTGGTTGCCCGCCTGGGTCGCCTGCAGCGCGCCGGTGGCGCCCTGGCTCTGGCCGACGAGAGCCGACATCTGCGTCCGGTTTGTGTCGATGTTGGATACGACGGCGGCCTGGACACGCATGGCATCCTGAAGCCCTGCCACCGAGGTCTGCCAGCGCTCCCTGGCCTGGGCGATGAGCTGCTGGTCGGAGGCGGTCAGCGAAGCATTGCCGTAGGTGGTCTGGAACGCCCGATCCACGCTCTGGACGTCGTAGGCGATGCGTTGTGCCTGGTTCAGGAGCTGCTGGGTCCGCTGGATCGACTGCTGCAGCTGCTGCAGGGCGGAGTATGGCAGGCTCGCGAGGTTGCGCGCCTGATTGATGAGCATCTGCGCCTGGTTCTGCAGGCTGGTGATCTGGTTCTGGATCTGTTGGAGGGCACGGGCTGCCGTCAGAAGGTTCTGCGCATAATTGTTCGGGTCGAAGACCACGTATTGGGCTGCAGCAGGTTTGATCAGCACGGGGGCAAACGCACCGGCGCCAGCGAGGAGCACAGCGCTGATGTGCAGGGCGTGCCACGGGGACAGGACAGGACGGCTCATGTCAGGGCTTCCGGATCGGGAGCGAGATTGGCGAGGTCGGGAATAAGGTCGGCAGCCCAGGCGAGGCCGCGGGCCGCGAGCCATTCATCGAGGAAGCGGCCGGGCTCGGCGCGAGCCTCCACCTCGGTGATGAGGGCCTGGTCGGATTTCGAAGAGGCGGCGCACAAAGCGAGCGCGATCTCGGACAATCCGAGCTCGAACAGGCGGTTGCCCTGGCGCGATTGGCAGTAATAGTCCCGCTTCGGCGTCGCCCGGGCGATGAGGGAGATCTGCCGGTCGTTGAGTCCGAAGCGATGATAGATGGCGGCGATCTGCGGCTCGACGGCCCGGTCGTTGGGCAGCAGGAGCCGGGTGTGGCAGCTGTCGATGATCTCGGCCGCGATCCGGCTCTTCTCGATCTGGGCGAGGGACTGGGTGGCGAAGATGACGGATGCATTCTTCTTGCGCAGCGTGACCAGCCATTCGGTGAGCTGCTTCGAGAAGCCGGGATCGCTCAGCGCCAGCCAGCCTTCGTCGACGATGATGAGAGTCGGACGGCCGTCGAGGCGGTGGGTGATGCGGTGGAAGAGATAGGCGAGCACCGGCGCAGCGGCGCCAGTCTCAATGAGGCCCTCGGTCTCGTAGACCTGGACCGCCGCATCGCCGAGCTCTTCGCTCTCCGCATCCAGCAGCCGGCCGTAGGGACCGCCGACGCAATAGGGTTGGAGGGCCTGCTTCAGCGGGTTGGACTGGAGCAAAACGGCGAGGCCGGTGAGGGTCCGCTCATGGATCGGCGCCGAGGCGAGCGACGTCAGGGCCGACCAGAGGTGCTCCTTGACCTCGGGCGTGATCTCGATGTTCTCGCGTGAGAGGATCGACACCACCCAGTCGGCGGCCCAGGCGCGCCCGGGAACATCCTCGATGCGGGCGAGCGGCTGCAGCGACACGGATGTGATCGAGCCGTCGGTCAGGCGGCCGCCGAGGTCGTGCCAGTTGCCGCGCATGGCCAGCGCTGCGGCGCGGATCGAGCCACCGAAGTCGAAGGCGAACACCTGGGACTTGGCGTAGCGGCGGAACTGCAGCGCCATCAGCGCCAGCAGCACGGACTTGCCGCTGCCCGTCGGACCGATCACCAGCGTGTGGCCCACGTCTCCCACATGAAGGGAAAACCGGAACGGGGTCGAGCCTCCAGCCTTGCCGAACAGCAAGGGGGGAGCGCCGAAGTGCGCGTCCCGCGCCTCGCCCGCCCACACGGCGCTGAGGGGGATCATGTGGGCGAGATTGAGGGTCGAGACCGGCGGCTGGCGGACATTGCCGTAGAGGTGTCCGGGCAAGATGCCGAGCCAAGCATCGACCGCGTTGACGGTTTCGGTGATGGAGGTGAAGTCGCGGCCCTGGAGGATCTTCTCCACGGCCCGGAGCTTTTCGTCGGCGGCACGGGGATCCTCGTCCCACACCGTCAGGGTGGCAGTGACGAAGGCGATGCCGGCGAAATCCGCGCCGAGTTCCTGCAAAGCGAGGTCGGCATCCACGGCCTTGTTGTCGGCGTCGCTGTCGACGAGGACCGAGACCTCGTTGGTGAGGACCTCTTTGAGGATCGCGGCGATGCTCTTGCGCTTGGCGAACCACTGCCGCCGGATCTTGGTCAGGAGCCGGGCCGCGTCGGTCTTGTCGAGCAGGATGGCCCGCGTCGACCACCGGTAGGGAAAAGCGAGCTGGTTCAGCTCATCAAGGATTCCCGGCGTCGTGGCGCTGGGAAATCCTACCACGGTGAGGATGCGCAGATGCGCCTTGCCCAGCATTGGTGCGAGGCCACCGGTGAGCGGCTCGTCCGCCAGCAGCGCGTCGAGATACATGGGCGTCTCGGGAACACGCACGCGGTGCCGCTTGGTCGAGACGCAGGAATGCAGGTAGGTCAGGGTCTCGCCGTCGTCGAGCCAGCGGCACTCCGGCATGGTGCCTTCCAAGAGCTGCAGGACCCGGTCGGTCCGGTCGACGAAAGACCGCAGGACATCGTGGGGATCGACGCCGGCCTGGTCGCGTCCCTCATAGAGCCAGCTTTCGGTGCGCGCGGCGTCGTCCGCCGGCGCCAGGAAGGCGAAGGTGAGGACATAGCTCGATTCGAAATGCCGCCCCGCCTCTTCAAAGTCCGCCTTACGTTCGGCGTCCACCAAGGCCGCCGCGGCGTCCGTGAACAGGCTCGAGGGATAGCGGCCGGCGGGATGGCGCTGGGCCTCGACGAAGATGGACCAGCCGGAGCCGAGGCGCCGAAACGCATTGTTGAGACGAGCAGCGAAGGCGATGAGCTCGGCGGGCACCGCGCTGTCGAGGTCGGGCCCGCGGAACCGGGCCGAACGCTGGAAGCTGCCGTCCTTGTTGAGCACGACGCCCTCGCCCACCAGCGCGGCCCAGGGCAGATAATCGGCGAGGCGCGCGGCGGTCCGGCGATATTCGGCAAGGTTCATCATCGTGGCTGCTCCGCTCACACCGACAGATGGCTGGAGATGCGCAGATGGCGCCGGGTGACCTCGACGAACATCGGGTCGCGCCGCGCAGCCCACACCGCCGCGAAATGACCGATCGCGCCGAGGGCGAGGCCGACAAGCCAGAGGCGCAGGCCAAGGCCGAGCGCCGCCGCCAACGTGCCGTTGAGGATCGCGATGCTGCGCGGGGCGCCGCCGAGCAGGATGGGTTCGGTCAATGCCCGATGGACCGGGACCGAGAAGCCTGGCAGCTCGGCGGAGGGATCGACCAGCGGGGTCATCAGAGGGTGACCCCGCCGCCGAAGCTGAAGAAGGACAGGAAGAAGGAGCTCGCTGCGAAGGCGATCGACAGGCCGAAGACGATCTGGATGAGCCGCCGGAAGCCCCCGCTTGTGTCACCGAACGCGAGGGTCAGACCCGTTGTGATGATGATGATCACCGCGATGATCTTGGCGACGGGACCCTCGACCGAAGTCAGGATCTGCTGCAGGGGCTGCTCCCACGGCATGGAGGAACCTGAGGCATGGGCGGGGGCCGCCAGCAGGGTGCTGGCGAGGACGACCAGGGCGGTTGGTGCAAGGGGGCGGAGGCGGCGGATGCAACGGATCATCAGGGTTCTCCGGTCTGGTGGGAGGCGTCAGCGGGAATGACGAGGTAGTCGCCGGTCGGCCCGAGCCCCTCGATCCGGGCAAGCTCGGCAAGCCGGCGCGCGGAGCCGCGTCCGGCGAGAACCGCGACGAGGTCGATGGTCTCGGCGATCAGGGCGCGGGGCACCGTGACAACGGCCTCCTGGATTAGTTGCTCAAGGCGGCGCAGCGCGCCGATGGCGCTGCCGGCGTGGATGGTGCCGATGCCGCCGGGATGTCCGGTGCCCCAGCACTTGATGAGATCAAGCGCCTCGCTGCCGCGCACCTCGCCGATGGGAACGCGATCGGGGCGCAGCCGCAGGGATGAGCGCACGAGGTCGGAAAGTGTGGCGACGCCATCCTTGGTGCGCAGCGCCACGAGGTTGGGCGTCAGGCATTGCAGCTCGCGCGTATCCTCGATCAGCACGACGCGGTCGGACGTCTTGGCGACCTCCGCCAGGAGCGCATTGGCGAGCGTGGTTTTGCCCGTTGAGGTCCCGCCGGCCACGAGGATGTTGCGGCGCTCTGCGACGGCGCGGCGCAACACGTCGGCCTGCCCCGCGGTCATGATCTTTTCTGCGACATAGACGTCGAGGCCGAATACGCTGGAGGCGGGTTTGCGGATGGCGAAGGCGGGGCCCGTCGTGATGGGCGGCAGCAGGCCCTCGAACCGCTCGCCGGTCTCCGGCAGCTCGGCGGAGACACGCGGTGCACCGGGATGGACCTCAGCGCCCACATTGTGGGCGACCAGGCGGACGATCCGCTCGCCATCGGCGAAGGAGAGCCATTTCCCCGTATCCGCGAGGCCCTCGGACAGGCGGTCGACCCACAGGCGCCCGTCCGGATTGAGCATGACTTCGACGACGGAAGCGTCTTCCAGGAAGCTCCCGATGGCCGGACCAAGCGCTGTGCGCAGCATCCGTGCGCCGCGTTGGCTCGCCTCCGAAGTGCGCTGTGTGGTGCCCATCCCGTCCCCCGCATCGAGAGGGGACGCCGCCTGCGATCCCCGGATCGGGGATGATTAAGAGAGCCTGGAATCAGGTCGGATCAACAGGTTTCGGTCGTCGTAGGGACGTGGCGTGCAAAGACAGGAGAACGGCGAGATCGTAGCAATGGATCCTGCCTGTCATTCCACTTAAGTCTGGATGCCCATGCCAAGCTCTACCGCGCCGTCAGTAAGCGGCATGCAAGTTCGCTGGGATCAGCGAGAAATCGAGATTGTACATCGGGATCTACCAATTCCGGTACAGTACGACCATGTGTTCGGCTTTTGCAGCGTCAGAAATAAGGCTTTCCGTATGTATCGTGCTCAGGGTTACTAAGGTTGGGTGGGGGTCTGGAGATTCGAGACCGCGAATACCAGTAGGGCAGCCACGAGGAGCGCGTACACGACACCGACCGCAAAGCGAACTTTGTAGTAGTCCTCTAGGCTCTTGCGCAGCGGTTCCTCACTTAGCTCCTCCACTTCCTTCTGCCGGATAGCGACATTGATTTCACGTTTCCAAGCTGCGCGCCCCTCCCTCTGCTGCTTGAAGTAGCGATTGTTGATGAAGACCTGGATCCCGAACGAAAAAATCAGAAAGGCGGCGGCGCAAAAGGCGAGGATAGCGGCCAGTGTGCGACTAGGAGCCTTGGAAGCATCGGGCAGGATCTTCAGGATGAAGGGCGCCGCAGCGATCGCGATGTCCTTCCACATAGCGCCAGCCAATTCCTGAGCCCGCTGAGCAGCTTTCTGACCCTCGTCCACCACCGCCTTGCGCAGCTCCGCCAGCGCCTTGAGCGTCTCCTTGCTACCGGACTTCACATATGCCGCGTAGGCAGCTTTCGCGGACTCAAGGGCGCCCTCCCCGAGTTCGGTGACCTGTCCCTTGCGGTGCGTTCTCGCCCACTCGGCCGCGAGCAGTAGATGGCGTGTGTCAGCATCTCGGGTTTCCGGAAAGACCCATGCGGCCCCTTCCTGTAATCTTGAAAGGATAGCAACCGCCTCCCCATCGGTGAGCGAAACTGCACATGAAGGGGGGCCGCTAAAATGATAGGTGGTCCCCCCGTCGGAGCGCGAGACTCGATCGGATAGAGCGGCCATCAGACGTCGCGCCGCCAGGCGACCCCAGACTTGATAGACCGCTCCGGGCTGCTCGGGCGCCCCGCGCACCAGCCATGGACGAATGTCGGTCGGCACCTCAGCCTCGCCCGTGAAATCGCTAACGTAGGTACGCGGGTCTGGGAGAGGTTCCGATGGCGCGAACGGTTCGGGTGGATCGTTCGTCCAGAGCTGGATGCGGCAGCGATAGGTGGAGAAGGTCTCGTGTGGCTTCATGCTTGCGATAAGCACGTTATCGACGGTGGACAGATCAGCTTCGCAGCGGGCGAGGGATCGGGCCATGAAAAGGCGCAACTGGCCCGGTTCCCGTCGAGCTTGGACCGTGATGCGGAAGAGATCGTCCGGACCTGGGGTCGCGTTTTGCTCCAAGGGCGTATCGTTGTCCGCCTCGGTGATCGTCACCGAAGCAACATAAGCCGGAGGGGCATCGCGCAGCGCCATCCAGCGACCTCGCAAGCCGGGCTCTACGAGTGGCGCCCGGATGATCAGCAGGGCGGGCCGCTCGTCGACAGCCTCTTCCGGCGCAGTAGCACGGACGAGATCAGAGATTTCCCTCGGTGTCATCATACTGCTGATCCAACCGGTCGTGGATGATGATCCGATCGTCCTTCACTTCTACCGCCTGCCGCATATCGTCTGGCACACGGATCTGAATTTGGTTGACGGTCACATAGCGCACCAGCGCTGGCGGCCGCACCTTATCCGGATTGAGGGCCACTGGCGCCCCCTCGATCCGTTCGCGTCTTAGGGCGCTCCGAAATTTTTGCACCAGCGGGTGATCGTCGGCGAGGTTTTGGCCTACCACCGCTTCCAGGAACCGCTTCTGGTCATCGACTCCCAACTGCCCGCCCGCCGCAGCTGCGGCATAACAGCGGCGGTTGGCTTCTTTGTGGACCTCCGGCGGCACCAGCTCTTTGTTGGCACGAATCAGGTCGCGGACCACCTTCACCAGCTTCTCGGTGAGTTCGGCGTCGTCGTGCAGGCGCTTGGCGGCCAGGAAAGCTTCAAAGTAGCGGGCCACCTTTTGCTGATTACGCCGGTCGAGCACCCGTAGTTCACCGCCCGCGGGTGTCAGCCGGACTAATGCCGACTTCTGCAACGCCTCGCGGTTTTGCACAAAGGTTCGTTCCACCGCCTCAAGGTTCACCCGTTTGCGACCTCCTTCAGCTTCTTCCATCTCATACGTAAGCACCGTTTCATCGTCATACTTGAGCAATGCAAAGAACTCTTCGGCACCAGCCATTAAACGGAATACGAGGAAGGCGCCGCCCGCGGTAGCACCACCGTGCTCGCGTTGGAAATCCTCGGCCAGCTTCTCGCTTTCTTCCTGGAAACGGTTCGGATCGGCAGATATTCGCGCCAGGCGCTCACGAGTCGCAGAGGCGTCAGAAAACTCGTAAGGCGCCCCGCTATTCACCGAGCCGACACGTTCTAGGAAAAAACCTGCAAATGGACCCGGGTTGATGGCCTCCAGCCGCACAAAGTTTTCTGGGCTGGGGCCCACCAGGTGGAAGACCATCTGTTCGATCCTAAGTGCAGCAAGCTGTTGCTCATCAAAGAACCCCATCGCCCACCCTCTATAGAACATTTCATGAACATGCGCCAGATCCACTCGAGCGACAGCAGGCAGCGTGGCTTGAGTTGTCCATCGCAACCTCACGTCGCAACTGACGTTCTGCACGCGAAAATGCTGGATTGTCCAGTGGCTCGGTGGTCCACTGCGCTCTTCATCCCGATCGAGGCCGCCCACGTGTCTGCTCAGGAGTGTTCATAAGCCGCGGGACCAATGAACAGAGTGGCGGATACGCCTACGAATGATCGTTCCCCAGGGTATGCAGAAGACTTAGGGAGAGCGACCACGGACCCTACTATAATAGGGTCTCGATAGGCAACTTTGCGAAGTCGCCGCCGGCCCACTACCGTTCCGTGGTGGGATCTAGCGCCTCTGTCACAGGTTGTCCTGCTATGTCGTCCGGGATCTCCCTCAGAAAACTCTGCCCCTTCTGGAGGCGTTTGCCCAGCGTCTCGACGAACCCCTCATAGCGTTCTCGTCCCTTGATCTGGGCGGCCGATTGGGCGTCCGGCGGCAATGGGGGCGTAAGGGCGAGCCAGAAACGCACGAAGAGCGCGAGCGTGTCGGCCGTGACCTGAAGATCGCGCTCGATACGTGCAGCTTGGCGGGAGAGGCGGTCGAGGCGCCGTGCGAAAGCCGCTTCCCGCTTGTCGGCACCGTCAGGCGAGAGAAATGAAGCAACGGCCGCCTCCACGATCGCCGAGCGAGACAGTTTCCGGCGTTCGGCGAGCTCGGAGATCTCCTTCAGCATCTGTGGCGGGAAATACACATTCATCCGGTCACGCATGGCCATCCTCACAGGTCGATGCCGTCATGGGGGTCGAGCGCCGCCTGCCGGGCGACGCCGTGCATCTGCCGCCGCAGGACACGGGCCTGCTGGGCGGTGTCGTCCGGCTCGTCGTCAAGGATGATCGCGAACTCGTCGGCCGGGCTTTGCGGCGTGGTCTCCTTGGCGATGGCGACGTGGTCCGGGAGCTCCGGCTCGCGGCGCAGGCCGCTGTTGGCGGTGTCCGCCTCGGCCTTGGCCAGCTTGGCGACGAGGTCGGCGTCCGGTTTCTGCGGCGCCAGGGTCGACCAGCCGTCTTCCCGCGTGGTCCTGATGGTCCGGGCGGGATCGGGCGGCGGCAGAACCCGCTCGGTGAAGCGGCGATCCTCGTAGTACCGGGCTTTCCGCGCCTTGATGGGAGGCGTGCCGGCGACCATGACGATCTCGTCGGCCGGGGAAAGCTGCATGACCTCACCGGGGGTGAGGAGCGGCCGTGCGGTCTCCTGGCGGGAGACCATCAGGTGCCCGAGCCAGGGGCTGAGGCGGTGGCCGGCATAGTTGCGCTGTGCCCGCATCTCGGTGGCGGTGCCGAGGGAGTCGGAGATCCGTTTCGCCGTCCGCTCGTCGTTGGCGGCGAAGCTCACCCGAACGTGGCAATTGTCGAGGATCGAGTTGTTGGCGCCATAGGCCTTCTCGATCTGGTTGAGGGACTGGGCGATGAGGAAGGCCTTGATCCTGTACCCGGCCATGAAGGCCAGAGCCGACTCGAAGAAATCGAGCCTGCCCAGGGCGGGGAACTCGTCGAGCATCATCAGGACGCGGTGGCGCCGGTCCCTGGCGTGGAGATCCTCGGTCAGCCGCCGGCCGATCTGGTTCAGCACCAGGCGGATCAGCGGCTTCGTCCGGCTGATGTCCGAAGGCGGCACCACGAGATAGAGCGAGACCGGTCGTTCGTCGGCGATGAGATCGGCGATGCGCCAGTCGCAGCGCCGGGTGACCTGCGCCACCACGGGGTCCCGATAAAGGCCGAGGAACGACATGGCGGTGGAGAGGACGCCGGATCGCTCGTTGTCGCTCTTGTTGAGCAGTTCCCGCGCGGTCGAGGCCACGACAGGATGCGGGCCGTCCGCGCCGAGGTGGCGGGTGGTCATCATCGCCCGCAAGGTCGCCTCGATGGGCCGGCGCGGATCGGACAGGAAGCTGGCGACGCCGGAGAGCGTCTTGTCCTCCGCGGAGTAAAGGACATGGAGAATGGCGCCGACAAGGAGCGAATGGGAGGTCTTCTCCCAGTGGTTCCGGCGGTCGAGGCTCCCTTCCGGGTCGACGAGGACGTCGGCCACGTTCTGGACGTCCCGCACCTCCCAGTCCCCGCGGCGGATCTCGATGAGCGGATTGTAGGGAGAGGATTCCGGGTTCGTCGGGTCGAACAGCACCACTTTGCCATGCCGGGCCCGGAAGCCGGCGGTGAGCTGCCAGTTCTCTCCCTTGATATCGTGGATGATGGCCGAGCCCGGCCAGGTCAGGAGCGTGGGCACCACGAGGCCCACACCCTTGCCCGACCGGGTCGGCGCGAAGCACAGCACATGCTCGGGACCGTCGTGGCGCAGATAGTCCTGTGTAAACCGCCCGAGCACGACGCCGTCAGGGCCGAGGAGGCCGGCGGCTTTGATGTCGGGGAAATCCGCCCAGCGGGCTGATCCATAGGTGGAGACGGCCTTGGCCTCCCGAGCCCGCCAGACTGACATGGCGATGGCCACCGCGATGGCGATGAAGCCGCCCGACGCCGCGATGACGGCGCCCCGGCCGAAGATGTCGGGGGCATAGGCATCGAAGGAGAACCACCAGGCGAAGAAGGCCGCCGGAAAATAGACCGGAAGTCCCGCAAGGCTGAACCAGGGTGGCCCGAGCTGCGCCTGAAATCCGAGCCGCCAGGCCACGTACTGAGTGGCGGTCCAGGTGGTGGCGAGCACGATCAGGAAGACAACGATGATCTGGCCCCAGAGAATCTTGGTGGCGGACATGGGTCCTCCCTTGAGTGCTTGGCTGTTAGAGCCCGAGGTCGCGCTTGCGGCCGAGGCTCCACTCGATGCCGCCGCTGTCCTTCACGGTGCCGGTGATGTGCTGGCCGAGCTTCTTCTCAATCTCCCGCGACCAGGGGATGAGCTGGAAGCCGAGACCGTCATCGATCATGGCGTAGCGGCCCGAGGCGAGGATCAGGCGCTGGCGATAGGCACCGGCAACGTGCTCGCCCGCTACGGCCTTATGCTGCGGCAAGCCCGTCTCGGCGGACAGGCGCGCCCCGACTGCGTCCAGCTCGCGCCGGCGCAAGGTCGCGAGGAGATCGCGCTGGAGGATGATGCGCTGGCCCTGCCGCCGCGCGAGGCCTTCTTCGGCGAGATGCTCGGCCCGCGCCTGCATGGCCTCGCGCGCCTCGCGGCCGAAGCCACCCATGGCCAGCGCCATGGGCTCGCGCTCGACGAGGCGATGGTCGAGCCAGGTGGCGCCGGTGGCCGTGACCTGACGGGTGAGATCGAAATCGGAGCGGGTGGCAAGCACCGCGGTCGGATGGGGATCGTCGGCGCCGCCGAAGCGGCGGACCTCGACGATGCCGCCGATGGGCGGTGCGTGTGCGAAGGCCTCGATGCCTTTGAAGCGGACATGGTGGGCGCGGCCGTCGGCGCCATCTATGACGGCATAGGCTTCGCCGGTGAGCTCGTTGTGCAGACCCTTGTCCACGAGTCGGCCGATGATGGGGGATGACGTTGCCGCGCCGTCAATGACGAAGTCGGCGACGCCGCGCTCCTCGCCGCGCTCGGTGAAAGCGCGATGCATGGTCTTGATGATGTCGCCGCGCAGGCCGAGGTCGCGCAGCGCCCGCTCCGCCTCGAGCCCCACCATCCATTCGCCCGGCCCGGCAGGCGCGGCGAGGCCCATCTTCTCCAGGTGCTGAAGCCGGCCGATCATCAGCCGGCGGATCTCGGGATCGGACGCGCCGGGGGTTTCCGGCCGCAGGTCGATGTGGCCGACCTCATCCGCGGCGATGCGGATCTCGGCATCGAGGCGGGTCCAACGCTCGGCGGTGACCTCCTTCTCGAGCGCGTGGCGGACCTCATGCTCGGGCTTGGGGCCGAGCTCCAATTCGACGAGGTCCTGGGCGCGGGACCGCAGACCCTGGCTGATATAGTCGCGGGAGATGACGAGGTCGGCGCCGGTCTCATCCACCCCGCGCACCAGCAGATGGACGTGGGGGTTGTCGGTGTTCCAGTGATCGACGGCCACCCAATCAAGCTTCGTTCCGAGATCCGCTTCCATCTGGCGGGCGAGATCGCGGGTGAAGGCCTTGAGGTCCTCCAGATCCGCCGCGTTCTCCGGCGAGACGATGAACCGGAAATGGTGCCGGTCGTCCTCGCACCGCTCGGCAAAGGCATGGTCGTCGGCGCGGTCGGTACCGGCGTCGAACAGGACGCCCCTTTCTCCCTCCCGGCTGACCCCATCCCGCTTCAAGTAGGCAAGGTGCGCGGAGAGCGGCGCTGAGCGGAACGCCTTGCCGGAATGCTGAGCTACGCGGGCCGCCACCACCACGCGCCGGCTCGGGGAGAACAGCCGACTCCGGCTGAAGGCGAGGCGGCCGCGGCCGAAGGTGGAGCCCCCGCGCCGGCACGATGAGCCCGGCGCTCCGCCACTCACATGGCCGGCCTTCTTCGCGGCGCGCAGCACCTGGTTGATGAAGCTCTTCGGACGAGGCTCCCGGGTGGAGCGGATGCGGCCGGGCCGGACGCGGAGGTCGCTGTCGCTCTCACTCATGCCGGCCCCCTTGCGGAAGCCAGATGCCGAGCGGTGCCGAAAACACCCTTGAAATCGTTGCTGAAAATCGAAAGCGCGGCACGCGCCCCGACCGACCGGCACGCCGGAACCCAAGCCATGCCAATGGCTTGCGGTTCGGACGGCGAGCCGCTTTTATCTTGCTGTCGTGCTGTCGTGGGTGTCCGCCCTCCCCGTCTTCCCGCCCAATCTGTCCGTGAGCACGCTTCAGGTCGCCTGGGTGCGAACGCAATCATCATGGCTCCCCTGCTGTTGGTCTGCAGGTGGAGCGGCGCCGGGAGACGTCCGCGGCGTTGTCCGGCAGGAGGAATTTCCGCTGCCAGGTGCGCCATGTGGCGGTGACCGCGCCGGTGCCGTGGAAGAGATCGTGCAGTTCGTCGTCCGGCCGTGCGCCGACCAACTCGAAGGCCCAGTGGCAGACCGCTTCCGGCTTGGCGCCGGTCAATCCACGGCGCAATGTGATGTTTGCTTTGGCGTGTTGGATCACGGCCGTCCTCCCATGCCTGGGAGCGCCACGAAAATACCTTCGGGCTTCGGCGCGAGCGCAGCCGAAGCGCCCGGGACTTGCGCGTTCGGGGTGTCGCCAGCTTGCCCGGCGATCGCCGGAGCGCTGCCCGAAGAAATGCGCTCCGGCTGCGAGACGAACAGTGGCGCGCCACGCCATGACTGCGGATCGGCAGCGGGCGTGAGGGTCGGCGTCGGGAGATCCCCGCCGTCAAAAACCGCCGCGAGCGCGGCGACATAGGCCCGGGTTTCGGTGGGCAGCGGGCGGTCGGCAAGATACGCCTCGTAGCGCGCTGGCCCTGCATTGTAGGCGGCGAACGCACCGGGCGTGCCGTAGCGGTCGTTGAGTTCGCGCAGATAGGCGGCGCCGGCGAGGATGTTGTCCCGAGGGTCGAAGAGATCGTCGCCGAGACGGTAGCGCAGGCGCAGCTCCGCCCAGGTCTCGGGCATGATCTGCATCAGGCCCATGGCGCCCTTCGGGGAGACGGCGATCGCATCCACGGCGCTCTCGGCGCGCATGACGGCCCGGATCCAGGCCGCGGGAATGCCGAAGCGTTGCGCGGCCTCGGCAATAGGAGCAGCGAAAGGATCGGTCGTTTCCGGTCGTGAGACCGCAGCTTCCTGGGCGAGGAGTTCGACCGGCGGGATCACACTGGCGAGCAGGCCGGCAAGGAGAAGGAGGACCGGTCGCTGAGGGATAAAGGGCCGCCCGGCGGTGGGCTGTCGGCTCGGGACGGGCATGGCTCAGTCCCGCTCGCTGCGCTTCGACGGACGGCTCCAGTGCAGACCCCATGTGCTTCGGTCGACGACGGACTGGAACAGGAAGGCACGAATGGGCTGGAGAAAGACCGGATCGTCGATCACCAGGGAGACGTAGTCCCCGGCCTTCTCGCCGATGCGCTTCCAGCCCGCGCCGATCTCGGGCCCGTCATCGTCCAGGAGATGAATGCGGTAGTCCGGCGCATGCTCGGCGTCAGATTGCTCCGCCGGCACGAGGACGATCTCCGCGTCGATGGAAAGGGTGCGGATGTGCCCGGCATAGCCGTTCTGGGTGCGGCTGAACTGACCGATGAGGGACATGAAAGGCTCCTTCGAGGCGCGGTGGGAAGGGATCGGACGTGGCGTCACCGCGTTGGCGCGCGCCAGACGAAACGGTCATCGCCGTCTTCGTCGGTGTAGAGCGGCATGGCCCTGCCGATGACGGTGCTGGCCGGAAGTGGGCCAAAGTAGCGGCCGTCCAGGCTGTCGTCGGCCTGCCAGTTCATGAGGAAGAGCTCGCCGTCAGCGACGACGTGGCAGCCGCTCCAGGTGGGCAGGTCCCGGCCGAGGCGGTCGCGGTCGAGCGCGCGTCCCATGGCGATGCCGTCGACGGTGATCTCGCCACGCAGCCGGCAGACACGCTGTCCCGGCAGCGCGGCGATCCGCTTCATGAGCGGCACGCCCTCGGCCAGATAGCCGCGCGCGGCGAGGAAGCGGCTGAGCCAGTCCGGCGCTGCGATGGCGACGAGGTCGGTGACTTCCAGGTGCTCCGCGGGCCCGATGGTGTAGAGACCGATCGGCACGCTCGGCGAGGCGTTCCAGACCAGCTTCAGCGAGGTCGGGACGAACGCCACGCCGGCGACGCCCATGGCCGCGAAATACGTCGCCATGACATAGCCGAAGCGGGTCATGGCTCGGCCCTCCGGCGCAGCAGGAAGGCACGGTGCTGCTCGATGGTGTAGGCGCGCGGCTCCTGGCCAGCAGTCAGGCGGTTGTGGACATGGCGCCAGTGGTCCGGCGAGACATCGGCCGGATCGATGCCCCGCGTCTCGATGGCGTCGATCACCTGCAGGGCGCTCCAGACTTTTGGCCAGCCGCTGACGCGGAGCAGGATCTCCCCGCCGGGACGGACGAAGGACAGGGTCTGGAACGGCGTCCCTTCATCGACCGCACGGACAATGTCGAGGCGGGAGAGGATGGTGCCATAGTCGTTGGCGGCCCAGCGCACGAAGCAGAACACCATGTTCGCCGGAAATCCGAGGACACGCCGGTGGCGGTTGATGATCTCCTCGCAGGTGTGGCGGCCGAAGCGGATCCAGGTCTCGACCCGCTTCTCCACCCAGGTCAGCTCGACGAAGGTGATTGCGGGTTGACGATCGTTCGGCCGTGGGTCTTCGCACCCGCTGGACGTCCCGGAGCCGTTCATGGGGTGTCTCCTTCGGGAGCAGGCGGGAACTCGCGCGCGAGGAGGTCGCGCAGCATGTCGGCGACGGTGACGCCGCGCTGGAAGGCGGCGATCTTGATGCGGGCGCGCTGGTCAGGGGTGACGTCGATGGTAAGCCGCGCCGTGTTGGCGCTATCTGGCGCCCCGCGCGCCGACGGCATGTCCGCGGCCTTGACCCAGCGCTCGGGATCGTTCGGTCGGGCGAGGAAGCCGCGCCTGGTGGTGGGCCCGGTCATGCCGCGCCTCCATCATGGAACGGCAGCACCGAGGCGAGCCGGGCGCGGGCGCGTCCAGCCATGTCGGCATCGATCTCGCAGCCGAGATAGCGGCGGCCGGTGAGCCGGCAGGCTTCGCCGGCGGCGCCCGATCCCGCGGACCAGTCCCCGACGAGGCCGCCTTCCGGGCAACTGGTGCGGATCAGGATCTCGATCAGCGCGACCGGCTTTTCGGTGGGATGGATGGCGCGCCCGTGGCAATTGCGCGCGAAGATGACCGAGCGCACGAGGCGAGGCCCGCCATCGACGCTCACATAGGAGTCAGCATCGATATGTCTGGTATGGGGCGGGCGACGCTTGCGCCGTACGGTTCGTGCGGTGGCGTCCGGCGTCGTCTGCACATCATTGTAGATATCGCGCCAGGACATCTCGGTGCGACAGAACTGCACCGCCAGCTCATGCACCCGCTTGAAGCGGTCGGCGTGGAAGCTCGAGCCGTTCTGCTTCTCCCAGACGATCTCCTGGACGACGCGGAGCCCGGCGTCGGTGAACTGGCCGGCCGTCGCCATGAAGCAACGCAGCGAGCCGAACACCCAGAGCGAGCCGGCTGGCCGAAGCGCAGCGCGGGCGAGTGGGAACCAATCGTCGACACGACGATCCCAGGCGAGCGAAGTGTCGCCATAGGGTGGATCGGCAAGGATCATGTCGAAGGGGCCATGTACGGGCATCAGGTCGCGGCAGTCGCCGGTGAGGACGGTCATGCGGCGATCCTCCTGGCGCGCAGGCGGTCGATCTCCGTCGCCAGCGCCGCGATCTCGCGCGCGGCCGGGCTCGTCTCGTCGATCTCGAAGGCGAGCCGGCCGGTTTGCGCGGCGTCGGCGAAGACGACGCGCTGGCCGATGGTGGTGGTGAGCACCGGCGGATCGTGGTCAGCCAGCGTCTCGGCGGTCTCGCGGGCGATGACGGTGCGGGCGCCGCAGCGGTTCAACAGGAACCGTGCGGCGATCTCAGGCCGGTAGATGCGCGCCTCCCGCAGCAGCGTCAGCATCTCCGCCGAGGCCCAGCCGTCGAGCGGTGACGGCTGGACCGGGATCAGCACCAGGTCGGCAGCGAGCAGCGCCGAGCGCAGGATGCTGGCAACCCGGGGCGGTCCGTCGATGATCACATGGTCGGCATCCCGCGCGAGCTCCGTCGCCTCGCGGTGCAGCGTGTCGCGGGCGAGGCCCACGACGCCGAACAGGCGCGGCAGCCCTTCGCGGGCACGCTGCTGCGACCAGTCGAGGGCCGAGCCCTGGGGGTCAGCATCGATCAGGGTGACGCGCTTGCCTTGGCGGGCCCAGGCGCCGGCAAGATGCAAGGCAAGCGTCGTCTTGCCGACTCCGCCCTTCTGGTTCACGAGCACGGCGATCATCGCTCGCCTCCCGGCTTGCGTCCGGGAGTAGACCGAAGCACGTCATGAGCATTAACGGCCGTAAAGCCGTCTTTACGGAAAGACGTATCGTAGGTAAGTTTAGTCGATCCGAGACGAGTGGCCTCCTGGTGTTCTGCTGGGCGGCTGTCCACATCGCGCGCACGCGTCTTAAAGTTAGATTCTACGTTAGACTCTAAGTTAAGGGCGCGATTTTCTCTGACGTAGCCTGGCTTTAGACCCTGTTTTGGTTCCTGATGGCACGATAGGGCGGTTCCCGATAGCACGACATCCGGGGTTCCCGATGGCACGAGGCCATCCACAGCTTGTCCACAGGGCGCCGATGGTTCGAAGGCGAACAGCAGGCGGCCTCCAAGCTCCACTTCGAGGAACAGCAGGTAGCCCGGCAGCGGCTGGCGGCGGATCACATCCCGCAGCTCGAAGGTGAAGCGCTTGAAGGGCGAGAGGCTGCCGGACTTCTGATGGAGGTGGCGGGCATCGAAGCGCCACCCGTCGCGCTGCCGGCCGCCATGCTTGCGGGCCATGCGGTAGAGCCAGCGGTCGAGGCCGCCCGTCAGCGCGAAATAGGCCTGGTCGATGGTGAGGACCAAGGCGTCGTCGAGCACGGCCCGGAAAAACCAGTCCGGGAGGATCAGCTCGATGCCCTGGGGCTTGCCGAAGCGGTCCGTCCTCTCCTGCCACTCGTTGATCCAGGAGAAGCGATGCCGACGGCCGGACGCGGGTTGGCGGATCGAGGTAAGGACGGTCGTCGATTGCAGACGATCGAGCGCCGCCTTGAGGCGTTGGTAGTCCCGGAGCGAGGTGCCGCGGCCCACGAACCGGAGGATCTCATAGGGGGTCGCCGCCATGAGCCGCGACGTCCTGAGCCCGGCGTCCCTGGCCTCGACAATCTGGCTGGCAGCCCAGATGAGCAGGTCGGCATCCCAGATTGTCGCCATGCCGTGGTCGGGCACGGCCTCCACCCGGATGGCGACGTCGCCGGCCGAGAAGTCGATGGGCGCGGTGCGATGAGACTTGGAGAGGGAGAAAAAGGGATAGGCCATGAGGTCCTGGGCGTCGCGGGGCGCGAAATCGCCGGGACGTGCGCGGAACAGGTCGAGCTGCCCGCGCTCCGAGATGGGGTTGTGCCGCATCGGCATGGGAACCGTTGCGCTCAGCGGGCGTAGCGGCCGGCCTGGGCCGACGGCATGGGCGCGTGGCGCTTGGCGGGCAGGACGCTGCCGCGCGGATCGGAAGTCGAGGTGACCGCGCCGCGCTCGGCCCAGGCCTTCAGGTCATCCACGGCATAGACCACGCGCCCGCCGAGCTTGCGGTAGGCGGGACCGGTTCCGTAGGTGCGGTGCTTTTCGAGGGTGCGAGCGGAGAGGCTGAGAAACTCCGCGGCTTCCTTGGTGCGCAGGTAGCGCAGCGGGAGAATGGCGAGATCGGGTCGCATGGATCGGGCCTTCGTGACAGTCGTTGAGGCCGCCGGAGAAGAGCGGCCGATGGCGGTCACGATGGCGAAGCGCGGCTGGCGAGATGCAGCGGGATTTTAAGGGACCTAAATTCCCACACCGGGGAGGACCGTCGATCGGGCTAGGATCGCCGACGATGATGAAGCAGCTTGCGATAGCCGCCGGCGATCATGTCGCGGGCACCGCGTAACAGGCCCGTGACGGCATGGCGGGCCGAGGAGGCCTGCCATTCGTCACGGTTGAGCCGGCCGGTATTGAAGATCACGTCGGCGATCTCCTGCTGTGTCGCGCCGTTCCGTCGCCCATCGGCGGCCTGCAGCATGCGGCGGGCCCGGGCCAGCTGCTGTGGGGTCATGCGTGTGTCGCGGGGCACGTCTCGGCCGTGCAGGGAGGCAAGAAGGCGATGCACGGCTTCGAGACGATCGAAGCCATCAGGGCCAAGCGGAACAATGGCCGCGAGAGGTTGTCCCGGTGCGAGATCAGGTGGGAGAACGAGGTGAAGGCGCTCGCCGTTGCCCAGTTCGCGCAGATGATGCAGCCCGTCCGCCGCGCGGATCACGTCTTCGCCGGTCAGGAGCGAACGCAAGTCCGCGGACGAGCGGAAGGCCGGTGGCGCGCGGGTGAGGACAACGCTGCCGGGATCCTCCTCCGGCAGCCAGAAGACATCTGCGTCGGTCGCCCTATGCTCGGGATGGACCGGGAAATCGCAGGCCCCACTTTCGCGTCGCATTGTCCGTCAGCGCTATCGCAGGGGACTCGGCTCGGCTGAAGGTGGCGTAGCTGCTCTGGTAGTCCTCGTTGCGCCTCAGCCATTCCCATCCGACGTCCGGAGCCGTCAGGGTGTCGACATAGTCGTAGGTGGATGGTGATCGCCAGCGGGACGTGTCCAGGGACATGGCATTCTCCGACCGTCGTTCTGGGGCAAACTCAGCCGGCTACAATTCCGGCGTGTGCGACGGTGCGGAAGTCCTGAAATGCGCAACAGCTGTTGCCGCAGGCGCATCACGATGGTGGCGTGTGGTGGCCTTCACGGACCAGCAAACGATAGCCGTGGGTGGTCATCCAGCGGGCGCGGGCGAGATGGCTGTCATGTACCCGACGCGCCCGCTCGGGCTCCTGGGCCGGATCGAGGCCGAACAGGATCGAGACCACCTCGCGCCAGTCGGCGCCGTCGGTCGCGGCGTCCATGATGCGCAGATAGAGCTTCATGTGGGTGCGGTCGTAGTCCGTGAGCGTATCACTCTGCGGCACCTCGTCGAGAAAGGTCGCGTCGTTCATCCTGTGCGCCTTCCAGGATTTCCAGAAGCGCGACTACTCCCAACATTGGCCCGCAGCGACCGACGGTTTTCACCCGGTCGTTGCGGCTCGGGCAAGCGCGATTCCGTTGGCGTGAATCCGTGGTTGGTCTTGTTGGGCATGTCACCAGGGTCCCCGTTCCCTGATTGAAGCGCAGGACGACCCTACCTCTTTCCCGCGCGATCATGGCGTATCCACCATACACCGATCTGCGCGCGATGGGCAGATTACATATTAAAGTTGATAAACTCAAAGTATGTAAATTGCGATCCGTCCGCGCATGGACATGCGCAAACTGGTCGGACGCAACTTCGCCCGCCTGCGTCGGGAAATGGGCCTGACCCAGGAGGAGGTCGAGACGCGCTCCGGGTTCAGCCAGCAGTATCTGAGCAGCCTTGAGAATGGCCGGCGCAATCCCACCGTCATCACGCTCTATGAACTGGCCCGGGCGCTCGGCGTGAGCCACATCGAGCTGGTGAAGCCGGACGATGAGGCGTGAACGATCGAGGTCCTCCATAGATACGCGCTCTCCGAATGATCCGCAGGGCGCGCCATGGAGAAAGGAGGGAGGTCACCCTCCCTCCACCTCGTCACGGTTCTGCGCGACCGCCGCGAGCAGTTCCTCGATGCGCCGGAGCGCGTCGGCGCGCTCCTTGCGGGTGAGGAAGCAGATCGAGAGTTCAGCGCGCAACTCGGCGATTTCGGCGTGGATGTCGATGAAGTTGGTCATGGGAACCTCCGTTGTCTCGATGACGGAGGCGGATGACCGGGTGCCGGAGGAACGGGTCAGGGATCGCGGAGCGACCGGCAGCGCCGGCGGGTGGGGGAGCCGATTTTCCGGATTGGCCGCAGGCAGGGAGGAAAATTGGGGGGACCGGCCGTCCTTGACGTCGCTCGACGGCCGGTATGATGGATGGATTGAGAGAGAAGACGGCCGGGCACAACGGTCGTGCTGGACGCCAATCGCTCTGCCGGCATGCAGAGAGGGCGTTGGAGTGCTCCCACAGCGTCAGGGGATGGCCGCCTGCCGTCGCCTGCAAGGCACGCCCCGCCCAGGTGGTCCGGGCGGGGCATTGGGGGCTCAGTCTGCGCTGCGCCGGCCGTTGGGGCGGGACCAGATGAGGCTGTGGGCCTCGCCGTCCTCGTCCTCGAAGAGGTTGGCGTAGATGGGGGCGTTGAAGCTCGGATCGTCGAGCTTGAGGCCCAGATAGTCCCGGCCCTCGTTGGAGCGCTTGCTCCAGGCGGCGCCGATCTCGACGCGGCCCACGAAGACCCGGTGGGAGGGGGCGTTCTCGCCGGTGGCCCGAACCTCGGGGAGGATGCGCACGCCCCGCGCCTGGACGGAAAGGGTGACGATCTCGCCGGTGAACTCGTTCGCGCCGGTCTTCTTGAAGGTGCCGATGGTCGCCATGTTACGTCTCCTGATGTCTGTCCCGAGCCCGCACCGTTGCGGCCTCGATGGGGATCAAGGGGCCGGAGGCGATCGACGCCGCACCCCGCCGGGGTCCCCTCAGGGGTGGCACAGGGGCCGGAGCGTCAGCGGAGGATGGCAGACAGGCGACTTTCTTGGCTCGCGAGGAATGGGCGCGCAGCGCTCAGGGGAAGAAAGTCGGTCGGCGCCATTGCGGCACAGGCGATCGAGGCGCAGCCGTCGTCTGGCCAGATCCACCCATCGCAGAGGCTGCCTGGGTGCGCTCGAACCGACAGGAATCAATCAGGGAGACGCTGGCGAGGCTCGTACCACCGCCCCAGGACCGGCCGACACTCATGGGGGTGGCTCACCCGTGTCCCGGCATGGCTTGCACAACCCTCGATGGTCTCCGCCGGCCCACAGGCTCGCCTCCTTCTCGGAGGACTGGACGACCGAACAGGGCAGCTTGCATGGCACCGCCTTCACGTGCCGATCTTCCGGGCTGATCCGGCTCCAACCCGAGCTTGGATGTCCCGTCGCTGAGCGACACCATGGCGACGACAGCCGAGCTTAAAGCTGTCCTGCGTCCGCCACCCCACCGGGAGAGACGGTCAGGCCCCGGTGACGTCCCGTCCGGACAAACCATGCGGGAACAGCGCCGTCAGCCGAACGACCGCGACGATTTCGGGCCAAGGCGCGCCAATTGCTCGACGGGCGTTCTTTGCCGTTCCGGGCAAATGGCTATATATTCTTCCTGAGGAGAATGATTATGGCCGCGTCCGCCCGCATCTACACCCCGGCCGAGGCTGCTGCCGTGAGCGGCATCGCGGTGAAAGCGGTCCACAATGCCATCGACAAGAAGATCGTCGAGACGAACGCCGATCCCCGGCCGGGCGGCGCGGCCCGGCGCGCGCTGACCCGGGAGGGGCTGCTGCGCCTCACGCTCTGGCATGGCATCGGATCGGCCCTGAGCGCCGAGCGGCGCGAGAAGCTGTTCGAGGCGATCACGGCCATGCCGAACGCGAAGACGGTGCGGGCCGACGATCTGCTGATCGTCGACGTGGGCGCGGCGCGCAGGCAGCTCGACGCGCGCATCCGGGCCCTCGACGAGGCGGAGGCCGCCATCCATCGGGACAAGGGCGTCCTCGGCGGCGAGCCGGTCTTCAAGGGAACCCGCATCCCGGCGCGCGCGATTGCGGCGATGCTGGCGCAGGGGGCGAGCGCGGAGGACATCCTCGACGGCTATCCCGCGCTGACGCCGCGCATGCTGGACCTCGCGGCGATCTGGACCGCTGCGCATCCGGCCCGCGGGCGGCCGAAGACGCTCCGGGAGCAGGGGCTGTCGCCGAAGTCCACGCAGCGCGTGACACTCAAGGGCGACCCGCGCGCGCACCGGCCGGGCACCGCCCGGTGAAATTCCTGATCGACGAGTGCCTGCACACATCCCTCGTCGGCGTGGCCCAGGGGCGCGGCCATCAGGCCGATCATGTGACTTGGCTCGGTCTCGGCGGCGAGACGGACTGGGACCTCATGCCCCGGATCATCGCGGGCGATTTCACCTTCGTGACCAACAATGCGCGCGATTTCCGCAAGCTCTACGCCAAGGAGGAGATCCACGCCGGCCTCGTCATCATCGTCCCGCAGGTGACGCCGGGACGGCAGCGTGCGCTATTCGACGCCCTGCTCGAGGCGATCTCGCCTGAGGCGGCGCTGGTCAACGAGGTGATTGAGATCGTCGAGGATGCGGGCGAGGCCGTCCTCTACAGATACGCGCTCCCGGAATGAACCGAAGGGCGCGGCATGGAGAAAGGAGGGAGGTCATCCTCCCTCGGCCTCGTCGCGGTTCTGCTGGACCGCCGCGAGCAGCTTCTCGATGCGTCGGAGCGCGTCGGCCCGCTCCTTGCGGGTGAGGAAGCAGCTTGAGAGTTCAGCGCGCAGCTCGGTGATTTCGGTGTGGATGTCGATGAAGTCGGTCATGGGAACCTCCGTTGTCTCGAGGACGGAGGCGGGTGACCGGGTGCCGGAGGGCCGGGTCAGGGATCGCGGAGCGACGGGCTGCGCCGGCGGGTGGGGGAGCCGATTTTCCGAATCGGCCGCAGGCCGGGTGCGGAAAATCGGGGGAACCGCCCGTCCTTGACGTGGACCGACGGTCGGTAGGATGGATTGAGAGAGAAGACGGCCTGGCACAACGGTCGTGCTGGGCTCCGATTGCAGCCGTAGTCCAGCAGAGAGCGCCGTTGTCAGCCTGAACGCGAGCCGCTTGGCTTTCCCTCATGGGGTGAGGGTCGAGAGGGGGCGGAATCAGATGAGCAACTCCGTTTCGGTAGGGCAGACAGCTTGCCGACCTTCCATATGTGTTTCGGCATGGAAACCTGGGTCTGACGCAGTTTTGGTGAAGACGATCTAGGGCGCGCCGACGAGACGGGCCTGAAGGAGATCGAGCTTTCCTCTGCCGTACATCTGGCGCTTGACGAGTTGAGCTTGGTGATGTGCCCCTCGGTTTGGCCGTTGGACCAGTGCGAGGTGATGGCGGCAACCACGGCGGCCCGATCTTTGACGATGCCATTGGCGAATGACGCAATCAGGCTGGATCTGGCCCGCTCGATCCATGGCTCGAGCTCTGCGACAATTTTCTTGCGGATCATGGCCTGGAACGCGGCGATGATCTCTCGCGCCGCGACGAGGAGCGGCACGCCGGCTTCGATCGCAGCGATCGTGACGCTCTCGGATTTGGACACGCGGTCCCGGCCAATGGTCATGAGGCGCGCGATGGTGCGCGCCGAAGGGGTTCGAGTGAGTGCATCACTGTCCATCCGTTCGGCGCTCCGACGGCGTCCCACCCACTCGGTGACGACCCGAAGGCAACCGCGGAAGCCTTGGCGCTTGAGGAGCCGCCACAGCTCCGCGCCGTTGCGTTCGCCCGCTGCCCACCTGTCCTCGAGCCACGGCAGGTACAGTTCCAGCGAAGTTTCCCGGGAGCGGAACACGTCCGTGCGCTCGCCGCGCAGGATCCTGCGGACAAGACCACGGCTATGCCCGGTGCGGCGCACGATCTCCTTGATTGCGATCCCGTCCTTCGCCAAGCGGAGGATGGTCCCGTTTGCGTCTTCCCGACGAAGATATCCCTCATATTGCAGCCGCTCGGCGGCCGTGAGCAGATCAGGGTTGATGGTCGCGGCGCCGATCGCGGCTCGGACCTGACGCATGGATTTGCGCACCGCGTCGAGAAAGGCACGGCTGGCGTTCTCCATCAGGTGCCAGCGGTCAGCCACCTGAGTGGCTGTCGGCAGCGCCTTAGCCGCAGCCGTGGCATATCCTCCGCCGCGATCACGAGCGACGGTGGTGATTTGGGGTTGGCAGGTCAGCCAGGCTGGTGTCATCGATGACGAGGATCGCCGGCATCCGCATACTTACAGGACGCATCGCAAGATATTGCCAATACGCATGAACTTCAGCATCAGGCTCTTACCGTGCCATAAGCTTTACCGTGGCAAGGCGCGGCCGAGCCTGAGACGGACAGTAGAGATGGAGTTGACGACGTAGCGTTCAGGGTGAAAGGGCGGCCTTGGGCCGGTTGCGCATCATGCTGTTTCAGGCTCGCGTGATAACGTCGGGACATACTCTGGACTGTCCTGCATCTGTCGCTCAATCTCCCGCACAAAGGCGAGGAGGGCTGGATTATTTTGGCCGCGCAGAATCCGAACCGCGATCTCCACCGCGCCGAGATCCGGCAACGTCATTCCGCCAAGCTCTCGCACGCACCTAAGCCCGCCCGCCCTGACCTGGCTTTCTGCCAACGCCGTGAGGCCGAGCCCAGCAAAGACAGCTTCCCTAATATTTGCATAGCTTTGTCCGTCGTAGATGACTTGACAGGCAACGCCCATGCCTTCGAGTTGCCTAAGGAGATGACGCCGGTAAACACACCCCTCGTGGAAGACGACCAGGGGCAGGGGCTGCGCTCGCACCCACCGGAAACCGGGTCCGGCAGCCCACACCAATGGTTCGCGCCGCAGCTGCCCCTGGCTGGCTCCTCCCCCATTGGCGGCGAGCCGTTTTATGATCGCAGCATCGATTTCTCCGGCTTCCAGCCGGCGCTCGAGTCGCACTGAAAAATCTGAAATTGCCCGGACTTCGCAATCGGAGTGGATGGTCTGAAATCGGCTCAACAACTTATTAAGCCAGGATACGTCGATGTCATCCATGATCCCGACCCTGATGCTACCGGAGAGCGACGGGCAGCTGAGGCTGGCCCAGGCGTCATCAACCGTGGCAAGGACCTTCCGGGCAAAGGGGAGCAGCCGGTGGCCGGCTTCAGTGAGGCCCTCGACATGGCCGCGCGAGCGGCTGAGCAGACACATGCCGAGCTCGTCCTCGAGGCATTTGATCTGTCGGCTCAACGCCGTCTGGGTCCGCAGGTGAAGGCGGGCCGCATCAGTGAAGCTCCGATGCTCGGCAATCGAGACGAATGCGCGAAGCTGCTCGAGGGTGACGCGTCTTAGATCGCGTTTCATAATCAGTTTTCCTCATTTTATGTGAGAATAATTCATTTTCAGCATGCTGCAACGCGGCATAGCTTGTTTGCACCACAACCATCGATCGCCACGCTCGACCGGTCACTACGCAATGCGATTTGCCATGAAGGAGCTTGCGCTATGGCTATGACCTTTCCGCCGAACCACACGCCGCGTTTCTCGGACTTCACGCTTGATGGGGTGCTCGATGAGACCCTGCGCGAAGGGTCAGAGCGGTGCATGTTCTCGATCGCAACGAGGAACAAGCTGCCATTAATCCGTAGCATTCTCCGCTCCGGGGTGCAGGACCTCGTCTTCGGTAGCGGACCGGACGACCCATCCGATATTGCAGCAGTTCTTACTCGTCTTGTCGGGAACGGGGAGATCCAGGATCAGAAATTATCCTTCATCCTGCTGCTGAACTGCTTCGAACCTCTGATACCTCAATTTGAAGCCTTTCCGGTTGAGCTGCGAGATCATGTCACCATAAGCTTCGGCATGATCACCCACGGGAGCGAGCAAAGTCTCTTCGAACGAACGGTGGAGAATTTCCGGCGTCTTGGCTTCAAAAGCTTCCGGGTTTCCCTGCTAAATAATTTTGGCGCAGAGATCCACGAGCAGACTTACCAGAACATCAAAGAGCAAATTGATCGCTCACGCCGACTTGCCATTGAAACCGTGCGGATCAATGATTCCCTTGGCACAATCTACCCAGAGGCGATGGCTGTATTGGCAGCCAACCTGAGACATGACTATCCGACCACAAATTTTTGCCTCCATGCCCACAATGACCGTGGCTTTGGACTACAAAACGCTCTGATCTCGATCTACCATGGCTTCAATATGATCGAAGGTGGGTTCGCGGAGTTCGGCAACCGGTCTGGCTTGCCCGCAATCGAGCTGCTTTGCCAGATATTCAAAGAGAAGAACATCCGTATTTCCACCGGCGATCTTGATGCCGACGCTGTGCATGAAACAGCGCGACTTGCGGAAGAAACGTTCCTTTTGGTTCCAGACCTCTTCCGCCCGTCAAGTGGATATATTGTCGACTGCGAGAATATGGGTGTCACCAACATCCCGGATTATCTCGGGGCAAGCAGCGCATCGCGCTATTTCCTCAATCGGATCGGGTTGCATGTTCCGACCATCGAGCGGATCTTCCGGGATCTTGGCTTAAATGACGAGGTGTCTGTCTCAGGCCTCGCCGCGGAATTCCGGGCGCATCTTGACGGTGTGATGCAAGAAACGACCGCCCGTAAGACCTTCGAATACAAAGCTCTGCGCCGGCTTGTCGAGGACTTCTATGATGATGAGGTTCTATTTTCGGACAGGGTGTATGACCTAGCCAGCCAATTTCTGAGCAGCCGATCCCCGCGGTCGGCGGCGGCTCGATGATCCTTCGATCGGCTCTCTGCCTCGCAGTGGGATTATGTTCGATGATGAGGCACGGCAAGTGGCATTGAGGGCGCTATTCAGAGGCACGGCTGTCGAGGATTTCCTAGCATGGTCGACTCTCATCTTGTGAGCAACGATGGGGAACGGCCGCAGGGCATGCTGCGGCGGCTGTTCCCTTTGAATGTCTTGATATTCGCGGGCTTTATGACCATTAGCTTACCGCTGCCCGTTCTTCCACTTTATGCATCAAGCACCATGGCGTCCGGCCCAGCTACCATAGGCTTCCTGATTGGCCTTCAATCGATCGTCACTGTGCTGACCAGACCCTATGCAGGGCGCTTTGCCGATACCAATGGTGCTCGACAGACCACCATTCTCGGGCTTTGGATTTGCGCTGGGTCTGGCATCCTATACCTGATCGGCGCCTTAGCCCCACGCGGCCTACTTTTCCTACTAGCCGGGCGGGCCACACTTGGATTGGGAGAAAGCCTTATTCTTACGGGAGCGATAACGTGGGGTATTGGACGAGTCGGCGCGCGGAACTCGGGTCTCGTCATGTCTTGGAACGGGCTGGCAATGTATGCCGCACTTGCGGCGGGCGCCCCCTTAGGGTTCGCCGTATATCTGGCATCTGACAACCCGCACATGGGCTTCTTAGGTTTGGGAGTTGTGGCAACGGCGTTTCCTCTTCTCGCACTTGCCATTGCGTTGCGTATTCCGTCCACACCGACCATTAAAGGGACGCATATCCCTTTGGGGCCGTTACTGAAGGCAATCTGGCCATACGGCCTCTCCTTAACCCTTCTGATGGCCTCCTATGGCTCGATTGCGGCATTCTATACACTCCACTTCGACGAAATGGCTTGGCAGAGCGCAGGCATTGGGTTCGCCGCCTTCGGCGCCGCAGTGATCCTTGTTCGGGTCCTGTTCGGCGGTCTGCCGGACCGTATCGGAGGCGGTCGCGTCGCACTGACTTCCATGCTCGTCGCCTGTGTCGGGCAGATTGCGATTTGGTTGAGCCCCTCTCCCTCGGTTGCAGTTTTAGGCGCTTTCTTGACTGGCGCTGGCGTCGCTCTGGGGTTTCCTGCGCTTGGGGTCGAAGCCATGAAAAGGGTTCCCGCTTCAAATCGCGGTATGATGATTGCCGTTTTCAGCGCGTTCCAAGATCTTGCGTTTGGGTTGACCGGACCGATTGCAGGAATGCTCATCGTTGCATTCGGCACCTCTACATCGATCGCATTTTTTCTTGGATCGGCCACAACACTCCTGGCTATCATCCTTTTAATGTACCAACAGAGGCTTACACAGAATGAGTCACACACAGACCTTCCCTCAACCGGCCTCTAAGCATCTCACGGTAGGTGTGATCGGCATGGGTCGCATGGGACTACCAATTGCGCAAACCCTCAAACGGACCGGATTTGATGTTCTGGCAACGTCACGGTCTCAAGCGAGCCGGGTGCTTGCCGCGGCGGAGGGCATTACGGTTCTGGATACGCCCCGCGAAATTGCAGAGAATGCTAAGTTGATTTTCATCTCGGTATTCGATACCGCAGCTCTTAAAGAAGTTATTCAAGGCGAGGATGGACTGATCAGTGAACTGCAAGTAGACTCGGTCGTCGCAGATCTTGGAACCAGCGATATCTCTGAAACGCGTAAACTTGCTGCTTTGATCGAGGAAGCCGGCGCATTCTACATTGACGCTCCGGTTTCAGGTGGCACACGGGGAGCTGCTGAAGGCAAGCTCACCATCATGGCGGGAGGGCAGCCGTCCGCAATCGACCTCGCGCGCCCTGTGTTCGAGGCGTTGGGACGACTGAATCACATGGGCCCGAACGGTGCAGGCCAAAGCACGAAAGCCATCAACCAGTTGGTTCTTGGACAGAATCTGATTGCTGTAGCGGAAGGGATGGCGCTTGCGCAGCAGCTTGGGCTTGACCCTCGGCAAGTCAGGGAGGCACTTATCGGCGGCTTCGCAGAAAGCCGCGTACTTGTCGAGCACGGCCGGCGAATGGTGGAAGAAGACTTCACGCCAGGCGGTTCTATCGCGGTGTTTAGCAAGGACTTACGGCTGGTGAGATCACTTTTGCGACAGCTCAACCTGGAGTTTTCAGGCTTGAGCAATGCCCACGACCAGTACGAACACGCTATGCAAGCTGGTCTGGCGGATAGAGACCAAAGCGCCATTATAACCACCATTGTGGGCCGCACCAACTTTTCCAGAGGTTGATTGGTTCGAGTCCCACCGGCGCGCCATTAAATCAAGCACTTAGCATTTTAGCGCAGACTAGCCCCGACATGGCCGCGCTCCGTCTCGATCCGCCGGTGGAGCGGTTCGACCTGCCCCGTCGCCTCGCCGCCGAGGCGCTGGGGACGGCGCTGCTGCTCGCCATCGTCATCGGCTCGGGCATCATGGGCGAGCGCCTTACGGGCGGGAACGTGGCCCTCGCGCTCCTCGGCAATACGCTGGCGACGGGCGCGGGGCTGGTGGTGCTCGTCACCATCCTCGGCCCGGTGTCCGGGGCCCATCTCAACCCGGCGGTGACGCTGGTGTTCGCGGTTCGCCAGAAGCTGGGCCGCGGCGACGCGGCCGCCTACATCGCCATGCAGCTCGCCGGCGCCATCCTCGGCGTGTGGGTGGCGCATCTCATGTTCGGCGAGGCGGTGGTCCAGGTCTCGGCCAAGCTGCGAGAGGGGCCGGCGCAGGCTTTCTCCGAGGGCGTCGCCACCTTCGGGCTGGTCTTCGCGATCCTGGGCGCCGTGCGGTTCCGGCCGGACATGACGGCCGTGGTCGTCGGCCTCTATATAACCGCCGCCTACTGGTTCACTGCCTCTACCTCGTTCGCCAACCCCGCCGTGACGCTCGCGCGGTGCCTGAGCGACACCTTCGCCGGCATCGCGCCCGTGTCGGTCCCGGCCTTCATCGCGGCCCAGCTCGCCGGCGCCGGCGCCGGCGCGCTGCTCGCCCGCTGGCTGTTCCGGAAGGGATGATCCTTATGAGCGACTTCCCCATCACCATCTATCACAACCCCGACTGCGGAACGTCGCGGAACGCGCTCACCATGATCCGTGCGGCCGGCTACGCGCCCACCGTGGTCGAGTATCTGAAGACCGGCTGGACGCGCCCTCTGCTCCTGGGCCTCATTGCCGCCATGGGCGTCAAGCCGCGCGACATCCTGCGCGAGAAGGGCACGCCCGCCGCCGAGCTCGGGCTGCTCGAGCCGGGGACGACGGACGATCAGCTCCTCGACGCCATGATCGCCCATCCGATCCTGGTGAACCGGCCCATCGTCGTCACGCCCAAGGGCGTCAAGCTGTGCCAGCCGTCGGAGGTGGTCCTCGACCTCCTCGATCGCAAGCCGGAGAGCTTCACCAAGGAGGACGGCCAGGTCGTCAGCATCTCGAGGTAGCAGAAGCCTTTACCGATCTATTTGGCACTGACGGCGTGTTCGCTTGCGGCCTCTAGCCGGGATTGACCGATGCCCCGCCCGGGTGGTCCGGGCGGGGCATTCGGGGCTCAGTCCGCGCTGCGGCGCCCGTTGGGGCGGGACCAGATGAGGCTGTGGGCCTCGCCGTCCTCGTCCTCGAAGAGGTTGGCGTAGATGGGGGCGTTGAAGCTCGGGTCGTCGAGCTTGAGGCCCAGATAGTCCCGGCCCTCGTTGGAGCGCTTGCTCCAGGCCGCCCCGATCTCCACCCGACCGACGAAGACCCGGTGGGAGGGGGCGTTCTCGCCGGTGGCCCGAATCTCGGGGAGGATGCGCACGCCCCGAGCCTGGACGGAAAGGGTGACGATCTCGCCGGTGAACTCGTTCGTGCCGGTCTTCTTGAAGGTGCCGATGGTCGCCATGTTACGTCTCCTGATGTCTGTCCCGAGCCCGCACCGTTGCGGCCTCGATGGGGATCAAGGGGCCGGAGGCGATCGACGCCGCACCCCGCCGGGGTCCCCTCAGGGGTGGCACAGGGGCCGGAGCGTCAGCGGAGGATGGCAGACAGGCGACTTTCTTGGCTCGCGAGGAATGGGCGCGCAGCGCTCAGGGGAAGAAAGTCGGTCGGCGCCATTGCGGCACAGGCGATCGAGGCGCAGCCGTCGTCCGGTCAGATCCACCCATCGCAGAGGCCACCCGGGTGCGCTCGAAGCGACAGGGATCGATCGAGGAGACGCTGGCGAGGCTCGTCCCACCGCCCCCGGGACCGGCACGATGTGCGCCGGATCCGCCACCCGTCCAGGTCCAGGCATGGCCCGCATCTCTCCCAACGCGCCCCCAGCCAACGAGCTCCTTCCCACACGTGGGGCGCCGGACGATCGAGCTGGGTCGATTCCCGGCAATGTCGCGATGCAGCGCAGGGTGCTCGATCAGCCCCGGTCTTGCGGCGCGAGCAGGTTCGACACCATGCCGACCGTCACGATGGCGAGCCCGAAGAGCGAAGGCACAGCTGGACGCTCGCCGAGCAGCAGCCAGGCTTCGATCACGGCAAGAACGGGGACGAGCGCCGCAAACGATGCGCCGATCGCCGGTCCCAGCACTGCGACCCCCTTGCTGTAGAGATAGAGGGCCAGGATGGACACGAGCACGCCCTGATAGACCGCTTGTATCAGCAGTGTACCGGCAGGAGCCTGGAAGATCGCCGAGCCCTTCATCGCAAAATAGACCGGAGTGTAGATCAGGGCGGAGACGACCGACACGATGGCCGTCGCGTGCAACGCGCCGATTGCGAATAGTCGGGTGGAGACCGTGTAGACCGCCCACAGCAGGCCGCCGAGGACGAAAAGGCCGATGGCCGGACCGTTACCCGCCGCGCTTCGCAGGTCCTCGTATCCGGCAAGGCATGCTCCTGCCAGGATGGCGGCGATCCCGAACCGCTGGCGTGCCGGCAGCCGGCTTCTCAGCCACCAGGCGCTAAGAAGCACCGAGAACAGGATCATGGTACCGGGCGTGAGCACCGCGAACAGGCCGACGGGAGCGAGCGCCAGCCCATGCGCGACCACCAGCATGTACGGGGCGCCGATGCCCACCACCATCAGGGCGACGGCCCCCGGGCCGACACCTAACCCCTGACGGAGCAGGACCGGTGCCAGGAGCACGCCCGATACAGCGAAGCGGAGGAAGGTGACGTCGTACATATCCAGCGACGAATAGGCGACGCCGAGCCGCGTCATCACCGGAAAGCCGCCCCAGATCAGCGCGGCCGCGAACCCGCAGGCGATCCCCGACACGCGAGTGTCGAGCCGTCCCGCCGTGGTTGGGTTGCTTGCCCTCTCCATCGACACTTCTCCGAATGAGCCATCGGCCGGTTGTCGTGCCCGGGCGGCGGGTCTGCTATCTTTGACAATAGTGACATTATTGACATGTGTGTCAAGAATGAACCGTGGGAGGCGGGAGTGGTCGGCGTCAGGCAATTCGACGAGGACAAGGCCATGGCAGACGCGCTGGAGGTGTTCTGGCGGCAGGGTGTGGCGTCAACCTCCATGCTCGATCTCGCCAAGGCGACCGGCATCCAGCGCGGCTCGCTCTACAATGCCTATGGCGACAAGGAGGAGATCTTCCTGCGGGCCTTCGACCTTTATGCCGAGCGGTTTTTGAACTCCGCCCGCGAGAGCCTGGAGGCGGATGATCCGGAAACTGCGCTCACGGGCTTCTTCGCGGCCGCCATCGCCAACATGACGTCCGGCGTACCGTCCCGCGGATGCCTGACGACGAAGACCGCTGGCGACGGAACGGTGGCCAGCCCGCCTGTCCGCGACAGGCTGCGGAAGCTGCTCGATACGCTCCATGCGCTCGTCGTGCAGGCGTTGGAGCGCGCGCCGATCCGAAACCGCCTCGTCCTCGGTCCGGAGGAGACGGCGGAAATCATCGTGACCTTCACGCGGGGACTGGCGGTCATGGAGCGTATCTATGGTGACGATGCCCGCCTGTCGGATCGGGCCGCTGCGCTGGTCAGAGCCCTCGTGCGCCGCCATTGATGAAGGAGGCGGCGCTAGGTGCCGCCGAACCTCCAGACCGGGATGCCGAGCGTCTTCGCCTTGTCGGCGAGGTTCTGCTGGATGCCGGTGCCGGGGAACACCATGACCCCAATGGGGAGCACGGCGAGCATCTGGTCATTGCGTTTGAACGGGGCGGCGCGGCCGTGCTTCGTCCAGTCGGGGGCAAATCCGATCTGCGGCACCTTGCGGTGATCGGCCCAGCGTGAGGCGATCAGCTCGGCCCCCTTCGGGGATTTGCCGTGCATCAGCACCATGTCCGGATGCTTGGCATGGACCCTGTCGAGGGCGTCCCAGATGAGGCGGTGGTCGTTGAAGTCGAGCCCGCCGGTGAAGGCGACCTTCGGCCCCGGCGGCAGGAGCACCTGTTGCTCGGCGCGCCTCTTGGCCATCAGGAAGTCGCGGCTGTCGATCATCGCCGCGGTCATGGCCCTGTGGCTGACCGTCGAGCCGGTGCGTGCCCGCCAGGGTGTCCCTGTCTGCCGCTCATAGTGCTCGGTGGCCACGTCGCGCATCAGCTCGAATGCGTCCCGTCGCTCGATAAGCGTCCGCCCTTCGGCGGTGAGGCGTTCCAGCTGGACGGACCTGACCTCGCTGCCATCCTGCTCCTGCTGGGACCGGTGCTGCGCCTGCTCGTTGTCGTCGAGTTCGCGCGCGATCCGGCCGATGGCGCGGTGGAAGAGGTTGACTTCAGACCACAGCACCTCGTTGAGGTCGGGCTCGAGGCAGGTGTCGGCGAGAGTGGCGATCAGGGCATCGAAGATGTCGGCGACGGCGCCCGCGATTTGGGTGTCATCGGGCACGGGCCGGGGATCGGGCTCGCCTTCGAAGGGGCGGGAGCCGTAGAGCTGAAGTTCCTGCAGCAGGTGATCGGTTGGGGAGGAGGCGTGGTGCGGCTCGTCGTCATGCTCGCTCATGGGATGCTCCGTCGGCTGGACCGCGACCGTCGCGGCCTTCATGGCGGCGGGAAGCCCACGGGCGGGACGGACCGGCACCCGGAGCGTCAGCGGAGGGCCGCAGCGTCAGCGGAGGATGGCGAGGCCGGCGATTTTGCCTCGCGATGGAAAGCGCCCCCGGCTCGAAGGAGCCCCATCGCGCTCGCGCGATGGCTTTTGCGGGGGCGCGCCGGAAAATCGTCGGCCGCAGCCATTGCCGGACCGGACCGCTTGTGGGCCCGATCGCCCTCTGGAAGGCCACGGCCTGGTCCTCTCCGGCGGTGGAACACATCCGCACGACGATGGGCCGCCCCTGCATCCCTTTCCGGCTATCCCGCCGAAGTCAGGAAGCGGCCGACATCCTCAGGGGCGAGTTGGACCCGCGCTCCGGCCCGAAGCGCGTCCATGCCGAGCCTGCGGAGATCCTCGTTGAAGTCCCCGAGCGCCGGCGACAGCACGATCGCCTCGATCCTGGCCGCGTTCGCCCGGTCGATGAGGCTGTCCCGCGCCGTGTCCCCGGCCGGATCGTTGTCGCGCGCGATGTAGAGGCGCCGCAGCCTGTCCGGGAACAGGAGCGCGGCGAGATGGGCGGCCGAGAGCGCGGCGGCCATCGGCATCCCAGGCAGGACGCAGCGGAGCGAGAGGACCGTCTCGATGCCTTCACCGACAGCGAGGATGTCATCGGCTGCGCCGAAGCGGACGGCGTTGCCCAGCAAATTGCCCATGGCCCGCCGCGGCGTGTCGATCGGCGCTTTGCCGAGCCGGATGGGATCGAAGCCGTCGGGGTCGAGCCAGGTGCGGTGGGCGCCGGTGAGCTTGCCATCGAGATCGGTGACGGTGGCGATCATCGCTGGCCAGATCTCGGTGGGCGCATGCAGGTCGGACCGGTAGTAACAGCACGGGTTAAGGCGGAGGCAACCGGTTCCGTGTAAAGCCGCAATGCCGCGGTTCCGGAGATACGTCTCTACGATTGTGCCCGAGATCGGCTGCGTGATTGCGACGAGCCGGCGTGCCGCCTCTGCCGTGCCGGCCGGTGCCGACGTCGGGGTTCGCCGGGCGGCTATGGGTTCCGGCTCGGATCGCGGCAGAGCGAGGAAGGCACGTGCCTCCTCGGCGACGCCCCGGAAGTCGACGAGGCCCAGGGCCTCGCGAATGACGTCGAGGAGGTCGCCATGCTCGCCGGTGGCGGCATCGGTCCATTTGCCGGCCAGGCCCTTCGGAGAGTCCATGAGCCGCACGAACAGAGAGCGGCCTGGCGTGTTGCGGACATCTCCCACGAGCCAGTAGTGGCCCTCGCGCCGGCCGTTGAAGAGATAGCGGCAGCAGACAGCCTCGGCGCGCTCGGCCAGGCGTCGCGCCAGATCCCGCGGGCGTTCCGCCATCATGACCTCCTTCAAACAAAAAGGCCCGCCGTTGCCGGCGGGCCAAGTCTCACAAGGGATGGACGGGAGTCTATTCGGCCGCGGTAGCAGGGGGAGCGTGATCGGCATGGTCATTGTGCGCCGGGTGCTCCAAATCGCCCATAGCCGTTTCGCCGCCGTCCGCCGCCGTTTCATCGCCAGACAGATCGGCGTTGATGCCGTCGGGGGCCGTGACGGGGGCCGACACGCGACCCGGCGTGCGCAGCGGCTCGGGCAGCCAGCCGCTATCCGAGAGCAGCGTCTCCGCCTCGGTGGCCATGTCGCCTTTCTTGAGATGCACGATCCGCTCAGCAGCGCGCGCACCCTTCGCTTCGGAGACGGCCAGCAAGATGCGGGCCTTGGTCACGCGGCCGAAAAAGGTGTCCACGGTCGGTCGCCAGCCCAGTGCCGCCATGTTGAGATCGACAGCCTGGGCGAGCCGGTCCGCATGGGCGAGCGCCTTGGGTCGGCGGTTCCAGGCCTCATGCACGGCATTGACCGAGAGGCTGATCACATGGGCGAAAAGTGCCGACCGGCTGTCGGTGTCCCAGCCTTCCAGGGTATCCCAGAGCTCGCCGGATTCCTTGGGGAGAGTCTTGGCCCAGCCGTCATGGCGGGTGCGGATCGCTTCGGCAGCGAGACTGTCGTTCAACCCCGGCGCCTGCGCACCGAAGCCGACGCTCTTGAGATCCAATTCCAGGCAACTGTCCGAGCCGTAGTGGTAGAAGACCTTGAGCGTCAGGGCGTGGAGCGCGGCGAGGAGGGCCACCTCCGGCTGCTCGGCGAGCGCCTGGCGCAGGCCCAGCGTCCGATGGGCGGTCAACTCCGTCATCAATCGGTCGGAGATCGGCGACAGGCCATCGTCCTCCTCCGGTTCCGGAGTCTCGCCGTTGGCGGAGACAGCATGGTCGTCCTCATGGGTGGCTGTCGTCGCGGAAAGATCGTCAGCATCTTCCGTGGCCTTCGTCTCGACCGGCAGTTCGTCCTCCGGCCGGACATAGCCGCGTTCCACACGCAGGCCACCGTCGTGCGCGATGCTGACGAACGCACCGGCGCGCGCGACATCGGCAGGGTCGAACGCGAGCGGCCGCGCGCCCAGAGCCTCCAGCGCCGCCTCCAGCTCGCCGAGACGCTCGTCGACCTGGTCCGGCAGGTCGTCGACGTCCTGATATTCCTCGGACAGACGATTATATTCCGCCTGCACCGCATCGCGCTCCGCCTGCTCCTCGGCCGTCATGGGAACCGGCTCGCCGCGCAGCTGGCGCAGGCCGAAGGTGTGGCCATAGGCAAAGTCGGGCGCGACCTCGAGCCATTTCCAGCCCTCGGCGGCGATGGCTTCGGACTCCGCCTTCAGCTTGTCGGCGACCATACGGTCCACCAGAGCCACATCCTGCAACCAGCCGCCATCGTCGCCCTGGAACAGGTCGCGCAGCACCGTGCCGCCGGCCTCCACGTAGGCTTCGACGCCGATGAACCGGGCCCGCTTGTCGCAGGCGCGCACCGCGCCTTCGGTCAGCATGCGGCGGATGACATGGGGTTGCTTGTCATAGGATTGCTGCAGCCGCTCGAACACCTGCTCCTGGCGCTCGTGGTCGCCCGACACGGTGAAGGCCATGAGCTGGTCCAGCGTCATGCCATCCTCGGCATAGGCGTCCAGCAGCCTGGGCGAGACCGAGGCGAGCTTCAGGCGTTGCTTCACGACGCCCACCGAGACGAAGAAAGCCGCCGCGATCTCCTCCTCGGACTGGCCCTTCTCGCGCAAGGCGAGGAAGGCACGGAACTGGTCGAGGGGATGCAGCGGCGCGCGCTGGACATTTTCGGCGAGGGAGTCCTCCTCGGCGATGCCATCCTCGCGCACCACGCATGGCACGGGCGCGCTCCTGGAGAGGCGCTTCTGCTTCACCAGCAATTCCAGCGCCCGGTAACGCCGCCCGCCGGCCGGGATCTCGAACAGGCCGGTCTCGACGCCGTCGGCATCGACCACGGGGCGGACGCTCAGGCCCTGCAGGAGGCCGCGGCGGGCGATGTCCTCGGCCAGCTCCTCGATGGAGACGCCGGCTCGCACACGCCGGACGTTCGCCTGGCTGAGGACGAGTTGATGGAAGGGGATGTCGCGCGAGGGCGACAGGGTGATCTTCTTCTTCGCGATGGCCATCGGGATGATCTCCGCGACGGGCGGCCGAGAGCCTCTCTCTCAGCTCCGATCCCGTCACGAAGCGAAGCGCCGCCCTCTCACTCTGGAGGGCGGCGCCGCAAAGCCGACGATCCGGAAACCCGGAAGAACAGGAAGGCACAAAGCCGGAGACACAGCTCTACGTGTCTCCGGCTTTGCGGACATCAGGCTGCACGGTCGAGGAGCTTCTTCGCCCGTGCCTCCAGGTCAAGGCGGGCATCCTGGTGGGGCTTGTCCCGCGCCACCGCGGTGATCCCCTGCACGAAGTCGAAGATGCTCTCCGGCTTGCGCCCCTCTTCGGCGAGCACCGTCTCGATGATCTTGACCGTCTCGGCTTTCGAGAAGCCGCGCTTGCGCAGGAAGTCGCTGCGATCCTCGTCAGTCCGGGCCACGATCTTCTCTCGCGCAGCCTTGATGCCGTTGACGAAGGGGAGGGGAGAGGAGTTGGCGAAGCGGGTCAGCGCAGGCGCCGCCTCGTGGGCGAAGCGGGAAGCGGCGTATTTGGAGTGGCGGATGGTGATCTCCTCGAAATCCTCGACGCCCCACAGGTTGCGGTTCTGGCATACGGCCCTGAGATAGAAGCTGGCGATGCCGAGGGTCTTCGCGCCCACCTCCGAGTTCCAGCAATAGAAGCCACGGAAGAAGAGGTCGGGTGAGCCGTCCGCCAGCCGACCGGCTTCGATGGGATTGAGGTCGTCCACCAGGAACAGGAAGACGTCCCGGTCCGAGGCGTAGAGCGTTGTCGTATCCTTGGTGATGTCGACACGCGGATTATAGAGGCCGGTCGACCAGTCGAGGATGCCGGGCACCTTCCAACGGGTGTCGCCGGTGCCATTGCCGGCGATCCGCTGCACGGCGGCGACCAGCTCGTGGTCGAAGATCCGGCCATATTCCGGACCCGTGACGGCGCGCAGCTCGACCCGGCCCTCCTCCACCTCCAGCGTCTTGACCTGTTCGGCACGGTGGGAGGTGAGGCCATATTGCAGGTTGATGCCGGCGAGGGGGGCCGGGAGCTGGCGCAGATAGGCCGCCGGCGCGCCGACCAGGCTCGCAAGCTGGCTGAAGCTCCAATGGGTGGGCGCGACGGGAATGTCCGATTCCGGGAGCATCAGCGCCAGGCGCTCGGCATCCTCGCGGCTCGCCTCCACCCGGATCGCGGAGCTCTCCACCGTCCGGGTCCGGCTACGCTCGGCGCGGCCGGACACGGCTGCATGGAGGTCTGACAGGGACAGGTACCGCTCGTCGTCGGGCCGGGAGAACCACTCCGAGGACACGCGGCCGATCCGCTCGCCGCGGCTCACATCCACCTTGTAGCCGCCAGCGCCAGCGAGCGCCGCGCCCAGAATCTCCACCTGGGTCATGGGACCAACCTCCATGACGGGCGCCGGAAGCCTCTCCTCCGGCCCTCAACCCGTCACGGAAGCTTGATCCAACCTCTTACTCTCAGGGCGTCGCGGAGCGACACTCAGGAAGGCCGGGCGAGGCCATGGCCTGGCCGTAGAGGATGGCTTTCCGCTTCAAGTTGTGAATCCGCAAAAGCGAGGATCGGGATCTTCGATTTTGCGGCGCACATAACGAAAGCGGAGATGCAGAAATTACGCTGCGGTGGCTGAGAATCGTCATATTTTACGAGGCATCTCGCTTTCAGGTGCCGCCGTGATCGATTTACCTCCATTCGATGCCCTTGCGCTGTCCCTTCATCACTCTCCAGGCGTTCATGCCATCTTGGTTGGCTCGGGTCTTTCGCGATCGGCTGGTATCCCGACAGGCTGGGAAGTCACACTCGATCTGATCCGACGCTTGGCGGCACTGGACGGCGTCACCGAGCATGAGGACTGGTCGAGCTGGTATCGTGAAAAATACGACAAGGAGCCGAACTACTCCGAAATCCTCGACACCCTGGCTTCAACGCCAGCGGAGCGCCGAGCGATACTCCATAGCTATATTGATGCGCCGGCAAGTGAGGACATCCGCTCACCGACCACGGCCCATCGTGCCATAGCCCGGCTGGTTGCTTCCGGAGCCGTGCGCGTCATTGTCACGACAAACTTCGACAGATTGATCGAAAACGCCCTTCGGGAGGCGGGTGTGGAGCCGACCGTGATTGCCAGCGATGATGCCATTGCCGGCGCGACGCCCCTGGTGCATGCCAAATGCACCGTCATCAAGGTGCACGGCGACTATCTCGATGCCCGCATCAAGAATACGGATGCGGAGCTGGAGGATTATTCGCCGGCCATGAACGCCCTGCTGGATCAGGTCTTCGACCATTTCGGCCTGCTGACGGTCGGATGGTCCGGCGAGTGGGACACTGCGCTGAGATCGGCCATTCTCCGTGCGCCTACGCGGCGCTACCCGTTCTACTGGGCGGCGCGCAGCAGCCTTGGTGGGCTCGCACAGGATCTGCTCGACCAACGTGGTGGCCGGAGCTTCCCCATCACGGATGCGGACAGCTTCTTCGTGAAGCTCGAGGAGACGTTGGAGGCCCTGAGGCAGGCGTCCCGTCCTCATCCGCAAAGTGTCGAAATGGCTGTGGCGCTGGCGAAGCGATACTGCCGGGACGACAAGTTTGCGATGGAATGGGCCGAGTTCCTACATGCCGAAGTCGAGAAGACAAGGCGCTACGTAACCGGCCTGGATTATCCGACCGCCCATCCGACAAACGAGACTTTGAACGCGATAGTCGAAGGGTTCATGACCCGGACCGAGATATTGCGTCGCGCCTGCCTCATCTGCGGTCGGTGGGGAACCGTGGAAGCAAATCGCGCAGTGGCGCGGGCAATTCAATCCCTGAGCTTCGCGGCTGAACCAAAGAACGGCTATACATTGTATCTGGCTATGCGCGAGTTCGGCGCGAGCATCTGCTTCTATTGGAGTCTGGCAGGGCTGCTTGATCGTGAGGCGTGGAGCCTCATTCAGGCCCTGCTGACCACCGAGATCAAGAATGTTTCGGATCGTGAAGCCGCCGTCTCGGCCTTGCCATTTCTCACTTATGAGAGCGTGAAGTGGCAATTCCTACCGGGTTTGGCCCAGCACCACACGCCGATGAGCGACTATCTCCTCGCGAAATTTTCTGAGGAAGCGAGCGACATCGCGCTGACGAAACCGCGGGCTGACGAACTGTTTGACAAGGTGGAATTGACCATTGCACTGAAATTCGCTCACCATCGTGTTGAGCAAATGAAGAACGGAATCAGTTGGTTCTGGATGCCCGTCGGCCGTTTCAGCTGGAAAGGAAATGGTGAAATTCTGGAGAATGAGCTGAAGCGCGTCGAGGGACTTGCGGATAGCGATGCCTTCTTCACAGCGGGCATGCTGGGCGGCAGCAAAACGGTTGCAGCACCTACGCTGCAAGCGATTCGGGAATTTCACCAACGTATTGCCGGTCAATTTTGGTGAAAGGCCTCTGGTCTACGCCGATTCCTAAGCTGCTTTTCAAGACTGAGCTGATCGCCGACTTGTTCTGGGATGCGGAAATAACCCTTCGGAAGACCCTGATCACAATCGATTTAGAGGGGTCGCGATTCGCTGTTTGGAAGGTATGGATACAAGAGGGTGACATCTCGCCGAACTTATAGGCGGGGAAGGACAGAGCGTCACAGACCCCCGGCAGTCACCTAGCTCTACCACTTCTCCCGCTCTTCATGCCTATGCTGCGTATCCTGGTCGACCACAAACTGGGAACTCACCACCCGAGGCGGCTGAACAGGGACCGTTCGCGAGGGAGCACGAGGCGATCGCCCCAGCCGATCGTCTTCGCCCGCGGCTTCAGCGACCCGTCTTCGCCCTTGATGAGGAGTTCTCCTTCGTCGCGAAGCTGCACGAGTTGGCGGCCAAGGATGTCCGACGTGACCGGCGTGTCGTTGCAGTTGCCCGCGAAGAGCGCCTCGACAGCGAGGCCGGCGCCGTCCTGGTTCGCGGCGTGGATCATGCGCGGCAGTTGATCGAGAACCGCCGCCTCCGACCGACGCATGGCGTCGTCGTCGAACATGAAGGTAAGCAGCCCTTGACGCAGGTCTCTCGCCGGATCGAAGCCGAGCGCGTGGAAACCCGCGCCGCCGTGATGCTGGAACCGGTTGTTGAGGCGCCAATGCAGCTTGCCCATCTCATCGCGGGCCTGACGATGGTTCGAGAGATGCAGCAACCAGTAAGATCGGTGCGCGTCGACCGAGTGAATGAAGAAGGGTGTGTAGAATCGCGCGCCCGTGCGCGCCTGAACGTGACGGTAGAGCCCGTTCTGGATGAGATAGCGCCAGCCCTCGCCGTTCTTCAGGCCCATCAGGTCACGAACATCTTCGCGGGCGAGCTCGATGTTGAGGAGCGCCTGCGTTTCCGCGGTCTTCTCTGACAAGAAGTCGATGAGCGCATCGACGGCGAAGGTCAGCAGGATCTCCGGGTTCTTGAGCGCGCCAAGGATGGTGCGGATGGTGGCCAGCCTGACGTCACTCCAGCCATATTGGTCGAGGAAAAAGAGCGAGCGGTGCGCGGTCCCCTTCTTTTGGATGTGCGAGAGGATATCCGGGCACGCCTCCTCGAACTGCGCACAATGGACGAAGATGTCCTGGCCCAGCCGGGGGCCATATCCACGCTTGGTCAGAAGATCGTTCAGGAAGGCGATGTGCTGCAGATTCTCATCAACAAAAAAGAAGTCGGCCCGAACGGCAAAGCCCTTTGACCGAGCTGCTTTGAGCGCAGCGTCGGCCGCCGTCACAGCGGTCAGGAGGCGAAGCGGCGAACCTTCGACTTCCGCCGAACCCAGACGGTAAAGGCCGCCACCGCTGAAACCGTCGACGATGGTCAAGTTGAGCATCGTCTGGCTCGGCGTCCGCGTCAGCCGCTCGATGTAGATGCGAACATACTGCTCGAAGATGTCGTGCTTAGCGACGCTGTGCTCGCCGAGAACGGGGAGCGCTTCGCCGAGCTTCCATTCGTAGTGCCTGCTCACTTGGCCGCCCGCTCTCGTTGCCGTCGGTTGAGACGTTCGCCCATGGTCAAGATATAGTCCGCGCCTTCCAAGCCCTTTTTGTTGGGACCGGCCCACAATAGGTAGTAGAGCGGTGCGCCGCGGGTATTCCGGATCAGGCGCGGTGTCGAGACATGGCCGAAAGCTGACTGCAGCCGGGTGCGATAGAGCTCTAGCAGCCGCTCCGAGTAGTCTGGTCGTTTCTCGAGGCCGTTCATCGCGAAGAGCCCGCCTTGCCGTCGCTGATAGACCTCATCGAACCAGGCACGGCTGCCGAAGTAGCTGTCTAGGGTCGCAGCCCAGCTTTCGGGGACCTCACCCGAGTTCGGCAGCATGCGCTGGATGGCCATGCTGAGCGCAAAGTTGACGACCACTTCGAACAGGCCGGTGTCCGCGAGCTTCTGGATGCTCGCCCAGTCGAGCTTGGCGCCGAAGGGGTCGAGAAAGGCGATGCCGCGGTGCGTCCGGCGCGAGATCGGCTGCGCCGTCACCCAGGCGATGCCCTCGGCGGCCGTAGCCTGGAGGACATTGATGGTGCGAGCGCCCGCGAACTCAGCCTTCAGTGCTTCGAGCTCGACGGCGCGGTTCGGGTCGGGGTCGACGAAAATATAACGGTTGAAAGCGTTGGGGATCCTGAGCGCCACCCGCGGAGATCCATCGATCAACTCCTGTGCACCGGTGTCGATCGGCGGC
>OFJB01000060.1_pt1 | contig 77421 bp, 68 predicted proteins | sample 1775081 | NCBI WGS metagenome assembly OFJB01 (sample SAMN08195771, study PRJEB24354) | sludge metagenome | isolation source: initial sludge from phenol fed wastewater aerobic bioreactor | place: India: Nagpur | collected 2016-06-05 | reverse complement strand
GTGGTGTCGATGCGGGCGTCGTTGCTGCCGATGCTGCCGAGGTTGTTGGCGACGTCGCGGATCTGCGCGGTGACGGTGAGGGTGGCGCCTTCGCCGGGGTTGGCGATACCGGGCAGGCTGATGCTGTGATTGGCGATGTCGGCGGCGGTGAGGAGGATTTCCGCTTGGACGACGCCATTTACCGTGGCGAGCAAGGTGTCGCCGGCAGCGGCGGTGCTCGGCAGGCCGACGCTGACGTCGATGCTGCCCTGCAGTTCGGCGGCGTTGATCCAGCGGTCGCCGTTGGCGTCTTCGGTGATGGTGACGACCGGTGCGTCGGGCGCCGAGAGCTGGAGGCGGGCACTGTCGCTGACAGGGCCGGCGGCGTTGCCGGCGGCATCGGCGATGCTGGCGGTGACGACGAAGTCGGTGTTGTTGGCGGTCGGCGTGAAGGCGAGGTCGACGTGGCCGGCGGCGATCTGGGCGGCGCTCAGGGTGACGGTCTGGGCGGCGTTGCCGGAGGCGGTGACGGTCAGCGTGTCGCCGGCGGCGGCGCCGCTGGGCAGAGCGACGCGGACGTCGATGTCGTTGTCCTTGAGCTCGTTCAGGTTGATGAACTTGTCGTCGTTCTCGTCTTCGAGGAGGGAGACCGCGAGGCCGTTGAATTGCGTGGTGTCGATGACCAGCGGCAGGGTCGTGCTGGTCGGGTTGCCCGCCGCGTCGGTTGCCGTGATCTGGACCGGGATCGTGCCGTCAGGCAGCGGCTGGAGCAGCGTGACCTGCCAGTTGCCCTTGTCGTCGGCGGTGGTGGTCAGTGTTTCGCCGGTGATCGGCACGGTGACGGTGACCGTGGCGCCCGGGTCGGTGACACCGCTGATGGTCGGGGTGTTGTCGTTGGTCAGGTTGTCGCCCTTGGTGCCACTATCGGAGGCAGGGTCGAGCTGGGCGGTCAGTTTGGGTGCTTCGGCGTCGATCAGCACGGTCTTGCTGGCGATCGCCGACTTGTTGCCGGCGGCGTCGGTGACCTGGGCGGTCACTTCCAGCGTGCTGCCCTTGACCGACGGCGGCGTCAGTTCGACGGTGACTTTGTGGGCGTCGATCTGCGCCTGATTCAGAGTGATGGTTTGGGTGGCGTTACCACTGGCAGTGACGGTGACGAGGTCGCCGGCCACCGCGTCCACCGGCAGGAGAATATCAACGCCGACACTGCCGTTGAGTTCGGCGGCGGTGATGGTGCCGTCCTGATTGCTGTCTTCGGTGACCTTGATCTGGACGTCGAGCAGCGCGCTGAGGTCGACCTTGGCCAAATCGGTGGCGGCCGGAGACTGGTTGCCGGCGATGTCGAAAATCTGGGCGCTGACATTGAGCAGGGTGCCGTCGGCCGGCAGCGGGAAGCTGGTGCTGACGTAGCCCTTGCTCAGGTCGGCGGCGCTGACGACGATCTCCTTGGTGGTGGTGCCGTCGCTGACGCGGACGGTGTCGCCGGCGGCGACCTTGGTGACGTCGAAGGAAACGCGGATGTCGGCTTCGCCGTTGGCCTCGGCGCGATTGATGAAACCGTCGTTGTTGGCGTCTTCGACGATGTCGACGGTCGGGGCCGGGATCGGTGTGGCGTCCACGGTGAGTTCGACGTTGGTCGTCGTTTCGTTGCCTGCTTCGTCGCTGGCCACGACGACGATCTTGTGCGGACCGTCGCTCAGCGGCTGGGTTGGGGTCACGCTCCAGGTGCCGTCGGGGGCGGCGACGGTGGTGAGGACTTCGCCGGTCTCGGGGAAGGTCACGGTCAGCGTCGCGTTGGGCTCGCTCGTCCCGGTGATGCTTGGCGTGCTGTCATTGGTGATGGCGTCGCCGACGATGCCGGTGTCGGATCCGGCATCGAGTTCGGCGGTGACCGGCGGCGGCGTGGTGTCGAAGATGCCGGGCTGTTCACGATCCAGTTCGGGCGCATTGAGTGCGTTGGCGTCGATCCGGTAGACGTTGCTGCCGGCAACGGCTTCGCTGATGCGCTGGAGCTCGATGAAGGAGTGGCCTTCGCTGGAATCGCCGGCATTGCCGGCGGCGGTTCCGCCTTCCTCGTCGATCACGTCGTCCAGGTTGCCGCCCGCCTTGACCAGCTTGGCCAGTTTGCCGAGCGCCGCCGGTTTGGTGAACACGGCGCTGTTGCCGATATCCGGTTGGGAATGAACTGCGGCCACCTCGGCATCGACGCTGACCGATTCGCCGGGGCCAACCGAGACGTTGCGGCCATCGCTCAGCTTGAGCATGGCCTGTCCGTCATGCCCGGCAATGATCGTTTCGCCTTCGAAAATGGCATCGCCGCTCTTCAGGCGGCGGACGCCGCCGTTGGCGGCGCGGGCGATGACTTCACCGGAAACGGCGGAAATTCTGGCGATGATGGCGGACATGGCTCTACTCCATTGGATATGAATACGCCATGATCATATTCCATCGTCAATTATGCCGGTATCGTACGATGGTGCTACGCCAATGGTATTAATTGTTCCGCCCGGGGCCCCCAGAAAAAAGCCCGCCCCGGAAATCGGGGCGGGCCTGAATGCGGTGTAGGGAAGATGCGGTCAGGCGGCGGCGAGCAGTCCGCGCATCTTCTGCAGGGCCTTGGCTTCGATCTGCCGGATACGTTCGGCGGAAACGTCGAATTCGGCGGCCAGTTCGTGCAGTGTCGAGGCTTCGCCGTCGGCCAGCCAGCGGGCTTCGACGATGCGCCGGCTGCGCGGGTCGAGGGCGGCCAGCGCCTGGTGCAGGCCTTCGTCCTGCAGGCGGGCCTGGGCCTTGTTCTCGAGCATCCGGGTCGGCTCGTAGCGGCTGTCGGCCAGGTAGTCGATCGGCGCGAAGCTGTCCTCGCCGTCTTCGGGGTTGCCCTCGAGCGCCAGATCGCGGCCGCTGAGGCGGGTTTCCATTTCGACGACTTCGTCGCGCTTGACGCCGAGGCGTTGCGCCACTTCCTCCGCCTGTCGACCGGAGAGCGTGTCGACGCCTTCGTAATCGGCCTTCATGCTGCGCAGGTTGAAGAACAGCTTGCGCTGGGCCTTGGTCGTCGCCACTTTGACCAGGCGCCAGTTCTTAAGGATGTATTCGTGAATCTCGGCCTTGATCCAGTGCATCGCGAAGGAGACCAGGCGAACGCCACGGCTCGGGTCGAAGCGCTTGACCGCCTTCATCAGGCCGATGTTGCCTTCCTGGATCAGGTCGGCATGCGGCAATCCGTAGCCGAGGTAGCCGCGGGCGATCGAGATCACCAGACGCAGATGCGAGAGCACCAGTTGGCGCGCGGCGTCGACGTCGCCGTCGTTGTGGAAGCGCTCGGCCAGCCGGGTTTCTTCCGCTTCGGACAGCAGGGGGTAACGATTCGCCGCCTGAATGTAAGCGTCGAGGTTGCCAACGGCCGAGGGGACGGGAAGCGCCAGGGCATGGGTCATAGCGTAGAATCCTCCTTGATCTGACAGAACTATTTTAGCACTCGCTGCCTGAGAGTGCTAAGTATGGAGCAAGTTTCCGGCGCGTGTGTAACAAAATTCAACTGCCATGTTCGTGACTGCCGCGGTGCCGTATCGCGGGCGCTTCGCACCGTCGCCGACCGGGCCGTTGCACTTCGGCTCGCTGGTCGCCGCCTTGGCGAGCTGTCTCGAGGCTCGCAGCCGGGGCGGCGAGTGGTTGCTGCGGATCGAGGACATTGATACTCCGCGCAACATTCCCGGTGCCGCCGACGCGATCCTGCGCACGCTGGACGCCTGCGGGTTTGCCTGGGACGGTCAGGTGCTTTACCAGAGCAGCCGCTTGTCGGCCTACGAGGCCGCACTGGACATGCTGCGCCGACGCGGACTCCTTTATCCCTGCGCCTGTTCGCGGAGCGACATCGCGGCGCGGGCCAGCCGGACCGCGATCGATGGCGGTCTGCTCTATCCCGGAAGCTGCCGCGACGGACTGGCTCCGGGGGTAGAGGCGCGGGCCTGGCGGCTGCGGGTTGACGATACGCCGCTCGGCTTCGAGGACCGCTTGCAAGGTGTCGTCGAGCAGCGTCTGGCCGAGCAGGTCGGCGATTTCGTTCTGCGTCGCGCCGACGGCATTCACGCCTATCAACTGGCGGTGGTCGTTGATGACGCCTGCCAGGGCATCACCGACATCGTGCGCGGTGCCGATCTGCTTGCCTCGACGCCGCGGCAATTATGGCTGCAGCAGTGCCTGGCTTATCCTCGACCGTCTTATGCCCATCTGCCGGTGGCGACCAACCCGGCCGGCGAGAAGTGGTCGAAGCAGACGCTGGCGCCGGCGCTGGTGGCCGGAAAGGCGGCAGCCGAGCTGGTGCGGGCTTTGCGTTTTCTCGGGCAGCCGGTGCCAGCCGAGCTGGCGGTCGCCAAAGTGGCCGAGGTTTGGGACTGGGCGCTGGCCAACTGGTCGTTCGCCACAATTCCCCGGGTGCCGGCGATCAGTGTTCCGGCGACTGCGACTTGACCGGCTCGCCGCCCCGCCAGTGACGGTCGCCGTAACCGGCGATGCCGACCAGCAGGCGGACCAGGCCGTAGCTGAGCCAGCGCAGGAAACGCGAATGCCAGGGCTGGCCGGCGATGTCCTGTGCGCGTAGTTCGCGGCTGCCGGTATCGATCGCCTCGTACAGGCTGGCGCGCAGTTCTTCGGCGAAAGCGCGGTCGCGGGCGACGAGGTTGGCTTCCTTGGCGAGCAGCAGGCTGAAGGGGTCGATGTTGGAGGAGCCGACGGTGGCCCAGCGGTGGTCGATGACCGCAACCTTGGCGTGGAGGAAGCTCTTTTCGTATTCGAAGATGCGGATGCCGGCGGCCAGCGCGCTGGCGTACAGGGTCTGGGTGGCGTAGCGCAACAGCGGATGGTCGGTCTTGCCCTGGAGCAGGATGTCGATCCGTACGCCGCGCCGCGCCGCCGCGTAAAGGGCGCGGCCGAAACGGATGCCGGGCAGGAAATAGGCGTTGGCGATGAGGATTTCCTCTTGCGCCGCCTCGATCGCGTCGATGTAGGCGTTGAGGATGTCGTTACGGTGGCGGATGTTGTCGCGGATCAGGAAGGCGGCGGTCTGCTCGCCGGCGGTCGTGCAGCAGGGCGGGAGCAGCGGCGCCAGGCGGAAGCGGCGGCGGAAATTGACCCAGGTGACGATTTCCCACATGCGCCGGACGGCATGGTGGATCGGCGCCAGTAGCGGACCTTCGACACGCACCGCGTAGTCGTAGCGCGGCCGCATCTCGGCTGGCGCATTGTCGTCGTCGACGATGTTGATGCCGCCGACGAAAGCGATCGTGCCGTCGATCACCGCCAGTTTGCGGTGCAGGCGGCGCAGGCGATGCCGTTGCAAGCGGAAGCGGCGGATCTCCGGGCGGTAGAAGAGGGCGCGGACGCCGGCGGCGGCCAGTTGCGGCCGGAAGTCGTCGGCGAAATTGCGGGCGCCGAAACCGTCGACCAGCAGATTGACGACGACGCCGCGCCGTGCCGCTTCGCACAGCGCCGAGGCGACCTCGTGGCCGATCGGGTCGGCCGCGAAGATGTAGCTTTCCAGGTAGATTTCCCGCTGCGCGCCGGCGATCGCCGCGAGCAGCGCGGGAAAGTAGTCGCGCCCGGAATTGAGCAGCGTCAGGCGGTTGCCGGGCAGGAAGTCAGGACTCATGCCTCGTCAGTCGCGCCGACAGCGCCGCGTGGTCGGAGATTGCCGACCACGGCGGGCCAAAGTGCACGCTGGTTTCGCGCACGGCAAAGCCGCGCACGTAGATGCGGTCGAGCCGGAACATCGGCATGGCGGCGGGAAAGCTGCGTACCGGGCGGCCGCCGACCTCCTGCGAAAAAACCTCTTGCAGCTTGAGGCGGGCGGCCAGTTGCTGACAGGCGCGGCTGCGCCAGTCGTTGAAGTCGCCGGCAACGATCAGCGGCGCGCCTGGGTCGTCGAGACGGTCCAGGTAATCGGCCAGGGCGTCCATCTGGCGGCGCCGCGAATGGCCGAACAGCGAGAGATGGACGCAGACGCAATGCGCTGGCGGGCCGTCCGGCAGTTCGATCCGGCAATGCAGCAGGCCGCGTTTCTCGAAGTGCAGGTGGGTGACGTCCTGGTTGTGGGCGTGGATGATCGGGAAGCGCGAGAGAATCGCGTTGCCGTGGTGGCCGTGGTCGTAGATCATGTTGCGGCCATAGGCCGCCTGCCAGATGTCCTCGGCGAGGAATTCGTGCTGCGGTGAATCCGGCCAGTCGGCATGGCGTTCGGCGTGGCCGAGGTGCAGCCCCTGCACTTCCTGCAGGAAAACCAGGTCGGGGTTGAGGTGACGCAGGCGCTCGCGCAGTTCGTGCACCATCATCCGCCGGTTGAACTGCGAGAACCCCTTGTGGATGTTGTAGGTGACGACGTGCAGGGCCTGCGGCATGGGCGTCCGGTCAGGAAATGGCGAGCATGCGGTCGAGCGCGAGGCGGGCGAACTCGACCTCGTGTTCCGGTACCTTGATCTGGTTGACCACTTTGCCGTCGACCAGATTTTCCAGCGTCCAGGCCAGGTGCTGCGGGTCGATGCGCTGCATCGTCGAACACATGCAGACGGTGGTGGCCATGAACTGGACGATCTTGTCCTGCGGCAGCACTTCCTTCGCCAGCCGGTCGACCAGGTTGAGTTCGGTGCCAACCAGCCAGCGCGTGCCGGCCGGCGCTTCCTTGATCGTCTTGACGATGTGCTCGGTCGAACCGACGTAGTCGGAGGCGGCGCAGACCTCGAAATTGCACTCGGGGTGAGCGATCACTTTGCCGTCCGGGTACTTGGCGCGGAAGGCGTCGATGTGCGATTTCTGGAACATCTGGTGCACCGAACAGTGACCCTTCCACAACAGGATGCGCGCCTTCTTGATCTGTTCCGGGGTGAGGCCGCCCATTTCCAGGTCGGGGTCCCAGACCACCATCTCGTCCATCGGGAAGCCCATGTTGTGGCCGGTCCACCGGCCGAGGTGCTGGTCGGGGAAGAACAGCACCTTGGGGCGCTGGTCGAAGGCCCATTTGGCGATGGTGCCGGCGTTCGACGAGGTGCAGACGATGCCGCCGTGTTCGCCGCAGAAGGCCTTGAGGTCGGCGGCCGAGTTGATGTAGGTGACCGGGGTGACTTCGTTTTCGACGTCGAGCACTGCGCCCAGCTCGCGCCAGCAGCGTTCGACCTTGGCCAGATTGGCCATGTCGGCCATCGAGCAGCCGGCGGCGAGGTCGGGCAGGATCGCGATCTGGTGCGGCGCGGTCATGATGTCGGCGACTTCGGCCATGAAGTGGACGCCGCAGAAGATCACGTATTCGGAGTCGGTCTGCGCCGCCAGCTTGGACAGCTTCAGCGAGTCGCCGGTGAGATCGGCGTGCTGGTAGATGTCGGCGCGCTGGTAGTGGTGGCAGAGGATCACGGCCTTCTTGCCGAGCTTGGCGCGGGCGGCGCGAATGCGCTCCTGGCAGTCGTCGTCGGCAAGGTCGTTGAAGGGGGCGAAGGAAAGGGTCGCGGTGTGCATGCTGATTCCGGAAATGGCGCGGACGGCCGCGCAGAAACTCGAATTATCCCTGATGCCAGGGCAGGCCGGCGCGCCGCCAGCCGCCGACGGTGTTGCGATGGCCCTTGGCGTCCTTGTCGCCCTCGAAGCCTTCGAGCACGTTGTAGCAGTTGGTGTAGCCGGCGTCGCTGGCGGCTGCGGCGGCGCCGATCGAACGGACACCACTGCGGCAGATGAACATGAGCAGCGCTTCCGGATCGACCTGGCGGCGCAGTTCGGCGAGGAAATGCGGATTGCGGGTGCCACCCGGGTACTGGTTCCATTCAATCTCGACGGCGCCGGGAATGCGGCCGACCCAGTCCCATTCGGCTCGCGTCCGCACGTCGACCAGGCGGGCGCCCGGGGCGTGCTGCAGGAGCTCGTAGGCTTCGGCCGGCAACAGCTCACCCTGATAGGGACGTTCCAGGCCTTCGGCCCGGGAATGCGCGATGTCGAGAATGTCGCTGAGTTTGCCCATGGTGGATCGCTGCTAGAATCTTGGCCCTACAGTATATAGGACAGACCCGATGGGAAAAGTGGATTCCGGGCCGCCGGGCAGTGCTGCGGACCGTGCCGGCGAGGCACAGAAGGCGACCTGGATCAGCGTGCTGGTCAACCTCGCGCTGACCGTCGCCCAACTGATCGTCGGTTGGCTGGCGCACTCGCAATCGCTGGTGGCGCACGGCCTGCACTCCTTTTCCGATCTGTTGTCCGATTTTCTCGTCATCTGGGCCAGCCGGCAGAGCGTGGTGCCCGCCGACCGCGCTCACCCCTACGGCCATGGCCGCGTCGAGACGGCGGCGACGCTGGCGCTCGGCGTCTCTCTGGTGCTGATCGGCGCCGGCATTCTGTGGGATTCCTCGATGCGCCTCGGCGAACATGGCAGTCAACCGGCGATCGCCATGCAAGCCTTCTGGATTGCCGTTTTCACCGTTGTCGCCAAGGAAGGCCTCTACCGTTACCTGATCAGGGTTGCCGAGAAACTGCGTTCCCAACTGCTGACCGCGAACGCCTTGCATACCCGGGCCGACGCGGCGTCGGCGCTGGTGGTCGTGGTCGGCATCGGCGGCGCGCTGCTCGGTTGGGGCTTCCTCGACCTGCTGGCGGCGGCGTTGATGGGCTTCATGATCCTGCGCATGGGCGGCAAGCTGGCCTGGGAGGCGATCGAGGAGCTGATCGACACCGGGCTCGACGAAGCCCGCGTCACGGCGATCCGCAACACCTTGTGCGCGACGCCCGGTGTGCTCGACCTGCATGCCCTGCGCACGCGGCGCATGGCGCACCAGGTGCTGGTTGATGCGCATGTTCAGGTCGATCCGCGGATCAGCGTCTCGGAAGGGCACCATATCGCTGAATCGGCGCGGGCGGCCGTGCTCAGGGAGCACCCGGAAGTACTTGATGTGCTGGTGCACGTCGATCCCGACGATGATGTCGAGCCCGATCGTTCGGCGCTTGGCCTGCCCGGGCGCGAATCGCTGTTGCCCCAACTGGCGCCGCTGCTCGTCGATCTGCCGGCGCCGGATCGGATCGTCCTGCACTATGTCGGAGGTCAGGTCGAGGTCGATCTCTATTTTGCCCTGGGTTCTCTGGCCGGCTGTGCTTCGCTGTGCGAGATGGAGTCGCGTCTGGCCGAGCGCTTGAAGGCGGTGCCGGTGGTGCACGCGCTGCGCCTGAATTGCACGGCGGCACTATAGTGGTGCCGTCTATTCTTGAATGCACAAAAACGGTGCGTGCATTTGCCTATATTCCCTGCCAGTCCCTTGTGGCACAATGAAAAACTTCGCTCGGGACCCTTGGCATGCTTTCTGCTATCTCTCAGGCGCTGGATTTTGAATGGCGCCGGCCCGGCCGGCATCCTGTTTTCTTAGGAGACTAACGCGTATGGCAACCCCGCAAGACGTGATCAACATGATCAAGGAAAACGACGCCAAGTTCGTCGATTTCCGCTTCACCGACACCCGTGGCAAGGAACAGCACGTTACCGTGCCGGTCTCCGCTTTTGACGAAGACAAGTTCGAAAACGGCCATGCCTTCGACGGCTCCTCGATCGCCGGCTGGAAGGGTATCCAGGCTTCCGACATGCTGCTGATGCCGGATCCGGCCACCGCCTACGTCGATCCCTTCTTCGACGAAACCACCGTCGTCCTCTCCTGCGACGTCGTCGATCCGGCCGACGGTCGTGGTTACGACCGCGATCCGCGCTCGATCGCCAAGCGCGCCGAAGCCTACCTGAAGTCCTGCGGCGTCGGTGACACCGCCTACTTCGGTCCGGAACCCGAATTCTTCATTTTCGACGGCGTCGAATGGTCGGTCGACATGTCCGGCTGCAACCTGAAGATCCATTCCGGCGAAGCCGCCTGGAAGTCCGGCGAAGCCAACGACGGCAATGGCTCCTCCGGCCACCGTCCGGGCGTCAAGGGCGGCTACTTCCCGGTTCCCCCGGTCGACAGCCTGCACGACATCCGTTCGGCCATGGTCCTCACCCTCGAATCGCTGGGCGTGCCGGTCGAAGTGCACCACCACGAAGTGGCCAACGCCGGCCAGTGCGAAATCGGTACCGTGTTCTCGACCCTGGTCAAGCGTGCCGACTGGACCCAGATCCTGAAGTATGTGGTGCACAACGTTGCCCACCAGTACGGCAAGACCGCCACCTTCATGCCGAAGCCGATCGTCGGTGACAACGGCTCGGGCATGCACGTGCACCAGTCGATCTGGAAGGACGGCAAGAACCTGTTCGCCGGTGACCAGTACGCTGGCCTGTCGGAAACCGCCCTCTACTACATCGGCGGCATCATCAAGCACGCCAAGGCGCTGAACGCGATCACCAACCCGGGTACCAACTCGTACAAGCGTCTGGTCCCGCACTACGAAGCGCCGGTCAAGCTGGCCTACTCGGCCAAGAACCGTTCCGCTTCGATCCGCATCCCGTTCGTCGCTTCGACCAAGGCCCGTCGTATCGAAACCCGCTTCCCGGATCCGATCGCCAACCCCTACCTGTGCTTCTCGGCGCTGCTGATGGCCGGTCTGGACGGTATCCAGAACAAGATCCACCCGGGCGACCCGGCTGACAAGAACCTGTACGACCTGCCGCCGGAAGAGGATGCCAAGATCCCGACCGTCTGCGCTTCGCTCGAGGAAGCCCTGGAAAACCTGGACAAGGATCGCGAGTTCCTGACCCGTGGCGGTGTCTTCTCCAACGACTGGATCGATGCCTACATCGCCCTGAAGATGGAAGAAGTGAACAAGATCCGCATGACCACGCACCCGGTCGAGTTCGATCTCTACTATTCCTGCTGATATCTCGCCGGAATCAGGAAGGGCGGGGGTTTCCCCGCCCTTTTTTTGTTCACTTTTCGGCAAGTCGCTCGTTTACTCCGGTACACTGACCCGGTTTCCAGGAAGCATGACGATGACACGCAAGCTGCTAATTCTCTCCCTGGCGCTGGCACCGCTGGCGCTGTCGGCCCAGACCATCTACAAGTGCACCGATGCCGGCGGCGGCGTGCTGATCTCCAACAGCCGGGTCAACAAGAACTGCCAGGCGATCGTCAGCGAAGAGCACAACACGATCCCGGCGCCGCGCAGCGCCCCGCGCGCCGCCGGTAACCCGACCCCGGCGGGTTTCCCGCGTGTCCAGGAAGATACCCAGAAAGCGCGTGATGGCGACCGTCGCCTGATTCTCGAACAGGAACTGGCCGGCGAACAGCGCAAGCTGGAGCAGGCGCGCAAGGAACTGGCCGAGCAGGAGGCCATCCGCACCGGCAATCCGGCCGAACGGACGGCACCCTACCGCGACCGCGTTGCCCAGCACGAGCGCAATCTGCAGGCGATCCAGAAGGAACTGGGCGGACTACGCTGAGGCGGCGGTCTTGCCGACCTTGTACCAGGCGGCGTAGAGCGCCGGCAGGAAGAACAGCGTCAGCGCAGTGGCGACGATCAGGCCACCCATGATGGCGATCGCCATCGGTCCGAAGAAATCGTTGCGCGACAGCGGGATCATTGCCAGTACCGCCGCTGCTGCGGTCAGCACGATCGGCCGCAGGCGGCGCACCGTCGATTCGACGATCGCTTCGCAGCGGGCGCGGCCGCTCGCCAGGTCCTGCTCGATCTGGTCGACCAGGATCACCGAATTGCGCATCACCATGCCGAACAGGGCGATCGTTCCGAGCAGCGCCATGAAGCCGAAGGGCTGGTTGAAGACGAGCAGGAAGAGGGTGATGCCGATCATCCCGAGCGGCGCGGTGAGCAGCACCATGACGACGCGCGAGACGTTCTGCAACTGGATCATCAGGATGGTGACGACCGCCAGGATGAACAGCGGCAAACCGGCGCTGACCGAGTTGCCGCCCTTCGCTGATTCCTCGACCGAGCCGCCGGGAACGATGCTGAAACCAGCGGGCAGGCGCTGGCGCAGGCTGTCGATGGGGCCTTGCAGATGGTCGACGATGGTCGCCGGCTGCGTCGTGCCGTAGAGGTTGGCGCGCACGGTGATGGTCGGCACGCGGTCGCGGCGCCAGACCAGGCCGGGTTCGAAGACCGGCGTCAGGCGCGCGATCTGGGACAGCGGCACGCTGCGCCCGGCGGGCGTTGGCAGCATCAGGCCGGCGAGGGCGGCGGGGTCGTGACGTTCCTTGTCGCCGCCGCGCAGGACGACCTCGATGCGCTTGCTGCCTTCGCGCAGCGCGCTGACGCTGTAGCCCTGCAGCGACATGGCGAGCAGCGCGGCGACGTCCTGGCTGGAAACGCCGAGCAGGCGCGCCTTGTCCTGGTCGATGTCGACGGCGATGGTCTTCGACAGCTCGTGCCAGTCGAAATTGACGTTCGACAGCCGTTCGTCGCTGCGCATGATGGTCGCCACTTCCTCGGCGATGCGCCGCAGTGCGGCAATGTCCTCGCCGGCCACCCGGTACTGCACCGGGTAACCGACCGGCGGCCCGTTCTCGATGCGGGCAACGTTGGCGCGGACCCCGTCGGGCGCCTGCCGGTAATGGTTGATCAGGCGTTCGCGCAGGGCTTCGCGGGCCGCCATGTCGCGCGTCTCGATGATGAACTGGGCGACGTTGCTGGCCGGTAGCTGGCGGTCTAGCGACAGGAAGTAGCGGGGAACGCCGCTGCCGATCCAGGAGACGTAATGGGAGAAATCGTCGTGGCTGGCGCGGTCGGCCTCCAGCCAGTTTTCCAGAGCCCGCGCGGCGTCCGCGGTGGCGGTTAGCGAGGCGCCTTCCTGCAGGCGCAGTTCGACGTTGAGTTCGAGTCGGGTCGAGTTGGGGAAGAACTGCTTCTGCACCTTGCCCATGCCGAAGATGGCGAGCACGAACAGCAGCAGCGCGACGCCGATCACCAGCCAGCGATGATCGACGCAGAAGCCGACGAAGCGCCGGAAGCGCTGGTAGAACGGCGTGCCGTAAACATCGTGATCGACCGGATGGGCCGGTCCGTAGGCGCCGAGCCGGCGCGCCAGACGGTCGAGGCGCGGCCAGCGGGCGGCCAGCCGGCCGGGTGTCTGCGCGGCGCGCGGGTCGGGCAGCAGCTTGTAACCGAGCCAGGGAATGGCGATGACGGCGGCCAGCCAGGAAATCAGCAGGGCGATGGCGTTGATCTGGAAGAAGGCGAAGGCGTATTCGCCGGTCGACGACTTGGCCAGCGCGATCGGAATGAAGCCGGCGACGGTGACCAGCGTGCCGGAAAGCATCGGCCCGGCGGTGCTGGTGAAGGCGAACGAAGCGGCGCGGGTGCGTTCCCAGCCTTGTTCCATCTTCACCCACATCATCTCGACGGCGATGATCGCGTCGTCCACCAAAAGGCCCAGCGCCAGCACCAGCGCGCCGAGCGACACCTTGTGCAGGCCGATGTCGAGGCTGTGCATGGCGAGGAAGGTGGCGGCGAGGACCAGCGGGATCGAGACGGCGACCACCATGCCGGTGCGCAGGCCGAGGCTGATGAAGGTGACGGCGAGGACGACGATCACCGCCTCGGCCAGGGCCTTGACGAAGGCGTCGATCGAGCGCGTCACGGCGGCCGGCTGGCTGACCGCCTCGTGGATGTCGACGCCGACCGGCAGCGTCGGCCGCAGGCTGGCCAGCTTTTCTTCCAGCGCCTTGCCCAGGGCGATGATGTCGCCGCCCGGCGCCATGGCGACGCCGATGACCAGCGCCGGCTTGCCGGCGAAGCGGACCTGGATGCCGGGCGGCTCGCTGGTGCCGCGGTGCACGGTGGCGATGTCGCCGAGCCGGAAGCTGCGGTTGTTGCTGCGGATCAGGGTGTCGGCCACCGCCTGTTCGCTGGCGAAGGCGCCGCTCGGTCGCAACTGGATGCGCTCGTCGTCCATTTCGAAGAAGCCGGCGCCGTTGACCGCGTTCTGCTGCGCCAGCGCCTGGCCGATCGCCGTCGGAGCGATGCCCAGCGTCGCCAGCTTGGCGTTGTCGAGATCGACAAAGATCTTCTCGTCCTGGATGCCGAAGATGTCGATCTTGCCGACACCCTTGACCGGCAGCAGCGCGTCGCGGATGCGTTCGGCCTGGTCCTTGAGCAGCGGGTAGTCGAGGCCTTCGCCGGTGACCGCGAACAGGTTGCCGAAAACGTCGCCGAACTCGTCGTTGAAGAAGGGCCCCTGGATGCCTTCGGGCAGGGTGTGGCGGATGTCGCCGATCTTCTTGCGCACCTGATAGAAGATTTCCGGCATCTGCGCCGAACGGTAGCTGTCCTTGGCGAAGAAGATCACCGTTGCTTCGCCGGCGCGCGAGTAGCTGGTCAGCCGGTCGACCGAAGGCAGTTCCTGCAGCTTCTTCTCGATCCGCTCGGTCAGTTGCTGTTCCACCTGCTGCGCGGTGGCGCCCGGCCAGTAGGCCTGGATCACCATTGCCTTGAAGGTGAACGGCGGGTCTTCCGCCTGGCCCAGTCGACCGTAGGCGACGATGCCCATCAGGGCGAGGGCGAGCATGAAGTAGCCGACCAGCGTCCGGTGGTGCAGCGTCCAGTCGGACAGATTGAAGCGCTGGCTCATCTCAGCGCTGCGCGGCCGGTGCCGGGGCGCTGCGGGCGACCACTGCCTGGCCCTCAAGCAGCTGCGAGATGCCGGCGGTGACCACGGCTTCGCCGCCGCGCAGGCCGCCGACGATCTCGGCACCGTCGGCGCGGAAGTTGCCGACGCGCACCGGCACCCGGCGCAGCTTGTCGGCCTCGACGATCCAGACAAAAGCTCCCTGGCCGTTGTCGCCGACCGCTGCCAGCGGCACCACCACGCTGGCGACTGGTGCCGCATCGAGACTGACGCTGGCGGTCATGCCCAGCATCGCCTGCGGCGGCGCTTCAAGCAGGCTGATGCGCGCCGGATAGGTGCGCGTCTGCGGATCGGCGACGGCGCCCAGTTCGCGCAGTTTGCCGGCGATCGCCAGCTCGGGCGCCGCCCACAGGCGGACGGTGATTTTTTCGGCCTGGCGCAGCGCGGCGACGCGGCCTTCCGGCACGGCGACCAGGACTTCCTTTTCTTCCGGGCGGGCGATGCGCAGCACCGCTTGGCCGGCGCCGACCACCTGGCCCGCGTCGGCGAGGACGGCGGCGACGACGCCCGGGAAGTCGGCGCGCAGGCTGCCGTAGTCGGCCTGGTTGGCGCTGATGCTGCGCTGTGCGTGGGCTTGTTCGAGGCGCGCCTGGGCAGCGTTGAGGGCGTGCTGGCGGCTGTCGAAGGCGGCCTGGCTGACGAACTTGCGGGCCAGCAGGCCAGCGTAACGCTCGCGTTCGGCAGCGGCTGTCGCCACTTCGCTCTCGGCGGCGGCGACCTGGGCAGCGGCAGCGCTGGCCGCCAGTTTCAGGTCCTGCGGGTCGAGACGGGCCACTACCTGGCCGGCACGGATTTCGCTACCGGCATCGACAAGGCGCGCCTCGATCTTGCCGCCGACCCGGAAAGCCAGCTCCACCTCGTGCCTTGCGCGGACCTCGCCAGTCAGCTGCATGCCCGAGGATGGTGCGGCTGTGGCAATATGCACCATGACGGTGCGTTTTTCTTCGGTGGGCTCGGGGGCTTTGCCGCAGGCGCCCAGCGACGCCAGCACGGCAAGCAGCAGCAAGCGGGAGGCGCGGATGGCGACGGTCATGGCGCAAGCGGGAAAAAGGAGTTCCTCGATGATAATGAACAGCGGGTCATTAAAGCAAGCAAGGCAGTGCCGCCGTTGGGGCGTCGCATGGGTGTGACCCATGCCAACTTCGCCGGGCTTGATCTCCTGGCGTCGGCGGTATTGCTGATCGACGACGAGCAGTGCATCCGCTACCTGAACCCGGCCGGCGAGAACCTGCTGGCGGTCAGCAGCCGCAGCGTGCTCGGGCGGCGCTTGAGCGAAGTCTGCAAGTGCTCGTCGACGCTGCAGTCGGCGATCGACAACGGTTTGCAGAACAACTGGGGTTACACCGGCCAGAACATCGCCCTCGGCCGCGCCGATGGCGAAACCCTGCACCTCAACTGCACGGTGACACCACTGCGTCCGGACATTGCCGCCGGCATGCGCCTGCTGCTCGAACTGCAGCCGATCGAGCACCATCTGGCGGCGACGCGCGAGGAAAGGCTGCTCGAACAACAGCAGGCCAACCGCGAACTGATCCGCAACCTGGCGCACGAGATCAAGAATCCGCTCGGCGGCATCCGTGGCGCGGCGCAACTGCTCGAACACGAACTCGGCAACCCGGCGCTCAAGGAATACACCCAGGTCATCATCAAGGAGGCCGATCGCCTGCAGGACCTGATGCAGCGCCTGCTGACGCCGCACCGGGCGATGCTGCCGACGACGGTGAACATCCACGAAATCCTGGAACGGGTGCGCAGCCTGCTGATGGCCGAGTTTTCCGAAGGCCTGAAGATCCGCCGCGACTACGACATCAGCCTGCCCGAACTGGTCGGCGACCGCGAGCAACTGATCCAGGCCGTGCTCAACATTGCCCGCAACGCGGCGCAGGCGATGGCCGGTCAGGGCGAAATCGTCCTCCGCACGCGGGCGCTGCGCCAGGTGACGCTGGCCAAGAAGCGCTACCGCATGGCGCTGGAACTGAAGGTCATCGACAACGGCCCGGGCATTCCCGAGGAAATCCGCGAGCGCATGTTCTATCCACTGGTTTCCGGGCGCGAGGGGGGCAACGGCCTCGGCCTGACGATCGCCCAGAATTTCGTCCAGCACCATCACGGCAGCATCGACTGCTACAGTCGGCCGGGGCAGACGGTATTCACCATTCGCTTGCCGATCGAGCCGGCCTGAGTCTTGCTAAAGCAATCGGACAAGTTTAGAGAACGAGGCATGAGATGAAACCGGTATGGATCGTTGACGACGACCGCTCGATACGCTGGGTGCTGGAAAAGACCCTGTCGCGCGAAGGCATTGCGTTCGAAAGCTATGCCTCGGCGAGCGAGGCCATCGCCCGCCTGGAAAGCGGCGAGGAAGCGCCGCAGGTGCTGGTCTCGGACATCCGCATGCCCGGCCAGTCCGGCCTCGACCTGCTGCAGGAGGTGAAGAACCGTCACCCCGGCGTGCCGGTCATCATCATGACCGCCTACTCGGATCTGGAAAGCGCGGTCGCCGCTTTCCAGGGCGGCGCCTTCGAGTACTTGCCCAAGCCCTTCGACGTCGATCAGGCGCTGGAACTGATCCGGCGGGCGATCGATGAATCGATGCACCAGAGTGGTGCGGCCGAGGAAGAGGGGCTGGTGCCCGAGATTCTCGGTCAGGCGCCGGCGATGCAGGAAGTCTTCCGCGCCATCGGCCGCCTCGCGCTGTCGCACGCCACCGTGCTGATCACCGGCGAATCGGGTTCCGGCAAGGAGCTGGTGGCGCGCGCGCTGCACCGGCACAGCCCACGTGCCGAGCGTCCCTTCGTGGCGATCAATACCGCGGCGATTCCCAAGGACCTGCTCGAATCCGAGCTCTTCGGTCACGAGCGCGGCGCCTTCACCGGCGCCCAGGCGCAGCGGCGCGGCCGTTTCGAGCAGGCCGAGGGCGGCACGCTGTTCCTCGACGAAATCGGCGACATGCCCTCCGAACTACAGACCCGCCTGCTGCGCGTGCTGTCGGACGGACACTTCTACCGGGTTGGCGGGCATTCGCCGATCAAGGCCAACGTCCGCGTCATCGCCGCGACCCACCAGAACCTGGAAAGCCGGGTCAAGGACGGGCTGTTCCGCGAGGATCTCTTCCATCGCCTGAACGTCATCCGCATCCGCCTGCCGGCGCTGCGCGAAAGGCGCGAGGACATCCCGCTGCTGACCCGCCACTTCCTGCAGAAGAGCGCACGCGAACTGGGCGTCGAACCGAAGCGCCTGTCCGAGGGGGCGCTCAAGTATCTTTGCGGTCTGGAGTTCCAGGGCAACGTCCGGCAACTGGAAAACCTCTGTCACTGGTTGACCGTGATGGCGCCAGGGCAGCAGGTCGAAGTCGGCGACCTGCCCAGCGAATTGCGCGAGGCGCCGCCGCAGGTCCTGGTCGGCGACTGGGAAAAGGCGCTGGAAGGCGAGGTCGACCGCCTGCTGGCGCGCGGCGTGCCCGACGTGCATGGCCTCTTGTCGCAGAGCTTCGAGCGCATCCTGATCTCGCGCGCTCTGGCCCACACCGGCGGCCGCCGCATCGAGGCGGCGCAGGCGCTGGGCATCGGCCGCAACACGATCACCCGCAAGATCGCCGATCTCGGCATCGACGGCGGCAAGGAGGCGGCGGGAGAGTAAAATCTTCCGCATGCCCCTGATCGATCCTGTCCTGTTGAAAGCGCGGCTCGGTCCCCTGGCCGGCCGTTTCGACGTCGATGCGCTGGCCGAGTGCGACTCGACCAGCAGCGAATTGTTGCGCCGCGCCGAGCGTGGCGCGCCCTCCGGTAGCGTCATCGTCGCCGACCGTCAGCTGGCCGGTCGTGGCCGGCGCGGGCGTAGCTGGTTATCGAGCGCCGACGGCTGCTTGATGTTTTCCGTCCTCTGGCGCAGCCAGCGCGGCCTGGCCGGCCTCGGCGGCCTGTCGCTGGCGGTTGGCGTCGCCCTGGTGCGGGCGCTGGAACAATTGGGGGCGAGCGGCGTCCGCTTGAAATGGCCGAATGACGTGCTGCTTGCTACCGCGGCTGGCGACGCCAAGCTGGCCGGCATCCTGATCGAGCTGGCTGGCGGCCGGCGCGAGGCTCAGGTCTGCATCGGCATCGGCCTCAACCTGCAGGCGCCGGCAGGCGAGTTCGCGCAGCCGGTCGCCGGGCTGGCGCAGGCGCTGCCGGTACTGCCCGAACGCCACGCACTGCTGGCGACGATTCTCGTTGCCTTGCTCGGTGTACTCGACGACTTCGCCGAGTACGGCTTTGCCGCCGTCAAGGACGAGTGGCAGGCGCGCCATGCCTGGCAGGACCGGGCCGTGCGGTTGATAGAAGATGGCTGCGCCGAGCGCAGCGGCATCTGCCGCGGCGTCGCCGACGATGGCGCCTTGCTGTTGGAAACTGCTACCGGCTGCGAGCGCATCCTCGCCGGCGACGTCAGCCTGCGGGTAAACGCATGATCCTCTGCATCGACAGCGGCAACAGCCGCATCAAGTACGGCCTGTGGGACGGCGCGGGCTGGTGTCGCAGCGGCAGTTGCGCGCAGGCCGACGGCGCCGCCCTGGGCGAAATCCGGGGCGAGTGGCCGATGCCGCGCCGCATCATGCTCGCCAACGTCGCCGGTGCCGGCGCCGAGGCGGGCATCCGTGCCGCGCTCGGCGATTGGGGCGGGCGGCTTGAGGTGGTGCGAAGCACGGCGCAGGCCGCTGGCGTGCGCAACGGCTATCGCGATCCCGGCCGTCTCGGTGTCGACCGCTGGTGCGCGCTGATCGGCGCCCGAGCCTTGCGGCCGGGTGCGCTGCTGGTAGTGATGGCGGGTACCGCGACGACGATAGACGCGCTGGATGGCGACGGCAATTTCCTGGGTGGATTGATCCTGCCCGGGCAGCAACTGATGCTCGGTGCGCTCGCCCGCGATACCGCCGGTTTGCCCTTTGCCGCCGGCGAACATCGCGCTTGGCCGCAATGCACCGACGACGCCATCGTCAGCGGTGCCATCGAAGCGCAGGTCGGCGCCATCGAACGGGCCTGGTCGCGACTGCCGGGGAACGAACGGCATTGCCTGCTGTCCGGTGGTAACGCCGGATTGTTGCAGCCTTGCCTTGCCATGAGCATGTCGCGGATGGACAATCTACCCATGTACGGGCTCAAGGAACTGGCCCGCGAAACGTCCAGAGAGACCTGATCCATGGAAATCATTCCGGTTGCCGAACTGAAGATCGGCATGTTCATTACCGAACCGGACTGTCCGTGGACCGAGTTTTCGTTCGCCTTGCAGGGTTTCATCATCAGCAAGCCCGAGCAGGTCGAGATCTTCCGCAAGAAGTGCCGTTTCGTGCAAATCGACCGCTCGCGCTCGCTGAACGAGCACTTCGTGGCGCCCAAGGAGCGCGTCGATCGCCAGTTGCAGGCGGCGCCCTTGAGTGGCGCCGGCAGCCAGGAAGAAGACGTTTATGGCGAGGTCCAGCCGCTGAGCGCGGAACAGGTCGTGCTGCGCCAGCGCCGCCGTCGCTTCCTCGAACTCCTGCATGGTCAGGAAGGCGACGAACATGTCCGTTCGCTGACCCGCGAACTCGACTACATCGAACCGCGCTACGACGATTTGCTCGAAGCCTTGAAGCAGACCTTCCGCAACGTCACCGCGGAAATGCAGTTCGATTTCGCCAACGTCCGCGAAGGTGTGCGCGACATCGCCGGCAGCCTGAAGCGCAATCCCGACGCCGTGATGTGGCTGCTGCGGCTGAAGAGTCTGGATCAGTACAGCTTCGACCATGCCATGGACGTCGCGGTGCATGCCTTGCTGCTCGCCGGACATATCGGCTGGCGCGGCCAGCAACTGCTCGAACTGGGGATCGCCGGGCTGCTGCAGGATGTTGGCAAGACCCAGGTGCCGTCCGAAGTACTGGCCAAGAAGGAAGCCCTGACCGAGGCGGAGCGGCAACTGGTGCGCTCGCACGTCGCCAGTTCGCTGGAAATCCTGACCACTCAGGGCAAGCTGCCGGGCGAAGTGCTGCAGATCGTCTCCCGCCACCACGAGCGCTGGGACGGCAGCGGCTATCCGCGCGGCCTGCGCTTCGAGCGCATCGGCCTGGCCGCGGAAATCGCCGGCCTGGTCGATGCCTTCTGCGCGATGCTGCGCAACAAGCCGTACCGCAACGCAATCGGCCACCAGGAAGCGCTCGAGGAACTGTTCCAGCAGCGCGGCAAGCAGTTCAACCCGGTGCTCATGGAGCAGTTCGTGCAATGCGTCGGGCTCTACCCGATCGGCGTGCTGGTCGAGTTCGAATCGGGCGAGGTTGGCGTGGTGATCCAGCAGAACCGCGTCCAGCGCTCGCGGCCGCGCGTGCTGTTGATGCTCGACCACGACAAGCAGCCGGTCCGTGATTTCCGTCTGGTCGACCTGCGCCAGCCGGAGCTGGCCGCCTTGCGTATCGCCCGGGCGCTGCCGAACGATGCCTATGGTCTGTCGTCGCATGACTACTACCTCGGCTAGCCCGGAATCGCTGATCGATTTTGCCGCCTTTGATCTGGGTGAGGAGGACCTGCGTTCCCTGGCCAGTCTGGCGTCGCTGTGGAAGTCGTCGGTGACGGCGGAATGCGCGCGTAGCGAGCCGGACGTCGCGCTACAACATTTCATCGAACTGACCGTCGCGCTGCCCGGCGGAATCGCCGATCCCGACTGGCAGCAGCGCTGGATCCGTGCCTGGCACGAACTGCTGGGCCGGGGTTACGGCCAGGTCGAAATCCTGCGCTGGTTCTTCAATATCGTCGATGCCTGTGAAAAGATCCTGCTCGGCGGGCGCGACAGCGTTGGCCGGGTGCTGCTTTCCCTGGTCGGCACCCTGCGCCGCAGCGTCATCGCCGCCATCACCTGCGTGCTGGAAGTGGATGAACTGGCGCAGCAGGAAGCGGGCGGCCTGCCCGGCGAACTGGCCGCCCTGCGTTTTTTGCGCGAGCTCCTGCAGGGCGGCCGGGTGGTTGGCCTGCTCTCGGTCTCGCTGGCCAACCGCGACTCCTTCACCTACCTCGACGCCAACGACCTGCAGCGCCTGCCGGCGACGCTGGCGCGGCGGATGAGGCGCCATCTGCGCGAGGAGGACCGGGTCTTTGTCGGTCGCGAAGGCGAGTGGCTGGTCGTCCTGCCCGACGTCAAGGTGATGTCGCAGCCGACCCTGGCCGCCGCCCATCTCGAACGGATGTTTGGTGAGCCGGTGCCGCTGTTCAGTGGTCGCAAGGTCATGGTGCGGTCGACCATCGGTGCCGCGCTCCTGCCCCAGCACGGAGCGAGCGCCGAGACGGCCCTGCACGCCGCCCGCCTGGCGCGCTGGGGCGCGCAGGGACGACGCCAGTCCTTTGCCTGGTTCGATGCCGGTTTTGCCGAAAGCTGGCAGCAACGTCACGAGCTGGCCGAGGAGTTGCGCGAGGCCCTGTTCCAGGAAACCCTGGAACTGCACATTCAACCGCAGAACGACTTGGCCGACGGCCACTGTATCGGTGGCGAGCTGCTGTTGCGCTGGCGGCACGAACGAACCGGCTGGGTGCCGCCGCCGCTGATCATGGAAATGATCGAGGAAAATGGCTGGCGCCTGATGTTCAACGACTGGTTGTTGCGTGCCGCGATGCGGGCGGCCGCCGAACTGGAAAAGGCCGGCATCGGCATCGGCCTCTCGTTCAACCTCACGGCTGCCGACATGCTCGATGACGACCTGCCGGAGTTCCTCGAGCAGAACCTGCTGACCTGGCGCATTCCCGGCGAGCGCTTCACCCTCGAACTGACCGAGTCAGCGCTGATGTTCGACCGCGCCAAGGGCTCGTCGATCATGCACCGGCTGCGCAAGCTGGGCTGCCGGATCGCCCTCGACGATTTCGGCACCGGTTATTCCTCGCTCAGTTATCTGGTCAGCCTGCCGCTCAATGAACTCAAGGTCGATCGTTCCTTCGTCGTCGCCATGCTCGATTCGGCGGACAGCCTGCGCGTCGTCAGCACCATCGTCGACCTTGCCCGCGATCTCGGCATGATGCCGCTCGCCGAGGGCATCGAGGACGAGCAGCAGCGCGTCCAGTTGCTGGCGCTTGGTTGTGTGGCGGGGCAGGGTTATCTTTACGCGCAGCCGATGACGATCGAACAGTTCATCGTCTGGTATCACAGCTAGCGGCAGCACTGAACAAGGGAGCGGCAGATGTCACTGGGAACTTTCTTCAGCAAGCAGTTCATCGACGTCCTGGAATGGACGGAACCCGGCGACGGCACGCTGCTCTGGCGTTACCCGGTGGCCGACCGGGAGATCCAGAACGGCGCCAGCCTGACCGTGCGCGAAGCGCAGGCCGCATTGTTCGTCGATGAGGGGCAGATCGCCGACAGCTTCGCTCCCGGCCGCTATCGGCTGACCACGTCCACGCTGCCCTTGCTGACCAATCTGCGCCACTGGGACAAGCTGTTCGCATCGCCGTTCAAGAGCGACGTCTATTTCCTCTCGACCCGGCGCCAGATCGACCGTACCTGGGGCACGGCGACGCCGGTGACGATCCGCGACCGCGAATTCGGCGCCGTCCGCCTGCGCGCCTACGGCACCTACGCCTACCATGTCGCCGAGCCGGCGCTCTTCTTCCGTCAGGTCTCCGGCAGCGCCGAGCGCTATGAGCGCGACGAACTGGAAGGCCAGTTGCGCAGCCTGCTGGTCGCCGGACTGAGCGACCTCTTCGCCCAGTCGGCGATTCCCTTCCTCGATCTGGCCGCCAACCAGGCGGCGCTGGCGCAGGCGATGCAGGCGCGGGCGGCGGCGGCCTTCGGCGAACTCGGCCTGCAGCTCGATACCCTGGTGCTGCAGAATTTCTCGCTGCCCGACGAACTGCAGAAGGTGCTCGACCAGCGCATCGCCATGGGCATGGTCGGCGACCTGACGCGCTACACGCAGTATCAGGTGGCGAGCAGCATTCCCGACGCGGCGCGCAACGAAGGCGGGCTGGCGGCGATGGGCGCCGGTCTCGGCTTCGGCCAGATGGTCGGCCAGGCGGTAGCCGCGGCGACGCCGGCGGCGGTTGCGGTCAATGCCGACGAGGTGGTGGCGACGCTGGAAAAACTGCACGCGCTGGTCGGCAAGGGCATCCTGTCCCAGGAAGAATTCGACGCCAAGAAAGCGGAACTGCTGAAGAAGCTCGGCTGAGCGCGGCTTCAGTCGCCACCGCCGCCGCATCCGCCACCACAGCCCCCGCCACTGTCGCCGCCGCCGTCGCTGCTGCCAGAATCGCCGCTGCAGCCGCTGCTGCAACCGATGTGGCTGGCGCAGTAGCCATCGCGGCCGGTGCCACCGGCAGCCAGGCAATCGAGTCGATAGACGAAGCCGCCGGCGATGCCCAGCGCCGCGTCGAGCGCGAACAGGCGCGGCAGGCGCGCCGGTTGTTTCGGATCGATCCCCTCGTGCGCGCAGGCCAGCCGCCAGGCTCGCTTGAGACCCTCGCTCGCCTCGGTCGGCGAGCGCATCGCCTCGGCTGGCGTGTGATGCAGAAAGCGGCCGAAGGCACGGTTGCAGAACTGCCGGTAGTGGCGGGTGAACAGGATGAACTCGTGCCAGGCATCGTCGACCGCCTGCGACGGCATCGCCACCATGTGCCGGCCGGCGGTATTGCAGATCAGGAAGTAATCGCGCAGGCCCTCGCAGACTTCGCGCCGCTGGCCGGCGTCGAGTTCCGGGCGGAGCGCCGCCAGGCGGCGGTCGAGCCGTTCCTGCAGCGGGAAGCGTTCGATGAACGCCGCCCGCCCGGCCTGTCGCCATTTGCGCCAGGCCAGGCCGAGGCCGAGCAGGACGGCGGCGAGCAGGACAAATTTCATCAGCGGACGTCGAAGCAGAGGTATTTGACCTCGAGGTATTCCTCGATGCCGTACTTCGAGCCCTCGCGGCCGATCCCCGACTGCTTGATGCCGCCGAAGGGCGCCACCTCGTTCGAGATCATCCCGGTGTTGACGCCGACCATGCCGTATTCCAGCGCCTCGCCGACGCGCCAGCAGCGGCCGACGTCGCGGGTGAAGAAATAGGCGGCGAGGCCGAACTCGGTGTCGTTGGCCATCGCCACCGCTTCTGCCTCGGTGTCGAAGCGGAAAAGCGGCGCCAGCGGGCCGAAGGTTTCCTCGCGGGCGACGCGCATCGCCGGCGTCACGTCGGCCAGCACGGTCGGCTGGAAGAAGTTGCCGCCGCGTTCGTGGCGGGCGCCGCCGCACAGCACGCGGGCGCCCTTGGCGATGGCGTCGGCGACGTGGGCCTCGACCTTGGCCAGGCCGGCGGCGTTGATCAGCGGCCCCTGGGCGACGCCGGCTTCGCTGCCGGCGCCGACCTTGAGCTGCGCACTGCGCTCGGCGAAGCGGGTGGCGAAGGTTTCGTAGATGCCAGACTGGACCAGGAAGCGGTTGGCGCAGACGCAGGTCTGGCCGGTGTTGCGGTACTTGGCGGCAAGCGCGCCTTCCACCGCGGCGTCGACGTCGGCATCGTCGAAGACGATGAAGGGGGCGTTGCCGCCCAGTTCGAGCGACAGCTTCTTGACGGTCGGCGCGCACTGCGCCATGAGCAGCCGGCCGACCGCGGTCGAGCCGGTGAAAGAGAGTTTGCGCACGATCGGGCTGGCGCACAGTTCGCCGCCGATCGCCGCCGGCTGGCCGGTGACGACGTTGAAGACGCCGGCCGGGAAGCCGGCTTCCTCGGCCAGCGCGGCCAGCGCCAGGGCGGTCAGCGGCGTCGCTTCGGCCGGCTTGACGACGACGGTGCAGCCGGCGGCCAGCGCTGGCGCCACCTTGCGCGTGATCATCGCCAGCGGGAAATTCCACGGCGTGATCGCGGCGCAGACGCCGATCGGCTGTTTGACCACGAGCAGCCGGGTGGTCGACGCCGGGCTGGGAATGCTTTCGCCGTAGGTGCGCTTGCCTTCCTCGGCGAACCACTCGACGAAGGAGGCGCCGTAGATCGTCTCGCCCTTCGCCTCGAGCAGCGGCTTGCCGCCCTCGGCGGTGATCAGGGCGGCGAGATCGTCGGCATTATCGAGGATCAGGCGGTTCCAGTTCTGCAACAACTGCCCGCGGCGGCGCGCGGTGAGCGCCCGCCAGGCCGGCAGCGCGGCGTCGGCGGCGGCGATTGCGCGCTGCGTCTCGGCGGCGCCACAGCAGGGAACCTCGGCGATGCGTTCGCCGCTGGCCGGGTCGACGACGCTCAGCGTGGCGCCGCCGTCGGCGCCGACCCATAGACCATCGATCAGGTTGGCGGTGCGCAGGAGAGTCGGGTTCTGCAAGTTCATGGGCTTGAAAAATCCTGTAAAAACGTTAAGTTACGAATAACTTCAAGAAAAGGCTTTAAGCGATGCGTCGATTTTTCTGCTGGTTGTCGCTGCTCGTCTGCCTGGCGCTTGCTGCCTGCGGCAGTCCCGGGCCACGCGGCGGATCAACTATAACCCAGGCGCCGCGGGCGGTCAGCGGGCAAGCCAGCGAGGTCGTCATGCTGGCCATGGGGCTGATCGACACCGGCTACCGCTTCGGCGGCAAGAACCCGGAAGCTGGCCTCGACTGCAGCGGCATGGTTGCCTACGTGTTCGACAAGGCGGCCGGCGTCAAGGTCAGCGGCAGCGCCGCCGACATCGCCCGGCGCGGCCGTGCCGTCGGTCGCCACGAACTGCAGCCCGGCGACCTGGTCTTCTTCAACACGATGAACCGCCCGTTCTCGCACGTCGGCATCTATATCGGCGAGCAGCGTTTCGTACACGCGCCATCGACCAACGGACGGGTTCGCATCGAACGTCTCGACAGCGAGTACTTCGCGCGCCGCTACGAAGCCGCGCGCACCTTGCTTGATTGAAAGCAGCGCGAGTCATGGACGCGCTTCCGCCGATGAGGTTACAATTGCGGCCTTTCCGCCCGTAGCTCAGCTGGATAGAGTACTGCCCTCCGAAGGCAGGGGTCGTGCGTTCGAATCGCGCCGGGCGGGCCAGAACATCCAATGGGTTAAGTCTTTCCGACTTAACCCATTTTTGTTTGCTGACTGCCCTAATGCTCCAGGCGCAGTGTCCCCTTGCGTTGGCCGCGGCGCAGCAGCAACCACTGCAGGAGGCCGGTGCTGGCGGCGAGCAGGGCGAGCGGCAGCACGCTGTCGTGCAGCAGGAGGCCGACCAGGTTGCTGATGGTCAGCGCGCCGATCATGCTGACCGCCCCGAACAGCCCGGCCGCGCGTCCGGCGGAGCCGGGAAAGGGCGCCAGCGAGCCGATCTGGGCGCAAGGGAAGATGATGCCGTGCGAGAACATCGACAGGCATTGAAAGGCGACCAGCAACCACCAGTTCATCACTCCCGCCAGGCAGCAGGCGAGGAAGGTCGCAGCGGCCAGCGCCATCACCGTGCTGCCGGCAAGCAAGGTTCTTTCCGTGCCCAGCACTGCGAGCAGACGGCGGCAGAGGAAGGCACCGGCGAGATAGCCGGCGCAGCCGCTGGCGAAGCAATAGCCGTAATTGGCGGTCGATACGCCGAGCAGCTCGATCAGCACGAATGACGAGCCGGAGATGAAGACGAAGATGTTGCTGTAGCTCAGGGTGCCGGCCAGCGCATAGCTGCGGAAGATCGGGTGGGTGAGCAGGCTGCGATAGCCGGCGGCCTGCCCGCTGGCGCCGGAGAGTGGCGCTTCCTGCCAGCGCCAGGCCAGCGCCAGGAGCAAGGGAACGACGCAGGAGAGGAAGACGAAGGCGGCCTGCCAGCCGAAATGGACTTGCAACTGGGCGCCAATCACCGGTCCCGAGACGACGGCGAAAGCCATGTAGCTCGATGCCTGGGCCAGCTTGGCGGCGCCGATGGCCGGCGGGTAGAGGTCGCGGATCAGGGCGCGCGCGGCGACGATCGCGGCGCAGCAGCCGCAGGCCTGGGCGAAGCGGGCGCCGATCAGCAGATAAATGCTCGGTGCCAGGGCGCAGGCCAGGCTGGCGAGCAGGTAGACGCTCAATCCGCCGAGCATGACGCGCCGTCGACCGAAGCGGTCGGACAGGGGGCCGCCGAGCAACTGGGCGAGACCGAAGCCGACCGAGAAGAAGACCAGGGTCTGCTGGACCAGGATTTTCGGTGCCGAGAAGGCCTCGCCAAGCCGCGGCAGCGACGCCAGATAGAGGTCGGTCGATAGCGGCTGCAGCATCAGGCAGCCGGCGATCAGGAGGATCAACTGGCGTTCGTTCACGAAGATTTCCGGAAATTGGTCCGCGCCAACTCTATCCGTCGCCGGTGATTTGCCCTATGCCATAAACCGACTAGGTGCTATTCCGCATTTGACTAACTGCTTCCGTCGATCATGGAATGGTGAATAAGTATCGCAATATTCAATACCTGATATGGCTTTGCCTCCCTAGGCGGGGGCGGGCGGCATTGACGACAATCCGGAGCGCTAATGGGCATTCTAGCGGTGTGTTTTTAGCGACTCGATAACACTGACTTACGGAGACAAAACATGAAAGCCAAACATCTGCTGGCGCTTGCCGCCCTGTCCACGCTGATTCCCGGGGCCGTCCTGGCCCAGGAAGTTGTCCTCAAGGTTGCCCATTTCGTGCCGCCGACGGCGCCGGGTCATACCAAATTCATCGCTCCCTGGTGCGACAAGCTGGCCAGCGAATCGGCCGGCCGCATCAAGTGCCAGATCTATCCCGCGATGCAACTGGGTGGAACGCCGGCACAACTGCTGTCGCAGGTCCGCGACGGTGTTGCCGACGTGGTGTGGACGCTGCCGGGATATACCCCCGGTCGTTTCCCGGTGACCGAGGTGTTCGAACTGCCGTTCATGACCCGCGAGCAGGAAGGCTCCTCGCGCGCGCTCTGGGATTTCGTGCAGAAGAACACCCTGAAAAGCGAATTTGCCGGTCTCCACCCGCTGGCGACCTGGGTGCCCGGCCCTTATACCCTGCACCTGCGGGCTGCCCAGCCGAAAGTCATGGCCGACCTCAAGGACATGAAGATCCGCAGCTCTTCCCGTCTCACCACCCGTCTTTTGTCGGCGCTCGGCGCCAGTCCGGTCGGCATGCCGGTGACGCAGATGTCCGAGGCCCTGTCCAAGGGGGTGATCGAAGCGACCATGCTGCCCTGGGAAGTGGTGCCGGCGATGAAGGTGCATGAGCTGACCAAGTTCTCCGCCGAGTTCGGCGGCGACCACACGCTGACGACGACGACCATGGTTTTCGTCATGAACAAGAAGAAATACGACAGCCTGCCCGCCGACCTGAAAAAGGTGATCGACGCCAACAGCGGCCGCGAGACCTCGGCCTGGGTCAGTGGCCAGTTGAAGAGCGCCGACGCCGCCAGCCGCGCCGCGACCCTGAAGAACGGCAACACGATCTACCAGATTCCGGCGGAGGAGACCGCCAAGTGGAAGAAGACTGCCAGCACGGTCAACGACGAATGGGTCAAGGAGATGTCGGCCAAGGGCGTCGATGGCAACAAGCTGCTCGCCGAGGCCAACGCCCTGGTCGATCACTACGCCGATAAAAAATAATCCGCGGATGGGGCCGGCGGCAGGTCTGTCGCCGGCCCGCAGTCGGTGATGGATGCGGAGAACGAGATGGCTGAAGTAATGGATGAGCCCGTGGCGCGCCAGTCGGGCGCCGTGGGGTGGGTGATAGAGAAGCTGTGTCAGGCGATGGCGATCATGGCCGGCGCGGCCTTCGTGATCGAGATGCTGCTGTCGGCGGTGAGCGTGTTGTTGCGCGCCTTGATCGGGCGGGGCGTCGCGGGAGATTTTGAACTGGTCCAGGTGCTGTCGGCAATGGGGATCGCCTTGTGTCTGCCCTATTGTCAGCTACAGAAGGGGCACGTCTTCGTCGATTTCTTCACCCTGTGGGCGCCCGCGCTACTCAAGCGGTTTCTGGATGCCGTTGCCGCCTTGCTGCTGGCGGCCTGTTCCTTCTTCCTGGCCTGGCGCATCTGGGAAGGGATGGCTGACTTGCGTGAATACGGCGAGGCGACGATGGTGTTGAACCTGCCGATCTGGTGGGGCTACATCCCGGTGGTGCCGGCTTTCGTGATGCTTGGTGTCACAGCGCTGTACACCGCATATGGTGAATTGCGGGGGAGAGCATAATGAGTAGTACGACAATCGGCCTGATCATGGGCGGCGTCATGATGTTCTTCATGGCGGCGCGTATCCCGGTCGGGATCACGATGTTCCTGACCGGGGCCATCGGCTATGTCTGGGTGTCCGGCCTCGACCCCCTGCTCGGCTTCCTGAAGAATGCTCCCTACGGGCGCTTTTCGCTGTACGACCTGTCGGTGGTGCCGCTGTTCCTGCTGATGGGCCAGTTCGCCACCCACGGCGGCCTGTCGCGTTCCCTGTTCAAGGCAGGCAACGCTTTCATCGGCCACTGGCGCGGTGGCATGGCGATGGCCGGGACGGCCTCCTGCGCCGGCTTCGGCGCGATCTGCGGTTCCTCGCTGGCAACGGCGGCGACGATGGCCCATGTCGTGCTGCCGGAACTGCGTCACCACCAATACAAGAACTCCCTGGCTGCCGGCTCGCTGGCGGCGGGAGGGACGCTCGGCATCCTGATTCCGCCGTCGGTGCCGCTGGTCATCTACGGCATCCTCGCCGAGCAGAACATCGCCAAGCTGTTCCTCGCCGCCTTCGTGCCGGGTGTGCTCGCCGCGATCGGCTACATGGTGGTGATCTCCATCGTCGCCCACCTGAATCCGGGTGCCGCCGGTCCGGGCTCGCCGCGTCACTCCTGGCGCGAGCGCCTCTTGGCGCTGGTCGAAACCTGGCCGGTATTGCTGGTCTTCCTGGTGGTGATCGGCGGCATCTACGGCGGTTTGTTCACGCCGACCGAAGCGGCTGCCATCGGCGCCCTGGCAACCGGGGTCGTCGCCTGGAAATCCGGCGGCCTGAAGGGCAAGGGGCTGCTGGAGTGCTGTTTCGGGACGGCCAAGGGAACCGGCATGATGTTCCTGATCCTGCTCGGCGCCGATACCCTCAACTCCTTCATGGCGATTTCCCAGCTTCCCGCCGAGGCGGCCAACTGGGTGCAGCAGATGGGTTTCGGGCCATGGACGGTGTTGCTGGCGATCATCGTCGTCTACCTGCTGCTCGGCTGCGTCATGGACAGCCTGTCGATGATCCTGCTGACCATCCCGATCTTCCTGCCGATCATCCTGGGCATGGATTACTGGGGCTTGAGCGCCGACGACAAGGCGATCTGGTTCGCCATCGTCGCGCTGGTCGTCATGGAGGTCGGGCTGATCACGCCACCCGTCGGGATGAACGTCTATATCATCGGCGGCATCGCCAAGGACATCCCGATGGCGACCATCTTCCGCGGCGTCATGCCCTTCCTCGCCTGGGATGTCCTGCGCATCGGCATCCTGCTGCTCTTCCCGAGCATTTCCCTGGTGGCGCTGCGGGTCTTCGGCTGAGCGGCCATCCCGCATTACCGGACGGCCGCCCCGGGCGGCCGTTTTTCATTGCCGGTTGCGACCGCGGAAGTTGCCTGGAGAGTGCCCGGTCAGGCGCTTGAAGAAGCGGCAGAAATACGGCGGGTCGGAAAATCCCAGTTCGTAGGCCAGCTGGGAAACCGGAACGCCGGTGTAGATCAGCCGGCGCTGCGCTTCCAGCAACAGGCGCTCCTGAATCAGGGCGAACGCCGTGCGACCGAAGCGTTTCTCGCACAGGCGGTTGAGCCGGCTTTCGCTGAGGTTGAGCTGCCGGGCGTAGCTGCTGACCGGCCAGTGGTCGAGATAGTGCTGCTCGATCATCTGGCGAAAGCCTTCGGCCGTTTCGCGCATGCCTTCGTCCGGTTGCGCGTCTGCCTGGCGCAGCGTGGCGCGCACCAGGAGCAGCAGTAGCGAGCGCACCAGCCAGACGTAGAGCGTCGTGCTGCCGGCGCCCGGGTGCGCGAACTCGGCCTTGATCTGGTCGAGGATGCCGTGGACGCGGGCCGCCGTATCGTCGCGCGTCAGGGCGAGGACTTCGGCACTTCCCCGCAGCACCGAAAACATCTGGCTGCCGTCCGGCGAGGCGCTGGCCAGTCCGGCGGCGTCGAGGGTCAGCACGCAGCCCTCGGTGCCGGGCTGGAATTTGAAGGCATGGATGACGCCCTCGGGAATGACCACGGCAAACGCGGCGCCGTAGTCCTGTTCCTCGCTGTCAAGGCGGATGCGTGCGCTGCCGGAAAAAACGAACAGCAGTTGCAGCAGGCCGTTGTGTACATGGGTGTCTATCTGCCAGTTGCGCGCCGCGCTACGCGCCGAGATTTCCTCGATATGGAGATACTCCCGCGCGATTTCGCGCTGGCGTTCCCCGTAAAGCGAAAACTCGGGAACCAGAATGCTCATGGTCGTTGCTGTCCTCTCGTTTCTGACAGGTTGTTGCTGGAATAGTGCAATCGGTTCCGGTGCTCGGGCGGGTGGTGGCCGGGCCTGGCCGAAAACCGTGGCTGTGCCTTGGTTTGATCTTCCTGGCGCCGCATCAGGAACGCAATCAACTTTTTCTGTATAGCAGATATACGGATTTCAACAAAAGAAAAGTCCAATTGATTGCCCGGATCGTCCAAGGCTTTGACGCCGCCAGCCCCTAGTCTTGCAAGTAGTCCGGAGCCACGGACACGACGATTCGAGCACCGCGAAATCCCTGGCTGGATGTCCGGGTGCTCGACCCAATCCAACAGGAGACAAGAATGAAAACCAGCGTTTGTATCATCGGCGGCGGCCCTTCGGGCCTGATGCTTTCCCAGTTGCTGCACCTGCAGGGCATCGAGACGGTCGTTCTCGAACGGCAGAGCCGCGAGTACGTGTTGAGCCGCATCCGGGCCGGCGTTCTCGAGCACGGCTTTGCCGAGCTGATGCGCGAGGCGCAGTGCGGCGAACGCATGGATCGCGAGGGGGAAATCCACGAGGGTTTCATCATCGCCCACAACGGCAAGCAGAGCCGCGTCGATCTGCACAAGTACAGCGGCGGCAGCTCGGTCGTCGTCTACGGCCAGACCGAACTGACCCGCGATCTCTACGAAGCGCGCGACCGGATGAACGGCATCGTCATCCACAACGCCGAGGACGTGCAGCCGCACGACCTCACCGGCAAGCCCTACGTGACTTACCGCCAGGGCGACGAGATCGTGCGCATCGACTGCGACTACGTGATCGGCGCCGACGGCTTCCACGGCGTCAGCCGCAAGTCGATTCCGAAGAACGTGCTGAAGGAGTACGAGAAGGTCTATCCCTTCGGCTGGCTGGGCGTGCTGTCGCGTACCAAGCCGGTGTCGCCGGAACTGATCTATGCCCGCCACGAACGCGGTTTCGCCTTGTGCTCGTTGCGCTCGCAGGTACTGAGCCGTTATTACGTCCAGGTGCCGCTCAGCGACTCCGTCGAGGACTGGTCAGACGAGAGGTTCTGGGAAGAACTGAAGCGGCGCCTGCCGGAAGACGTGGCCGGGCGCCTGATCACCGGCCCGTCGATCGAGAAGTCGATCGCGCCGCTGCGTTCCTTCGTCGCCGAGCCGATGCGCTACGGCAATCTGTTCCTTGCCGGCGACGCCGCCCACATCGTGCCGCCGACCGGTGCCCGCGGTCTGAACAGCGCCGCTTCCGACATCTATTACCTGTATCACGCGCTGGTCGATCACTACAAGAAGGGCGACGACAACGGTCTCGACAACTATTCGGCCAAGGCGCTGGCCCGGGTGTGGAAGGCGCAGCGCTTCTCGTGGTGGATGACGACGATGCTGCACACCTTCCCGGACAGCCTGCCTTACGACCAGAAACTGCAGCAGACCGATCTCGACTACCTGTTCTCGTCGGAGGCGGCGCAGCGCTCGCTGGCCGAGAACTACGTCGGCCTGCCGTTCTGAGCCGGCCTTGCCACCCGCCGGCTACTGCGCCAGGCGGGTGGCGACGACACGCTGGATCAGCTCGATCAGCGCCCGCTGCGTCGCGGTGATCTGGCGGTGCGAGTTCATCCCCAGCGACAGCTTGGCTTTCAGCCCGTCGCCCTGGACCGAGCGCAGCCGGAACTTGCGCTCGCCGGCCAGGTTGGCGACGGCGGTCTGTGACAGGATCGCGTAGCCGAAACCTTCGCCGACCAGGTCGAGAATGGCGTTGATGCCATCGACCTCGAAGGCGATGCTCGGCCGCAGCCCGAGGTTGGCGAGCGCGCTTTCGATCAGCATGCGGATCGCGTTGGGGCGGCTGGGAACGATCAGCGGATAGTCGGGCAGCTCGTCGATGGCGACCGGGGTGGTCGGCCGGCTGTCGGTTTCGGGGCTGACCAAGAAGAGCTCTTCCTCGAGCAGCGGCGTCAGGTCGACGTCGGGCGATGGCGTCGCGTTGTAGAGCAGGGCGACGTCGAGGCGGCCGGAAACCAGCGATTCGTGCATGCCGGTGCTCATGCCCTCGCGGATCGCCAGCTTGGCGGCGGGGAAGTTCTCCTTGAACTCGCGGAAGATCGGCACCGCCAGGATCTTCAGCAGGCTCGGTGGCAAACCGAGGGCGACATGGCCGACCAGCGCGCCGCGCGCCCGGCCGAGTTCCTCGCGCAGGCGTTCGACCTGATAGAGGATGCCGCGACCGTACTCGAGCAGCAGCTTGCCGGCGTCGGTGGTGACGACGCCGCGGCCGTTGCGCAGGAGCAGGTTCTGTTCGAACTCCAGTTCGAGCATCCGGACCTGGCGGCTCAGCGCCGGCTGGGCGATGTCGAGGAGGATGGAGGCGCGCGTGAAACTGCCGAGCTCGGCGACGCGGACAAAATACTCCAGTTGTTTGAGGTCCATTCAGGTGACTCCGGTGATGGCGGGCAGCTCAGTTGTCCTTGCCGGTTTCGCCGGCGAGCGTGGGGTCGATCATGATCGCGCTGAGCGTGTGCAGTACCTGCCGCAGATTCTGCTGCAGCGCGCCGCGTTGGCTGGCGGAGAGCTTGGTCAGCATGGCGCCTTCCAGGCGGGCGACCTGCTCATGCGCCTGGTCGAGCAGCGCCTGGCCGGCCCCGGTCAGGCTGAGGCGGACGATGCGGCCGTGCGAGGGGTCGGGCGCGCGCTCGACCCAGCCCTTCTTTTCCATCAGCTTGATCATCTCGTTCGCCGACTGTGGCGAGATCAGCGAGCGCTCGGCGAGCTGGGCGTTGCTGATCTGCGACTGCGATTCGAGGAAGGACAGCGCGGTGTATTGGGCGACGCTCAGACCGAGCGCGGTCAGCGCGTCGCGGATGCGCCGGTTGACCGCGTGGTCGAGGCGGCCGATCAGGTAGCAGAAGCCGCTGGGACGGAGCTTGTCCTGGCTGCTCGGGCCGTCGATCAGTGAGTTCATGGCGATTCTCGGTGAATTTACGGTGCGGGTCCGGGAAGTGAGGGTTGGCAGGTTGCCTGATATCAAGGCTCGATCTTACCGCAGCCGGCTGCCGTCTGGGGAGTGCAGAAAATTAATCATTGGGGAATCGATTGCAGGGTATTGCGTTTTTATTTTTATCCCTTATTATTCGTCTCATATCAGGTAGCCTGATATTTCCAACCACTAAGGAGACAGAATATGTCCAAGTATGAAGGCCGCTGGAGCTGCGTGAAGGTCGAGCTCGAAGAAGGCATTGCCTGGGTCACCCTGAACCGCCCGGAAAAGCGCAACGCGATGAGCCCGACGCTCAATCGCGAAATGATCGACGTGCTGCAGACGCTGGAACTCGACGAGGAGGCCGTGGTCCTGGTGCTGACCGGCGCCGGCGATTCGTGGACCGCCGGCATGGATTTGAAGGAATACTTCCGCGAGACCGACGGCAAGCCGGAAATCTTCCAGGAACGTTCGCGTCGCGAGGCCTGCGAATGGCAGTGGAAACTGCTGCGCATGTACAACAAGCCGACCATCGCCATGGTCAACGGCTGGTGTTTCGGCGGCGGCTTCTCGCCGCTGGTCGCCTGTGACCTGGCGATTGCCGCCGACGAAGCGACCTTCGGCCTGTCCGAAATCAACTGGGGCATCCCGCCGGGCAACCTGGTCAGCAAGGCGATGGCCGATACCGTCGGTCACCGCGAATCGCTTTACTACATCATGACCGGCGAACCGTTCAGCGGCCAGAAGGCGGCCGAGATGGGCCTGGTCAACAAGAGCGTGCCGCGCGCCCAGTTGCGTGACGAAGTCGTCGCCCTGGCCAGGAAGCTGCTCGCCAAGAACCCGGTCGTGCTGCGCTACGCCAAGAACGGCTTCAAGCGCTGCCGCGAACTCGACTGGGATCAGAACGAGGACTACCTGTACGCCAAGCTCGACCAGTGCATCGGCCGCGACCCGGAGCAGGGACGCAAGGAAGGCATGAAGCAGTTCCTCGACGACAAGACCCTGAAGCCGGGTTTGCAAACCTACCAGCGCGCCAAGTAAGCGCCAGCGTGAAAAAAATACCGGTGGCCCCACGGGGCGCCGGAATTCCTATCCAGGAGGAGACGATGAGAAAAGTTGAATTGCTGATTGGCGGCGAAAGCCGTCCGGCCGCCAATGGCGCCAGTTTTGAGCGGCGCAATCCGGTCAGCGGCGAAGTCGCCACGCTGGCTGCCGCCGCTACCCTGGCCGACGCCGATGCCGCGGTGGCTGCTGCTGCCGCCGCCTTTCCGGCCTGGTCGACGCTGGCGCCGAGCGCCCGTCGCGCGCTGCTCTTGAAGGCGGCCGAGATCATGGACCGGCGGGCGCCGGAGTTCGTCGCCACCGGCGTTGACGAAGCGGCGTCGACGCCGATCTGGTACGGCTTCAACGCCATGCTGGCGGCCAACATGCTGCGCGATGCGGCCGGTCTGGTCACCCAGGTCGGCGGCGAGGTCATCCCTTCCGACATCGACGGCAACCTGGCGATGGCGGTGCGCCAGCCGGCCGGTGTCGTGCTCGGCATCGCGCCGTGGAACGCGCCGGTGATCCTTGGCACGCGTGCCATCGCCGTGCCGCTGGCTTGCGGCAACACCGTCGTCCTCAAGTCCTCCGAGCTGACCCCGGGCCTGCACCGCTTGATCGGCGAGGTTCTGCTCGAAGCCGGCATCCCGGCCGGCGTCGTCAATGTGATTTCCAATGCGCCGGCCGACGCGCCGGCCATCGTCGAGCGGCTGATCGCCAACCCGGCGGTCAAGCGGGTGAATTTCACCGGCTCGACCCACGTCGGCCGGATCATCGGCCAGCTCGCCGCCAAGTACCTGAAGCCGGCGGTGCTCGAACTGGGCGGCAAGAACCCGATGCTGGTGCTCGACGACGCCGATCTCGACGAGGCGGTGACGGCGGCGGCCTTTGGCGCCTACTTCAACCAGGGCCAGATCTGCATGTCGACCGACCGCATCATCGTCTCGCGCAGTGTTGCCGCGAGCTTCGTCGAGCGGCTGGCGGCCAAGCTGGCGACGATGCGGGCCGGCAAGCCGGGCAGCGAAGGCTGCATCCTCGGCGCCATGGTGACGCCGGAAGCGGCGGCGCGCGTCGAGCGCCTGGTCGCCGATGCCGTCGCCAAGGGCGCCAGCCTGCCCAGCGGGGCGGTCCAGTGCGACGGCGCCGTGCTGCAGCCGGTGCTGGTCGACGGCCTGACGCCGGAAATGGAGCTGTACCGGGAAGAGGCTTTCGGCCCGGTGGTCACGGTACTGCGCGTCGATAGCGACGACGAGGCGATCCGCCTGGCCAACGACAGCGAGTATGGCTTGTCGGCGTCGGTGTTCAGCAAGGATATCGGTCGCGCGCTGGCGGTAGCCAAGCGCATCGAGTCGGGCATCTGCCACATCAACTCGTCGACCGTGCATGACGAGGCGCAGATGCCTTTCGGCGGCGTCAAGGCTTCCGGTTACGGCCGCTTCGGCGGCAAGGCCGGGGTTGCCGAATTCACCGACCTGCGCTGGATCACCATCCAGACCACGCATCGCCACTACCCGGTGTAAGGCACTGCCTCAAGGGCGGGGCGGTCCGTCGCCGGGCCGCTCCGCCGCGTCAAACGATCAATTCTGGAAACTCGTATGGACAGTTACGCTGCGCCCCTGCGCGACATGCGCTTCATCCTCGACCACCTGGTCGGCATCGACCGGATCGCCGCCCTGCCGGGTTGCGCCGACGCCGAACCCGACCTCGTGCACAGCATCCTCGAGGAGGCCGACAAGTTCGCCGCCGGCGTGCTGGCGCCGCTCAACAAGGTCGGCGACCGTGAAGGCTGCCGCCTCGACGGCGACCGGGTCGTCGTGCCGAACGGTTGGCAGGAAGCCTGGGAGCAGTTCGTCGCCAGCGGCTGGCTCGGCCTGTCGCTGCCTGCCGAGTACGGCGGTCAGGGGCTGACCAAGTCGCTGTGGGCGCCGGTCTGGGAAATGTGGTTCTCGTCCAACCTGGCGTTCACCATGCTGCCGCAGCTCACCCTCGGCCAGACCGAGGCGCTCGAAGTGGCCGCCGACGAAACGCTCAAGGCGCGCTATCTGCCGAAGATCGTTTCCGGCGAATGGGCCTGCAACATGAGCCTGACCGAGCCGCAGGCCGGTTCCGACCTCGCCGCCGTGCGCATGCGCGCCGAAGCGGCCGGCGACGGCAGCTACCGGCTGGCCGGGCAGAAGATCTTCATTTCCTACGGCGACCATGAACTGGCCGCCAACATCGTCCATCTGGTGCTCGCCCGGCTGCCTGACGCGCCGCCCGGCATCAAGGGCATCTCGCTGTTCCTGGTGCCGAAGTTCCTGGTCAATGCCGACGGCAGCCTGGGCGAGAAGAACGACGTGCGCGCCGTCGCCCTCGAACACAAGCTCGGCATCCACGGCAGCCCGACCTGCACGCTGGCCTACGGCGACCATGGCGGTGCCGTCGGCTATCTGGTCGGCGAGCTGAACCGCGGCATCGAATACATGTTCGTGATGATGAACGACGCCCGCTTCGGCGTCAGCGTCCATGGCGTCGCGCTCGCCGAGCGCGCCTACCAGATGGCGCTGCGCTACGCCGGCGAGCGCGTCCAGGGCAAGGTGCTGGGGGCGGCCGGCCTGCCGATTGCCGCGCATCCCGACGTCAAGCGCCAGTTGCTGGCGATGCGCACGCGCATCTTCGCCATGCGCGCGCTGGTGTACACCGCCGCCGGCTGGTTCGACCACGCCCGGCACAATCCCGACCAGGAAGCCGCCGCCCGCAGCCGCCGTTACATCGACCTGCTGATGCCGGTGCTCAAGGCCTGGAATACCGAAACCGGCAACCTGGTCTGCGACGACGCGATCCAGGTCTTCGGCGGTATGGGCTTCGTCGAGGAAACCGGCATCACCCAGCATTACCGCGATTCGCGGGTAACCCGGATCTACGAGGGAACGACCGGCATCCAGGCCAACGACCTGGTCGGCCGCAAGATCCTGCGCGAGAACGGCGCCACGCTGCGCGAACTGCTCGCCGACATCCGCGCCGAGACCACCGCCCTGGCGCTGGTGAACGACCTGGCCGGCCACGCCCACGCCTTGTCGGTCAATCTTGCCGACCTCGAACGCGCGCTCGACTTCCTGCTCGCCCAGGGCCAGGGGGCGCCGGCGCTGGTCCAGGCTGCCGCCGTGCCCTTCCTGCACCTGAGCGGCCTGGTCTGCGCCGGCTGGCAGGTGGCCCGGGCGGCGCGCGCCGCGCACGCCGGGCTGGCCACCGGCGCCGACCACGTCGACTACCTGCGTGGCGTGCTCGCCATCGCCGATTTCTGGTTCGCCACCTACGCGCCGCAAGTCCGTGCCTGGAGCGAGACGGTGCAGGCCGCGGCCTGCGTCGTCGCGGCGCCGGATGCGGCGCTGCACGGCTAGCCGGCGCCAGACCCACAGAAAAAAAGAGGAGACAACATGAACAACCCAGCTTTCCAAACTGTCATCGACAGTGATTTTCGCCCGGTCAGCATCGGCCATCCGCCCCCGGAGATCCGTCACGACGCCGACGGCGTCTGGCATATCCGGCCGCTCGAAGCGCTCGGCGATTACCCGCTGCGCCTGACCGACCGTCTGGTCGACGGCGCCCGCGATTTCCCGGAGCGCACGCTGATGGCCGCCCGCGGTCCGGACGGCGAGTGGATCCGCATCGGCTACGGCGATATGCTCCAGCGTGCGCGCCGTATCGGCCAGTGGCTGCTCGACCACGGTGTCTCGGTCGACCGGCCCTTGCTGGTGCTGTCCGGCAACGACCTCGAACACATCCAGCTGATGCTCGGCGCGATGTATGCCGGCGTTCCGTATTCGTCGGTGTCGCCGGCCTATTCGCTGGTCGCCACCGACTTCGGCAAGCTGCGCCACATCGTCGGCACGGTCACCCCGAGCGTCGTCTATGCCGCCGCCGGCGAGCCCTTCGCGCGGGCGATCGCCGGCGCGATCGACGGCGACGTCATGGTCGTTCTCGGCAAAGGCGAGTTGTCCGAGCGCGCCAGCATTCCCTTCGCCGAACTGCTGCAGGCCGAGCCGACCACGGTCGATGCCGCCAACGCCGCCGTCGGCCCCGACACCATCGCCAAGTTCCTGTTCACCTCCGGCTCGACCAAGCTGCCGAAAGCGGTGACGACGACCCAGCGCATGCTCTGCGCCAACCAGCAGATGCTGCTGCAGACCTTCCCGGTGTTCGCCGAAGAACCGCCGGTGCTGGTCGACTGGCTGCCCTGGAACCACACTTTCGGCGGCAGCCACAACGTCGGCATCGCCTTGTACAACGGCGGCAGCTTCTACATCGACGACGGCCAGCCGACGCCCAAGCGCTTCGCCGAAACCCTGCGCAACCTGCGCGAGATTTCGCCGACCGTCTATTTCAACGTGCCCAAGGCCTGGGAAGACCTGACCGTCGTCCTCGAGCACGACGCCGAGTTGCGCGAGGTCTTCTTCGCCAAGCTCAAGCTCTTCTTCTTCGCCGGCGCCGGCCTCTCGCAGGCCGCCTGGGACCGGCTCGACCGCGTCACCGAAGCGCATTGCGGGCACCGCATCCGGATGATGGTCGGCCTCGGCATGACCGAGACTTCGCCGTCCTGCCTGTTCTCCACCGGCGGCGTCATCGGCGCCGGCTACGTCGGCCTGCCGGCGCCCGGCTGCGAGGTCAAGCTGGTGCCGACCGACGGCAAGCTGGAGGCGCGCATGCGCGGCCCGCACGTGATGCCCGGTTACTGGCGCAATGCCGAGCAGACGCGGGCGGTGTTCGACGCCGACGGCTATTTCTGCACCGGTGACGCGCTGAAGTTCGTCGATGAGTCGCGCCCCGAACTGGGCATGGTCTTCGACGGCCGCATCGCCGAGGACTTCAAGCTCTCCTCCGGCACCTTCGTCAGCGTCGGGCCGCTGCGCGCCAAGGTGATCACCGAGGGCGCGCCCTACGTCCAGGACATCGTCGTCGCCGGCATGAACCGCGACGAGATCGGCGTGCTGGTCTTCGCGCGGGTTCCCGAGTGTCGGCAACTGGCCGGCCTCGGCGACGATGCCGACCTCTTCGCGGTGATGACCCACCCGAAGGTGCGCGAGCATTTCGCCGGCCTGCTGACGCGCCTGAATCGCACGGCGACCGGCTCGGCCAACCGGATCGCCTGGCTGCGCCTGCTCGAAACCCTGCCGTCGATCGACCACAGCGAAGTCACCGACAAGGGTTCGATCAACCAGCGCGCGGTGCTGACCCGCCGCGCCGAGCTGATCGACGCCTTGTACGCCGGTCAGGATCCCTTCCTGATCACCGGCTGAAGCAAGCCATGCTCGACGTCGACTGCAGCGACCGCCTGCTGCGCCTGACACTGGCGCGGCCGGCCAAGCGCAACGCGATCGACAGCGCGCTGCTCGCCGCGATCGAGCGGGCGGTCGACGACCTGCCGGAAAGCGCCGGGGCGATCCTGATCGCCGGCCAGGGGCCGCATTTCTGCGCCGGTCTCGACCTCGCCGAACACCGGGCGCGCGATGCGCAGGCGGTGTTCGCCATCTCGCAGCGCTGGCAGCGGCTGTTCACCCGGCTTCAGGAAAGCGCTTTGCCGATCGTCGTCGCGCTCTCCGGCGCGGTGATCGGCGGCGGTCTCGAACTGGCGGCGCTGGGTCACGTCCGCGTCGCCGACAGCACCAGCTTCTACCAGTTGCCGGAAGGGCGCCACGGGGTGTTCGTCGGTGGCGGCGGCTCGGTGCGCATCGCCCGCCTGATCGGCGCCGACCGCATGGGCGAGATGATGCTGACCGGTCGCCGGCTCGATGCCGAGGAAGGCGCCCGCCTCGGCCTCTCGCACTACCTGGTCGGCCCCGGCGAAGCCCTGGCCCGGGCCGAGGCGCTGGCGCGCCAGGTGCTGGAAAACGCCAGCCTTGCCAACTGGGCGATCGTCTCGGCCTTGCCGCGCATTGCCGAACTGAGCGCCGGCAACGGCTTTTTCGTCGAATCGCTGACCGCGGCGCTGACCCAGACCGGGCCGGAAGTCGCCGGGCGGATCGGCGCTTTCCTGGACAGGGGGCATACCTCATGAATTGCGACGAGCTGATCGCCATCGATTTCCATACGCACGCCGAAGTCTCGTGCTGCCAGGGCCACGATCCCTTCGGCGACGAATTCGACCGCGCCGCCGACAAGTATTTCGGTTCGGATCGCCGGCCGACCATTGCCGAGACCGTCGCCTACTACCGCGAACGCAAGATCGGCCTGGTCATGTTTACCGTCGATGCCGAGGCGCAGATCGGCCGCCGGCGCATTCCCAACGAGGAAATTGCCGAGGCGGCGCGGGCCAATGCCGACCTGATGATTGCCTTCGCCAGCATCGATCCACATAAGGGTGTCATGGGCGCCCGCGAAGCGCGGCGGCTGATCGAGGAATACGGCGTGCGCGGCTTCAAGTTGCACCCGACGGTGCAGGGCTTCCAGCCGTATGACCGTTTCGCCTGGCCGCTCTACGAGGTGATCGCCGAATACCAATTGCCGGCGATCTTCCATACCGGCCATTCCGGCATCGGCAGCGGCATGCGCGCCGGCGGCGGGCTGCGCGTCGGCAATTCCAACCCGATGCTGCTGGAAGACGTCGCTATCGATTTCCCCGACATGCAGATCGTCATGGCCCACCCCAGCTGGCCCTGGCAGGACGAGGCGCTGTCGCTGTGCCTGCATAAGCCGAACATCTGGATCGACCTTTCCGGCTGGTCGCCGCGCTATTTCCCGCCGCAACTGGTGCAGTACGCCAACACGCTGCTCAAGGAGCGCATCCTGTTCGGCTCCGATTTTCCCCTGATCACCCCCGACCGCTGGCTGGCCGATTTCGCGAAGGCCGGCTTCCGGCCGGAAGTCGCGCCGCTGATCCTGAAGCAGAACGCGATGCGCCTGCTCGGTCTGGGTCGTTCCCCCACTTCGGAAGGAAGCACATGAAGATTCTCGTCCCGGTCAAACGGGTCGTCGACTACAACGTCAAGATCCGCGTCAAGGCGGATGGCAGCGGCGTCGACCTGGCCAACGTCAAGATGAGCATGAATCCCTTCGACGAAATCGCCGTCGAGGCGGCGGTCCGGCTCAAGGAAGCCGGCATCGCCAGCGAGGTCGTCGCCGTCTCCTGCGGTGTCGCCGCCTGCCAGGAAACCCTGCGCACGGCGCTGGCCATCGGCGCCGACCGCGCCATCCTGGTCGACAGCGACGCCGAACTGCAGCCGCTGGCCGTCGCCAAGCTGTTGAAGGCCCTGTGCGACCGGGAACAGCCGCAACTGGTGATCTGCGGCAAACAGGCGATCGACGACGACGCCAACCAGACCGGCCAGATGCTGGCCGCGCTCGCCGGCTGGCCGCAGGCGACTTTTGCTTCGAAGATCGTGATCGCCGATGGCCAGGCCACGGTCACCCGGGAAATCGACGGCGGCCTGGAAACCCTGCAGCTCGCGCTGCCGGCCGTGATCACCACCGACCTGCGCCTGAACGAACCGCGTTACGCGACCTTGCCCAACATCATGAAGGCGAAGAAGAAACCGCTCGCCACGCTGACGCCCGCCGAACTGGGCGTCGACGTGACGCCGCGCCTGCATACCCTGAAAGTCGCCGAGCCGCCTTCGCGCAGCGCCGGGGTCAAGGTGGCGGACGTCGCCGAACTGCTGGGCAAGCTGAAGAACGAAGCCAAGGTGATCTGATCATGAGCATTCTCGTCATTGCCGAACACGACAACGCCAATCTCAAGGCATCCACCCTCAATACCGTGGCTGCCGCCAGCAGGATCGGCGGTGAAATCCATGTCCTGGTCGCCGGCGCCGATTGCGCTGCCGTCGCGAGCCAGGCCGCCAGCCTGCAAGGCGTGGCCAAGGTCCGCCTCGCCGACGCCGCGCATTACCAAAGCCAGACGGCGGAAAACCTGAGCGCCCTGGTGCTCACCCAGTCCGCCGGCTACTCCCACATCCTGGCGCCCGCCACCACCTTCGGCAAGAACCTGCTGCCGCGCGTCGCCGCCTTGCTCGACGTGGCGCAGATTTCCGAGATCGTCGGCGTCGACTCGGCCGATACCTTCGTGCGCCCGATCTACGCCGGCAATGCCCTGGCCACGGTCAGGAGCGCCGATGCGGTCAAGGTCGTCACCGTGCGCAGCACCGCCTTCGACCCCGTCGCTAGCGGTGGCTCTGCTGTCATCGAGAACGTCGCCAGCGCTGCCGACACGGCGCAGAGCAGCTTGCTCGGCCGCGAACTGAGCAAGTCCGAACGTCCCGAACTCGCAGCGGCCAGCACCATCGTCGCCGGCGGTCGCGGCCTGGGCAGTGGCGAGAACTATCGCACCCTGCTCGAGCCGCTGGCCGACAGGCTCGGTGCCGCGCTTGGCGCTTCCCGCGCCGCCGTCGATGCCGGTTTCGTGCCGAACGACTACCAGGTCGGCCAGACCGGCAAGATCGTCGCGCCCGATCTCTATCTCGCGATCGGCATTTCCGGCGCCATCCAGCACCTGGCCGGGATGAAGGATTCGCAGGTGATCGTCGCCATCAACAAGGACCCGGATGCGCCGATCTTCCAGGTCGCCGATTACGGCCTGGTCGGCGATCTCTTCGAAGCGGTGCCGCAACTGGTCGCCGCCATACGCTGATTTCTCTGCTCCTCTGGAAACCGGGACGCTTTTCCGGTCCCAGCTTGCCGGCTCGGCGTCTCATCGCCGAGCCGGCTTTTTTTCGTCTGCCGCGCGGGGCGACAGGTCGGCGTCCGCCGCCCCGGATGCGAGGCTAAAAATTACTGATTAGTGGAGCATTTCACCATTGTGTTTTACGAGTAATGGCGTAACATCGCCTTTGTGTCAGGGTTCCTGATAACGAACTGACTCAATTACTTGTCATTGCGGAGCCCCGGGTGAAACCGGGGTGGCGCCCGAAAACCCAGGCCAGGAGAGGAAATTGAAGGATTGCATGGAATCCCGAAAGGGCTGGGCGAGGCCAGGGGCGGCGCTTTGGGGGACCGCCCCCATAACGAAAGCGTATAGCTGCTAGTCGTTCCCTTTCCTGTTCCGCCGGAAAAGCGAAGTACACAATGATTTCCATGCAAACTCCGATCAAAACCCTGTTCATGCGCGGCGGCACCTCGCGCGGCCCCTTCTTCCGGGAAGCCGATCTGCCTGCCGACATCGCCAGCCGCGACCGCGTGCTGCTGGCGGTCATGGGCTCGCCCGACAAGCGCCAGATCGACGGTCTGGGCGGTGCCAATCCGCTGACCAGCAAGGTCGGCATCGTTCGTCCCAGCCAGACCGCCGGCGTCGATCTCGATTTCCTGTTCGCCCAGTTGCAGCCGGAGAAGGACAGCGTCGATACGACGCCCAACTGCGGCAACATGCTGGCCGCGGTCGTGCCGTTCGCGTTGGAAACCGGCATGGTCGCCGCACAGGGGGAAACGACGACGCTGCGCGTGCTGACGCTCAATACCGGCATGCAGTGCGATATCACCGTCGAAACCCCGGGCGGCCGCGTCAATTACGCCGGCGCCGCGCACATCGACGGGGTGCCGGGCAGTTCGGCGCCGATCACGATCAACTTCCTCGATACCGCCGGTTCGGTCTGCTCCGGCCTGCTGCCGACCGGCAGGGTGCGCGACACGATCGACGGCATCGAGGTCACCTGCATCGACAACGGCATGCCGCTCGTCATCCTGCGCGCCGCCGACGTCGGTTGCAGCGGTTACGAGAGCGTCGCCGAACTCAATGCCGATGCGCCGCTGAAGGCGCGCATCGAACGCCTGCGCCTAGCCTGTGGCGAGGCGATGGGGCTGGGCGACGTCAGCGCCAAGAACTACCCGAAGATGACCTTGGTCGCGCCGCCGCAGGCGGGCGGCAGCATCGCGACGCGCAGCTTCATCCCGCATGTCTGCCACGACGCGATCGGCGTCCTGGCGGCGGTGACGGTTGGCACTGCCTGCGTCCTCGACGGTTCGGTGACCGCCGGCATCGCCGTCGTCCCGGCCGGCCACAGCAAGAAGATCTCGGTCGAGCATCCGACCGGCGAATTCAGCGTCGAGCTCGAGCTCGATCCGGAAAACCCGCAGAACGTCCGCCGTGCCGCGCTGCTGCGCACGGCGCGGCTGATCATGCGCGGCGAGGTGATGGTGCCAGCGGAGGTCTGGCCAGGGAAGGCATAGCAGTATTTCTAAATAACAGACCGCCAGCCAAGGCGGAGGAGACTTTCATGACAACTCAGAATCGACCGCTCGATGTGCAGAAGTTCATCGACGACAACAAGTTTTCCCGCTTCCAGTGGCTGGTCTTCGCCGTCAGCTTCCTGGTCATCCTGCTCGATGGTTTCGACACCGCCGCTATCGGCTACATCGCCCCGTCGCTGTTGAAGGAGTGGGGGATCGCCAAGCCGCAACTGGCGCCGGTGCTGAGTGCCGCGCTCGCCGGCCTGGCCGTTGGCGCCGTGCTGATCGGTCCCTTTGCCGACCGTTTCGGCCGCAAGTACCTGCTGACCGGCGCGGTTGCCCTGTTCGGCGTCGCCAGCCTGGCGTCGACGACCTCCGGCTCGCTCGACGAACTGGTCATCTGGCGTTTCGTCACCGGTCTCGGCCTGGGCGCCGCGATGCCGCTGGCGGTGACACTGGCCAGCGAGTTCGCGCCGACCCGTCGGCGTGCCGTCCTGACCAGTGCGATGTTCACCGGTTTCCCGCTCGGCGCCGCGCTGGGCGGTTTTCTCGCCGCCTGGATGATCCCGCACTGGGGCTGGCGTAGCGTGCTCGAACTCGGCGGCGTGCTGCCGATCGTGCTCGCCCTGTTCATGTTGTTCACGCTGCCGGAATCGGTGCGCTATCTGGTCGCCCGCGGCGCCTCTGCCGAGCGTGTCCGCGCCGTGCTGGGGCGGATTTCGGCGAGCATCGGCAAGGCCGAACGTTTCGTCCTCGGCGAGACCGTAGTCGCCAAGGTGGCGAACGATCAGGGCAAGTCCGGCGTCGCGCTGATCCTGTCGCGCTCCTATGTCGTCGGTTCGGCGATGCTGTGGCTGACCTACGGCATGGGCATCGTGATTTTCTACGCGCTGATCAACTGGATGCCGATCCTGTTGAAGGATGCCGGCCTCGAACCGCAGACGGCGCTGCTCGTCACCTCGCTGTTCCCGCTGGGCGGGGTCGGCGCCATCGCCTTCGGCCTGCTGATGGACAAGTTCAACGCCAACCGCGTGATCATGATCGGTTACCTGATCACCGCCGCCTGCGTCTATGCGATCGGCCAGGTCGCCGGAAACCTCGGTTGGCTGGTGGTCATGGTCTTCGTCGGCGGTGCCGTGATGAACACCACGCAGACCAGCATGCCGGCGCTGGCCGCGGCTTTCTACCCGACCGCCGGGCGGGCCACCGGGGTCGCCTGGATGATGGCGATCGGCCGCATCGGCGCCGTCGCCGCGCCCTTCCTGGTCGCCGAACTGCAACGTCGCCACTTCGATTTCGCGCAGATTTTCGCGGTGCTGGCGATTCCCGGCGTGATCGCCGCGATCGCCCTGTTCGTCAAGAACGCCTCGCACCCGGAAAAGTCCGTCGCCGACGCGGAGCCGGACGAGGCGCCGGCGGTCCCGGTCACCAGCCAGTCCTGAACGACAAGGAACATTGCGACTCTCGCTGCGGGCTGCCTGGGCAGTCGCGGCGGGGCGCCGTGCAGCTTGCCGGAATCCGTCCGGCAAGCTGAGGAGGAGGGCGAATGTCATTCGCCGATGCTTTCCGTGCTGCGGAAGGTCAATTTGTTTGAGGAGGAGTACTCAATTGAAAAAGAAAATCATCGCCCTGGCAGTGCCCGCCGCGCTTTGCGCACCGGTTATCGCGCAGGAGAATGTCCAGGTCTACGGCATCTTCGATATCGGTGTCGCCAGCATCGATGCCGGCGGCAAGGAGCGGCGCAACAAGGTCGATAGCGGCCTGCTGCGCACCTCGCGTCTCGGCTTCAAGGGTAGCGAGGATCTCGGCAACGGGCTGAAGGTCAACTTCGTGCTCGAGTACCGGCTCAACGTCGATCTCGATGAAGGGATCGGCGGCAACTACCGCAGCGATGCGGCCGGCGTCCAGGGCAGCACCTCCGGCCCGGCCCGCCAGCAACTGCTCGGCCTGAGTGGCAACTTCGGTACCGTCGCTTTCGGCCGCATGAACACCACGGCCTTTGACTGGGCGGTCAAATACACGGTGCTCGGGGCCTCCGCCTTCGACGTCACCGGCAACAACGCGATGGCTGCCGGCAGCCGGATCAATCCGGTCGGCGATATTCGCCTCTCCAACGTCATCGCCTACAAGTCGCCAGCGTTTGCCGGCTTCCGTTTCGACGTGAACTATGCTCGCCCGATCGAGGAGGCCGCCGCCGGCAATGGTCGCCTCGAGACCGCCCAGCTCGGGCTGTACTATGACAACGGTCCGCTGTCGGTCGGCGCCGTCTTCGACAATATCGATGGGCATGGCAACGCCACGCTGACCCTGAGTTCGCTGGCCTTCGCGCGCGGTGCCGGCTTCCCGCCGGGGACGACGGTGGTGCGCTACGACGATCTCGAAGTGAAGAGCCAGAACCTTGGCGTCGCCTACGATTTCGGCGTCCTGAAGGCGAAGGCGACGTATCAGCGCGACAAGTTCATGGATCTCTCGGCCAACAAGGTCTGGGGCGTCGGGGTGGAAGTGCCGGTATCCGCCAAGGGCACCGTGCATGCCGTCTATTCCGCTTCCTCGGTCAAGACCCAGAACAAGGCGGATTCGCAGGGCTTCTCGCTGGCCTACACGCACAACCTGAGCAAGCGCACCATCGCCTATGCCGGCCTCTCCTGGCAAGACAACGAGCGCAACGGCACTTCCGGGATCTGGGCGACCGCGCCGGATGCCGGCAAGGACGTCAAGATGCTCGCCGCCGGCATCACGCACATGTTCTGATCGCCGCTTCCGGCATCGCCTGTGGCCCGTGTTCCGTCACTGCAAACTGGCGGAACACGGGTTTTTTGCAAAATTCGCCTCTTTCATAACGAAAAGGCATAGCAGCTAGTCGGGGCCTTTCCTGTTCAGTGAGCGGGGGCTTGCGCAGAATCCTTTCCTGAAATCACTGCGGCGCCGGGCAGCCGGCGCACGACGGACGACAACGAACGAAAAGGAAAACGGCATGATCATCGACATCCACGGCCACTACACGACGGCACCGAAAGCGCTGGAAGAATGGCGCAACCGCCAGGTCGCCAGCCTCAAGGATCCGGCGCTGGCACCCAAGCTCAGCGAACTGCAGATCAGCGACGACGACCTGCGCCAGACCATCGAACAGAACCAGCTCAAGCTGATGAAGGAACGCGGCGCCGACCTCACCATCTTCAGCCCGCGCGCCAGCTTCATGGCCCACCACATCGGCGACTACCAGACTTCGGCGACCTGGGCGGCCATCTGCAACGAGCTGTGCTTCCGCGTTGCCGAATTGTTCCCGGACAACTTCATCGGCGCCGCGATGCTGCCGCAGTCGCCGGGTGTCGATCCGAAGACCTGCATCGCCGAACTGGAAAAGTGCGTCAAGGAATACGGTTTCGTCGGCATCAACCTCAATCCCGATCCGTCGGGCGGCCACTGGACCAGCCCGCCGCTGACCGACCGCCACTGGTACCCGATCTACGAAAAGATGGTCGAGTACGACATCCCGGCGATGATCCACGTCAGCACCAGTTGCAACGCCTGCTTCCACACCACCGGCGCGCACTACATCAACGCCGACACGACGGCGGTGATGCAGTTGATCCAGGGCGACCTGTTCAAGGACTTCCCGACCCTGAAGTTCGTCATCCCGCACGGCGGCGGCGCCGCCCCCTACCACTGGGGGCGTTACCGCGGCCTGGCGCAGGAACTGAAGAAGCCGCTGCTCGACGACCACCTGCTCAACAACGTCTTCTTCGACACCTGCGTCTATCACCAGCCGGGCGTCGACCTGCTGACCCGCGTCATCCCGGTCAAGAACGTGCTGTTCGCGTCCGAGATGATCGGCGCCGTGCGCGGCATCGACCCGCAGACCGGCCACTACTACGACGACACCAAGCGCTACATCGAGGCCGCCGACCTGACCGCCGAAGAGCGCTACATGATCTACGAAGGCAACGCCCGCCGCGTCTATCCGCGGCTCGATGCCGCCCTGAAGGCCCGCGGCCGCTGAGGAGAACACCATGACCCAACCGATGAACCAGCTTGGCATCGTCAAGCGCAACATCCAGCGCGCCGAGCGCGCCGCCGTTGAAAAACTGTCGCGTTTCGGTGTCGCCACCATCCACGAGGCGATGGGACGGGTCGGCCTGATGAAGCCGACGATCCGCCCGATCTACGCCGGCGCCCACCTGTGCGGCACGGCGGTCACCGTCCTGCTGCAGCCCGGCGACAACTGGATGCTGCACGTCGCCGCCGAACAACTGCAGCCGGGCGACGTCTGCGTCGCCGGCTGCACCGCCGACAGCACCGACGGCTTCTTCGGCGACCTGCTCGCCACTTCCTACCAGTCGCGCGGTGCCGTCGGCCTGATCATCGACGGCGGCGTGCGCGACGTGAAGGACCTGACGGCGATGGGCTTCCCGGTGTTCAGTCGGGCGATCCACGCCAAGGGCTGCACGCGGGCGACGCTCGGCTCGGTCAACATCCCGGTGGTCTGCGCAGGCGCCATCGTCAATCCCGGCGACGTGGTGATCGCCGACGACGACGGCGTGGTCGTCGTGCCGGCCGCCCTCGCCCAGCAGGTGGCCGATGCCGCCGAAGCGCGCGAGAACAACGAGACCGCCAAGCGCGCCCGTTTCGCCGCCGGCGAACTGGGGCTCGACATGTACGCGCTGCGCGAACCGCTGGCCAAGGCCGGCCTCAAGTACATCGACTGAACATGAACGCACCGACGCCCAAGGAAATCATGGAATTCACCAAGACCCCCGGCTGGCTCGACTGGTACGCCGGCCCGAGCCAGCCCGCTTTCAAGTTGCCGGCTGGCGCGGTTGACGCGCACTGCCACGTCTTCGGCCCCGGCGCCGAGTTCCCCTACGCCCCGGAACGCAAGTACACGCCCTGCGATGCCTCGAAACAGCAGCTCTACGCGCTGCGCGACCACCTCGGTTTCGCCCGCAACGTCGTCGTCCAGGCCACCTGCCACGGCGCCGACAACCGGGCCATGCTCGACGCGTTGATCCATAGCGGCGGCAAGGCGCGCGGCGTCGCCACCGTGCGCCGCAGCGTCAGCGACGAGGAATTGCAGGCGATGCACGACGCCGGCGTGCGCGGCGTGCGCTTCAACTTCGTCAAGCGCCTGGTCGATTTCACGCCGAAGGACGAACTGCTGGAGATCGCCGGCCGCATCGCCAGGTTTGGCTGGCATGTCGTGATCTACTTCGAGGCGGTCGACCTGCCGGAGCTGTGGGATTTCTTCACCGCCTTGCCGACCACCGTCGTCGTCGACCACATGGGCCGGCCCGACGTTGCCAAGCCGGTCGACGGCCCGGAATTCGAACTCTTCCTGAAGTTCATGCGCGACAATCCGAACGTCTGGAGCAAGGTCAGTTGTCCCGAGCGCCTGTCGCTGACGGGGCCCAAGGCACTGGCTGGCGAACGCAATGCTTACGCCGACGTCGTGCCCTTCGCCCGCCGCGTCGTCGAGGAATTTCCCGACCGCGTGCTATGGGGAACCGACTGGCCGCACCCGAATCTCAAGGACCACATGCCGGACGACGGCCTGCTGGTCGATTTCATCCCGCACATCGCGCCGACCGCCGAGTTGCAGCAAAAGCTGCTCGTGGCCAACCCGATGCGCCTTTACTGGCCCGAGGAGCTCTGAGCGATGGCGCTCGACAAACCCTACCAGGACATTCCCGGCACGATCATTTTCGACGCCGAGCAGTCGCGCAAGGGCTACTGGCTGAACCAGTTCTGCATGTCGTTGATGTCGTCCGAGAACCGCGCCCGCTTCAAGGCCGACGAGCGCGCCTACCTCGACGCCTGGCCAATGAGCGAGGAACAGAAGCAGGCCGTGCTGGCGCGCGATCTCAACTGGTGCATGCGCACCGGCGGCAACATCTACTTCCTGGCCAAGATCGGCGCCACCGACGGCAAGAGCTTCCAGCAGATGGCCGGCTCGATGACCGGCATGACGGAAGACGAATACCGGGCGATGATGCTGGCCGGCGGCCGCTCGGCCGATGGCAACCGCCGCCTCGGCGAGGACGGCGACGCGCAGCCGCAGCACCAGCCGCAGGGTGCGGCCGGCAAGAAAGGAAACGCATAAATGGCCCGCATCACCGCCTCCGTCTATACCTCGCATGTGCCGGCGATCGGCGCCGCGCTCGACCTCGGCAAGACCGGCGAGGACTACTGGCAACCGGTATTCGCCGGCTACGACTTCGGCAAGCAATGGATCGCCGAGCAGAAGCCGGACGTCGTCTTCCTGGTGTACAACGATCACGCGACCGCTTTCTCGCTCGACCTGATCCCGACCTTCGCGCTCGGCACCGGTAGCGAGTTCAAACCGGCCGACGAAGGCTGGGGGCCGCGGCCGGTGCCGACCGTATACGGCCACCCGGAACTCGCCGCGCATATCGCGCAGTCGGTGATCCAGGATGACTTCGACCTGACCCTGGTCAACAAGATGGACGTCGACCACGGCCTGACCGTGCCGCTGTCGCTGATGTTCGGGCAGCCCGAGGCCTGGCCGTGCCAGGTCATCCCGTTCGCGGTCAATGTCGTGCAGTATCCGGTGCCGTCCGGCCGGCGCTGCTTCCAGATCGGTCAGGCGATCCGCCGCGCGGTCGAGTCCTTCGACGAGGATTTGAACGTTCAAATCTGGGGCACCGGCGGCATGAGCCACCAGTTGCAGGGGGCGCGTGCCGGCCTGATCAACCGGGAATGGGACAATCGCTTCCTCGACCGGCTGATCGACGATCCCGCCGGGCTGTCCCAACTGCCGCACATCGACTACGTGCGCGAAGCCGGCTCCGAGGGCATCGAACTGGTCATGTGGCTGATCGCCCGCGGGGCGATGGTCGATATCGCGGGCGGACCCAAGCCCGTACTCAGGAAACGCTTTTATCATGTACCGGCGTCGAACACCGCCGTCGGCCATCTGATTCTGGAGAACCCATGAAACAAACCATCAAGGTCGCGCTGGCCGGTCCCGGCGCATTCGGCATCAAGCACCTCGACGCCATCAAGAACATCGCCGATGTCGAGGTCGTTTCGGTGATCGGTCGCGATCCCGAGCAGACCGCCAAGGTTGCCGCGCAGTACGGCATCCCGCACGTCGCTACCGACCTCGCGCAGTCGCTGGCGCTGCCCGAGGTGGACGCGGTGATCCTGTGCACGCCGACGCAGGTTCATGCCGCGCAGGCCATCGCCTGCCTGCAGGCCGGCAAGCACGTTCAGGTCGAGATTCCGATGGCCGATTCCTGGGCCGACGCGCAGGCGCTGGTCGATGCCCAGAAGGCGGCCGGCAAGGTGGCGATGGTCGGCCACACCCGTCGCTTCAACCCCAGCCACCAGTGGGTGAACAAGAAGATCGCGGCCGGCGAGTTCAACATCCAGCAGATGGACGTGCAGACCTATTTCTTCCGCCGTAGCAACATCAACGCGCTCGGCCAGCCGCGCAGCTGGACCGACCATCTGCTGTGGCACCACGCCGCCCACACGGTCGACCTCTTCGCCTACCAATGCGGTTCGCCGATCGTCAAGGCAAACGCCATCCAGGGGCCGATCCACCCGACCTTGGGCATCGCCATGGACATGTCGATCCAGCTCAAGGCCGCCAACGGCGCGATCTGCACGCTGTCGCTGTCCTTCAACAACGACGGGCCGCTCGGCACCTTCTTCCGTTACATCGGCGACAGCGGTACCTACATCGCCCGCTACGACGACCTCTACAACGGTAAGGAAGAGAAGATCGACGTTTCGCAGGTCGATGTGTCGATGAACGGCATCGAACTCCAGGACCGCGAATTCTTCGCCGCGATCCGCGAGGGCCGCGAGCCGAACGCCTCGGTCGGCAAGGTCTTCGATTGCTACCGGGTACTTGGCGAGCTGGAAAAGCAGCTTGCCGACTAAGCGAGGCGCAGCGTGCTGAAGAGAAAAGTCGGGCCGTTCGAGGTCGGGGCCATCGGTCTCGGCTGCATGAACCTGAGCCACGCCTACGGCCAGCCGCCGAGCGCCGAGGCAGCGGCCGCCCTGCTGCTGCAGGCGCTCGACAGTGGGGTCGATTTCTTCGACACCGCCGCACTGTACGGCTTCGGCGCCAACGAAAGCCTGCTCGGCCGGGTCCTCAAGCCGCATCGCCAGCGTTTCGTGCTGGCCAGCAAATGCGGCATGACCGGGGTCGATGGCAAGCGGGTGATCGACGGTCGCCCGGCAACGATCAAGGCGACCTGCGACGCGGCCCTGCAGCGTCTGCAGACCGAGGTGATCGACCTCTACTACCTGCATCGGCGCGACTTCAAGGTGCCGATCGAGGACAGCGTCGGCGCCCTGGCCGACCTCGTCGTCGCCGGCAAGATCCGCGCGATCGGTCTCTCGGAGGTGTCGGCCGAAACCCTGCGCCGGGCGCACGCCGTGCATCCGGTCAGCGCCGTGCAGAGTGAGTATTCGCTCTGGTCGCGCGAGCCGGAAATCGCCGTTCTCGAAACCTGTCGCGAGATCGGCGCCGCTTTCGTCGCCTTCAGTCCGCTGGCGCGCGGCTTCCTCGGCGGCGAGTTGAGCGACCCGGCGGCGCAGTTGCCGCCCGGCGACCTGCGCCTGGCGATGCCGCGTTTCGCGCCCGACAACTACGCGCGCAACCGGCGCCTGCTCGACGGCTACCGCGCCATCGCCGACGAAGCCGGCTGCAGCCCGGCGCAACTGGCGCTGGCCTGGGTCCTGCACCGGCAGCCGCATACGCTGGTCATTCCCGGTACCCGTTCGCCGGCGCATCTCGCCGACAACCTCGGCGCCGCCCGGGTCAGCCTGGGGAGCGACTTGATCGCCCGCCTCGACGCATTGATCAACCGGCATACCGTCAGCGGTCCGCGCTACAACGCGGCGACGCTGGCCGAAATCGACACCGAGCGCTTCCCGGAATGAGCGCGGCGGGCTTCGCCAGCCGTATCGTCGACCGCGCGCCGGCGCTCGGCCAGCCGAATTTCCGGCGCTATTTCTACGGCCAGATCTGTTCCGTCCTCGGCACCTTCATCCAGGCCGTCGCCATGTCCTGGCTGGTGTACCGGATCAGCGGTTCGCCGGTGCTGCTCGGGCTGACCGCCTTCCTGTCGCAGGCGCCGCAACTGGTGGTGGCGCCGCTGGCCGGCGTGATGATCGACCGCTACGACCGGCGCCGGCTGATGATCGGCCTGCAGTGCGTGTTTGCCGCGCAGGCCCTGGTCCTGGCCGGGCTGGTCTTCTTCGACGCGGTTGCCGTCTGGCACCTGCTGCTGCTCGCCGGCCTGCTCGGCGTCCTCAACAGTTTCGACCTGCCGACCCGGCAGAGCCTGCTGCTCTATCTGGTCGACGACCGGACGACGCTGCCCAACGCCGTCGCGCTCAATGCCGCGGTGGTGCACAGCGGACGCCTGATCGGCCCGCCGGTCGCCGGGCTGCTCCTTGCCGTCGCTCCCGAAAGTCTGTGTTTCCTGATCAACGCGCTGTCCTACCTGGGGCCGATTTCGGCGGTGCTGGCGATCCGCGCCGAAATTCCCCGGCAGCACGGCCTGAAGACCGCCAGCGCGCTGGTCGAGGTCGCCGCCTTCGTCCGTGCCACCGTGGACGCCAGGGTCGCCCTGCTGGCGGTGGCGATGGTCAATGTCACCGCGTCCTCCTACGTCGTGCTGATGCCGGTCTTCGCCAAGGAAGTGTTTGCCGGCAGCGCCCAGTCGCTGGGCTGGCTGCTCGGCATGGGCGGTGCCGGCGCGCTGGTCGCCTCGCTCTATCTGTCGACCCGGGCAAGGAGCGAAATCCGTCCGGACTTCGCGCTCGCCAGTTGCGCGCTTGCCGCCGTCGGCCTGCTCGGTTTCGCGCTGGCCGGCTACGTCGGCAGCCTGGCGCTGGCGCTGCCCATGGTCTGCCTGATCGGCGCCGGCATCGGCGCCACCAACATCGCCGCCAATACCCGGCTGCAGCAACTCGCCCCGGAAGGACTGCGCGGCCGGGTGATCTCGATCTTCGGCTCGACCCGCTTCGGCTTCGATGCGCTGGGCGGTCTGCTCGCCGGCGCGCTGGCCTCGCTGCTCGGCGTGCTGCCGGTGGTCGGCGCGCTCGGCCTGCTCCTGCTGCCCACTAGTCTGGCGTTGCTCAGGCGGCAGCCTCGATCTCCTGGCTGACCCGGTACAGCTTGTCGAGCAGCCAGCGCATCATCGGGTCGTGCTGGTAGCGCTGGTGCCAGATCGCGTACATCGGCATCTCCGGGCCGGCGAACGGCGTTGCGGTGCGGGCGAAACCGGCTAGCTGGTTGCCGCCCAGGCGGTGCGGCAGGGTCGCCAGGTAGTTCGAGCCCTTGAGAAAGGCGCGGATGCCGCCGAAGCTGGCGACGCTGACGGCGAAGCGGCGCTGGATGCCGCGGCTTTTCAGATGGTCGTCGATGTCCAGGTTGCGTTGCGGCTCGTAGACCACGGTGATGTGCTCGGCCGCCAGGTAGTCGGCGAGGTCGGCGGGGGGCGGGCGTACTGCCGGGTCGAAGAAGACCGCATAGCTGTCGTTGAACAGCCGGCGCTGCAGGATGTCGGCGCCTTCCGGCGGGCGCGGCGAAATGGCCAGTTGGCAGCGGTCCGAGCGCAGCAGTTCGGCGCTCGGGATGTTGGACGGAATGACGCGCAGGCTGATTCCCGGCGCTTCTTCCTTGAGCAGCCCGAACAGCGCCGGCAGCAGCAGGTCGCGCTGCAGGTCGTTGGCGGCGATGGTCAGCGTTCGTTCGAGGCTGGCCGGGGTGAAGTCGGCCTTGCTGCCGAACTGGTGCAGGCGGTCGAGCAGTTCGCGCGCCTCGGCGACCAGCGCGCCGGCCTGGGCGGTGGCGACCACCGAGCGGCCGGACTTGACGAACAGCGGGTCGCCGACGATGCCGCGCAGCTTGTCGAGCATGTGGCTGACCGCCGACTGGGTGACGCCCAGGCGCTGCGCGGCGCGGGTTACCGAGCCTTCTTCATGGACGGCGATGAGCAGGCGCAGCAGTCGGCCATCGAGGTCAAAATAATCGAAATCGTTCATGAATTGCATTATAAGCAATCTATTTATTTTGTTGTTCGCTGGATGGAGAATCCCTCTCGGGCTAAGGGTTATCGCAGTCCCTCAGCAAGCAGCGATTCACAACACTTACAGGAGACGCAACATGAGCATTCGTCCGCCAAAGCGAACGATTCCCGGCGCACCGATCTTCGATCACGAGGCCGCCCGGCGCGGTTACGCGCTGAACAAGATGTGCTATTCGTTCAACAGCAAGGCCAACCGCGACGAGTTCGTCAGCGATGAAGCCGCCTATTGCCGCAAGTTCGGCCTCAGCCAGGAACAGACCCAGGCCATCCTCGGCCGCGACGTGCTGTCGCTGATCCGCGTCGGCGGCGGCGTCTATTTCCTCGGCAAGCTGGCCGGTGGCGTTCTGGGCCTCGACATGCAGGACATCGGCGCCCTGCAGACGGGGATGAGCAAGGAAGAATTCAAGGCCAAACTGGTCGCGGCGGGGAACTGAATCATGGCAAAAATCGTAGGCATCCTGACCACTTCGCACGTGCCGGCACTGGGCAAGGCGATCCATCTCAACCTCCAGCAGGACCCGTACTGGAAGCCCTTCTTCGACGGCTTCCCGGCGATCCGCGAATGGCTCGACCAGGTCAGGCCGGACATCGTCGTTTCCTGCTACAACGACCACGGCCTGAATTTCTTCCTCGACCAGCAGCCGACCTTCGCCATCGGCACCGCGCCCGAATACGTCAGCGAGGACGAAGGCTGGGGCATCCCGACGATGCCCAGCTTCCCGGGCGCCGAAGACCTCTCCTGGCACATCCGCGACAGCCTGGTCCGCGACGATTTCGACATGGTCACCTGCCAGGAAATGCTGGTCGACCATGCCTTCACGCTGCCCATGGCGCTGCTCTGGCCGGAACAGAAGTGGCCGGTGAAGAGCGTCCCGGTCTGCGTCAATACCGTGCTCTTCCCGTTGCCGTCGGCGCGTCGCTGCTACCGGCTGGGCGAGGCGATCGGCCGCGCCATCGCGGCCTTCCCGGAAGACGCCAAGGTCCTGGTGATCGGCTCCGGCGGCTTGTCGCACCAGCTGGAAGGCGAGCGCGCCGGCTTCATCAACAAGGAATTCGACCTCAAGTTCATGGACAGCATGGTGAACGACCCGACCTGGGCCACCCAGTTCTCCGACGTCGACCTGGTCGAGCAGACCGGCAACGAAGGCGTCGAGCTGCTCAACTGGCTGGTCGCCCGCGGCACCGTGCCGGGCGCGGTGCGGGTGGTGCATTCCAACTTCCACATCCCGATCTCCAATACCGCGGCGGCGACCATGCTGTTCGAGCCGGTCTGAGACAGGTCTTAGCCTAAAGAGAGAAGGGCGGGTCCGGGTGGCCCGCCCTTCGTCATTTGCGGCACAATGACGGCGCCGGCGCCGAAGCCGCCCGCGCGCTGCGGGCGCAGCCACTGACGCTTCACGTCGCCAACTGTCTGATTGCAACCGAAGGCGCATTCCATGGAAAAGACCCTACCCGAAGGACACCCCGACCTGCTGCGTATCGTCCAGGCGGCGCATGCCGATGTGCCGGCGGCCGATGCCAAACCCGCCGGCAATTCGCTGGCCGGCGCGCTCGCCGCCGCGCTGGGCCGCCAGCCGGGCGATGCCGAGGACCGCGAGAACATCGAATTCCTGATCCAGGTGCTGGCGGTCAATCGTGCCGAAGGCAACATCGACGATGCGGCTTTCGCCGCGCTGCTCGAACGGATTGCGACGCGCGCCGGGCGCGCCGCGCTGGTCGCCAGCTTCACCGCCGAGCTCGAGGCCGAGCACGGCTACGCCGACGATCCGCCGGCCTGAGGCCGGGGTCCCGCTTACTGTTCGACGAAGGCGCGCTCGATCACGTAGTCGCCCATCTCGCCGATGTGCTTCGAGATGTGGAAGCCGAAGCCGTCGAGCATGGCTGAGATTTCCCTGAGCATCGCCGGGCTGCCGCAGATCATGCCGCGGTCGGTGGCCGGGTCAAGCGGTGCGATGCCGAGGTCGGCGAACAGCTTGCCGGAGAGGATCAGGTCGGTCTGCCGGCCTTCGTTGCGGAAGGGCTCGCGGGTCACGGTCGGGTAGTAGATCAGCTTGTCGCGGATTTCCTCGCCCAGGTACTCGTGTTCCTTGAGATCGTTCTCGATGTAGTCGTGGTAGGCCAGTTCGCTGGTCCAGCGGACGCCGTGGATCAGGATGATCTTCTCGAAGCGCTCGTACATCTCGGGATCGTGGATCAGGCTCATGAACGGCGCCAGCCCGGTGCCGGTGGCGAACAGGAACAGGCGCTTGCCCGGGTTCAGGTCACGCAGCACCAGCGTGCCGGTCGGCTTGCGGCTGACCAGCAGTTCGTCGCCCGGGCGCAGGTGCTGCAGGCGCGAGGTCAGCGGGCCGTCCTGGACCTTGATGCTGAAGAACTCCAGGTGTTCCTCGTAATTGGCGCTGGCGACGCTGTAGGCGCGCATCAGCGGGCGGCCGTTCACCTCCATGCCGATGGTCACGAACTGGCCGTTGATGAAACGCAGGCCGGGGTCGCGCGTGGTGCGGAAGCTGAACAGGCTGTCGTTCCAGTGATGGACGGAAAGGACGGTTTCGCGGTTGAAGTTGCTCATGGTCGGCGGCAGGCAGGGAGGAAGTGAGTGCAGCTTAGGCTTGGTGCCTTTGAAACAAAAGCGGATAATTTTTCTATTCGTTATTGATGAAATCGATATGAAGTTCAGCCTGCGCCAGCTCGAAATCTTCGTCGCCATCGCCCGCAGCGAAAACGTCTCGCTCGCCGCCGGGCGGTTGGCGTTGTCGCAGTCGGCAGCGAGCAGTGCGCTGGTCGAGCTGGAGCGGGCCTACGACTGTCCGCTGTTCGACCGCGTCGGCAAGCGCCTGCACCTGAACAGCAGCGGCCGCGGCCTGCTGGCACTGGCCGAGTCGCTGCTCGCCCAGGCCGGCGAGGTTGACGACTATCTCGGCGGCGGCCGTCCCGGGCCGCTGGCGGTGGGGGCGACGCTGACCATCGGCAATTACCTGGCGACGCTGGTCGTCGTCGATTACATGCGCCGCTACCCGGATTCGCCGGTCAGCCTGCAGGTGGCCAATTCGGAAACCGTTGCCGGCCGCCTGCTGCGGGGCGACTGCGATTTCGGCCTGATCGAGGGCGAGGTGGCGCATCCCGACCTGCTGGTCGAGCCCTGGCTGGCCGACGAGCTGGTCGTCTTCTGCGCGCCGGGGCACGCGCTGGCCGGCCGCCCGGCGGTCGACAGCGCGACCCTGGGCGAACAGTCCTGGGTCCTGCGCGAACCGGGGTCGGGCACGCGCAGCCAGTTCGACCGTTGCATCGGCAGCCGCCTGCCGGCGTTCCGGTTGGCGCTCGAACTCGAGCACACCGAGGCGATCAAGCGCGCCGTCGAATCCGGCATCGGCCTCGGCTGCCTGTCGCGGCTGGCGCTGCGCGAAGCCTTCCGGCGCGGCAGCCTGGTCGAGCTGCCGACGCCGCAGTTCGACCTGCGCCGGCACTTCTACTTCGTCCGCCAGCGCAGCCGCCACCCCGGCCTCGCCGGCCGCCTGTTCCGCGAGGCCTGCCTGGCGGTTGGCGGCGGCGCCGCCGATACGGCGGGCCTGCAACTGCCGTTCATTCCGTGAGCCGGCACGATGCCAGGTGGCGCGCCGTATTCCCTGGCGCTGGCGGCACGGCGAGGAGCTGTTCGTTGCGCGCGGCGAATTCCCTCGCGTCGGCCGAACGGCGGCCGGATGAGCGGGAATGCCGGCGGCGCCGCGCCACTGCCGGCCTTGCGCGTTGGTGTAGAGTAGGCATCGGTTGCCGGCGCCGACCGGCGGCGAATCTTCCAACCGCGCGCGGTGCGTCTTCGTCAGGTGGTGCATGATGGAAATCTGGATTCTGGTCTTCCTGATTCTGGGCTGTGGCCTGCTCGCCATGGCGGAAATGGCGATCGGCGCCAGCCGCAATACCCATCTGGCGATCCGCGCCGAGCAGGGCAAGGCGGCAGCGGCGGTGGTCATCGGCTTCCGGCAGAACGCCAGCCGCCTGCTTGGCACGACGCAGCTCGGCATCACCGCGTTGGCGATGCTCTCCGGCGTTTATGGCGAGGCGCTCTGGGTGCCGCGCGTCGAGGCCTGGCTGCTCGGCTTCGGGCTGACGGCGGGGCCGGCCTATGCGCTGGCGCTCGCCTTGGTGGTGATCGTCATCACCTTCTTCTCGCTGGTTTTCGGCGAGGTGATTCCGAAGCGGCTGGCGCTGGCCCACCCGGAAGCCGTCGCCGAGGCGCTGTCCGGCCTGATCGCCTTCCTGATCCGCTTGACCCGGCCGCTGGTTTCGGTCGTTTCGAAAACCGCCGACTGGCTGCTGCAGTTCTTCCCGCTCAAGGGCTCGGCGGAAGCGACGGCGGCCGACGAGATCCGCTTCCTGATCGAAGCCGGGCGCAAGCACGGCGACCTCGACCAGACCGAAAGCGAAATCCTCGGCAACGTCTTCCGCCTCGACAACCGGAAGGTGGCGGCGATCATGACGCCGGCCGCCGACATTGCCTGCCTCGACCTGAGCGAATCGCACGAAGCCAATATCCAGCTGCTGCGCGAGCGCGCCGTGTCGCGCTACCTGGTCAGCAAGGGCGGGCTCGGCAACGCGCTGGGCTTTGTCGACAGCGGCGACCTGTTGCGCGAACTGCTTTCCGAACGCGAACTCGACTTCGGCAAGCTGGCGTTGCAGCCCCTGCAGTACGTGCCGGGCAGCCTGTCGCTGATCGGCCTGCTCGAATTCTTCAAGGCCAACCAGACGCAGATCGCGCTGGTCTCCAACGAGTTCGGCGCCACCGAAGGGCTGGTCACCCTGTCCGACCTGATGGGCACGGTCGTCGGCGACGTCCTCTCCGGCGCCGTCGAGTCGCCGCTGGCGATACAGCGCAACGACGGCAGTTGGCTGCTCGACGGTCTGCTGCCGATCGACGAGATGAAACAGTTGCTCGGCATCGGCGAACTGCCGGAAGAGGAACTGGGCAACTACCACACCGTCGGCGGTTTCGTGATCGTCCAGCTCGGGCGGATTCCCCGCAAGACCGAAGCCTTCGACTGGGCCGGCTGGCATTTCGAGGTCATGGACATGGAAAAGAACCGTGTCGACGAGGTGCTGGCGACGCGCCTGAGCGACTGAGTCCGGCAGCGTATAAGCAACGCAGTTTTTATTATTTTTGGCGCGACAGTCGGGCGCTTAGAGTGCGTTCACTTATTTCAACCAAGGAAGTGAAGCATGAAGCACTCAGTCATCCGTCGCGCGCTGCTGGCCAGCGCGCTGTTCGCCGGGCTGGCCGGCGCTGGTCTCGCCCAGGCGCAGACCACGCTGCTCAACGTCTCCTACGACCCGACGCGCGAACTGTACGTCGAGTTCAACAATGCCTTCGCCAAGCACTGGAAGGCGACGACCGGCCAGGACGTTTCGGTCAAGCAGTCGCACGGCGGCTCGGGCAAGCAGGGGCGGGCGGTGATCGACGGCCTGGAAGCCGACGTCGTCACCCTGGCGCTGGCCTACGACATCGACGCAATTTCCCAGGCGTCGAACGGTAAGCTGCTCCCCGCCAACTGGCAGCAGCGCCTGCCGCACAACAGCTCGCCCTACACCTCGACCATCGTCTTCCTGGTCAGGAAGGGCAACCCGAAGGGGATCAAGGACTGGGACGACCTGGTCAAGCCGGGCGTCGAAGTGATCACGCCGAACCCGAAGACTTCCGGCGGGGCGCGCTGGAACTACCTGGCCGCCTGGGGCTACGCGCTGAAGAAGTACGGTAGCGAAGCCAAGGCCCAGGCCTTCGTCAAGGACCTGCTGCAGCACGTGCCGGTGCTCGATTCCGGTGCCCGCGGCTCGACCAACACCTTCGTCCAGCGCGGCATCGGCGACGTGCTGCTGGCCTGGGAGAACGAAGCCTTCCTGTCGATCAACGAACTCGGCCCGGACAAGTTCGAGATCGTCGTGCCATCGCTCTCGATCCTTGCCGAGCCGCCGGTGACGGTGGTCAATGGCGTGACCGAGAAGCGCGGCACGAGCAAGCTGGCGACCGCCTATCTCGAGTACCTGTATTCGGCCGAGGGCCAGAAGATCGCTGCCAAGAACTACTACCGGCCGATCAAGCCGGAACTCGCCGACCCGAAGGACTTGGCGCGCTTTCCCAAACTCAAGCTGATCAAGATCGACGATTTTGGCGGCTGGCAGGCGGCGCAGAAGAAGCACTTCGCCGACGGCGGCAGCTTCGACCAGGTGTACGGCAAGAAGTAAGTCGCCGGGGTGTCCCTTCCTGAAGCCGGCCGCGCCGATGGTGCGGGCCGGCTTTATCCGTTTTGTGGATAACGAAATCAGTTTTTCTTCGTTGGGCGGCGCTGTCGCTCTCCCTAGACTGCGCTCATCAATCACAAGAACGGAGCCCCCGATGATCCCCAAGCTCAAGACCACCCTGCTCGCGCTGTCCTGCCTGCTGGCCGGTGCGGTGCATGCCCAGAGCTCGCTGCTCAACGTTTCCTACGACGTCTCGCGCGAGCTGTACAAGGAAATCAACCCGGCCTTCGTCGCCGCCTGGAAGAAGCAGGGCGGGGCGGACGTCAGCATCAACCAGTCGCACGGCGGCTCGTCGAAGCAGGCCGGGGCGGTGATCGGCGGCCTGGAGGCCGACGTCATCACGATGAACCAGGCGCCGGACATCGACATCCTGGTCGAGCGCGGCGGCCTGGTCGCCGCCGACTGGCGCAAGCAGTTTCCGCACGAAGCGACGCCGTACACGACGACTACCGTCTTCCTGGTGCGCAAGGGCAATCCGAAGAACATCAAAGACTGGGGCGACCTGACCCGCGCCGGCCTGCAGGTCATCGTGCCCAACCCGAAGACTTCCGGCAACGGCCGCTACACCTACCTCGCCGCCTGGGGTTACGCGCTCGACAAGCGCGGTTCCGACGCCGGCGCCAAGGACTTCGTCAGCAAGCTGTTCGCCAACGTGCCGGTGCTTGACGGCGGCGGTCGCGGCGCGACCACCACCTTCACCCAGCGCGATGTCGGCGACGTGCTGGTGACCTTCGAGAACGAAGCCATCCTGATCGCCCAGGAACTCGGTGCGAGCAAGTTCGACATCGTCTATCCGTCGCTGTCGATCGAGGCCGCGGCACCGGTCGCCGTCGTCCACAAGGTGGCCGCCAGACGCGGCAGCGAGAAGCTGGCCAAGGCCTACCTCGACTTCCTGTTTTCGCCGGCCGGCCAGGAAATCATCGCCAAACACGACTTCCGGCCGCGCGACCCGGCGGTATTGAAGAAACATGCCGCCAAGTACCCGGCGATCCGCACCTTTACCGTTGAACAGAAGCTGGGCGGCTGGGTCGCCGTGCAGAAGGCGCATTTCGCCGACGGCGCGCTCTACGACCAGATCGTCGCGAGGAAGTGATGGCCAGCGCCAAAACCTTCCGCGTCCTGCCGGGGTTCAACCTGACCCTCGGCTACACGCTCGGCTACCTGTCGCTGCTCATCCTGATCCCGCTCGCCGCGGTCTTCCTGAAGGCCTTCGAGCTGGACTGGGAACGCTTCGTCGAGGTGGTGACGGCGCCGCAGGTGGTCGCCACCTACAAACTCTCGTTCGGCGCCTCGCTGCTGGCGGCGGCGATCAACGCGGTGTTCGGGCTGCTGCTCGCCTGGTCGCTGGTGCGTTACTCGTTTCCCGGCAAGAAGCTGGTCGATGCCCTGGTCGACCTGCCGTTCGCGCTGCCCACCGCCGTCGCCGGCATCGCGCTGACCGCGCTGTACGCGAAGAACGGCTGGATTGGCCAGTACCTCGAAGCGCTCGGCATCAAGGTCGCGTTCGGACCGCTCGGCGTGCTGGTGGCGCTGATCTTCATCGGCCTGCCTTTCGTCGTGCGGACCGTGCAGCCGATCCTCGAAGACCTCGACACCGAACTCGAGGAGGCCGCCGCCAGCCTCGGCGCGCAGCGCTGGCAGACCTTCCGCCACGTCATCCTGCCGATCCTGCTGCCGGCGCTGCTGACCGGCTTCGCGCTGGCCTTTGCGCGCGCCGTCGGTGAGTACGGCTCGGTCATCTTCATCGCCGGCAACCTGCCTTATGTTTCCGAGATCACCCCGCTGATGATCATCACCAAGCTCGAACAGTACGACTACCGCGGCGCGACGGCGATTGCGGCGGTGATGCTCGTGTTCTCCTTCATCCTGCTGCTGATCATCAACGGGCTGCAGGCGTGGACCGCCAAACGCACCGGGAGGGACCGCTGATGGCTGGCGCAACCACGATGCATCTCGGCGCCGACCATGCGTCGCGCTTCGAGAGCAAGGCGGCGACGCGCGAGACGCCGCTGGTCAAATGGACGATCCTGGCGCTGGCGCTCGGCTTCTTCGCCATTTTCCTGCTGCTGCCGCTGGTCGCAGTCTTCGTCGAGGCGCTGCGCAAGGGCTGGGAAACCTACCTGACGGCGCTGGTCGATCCCGACGCCCTGTCGGCAATCAAGCTGACGCTGCTGGCGGCGGCGATCTCGGTGCCGCTCAACCTGGTCTTCGGCGTTGCCGCGGCCTGGGCGATCGCCAAGTTCGAGTTCCGCGGCAAGTCGATCCTGATCACCCTGATCGACCTGCCGTTCTCGGTCTCGCCGGTCATCGCCGGTCTCGTCTTCGTGCTCGTCTTCGGCGCCCAGGGCTGGTTCGGCAGCTGGCTGTCGGAGCACGACATCAAGATCATCTTCGGCGTGCCGGGGATCGTGCTGGCCACCGTCTTCGTCACCTTTCCCTTCGTCGCCCGCGAACTGATCCCGCTGATGCAGGCGCAGGGCCGGGAAGAGGAGGAGGCGGCGGTGGTGCTCGGCGCCAAAGGCTGGCAGGTGTTCTGGTACGTCACGCTGCCCAACATCAAGTGGGGCCTGATGTACGGGGTGATCCTGACCAACGCCCGGGCGATGGGCGAGTTCGGCGCGGTCAGCGTCGTCTCCGGGCACATCCGCGGGCAGACCAACACGCTGCCGCTGCACGTCGAAATCCTCTACAACGAATACCAGTTCTCGGCGGCCTTCGCCGTGGCCTCGCTGCTGGCGCTGCTGGCGCTGGTCACGCTGGTCATCAAGAACTGGGTCGAACATCAGGCCGCCCGGTCGTCCCGGGACACCCAGGAATCCGCATCATGAGCATCCAGGTCAAGAACATCCACAAGCAGTTCGGCAGCTTCACCGCGCTGGACGACATTTCCCTCGATTTTCCGAGCGGCGAGCTGGTCGCCTTGCTCGGCCCCTCGGGCTGCGGCAAGACGACGTTGCTGCGTATCATCGCCGGGTTGGAACAGGCCGATGCCGGCCAGGTCCTGCTTGACGGCGACGATGCCTCCGGCACCCATGTGCGCGAGCGCCAGGTCGGCTTCGTCTTCCAGCATTACGCGCTGTTCAAGCACATGACGGTGTTCGACAACGTCGCCTTCGGCATGCGCATGAAGCCGCGCGGCCAGCGGCCGTCGGCAGCGAAGATCAAGGAAAAGGTGCATGAGTTGCTCAATCTCGTCCAGCTCGACTGGCTGGCCGACCGCTTTCCGTCGCAACTGTCCGGCGGCCAGCGCCAGCGCATCGCGCTGGCCCGGGCGCTGGCGGTGGAGCCGCGCGTGCTGCTGCTTGATGAGCCGTTCGGCGCGCTCGACGCCAAGGTGCGCAAGGAACTGCGCCGCTGGTTGCGCAAGCTGCACGACGAGCTGCACATCACCTCGATCTTCGTCACCCACGACCAGGAAGAGGCGCTCGAAGTCGCCGATCGCGTCGTCCTGATGGATCACGGCAATGTCGAGCAGATCGGCACCCCGGAAGAAGTCTATCGCCACCCGGCGACGCCTTTCGTCTATGGCTTCCTCGGCTCGGTCAATCTCTTCCACGGCCGGGTCGACGGCGCCTCGCTGCGTGTCGGCGACGACACGCTGGTCCATGAAGCCAGCGATTTCGCCCACGGCGCCGAGGTCGTCGCCTTCGCCCGGCCGCACGAGCTGGAGATCGACACCGATCCGGCGGCGAGCGCCGGCATCGCCGCCCGCATCAACCGCATCCTCGCCTTCGGCGTCACCGCTCGGGTTGAACTCGACGGCGTCAACGGTGCGAGCGGCCAGCACTTCGAAGTCGAGATCACGCGCCAGCGCGTGCTCGAACTCGGCCTGCACGACGGCCAGGACGTCCGCCTGTTGCCGTCGCGCCTCAAGCTCTTCGGCAAGGACGATGGCCAGGCCGCCAGCGCCGCCTGAGCCGGGCGTGGCGCGCCTGCCGACGCCGGCGCGCCATGCCTTGTGCAAGCTGTTCGGGCGCCCCGGGTTCACGGCCGAGGAGGTCTTCGCGCTCGGCTACCGGCGCTTGCAGCGGGCCGAGGGCATCGGCCAGAAGAGCCTGCAGGCGATCATCGACTGGTTGGCGCAGCACGATCTGACACTGGCGCCGCCGGCAGCGCCGGCCGGGCCGCCGGATGAGTTGCCGGCGGCGCTGCGCCAGTCGATCGACGGTGCCGTCCGCCTGCTGCGCAGCCACGGCTACCGGGTGCATCGGGCGCGCGAACGGCGGCGGGATTGAACCCTATATCCGTTTTCGTGATTTGCTATTCGTTTTTAATTATTTCACGGCATAACCGGATGTTCTTAAAGTTCGCTGATCGATGATGCGGACCGGGTGTCCGACGGGAGAGCGAGCATGAATTTCCAGCAGCTGAGAATCGTCCGCGAGACGGTGCGTCAGGAGTTCAACCTGACCGAGGTGGCCAATGCGCTGTACACCTCGCAGCCCGGCGTCAGCAAGCACATCAAGGACCTTGAGGACGAACTCGGGATCGAGATCTTCGTCCGTCGCGGCAAGCGCCTGCTCGGCCTGACCGAACCGGGCAAGGAACTGGTCGGGGTGGTCGAGCGCATCCTGCTCGACACCCAGAACCTGCGCCGCATCGCCGACCAGTTCGCCAGCCGCGAGACCGGCCACTTCGTCGTGGCGACGACGCACACCCAGGCGCGTTACGCGCTGCCGAAGATCATCCAGTGGTTCAAGGCGGACTACCCCAAGGTGCACCTGACCCTGCTCCAGGGCAGCCCGCAGGAAATCGCCGAACTGGTGGTGAGCGGCCGGGCCGATATCGGGATCGCCACCGAGGCGATCAACAAGGTGCCGGAACTGGCGTCCTTTCCCTATTACTCGTGGCACCACGCGATCATCGTTCCCGACGGCCATCCGCTGCTCGACTGCCGGCCGATCACGCTCGAAGCGCTGGCCGAGTATCCGGTCATCACCTACCACGAAGGCTTCACCGGCCGCGCCCACGTCGATGCAGCGTTCGCCGATGCCAGCGTGGTGCCCGACATCGTGCTTTCGGCGATCGACGCCGACGTCATCAAGACTTATGTCGGCCTCGGGCTGGGGGTCGGCATCGTCGCCTCAGTCGCCTACCATCCGGAGCAGGACCGCAACCTGCAGTTGATCGAGGTGCCGCATCTGTTCCCGGCCAACACCACGCACCTTGCGGTGCGCCGCGGCACCTACCTGCGCAGCTACGCCCACGCCTTCATCGAGAAAGTCTGCCCGGACCTCGGCGAAGCGGCGCTACGGGCCGCCCTGAAGCCGGCGGCGGCCGAGTAGGCGCGCTCTGCCGGTTGTTGGTCGGCGGCGCTCATTGCCTGCTCCCGTCGGTCAATTGGTGGCAATCGTCGTCCCTGTCGCGGCAGGTGCTTGACCCTCTCTGACAAAGCCGAAATACTGCCGCGGATCGCCAAGAGAGGGATCGATGATGAACGACAGAGGCAGTTTCCGCCGGAGCGCGTCACAACAACTGCGCGATCAGGCGTTCTGAAAATGGTCGCGAGCCGGCAGTCCGATTCTCCGAGCGACCCGCAGACCTGCTTTCGCGCCATTCTCGACAGGCTTCCCTTTCCGGCCTGGCTGAAGGACACGGAAAGCCGCTATCTCGCCGTCAATGAAGCCTTCGTCTTGACCTTCGGTCTGGCCGGCGCGGAAAGCCTGGTCGGCCAGGACGATTTCGCCATCGCCCCGTTCGAACTGGCCGAAGCGTATCGGGCGGTCGACCGCGAGGTGATCAACAGGCATCAGAAGATGGTCGTCGAGGAGGAGATATACACGCACGGCCAGCGTCTGTGGTTCGAGACCTACAAAGCGCCCTTTTTTGACGCCAACGGCGAATTGCTGGGTTCCATCGGCTTTGCCCGGGATGTCAGCGAGCGCAAACAGGTCGAAGTGCAGCGGGAAAAGGACCGCGAGCGTCTGGAACTGGCCTTGGCCGGAGGTGATCTCGGCATGTGGGACTGGCACATTCCCAGCGGACGGGTCCTCTTCAACGAGCGCTGGGCATCGATGCTGGGCGAGTCGCCGGAACGACTGGCGCCACACATCGACAGTTGGCGCAGCCGCCTGCACCCGGCAGACCGGGCGCGGACCAAGGCCGCCTGGATCGCGCATCTCCGCCGCCAGACACCAGCCTACGAATCGGAACATCGGGTCCGTCATCGCGACGGTCACTGGATCTGGATACTGGACCACGGCAAGGTCCTCGAATGGGATGCCGCGGGGCGTCCGCTGCGCGCCGTCGGTACGCACCTCGACATCACCGTCCGCAAGGAGAACGAGAGACGGCTCCGGGAAAGCGAGGAGCGCTGGCGGCTGATCCACGAGCATACCGGTGAGGCGATCATCTTTGCCTGGCCGGATGGTCGCATCGACACCGCCAACCCGGCGGCGTGCAAGCTGTTCGGCCTGAGTGAGGAAGAATTCCGCCGTCGCGGGCGAGCCGGGATCGTCGATATGGACGATCCACGCCTGCGCGATGGCCTCGTCGAACGCCTGCGCACGCGTCAGGCCCGGGGCGAACTGACCTGCATCCACGGTAGCGGCCGGCGCTTTCCCGCCGAAGTCATCTCGACCCTGTTCGTTGACAGCAAGGGCGAGTTGCGCAGCATCAACCAGTTTCGCGACATCACCGCGCGCAAGTGCCAGGAAAGTCAGCAGGAAGAGAGTCGCCAACGTCTTGAGTTGGCGCTGGCCGGGGCCGATCTTGGAATGTGGGACTGGCACCTGCCGAGCGGACAGGTCTCGGTCGATGCCCGCTGGGCGGCGATGCTCGGCGAAAGGGCGGAGCCGGTGGTGACGCGGGCCGACGCCTGGGAAGGTCGCCTGCATCCGGACGATGTCGATCCGCTGCAGCGGGAACTGAAGCAACAATTGGCCTCTGACGCTGGCGTTTTCGAAAACGAGTACCGGCTGCGTCACCGCACTGGTCACTGGGTCTGGATTCTCAGTCGCGGCAAGGTGATCGAGCGGGATGGCGCCCGGCGTCCGCTGCGCGTCGTCGGCACCCACCTCGACATCACGCGACGCAAGGAGGCGGAGCGGCTGTTGCATGATCAACTGCATCTGCTGCGTCTGCGGGACAATGCCCTGTCAGCCATTTCGCAGGGGGTGCTGATCACCGACGCCGCGCAGCGCATCACCTATGCGAACAGCGCTTTCGAAACAATCACCGGCTATACGCTGGCCGAAATTCGTGGCCGGGAGTGCAATTTCCTGCAGGGGCCGGACAGCGACCCGACAAGCCGGGCGGCGATCCGTGCCGCCCTGCAGACTCGCCAGCCGTTTCATGGCGAACTGCTGAACTATCGCAAGGATGGCACGCCGTTCTGGAATGAACTGTCGATCACGCCGGTTTTCGATGACGAGGGACAGGCCAGTCAGTTCGTTGCCGTACTGCGCGATGTCACGGCCCGCAAGCGTGACGAAGACGTGCTGCGCGACCAGGCGGGGCGGATCGAATCGCTGTCTCGACACCTGCTGGCGACGCAGGAGGAAATGCGCCGCCGTCTGGCCGCCGATCTGCATGACCGGACCAGTCCGAATCTGGCGGCGATCTCGATCAATCTCGGTCTGCTGAGCGAAGCCCTGTGTTCCAGCGGAGACGATGAAATCACCGCCCGCCTGGAAGACACCCGTGCCCTGATTGAAGACACCGTCGCCAGCATTCGCGACATCAGCGCCGAGTTGCGCTCGTCGCTGCTCGATTACGCCGGCCTTCTTCCCGCGATGGAAAGCTATGCTCAGCATTTCCGGCGGCGTACCGGCATCGTCGTCCGGATCGACGCAGTGGCGCCACCGTCAGCGCTGGCGGCGGAACTGGAGTCGGCGCTGTTCCGCATTTTCCAGGAAGCGCTGACCAATGTTGCCAAGCATGCCCACGCCACGACGGTCGTCGTCGGCATCGCCCAGGACTGTTGCGGCCTGAGCTTGTCGATCAGCGACGACGGTAGCGGGTTCGACTTGGGGCGCCACGGCGAGCCCTCTTTCGAAAGCGGACTGGGCTTGGTCAATATGAGGGAAATGGCGGAATTCTCGGGCGGCAGCTTTGCTCTCGAGTCAGCCGCGGGCAGCGGGACGCGCATTTTTGTCCGGATTCCCGCGGCGGCGTTCGCTTGAGCGGAGCCGACGCCGGCTCCGCCGCGCTACGCTCTCCGCAAGGGCGATAAGCGCTGGTTTCGGGCGCGCCAATCCGACGCAGCCTGGGGGGGCATACCGGTATCCGGGTAGTTCGGCTAGGGGGTTTCCGGGCTACCGCATTCCGTGGTCGATGGATATCATCCTTTGCTCTATAAATAAATCACATCTGTCATTTGCTGGGCTTTTTCTAGATTTGTTTGCCGCCGGCGAGATTGACATGTAACAGGGGCGGAACTCGGTGAGCATCGGGGGCTTGGGGGGCGCCACGAAAGTGAGGCGCGATTGGCGAAAGTGACTGTGCGGTCCGGTGTGGTGGAAGCCTGCTTGGCTAGCGATAGCGCTGCTTTTGTCCTTGTGTCCATAAGAGAGGACCGTCAACCCGATTGCATTACCCACCGGTGAGGTTTTTGCGGATTGAGTCGATAACAAGTCAAATATGACAAAGCGCATATTTCTCGCCGATGATCACCGGATGTTCCGCGAAGCCCTGCGTTTGCTGCTCGAACGCGTGCCCCGCCTGGTGGTCGTGGGGGAGACCGGGAACGGCAGCGATGTTCTGCATCTGGCGCAACAGAGCGCAGCGGATATCGTATGCATGGATATTGGCATGCCGGGGACGAATGGCATCAAGGCTACCCGCCAGTTGCTGGCCACCATGCCTGCCACCAAGGTGATCGCGTTGTCCACCTACGTTGAGCGGCGCTACGTGCTGGACATGTTCGACGCCGGCGCGGCCGCCTACGTCACCAAGGCCGAGGCCAGCGACGAACTGCTGCGCGCCATCGAGGCGGTACGAAGCGGGCGCCATTATCTCTGTCCCGATGCGGCAACCTTGTTGACCGGTAATGCCGCGCTCCCCGGCATGCTCGGTAGTCCACCGCAGACCCAGCTCAGCCCTCGTGAGCGCGCGGTTCTGGTGCAGGTGGCCAAGGGCCGCACCTCGACCCAGATTGCCGAGCAGATGAGCATTGCGCCGTCCACGGTCGAGGTGCATCGCCGCAACATCATGCGCAAGCTCGATCTGCACAGCATCGCCGAACTGACCCGTTACGTCATCAGTTGCGGTTTCGACCAGGAATAGACGGTTTATTGCGGATTTCACCTACCGGCTTCCTGGTAACAGGAATAGCGGTTTTCGTGAATATCGGGTGTCGACGGCAGTCGATATCATCTTTGGCATAACAGATAAGCATTTTCTGAATATTGGGCACCAAAGAAGGTTTGTGTCATCTTTGTTGTTTTAGATAGATGTGACATCTGGTCTTCACCCGATTTTCGCTGCAGTTTGTGGCGAATTGGATGGTCTCAGGGGATAGGGCTGGATGGACATCGAACCGAATACCCGTTTGCAGGAGCCGGCAATGCTTGCCGAACGCGTGCGGAGCGCGCTACGCAATGGTGATATCGCAGAGGCAAGGAACTTGCTGCTCAGCAGCAGGGAAGATCCCGCGCTCTGGGCGGAAGATCTCTGCCATTACCAGATTGAACTGGAGAGGCAGAATCGCCGGTTGCTGGATGCCAAGGAAGAAAGCAAGCAGGCGCCGGCCGAGGCGAAGTCCGCGCCGGCGTCGAGCGAAGCACGCTTGCGCGCCATTCTTGGTTCGGCGCCGATCGGCATCGCGGTGATGGATGCGGCGCGCCGCTTCATCGAAGTCAATCCGGCCTTGTGCGCATTGACCGGCTATTCGGCCGATCAATTGATCGGTCAGTCGTCACGCAAGCTTTATCCGGACGAGGCCAGCTTTGCCAGGGTCGGGCGGGACAAGCTCGCTTGTTTCGCGCAAGGGGCGACTTACGAGATCGAGCTGCGCATGTTGCGCAGCGACGGGCATCCGCTCAACGTTGCCATGTCGGCTGCGCCGCTTGAAGAAAATGACGCCGGGCAACTGTCCACCGTGATCATTCAGGACCTCACTTCCAGCCGGGAGATCGAGAGTGAACTGCGCTTGCGGGTGGCGGCGCTGGATGCCGCGGCCAACGCGATCATTGTCACTGAGGCCGACGGAAGCATTCAATGGGCCAATGCCGCTTTTTTCGAGATGAGCGGTTATGCGGCGCACGAAACCTTCGGCCGGCGCCCCGGCGAACTGCTGCGCAGCGGCCAGCAGGACCCTGGCGAATATGAGCGCCTCTGGCAGACGATTGCCAGTGGTCGGGTCTGGAAAGGGCAATTGATCAATCGGCGCAAGGACGGCAGCCTCTATCACGAGTTCCAGACGATCACGCCGATCCCCGACCGCGATGGGAAGATCCGCCACTACATCGCCGTCAAGCAGGACGTCAGCGAGCGCGTCCAGAACGAACAGGAACTGGCGGCCTATCGCGAACACCTCGAGGAACTGGTTGCCGAGCGAACGGCCGACCTGCAGCAGGCGCGCCTGAATGCCGAGCGTCTGAGCCGGGTAAAGAGTGAGTTCCTGTCCAACATGAGCCATGAGATTCGCACGCCGATGAATGCCGTGATCGGCTTGGCGCAAGTCGGCGCCCGTGCCAATCGCGACCGGAAATGTGGAGAGAATTTCCGACGGATTCTTGAATCCGGGGAATTGCTGGTGGCGATCATCGACGACATCCTGGATTTCTCGAAAATCGAAGCCGGCAAGCTGCAGCTCGAATCGCGCCCGGTCAGCCTGCAGCGACTGATCGACCGGGCCGTCGATCTGACGGTGGAGCGTGCGCGGAGCAAAGGCATCCGCTTCTCCATCCGCAAGGACGACAGGCTACCCGCGGCTTGCCTGGGCGACGAAACCCGGTTGTTGCAGATACTCATCAACCTGCTTTCCAACGCCATCAAGTTCACCGATCAGGGAAGCGTCGTCCTCGAAGCCGGCGTGGTCGAAGCGCGCTTGATGTTCCGTGTCATCGACACCGGCATCGGCATGACGCAGGAACAAATGGGCCGTCTCTTCTCGCCTTTCGAGCAGACGGAAACATCGATTCCCCGACGGTTTGGCGGCACCGGGCTCGGTCTCGTGATCTGCCGGCGTCTAGTCGAGGCGATGGGGGGCGAGATTCGGGTGGATAGCCGCAGCGGATTCGGCAGCGTGTTCGAAGTCCGGCTTCCCCTGCGGCCGACCGAGCTGGCGCTCAAGGAGGGAGCCGAGGTCGCTGCGACGGGGCCGCGGCTCAGCAATGTGCGCATCCTGGCGGCCGAGGATAACGAGATCAACCGTCTGGTGCTGCAGGAGATGCTGGTCGACGAAGGGGTCCGCCTGAGCTGCGTGGAAAACGGACTGGAAGCCGTGCAGGAAGTTGCCCGGAGTGGCGCCGACGCCTGGGATGTCGTGCTCATGGACATCATGATGCCGGTCATGGATGGCTACGCCGCGGCACGTCGCCTGCGGGAGATGGCGCCCGATCTGCCGATCATCGGTATCACGGCGCACGCCCTGGCGGATGAGCGCGATAACTGCCTGGCTGCCGGCATGGTCGAGCATGTTGCCAAGCCGCTCAATCTCGAACTCCTGATCAGCGCGATCGAGCGCCATTGCCGCCGTTCCGGAGGGGGCTGAGAAAAACAAGGGGTGAGCGATTTCCGGGGATTTCCAGGAATCAGATATTTTCAGACGTTTATGTGGGGCATGGCAGTCAATATGAAAACCATCTTTCTCGTTGACGATTCGGCAACCATCCTGTTGAGCATTTCCGGGATTCTCGCCAAGGCCGGTTACGCCACCGAAAAGGCGGCCAGTGGCGAGGAGGCGCTGCGCAAGCTGCAAGGCGGGCTGAAGATCGATCTCCTGATCACCGACCTCAACATGCCGGGGATGAATGGCATCGAGCTGATCAAGGAAGTGCGCAAGCTACCGGCCTGCAAGTTCGTGCCGATCCTGTTCCTGACCACCGAGTCGCAGCAGTCGCGCAAGCTGGAGGCGAAGGCGGCCGGGGCGTCGGGCTGGATCGTCAAGCCGGCGACGGCGGACGAGTTGCTCAATACCATCAAGCTGGTCATTCGCTGATGAGCCAGACAAGCTTCCTGTGGCGGGCCTTTCTGGTTAGCGCAACGATGGCGCTGGGGGCCGGTGCCGCCGTCTATTTGATGCATGACGTGTTCCATCGAACTTTCGCGTCAGCCAGCCTGGCTGACGCTTTGGGTACGGTTTTTATCGTCGCTGTCGCCTTTCTCGGGCAATACCTTGTCTCGCTTGCCTTTTTTCGCGACTGCTCGCTCGGCCTGGGGGATGTCGCAGCGCGGCATGCTCGTCAGGAAGCCGCATTCCATCAAGTGAACGAAGAGGTCTCGGGCGAGTTGGTGCAGGTACGGGACTTCAACGAAGTGGTGCGTGGCCAGTTGAAGGGGGTCATCGACGAAACCGAAAGTGCCGCCTTTGCCATTGTCAGCCAGTTGCAGACCATCGACGAAGTGGTTGCTTGCCTTGATCGTTTCGTCAGCCGGACAACGGACGAAAGTGCCGAACTGGCCAGGGATTCGGAAGCGCGCATCGCCCAGAACCAGGAGGTGCTCAGGCGCATGGAGGGCTATGCTCGACAGCGCCAGCAGGAATCGGAGCAGGATCAGCTACGGGTGACGCAGGTGGTCCAGGAAGCGCGTTCGCTCGAATCGCTGGTCCAGTTGATCAAGCACGTCGCCGGCCAGACCAACCTGCTGGCGCTCAATGCCGCCATCGAAGCGGCTCGCGCCGGCGAGGCGGGGCGCGGCTTCGCCGTGGTCGCCGACGAAGTGCGCAAGCTGTCGGGCGAGACCGAGGCCGCGGTGCTCAAGATCAGTCAGGGGATTGCCGCTGTGGCCGAGCACATCGAGGTGCAGTTCCGGGACAAGCTGTCCAACGTCAACCTGGTTCAGGAGAGGGAATTGCTCGATTTCTTCTCCAGCCAGATGAACGAACTCGGTCATGGCTACGAGGAACTGATGCGGCACGAAGCCGGTGTTCTCGAGCAGATCAGCGACAGCAGCCAGCAATTGGCGGCGATGTTCATGGAAGCGCAGGCCAGCGTCCAGTTCCAGGATGTCAGCCGGCAGCAGATCGAGCAGGTGATGCAGGCGCTCTCCCGCCTTGACGGCCACGCCGGCCTGCTGGCGGAGCGGCTACGCGCCTTCGACGATCCCGCGTTCAAGTACGAACCGATCGCCGAGCACCTGCAGGCGCTGTACAGCCGCTACGTCATGGAAAGCCAGCGCAGCACGCATCAGAGCGCGCTGAAGCGGGAAGCGGCGAGTGCGGCGCCGGCCGGTGCGCGCATCGAACTTTTCTAGAGAGGACATGATGTCTGCCCAGCCCCCCCTTGTCGTCAGTCAGCCGCTGACCATCTACCACGCACTCGCGCAGAAGCAGCAATTGCTCGACGCGCTGGCGGCGACCGCCGAACTGGAACTGAACCTGTCGCAAGTGGCCGAGATCGACGCCGCCGGCCTGCAATTGCTGGTGCTGCTGAAGAAGGAAGCGCAGCGCTGCGGCAAACGGGTGCGCATCGTCGCCCACAGCCAGGCGGTCAGTTCGCTGATCGACTTCTGCAACCTGGCCGCCGAGTTGGGCGACCCGTTGGTCATCCCGGCGCACGAAGCCGGCTGAGAAGAGGAGACGAGCATGGATGAAATCACCAGCGTCTTTGTCCAGGAAAGCCGCGAGCAGCTTGCCGAGATGGAATCCTGCCTGCTCGGTCTGGAACAGAATCCGGACGACCCGGACAAGATCAACGCCATCTTCCGCGCCGCGCACACGATCAAGGGCGGCGCCGGCGTCATCGAATGCCATTTCATCGAAGCCTTCACGCACCGCGTCGAGAATGTCCTCGATGCGCTGCGCAACGGCGCGCTGGGCGTCACCCCGGCGTTGACCACGCTGCTGCTTGGCTGCTGCGACCACATGCTCAGCCTGATCGACCTGCTGGCGGCTGGCGAAGCCGGGCCGGCGGGCGAACTGCAGGCGCAGGGCGAAGCGCTGGGC
>OFJB01000058.1_pt1 | contig 78838 bp, 50 predicted proteins | sample 1775081 | NCBI WGS metagenome assembly OFJB01 (sample SAMN08195771, study PRJEB24354) | sludge metagenome | isolation source: initial sludge from phenol fed wastewater aerobic bioreactor | place: India: Nagpur | collected 2016-06-05 | reverse complement strand
CACCCTGTGCCCTCTCCGGCTGACACGTTGCGCCAGCTCAATTGGACCCGGCATGCCCCCTCCAGATACTCTATCCTGAGGAACTTCGCGTTCGGTAAAGAGTACCTTCGGTTCAGCAACAAGCCCTTCAAAATTATTCTCAATAGTTGGAGAGGTTGATCCGGTTGCAATTATTATGCTCTTTGCCTCTATCAATCTGTTATCTGCCAGTACCTTACCTGCAGATACTATCTTCGCTTCACCTTTGATTATCTCAACTCCGTTCTTTTTTAGAAGATACTCTACACCTCCTGTCAATCTTTTAACTATAGTATCTGCCCTCTTTACAGCGCTGTTCCAGTTGAATGAGACGCTCTTTTTGTCTATTCCGTCTATTCCGAATCGAGCTGAATCTTTCAGAATTTTCTGATAGAGTTTTACACTCTCAAGCATTGCCTTGGATGGAATACATCCCCAGTTAAGACACATTCCTCCTATTGTGCCTCTCTCGACAATGGCACACCTGAGACCTGTCTGACCTGCTCTGATTGCTGCCACATATCCTGCAGGACCTGAACCTATGATTATAACGTCATACATATCGGTTTGATAACTTTTTAATTCCTGTTAAACGATAAGAAGTGATACCGGATCGGCAAGATAGCCAATTACGGAGTTAAGGAAGCGCGAGGTCTCCCCTCCGTCGGCAATTCTGTGGTCAACGCTTAGTGATAGAGGCAATACTGTCCCTATTGCAAGCTGATTGTCCCTGACGATCGGCTGTTTGGATATTCTTCCGATGCCGAGTATTCCGGCCTCGGGGTAGTTAATAACCGGAACTGCAAATAATCCTCCGATACTTCCATAGCTTGTGATAGTGAAGGTTCCGCCCTTCATATCCTCAAGTGTAAGTTTGCCGTTACGTGCTTTTTCCGAAATTTCCGATATCTCTTTTGCGATCTCCTTAATCGAAAGTTTATCGGCACCCCTGATTACCGGCACAACAAGCCCTTTATCGGTATCTGTTGCAATTCCTATATTGTAATACTTTTTATAGATCATCTGGCCACCCTCCATATCCATCTCGGCATTGAGCGCTCTGAATTTTTTCAAAGAGAGTGCAACAGCCTTGACAATAAATGCAAGATATGTCAGTTTTACTCCCTCCTCGCCGAGCTTCTCCTTATATCGCTCTCTCACTTTAACAAGCTCGGATATCTCCACCTCCTCAAATACCGTCATATGAGCAGCATTGTGTTTGCTCTGAATCATATGTTTTGCAATACTCTTGCGAATTTGTGAAAGCGGTTCTATCTCTGTGAGATTATCGGTAACCTCTCTCTTAACAGTGATGCTGTCACTCTTTTTGTGCCCCTTGATATCATCTTTCGTTACTCTGCCTCCAGGTCCGGATCCTTTGATGGTATTTATATCTATCCCCATCTCTTTTGCCATCGCTCTGGCAACAGGTGTCGCAAGCACTTTGCTTTTTGAGGCAGATCTCTTTGATTCACTCTCCGATACACCTTCGCTGCTGGCAGAGAGGACAATATTATTTCCTGCTACTTCAAGAGTACCAACAACTCCCGCACCCTCCTCCTTTACAGGCTCTGCGGCTGTGGCTTCGTTAACCGCATCTGCACCTTCGACTCCGGGAATCTCTATCTCGACCAGAGCTGCTCCAACGTGAATACTCTCTCCGGGTTTGCCGTAACGGGCTGCAATTATTCCGTTTTTTGGCGAAGGTATGGCTGTGACAACCTTATCGGTCTCCATCGTACAGAGTGGATCGCCCATTTTTACCTCCTCTCCCTTCTCAACGTGCCACTCTACGATTGTCCCTTCGTCGAGCCCTTCACCGATATCTGGAAATTTAAATATATATCTCATAGCTAATATTTTACAATTCTTTCAATTTCATAAAGGATCTTGTACGGATCCTGCATATAGTGATACTCGCCTTTAGGTAGCGGTACAATAGTATCAAATCCTGTAACCCTTGCAGGTGGAGCCTCAAGGTGAAGAAATGCCTCTTCAACGGCTATTTGACTGATTTCAGAAGCAACTCCATATGTGCGGGGACCTTCGGTTACAGTTATTACTCTACCGGTCTTCTTTACGGATTTGGCAATAGTCTCCTTATCAATAGGATAGATAGATCTGAGATCTATCAGCTCTACACTGATTCCCTGCTCTTTTGCCATAACCATAGCACGTTGTACCTCTCTTACCATTGCCCCGTATGCAACAACGGTAACATCACTACCCGGAGAGAGAACGTTCGCTTTTCCCAGCGGAATGGTATATTTCCCCTCCTGAACCTCCTGCTTTATAGCTCTGTATATACGCTTAGGCTCCATAAAGAGGATAGTGTCATTACTCTCTATTGCAGATATCATCATTCCCTTTGCGTCGTGAGGTGTTGACGGAACAACAACCTTAAGCCCTGGTATATGGCCGAAAATAGACTCCATACTCTCACTATGGTGCTCGAGGGCGTTAATTCCTCCTCCATAAGGCATTCTTATCACAATCGGAGTCTCATATTTGCCCCTCGACCTGTTCCTCATTCTCGAGGCGTGACTTATTATTTGATTAAAAGCCGGGTAGATGAATCCGCAGAACTGCATCTCAACTACCGGTCTTAGACCCGATACAGCCATCCCAACAGCACTGCCGACAATTCCCGACTCGGCCAGAGGAGAGTCAAATACCCGCTCAACTCCATACTTCTGTTGCAGACCCTCTGTTACACGGAATACTCCCCCCTCTACTCCCACATCCTCGCCATAAACGACAACACTCTTGTCATCTGCCAGTTTTATATCTAATGCATCATTCAGTGCATTAACCATATTCATTATCTTCATAACCTACTTTTTTGCTTCGTTTTTAATGCGTGTCTCTCTCCACTGAAGGAATCTGTTGTATTGGCTCAACTGCTCCTTAAGATCGTCCGGAGTTTCGGCGTAGTGGTGCATAAATACATCTTCAGCTTTATACTCTCCGAAATTTTCGGCCTCGACGAACTGTCTGTCAATCTCCTGCTTATACTGAGGGAGAAGCTCCTCCTCCATCTTTTCGCTCCATAACTTCTCTTTAATGAGGTAGCTCTTAAGCCTTTTCAACGGATCTTTTATATCCCAGGACTCCTCCTCCTCCTTTGTTCTGTATTTGGTAGGGTCGTCCGAGGTTGTGTGGGCACCTTTGCGATATGTTACAGCTTCAATTAGAACAGGTCCCTCTCCTTTGCTGCAGATATCTGCGCTCTCCCGAAGAGCCTTGTACATTGCCAGAAAGTCGTTGCCATCCACACGGATTCCCTTTACTCCGTAGGCAATCGATTTGATTGCAAGGGATTCCGAGGCTGTCTGAACCTTTACCGGGGTCGAAATTCCATATTGATTATTCTGTATTATGAATATTACAGGAACTCTCCACACTCCCGCAAAATTGACGGCTTCGTGGAAGTCCCCCTCCGATGTTCCGCCGTCTCCTACAAAAGCGTATACAACGCTATTCTCTTTTTTATACTTTATTGAGTATCCTATACCGGTAGCGTGTACATATTGTGAAGCTATTGGAACGCTTATTGGAAGAACATTTTTGGCGTTTTTGAAATTTGAACCCTCTTCATTCCCCATGAAATACAGGAATAGCTCTTTAAGTGTAACACCTTTGGCTAACATCGCCCCCATCTCTCTGAATGCGGGAACCATCCAATCCTGATCTCTCATGATTGCTCCTGCTGCTCCGGCAATAGCCTCCTGTCCGTAATTTGGGGGGTAGGTGTATATTCGGCCCTGTCTCTGATATGATACAGTCATAAGGTCGGCAGTTCTGGCAAAGAGCATATCTTTGTAGGCCTTAAGCAGCCTTTCGGGTGTAATTTCGGGCATATGTTGCTTATTAACAATCTTGCCCTCCTCATTCATAACCTGAAAGGTTTTTTTATCTGATGGATTATAATCTTTAAACATTTTTAATTCGGTTTGTTACTAAAATAACAAAACGGATGGCTTTTTGTTTTAATACATTATTTCATCTGAAAAATGTAACAAAAACTAATAGATTATCATTCAATAGAATAACCGGAAAATTGTTAACTGAATATCAGGCAGTTTCATATTTTACTAATTTTGAAAATAAGTAAAATAATATCTGCTATGGCTATCAAAACTAAACTCTTGTTTATAGTTTCGCTTCTGCTTTTGGGTTGTTCGAAAAGTGAAGAGCCCCAAAAAAGCAGTGATAAATCAATTCTCTCTTTTGGATTTAAGGCGCAGGATAATGTCGGGTTAACCAACGATGTGTCAGGAACAATAACGGGATCGACTATTTCAGTTTCTGTGCCGGGAACCTGTGATCTCTCTTCAATGAAGGCCTCTTTTACTGTAAGCCCTTCCGCAATTGTAAAAGTTGGTCAGAGTGTTCAGATCGACCGCCAGAGTGTAAATAATTTCTCAACTCCTGTGACATATTCTGTTTTTGCCGAAGATGGTTCGTCGGCAAGCTATTCAGTCTCGGTTACTAAAATTCTCAGTTCTCAAAAGGAGCTATTGACATTTGTATTTGAAAAATCAAAAAATCCGTCGCTGGATTATGATATAGTCTGTAACATTGACAATCAGCTAAAAAAAATATGGTATGAGTTCCCATCTGATATTCAAAAATCTTCACTTGTAGCAACCTTTACTGTTTCCGATAAGGCTACTCTTAAGATAAACAATTCGAGTGCAATATCGGGCACTACATCTGCCTCGTATACTCAGAATATGACAATAGATGTTGTTGCCGAAGACGGGTCACTTTCGACCTATCTGTTCGATATAAGAAATGAGCAGTTGCCTGTTGTCGATATTACTCAGGCCGGAAATAAAATCAGGGGGCTCAATTTGGAGAGGAAGAGCTTCTATTTTAATAAATCAAACTTCGTAATGCCTGAGGTGGTACCGATTCTTACATCTACTTTCAAAAGTTCCAAACCTTCATCGGCATTCCCTTTTGACTGTGGTTATATAGGAAATGACGGAAAGATTTATGTTAGCAGACCAGTTACTGCCGATCAAAAGGAGCTTTTTAAGGATATAAATACAGCTGTGCAATTTTATGCTTGCAAGGCGTTTATAAGAAATTATTTCAGTGGAGGATCTCTCCCTATTTGGTTTGAAAACGGATTTGCTGCTTTCGAATCGGGAGCGGCAATTGACGATAATCTTATCAAGAGTGCAATAAATAGTTATGGTAGTCAGATTCCTCACTTTTCCGATCTGAATGATCGAACTTCATTCATTGCAAAAAAGGGAATTATGGTTGCGTATCTCTTCGGGGAATTCTTTGGAGCATACTTCCAGTGGCCATATTTCGATATTTTGAGTGTCAGCTCCGACAACATAGGGTTTGCAGAGTGGCGGTTCGGGACAGCAAGTGAACTCTACGAACATTGGAAACGTTATGCTCAACACCGTACCTCTCTGCCGGAGAACACCCGATTGAAATGGATCAATGAGAGCACTAACTTCCGCTTTCTGACACGTGAGGCTGATGCTATTAATTTCCCTTTGTTCCCGAATACATTTGAGGAGGCATATGCACAGTATAAGAGTCAACTGAAGAGCAGTTACCCTGTTAAACTAACAGTTTTTACTGTTCCGGAGGCAATTGTGTGTGAGATTGACGGCTCTCAAAACGGGGGCAGAATCACCGGAGGTACGGCATGGGTTTCGGGCCTTGCACTCACCTGTTCAGCAACATCTGCCGATCTTGTAAGATTTCCATCGTTTATAAGACACGAGCTGGGACACGCCTTCGCTGCTACTTTGATAAAAGAGGGGGTCTCATTGCCGGCCTGGCTTAACGAAGGAATTGCCAGTTATATGGCCGATCAAACCAACGGGCATATGTCTGCTCAGACCAAAGCTGCATACAAGCCCGATGCTGCAAAGTCTCTTAACGATGCAACTCTCTATTTCGGGCACAAACCTACATTTGAGGATATCGCTGTGTATCCGAATCCATACTTTAATTACTATCTGCTTGGGCAGATAATGTATGAGTTTATCTATGACAAGGGTGGATTTAATGCGGTTATCGAAGTTACAAAAGATCCTTTAGCAGGGATTCAATTCATGGGCTACTCTTCCACTGCTTCATTTATGAGCGCATATTACGACTATTTTGATGCAAATTGGAGGTAATTTCGTAATATCGCATATCATATCAATTCTAAATTATGAAAAGCAGGGAGTATTATCTTGAATTGTTGCACAGTCATATAGGGAATCCCAGACTTGTTGCACACTCGAAGGCCTCTGAAGCTGTAATGCGAACTCTTGCCCGCAGGTTTGGCGAGAGTGAGGAGCTATGGGGCCTTACAGGTTTGTTGCACGATATAGATTCGGAAATTTGCGGGGGTGATTCCCGGATACACGCTGTTAAGGGTTCTCAGATATTGAGGGAAGAGGGTTTTCCGGAAGAGGCTGTCAGGGCAGTATTACTACATAATGAGATGGCAGCAGGAGAGAAGCGCTCTACTGTTTTTGAACACGCACTTGCTGCAGGAGAGACTGTTACAGGGCTGATTTTTGCAGTTGCCATGGTTTATCCCGACAGAAAAATATCCAGCGTCAAGGTAAAATCGGTAGTAAAAAGGATGAAGGAGAAGATCTTTGCAGCTTCGGTAAAACGCGAAAATATTATGGAGTGCGAAGAGATCGGAATCCATCTGGAGGAGTTTGTCGAAATGGCTATTGAGGCGCTTGCACCAATAGAGGAGGAGTTAGGGTTTTAATTACCCTCCTCCTCATATGCATATTCAATTGCCTTGTTGAGAATTCTGTTGAATTCGTATGTCTTTTTGAATTCGGCAACACAATTTTCAAGCAGATTTTTATCGGTAAGAAAATCCTCGCTTATCTCTCTTGACAGGAAGTAGTCCTTCAGTCTAAAAAGATCGGCATATTCAGAATCCGAAGGGAATCCTGCAGGGACTCTCTTCAACATATCAATGCGCTCAATCGAGAAGCCTTTAGCGCTATCGATAGCTTTAACGAACTCTCCACCGTTAAGCATAATCTCTTCCCTTATACTCTTTATAACTACAGGTAGTGGTCTGTACACTCCGGAACTGAGCAGATGGCTTCCTATATAATCTGCCCCATTACCCTCTATATGAAAATAGTATCCGGCAAATCCGCCGCACTTGCCTTTTGGGGCGATAAAAGCACCCATATGATTCTTATATGGGGTCTTATCTTTTGAGAATCTTATATCCCGGTATATTCTGTATGTACAATCTTTAACCCCAAGGTTAGAGAGAGCCGGATCGAATGAGGCGATTCCCTTTATAAGGCTTTCAGTAAATGAATTAAAGCTACTCTGGACCTCTTTGTATCTCGCCCTGTTTTTATCGAACCACTCCTTGTTATTATTGGCAACCAGATCGTTCAGAAAATCAATTACATTCTTCATATTATTCAGTATATAAATATATAGTACGTATAAAAATCGTGAACATTTTGTAAAGAAATTCAAAAATGAGAAGAAAATTCCAAATGAGTCTTAAAAACTTAATAACTTTATAACAAACCAATTGAAACCTAAATAGTAACGCCTATGGAAACTACAGATAATAAAGATAATACATGTTGTCCGCTTGTCGATGTGCAAAATTGGGACGATATAATTCACGATTGGGAGAGTAAACACTTCATAAAATCCAGGGTAAGAACCTTCCTGTATATGCCGCTTAATTTCGGGAAGGTGATAACTGAACTGGATAAGAAAATCAGGGGAGCGGGAGCTATCTGCCAGGACTCGCTCTGTCTTTCGGATCACACCTCAAGATGGAATATGAATATATATCTTGCTGTTGATAAAGAGATATCCGGAGCCGATAATGTATCTCTTAGCGGAAGTTACTACTCTAAAGTATATGAGGGCCCATTCTCAAAAACTGCTGAGTGGTGTCGCGATTATCGTGAGGCTGCCTCCAGAAGAGCGCTTAATACCGGAAAGATGTATATGTGGTATACAACCTGCCCGGCATGTGCAAAAAAATACGGTAAAAACTATGTTGTTATAATTTCAAAAATTGAATAGCTATGAAAAAACTTCTTCACTCTATAATTCCAATAATTGCGATAATTTTCGCAATATCCTGCCAAAAGGAGGTATCTCCTCCGGTTGTGCAGATCTCTACTGCTTCGTCAATAACAAGTTCAGGAGCCGGTGGGACTGGTACAATATCATCATCTGGAGGAGCATCTATAACAGAGAAAGGTATATGCTGGGCTACAACGCCTAATCCTACACTCTCTTCCAATGTTTCAAGATACGGCACGGGTTCTGCTTCGTTCAGCTGGAGCATTACCGGACTCAATCCGGGAACTGTATATTATGTTAAGGCATTTGCTACAAACAAAGCCGGTACATCTTACAGTAGCGAGATCTCCTTTACAACCGATGCAATGCTTGCTACGCTCACAACTACTGCTGCAACTTCAATTACATCCGTTTCGGCCTCTTCGGGTGGAAATATATCTTCAGACGGAGGTGGTGCAATATCTGCACGGGGAGTATGTTGGAGTACTGCTCAAAATCCTACTGTTGCCGACAGTAAAACATCCGATGGAACCGGTTCAGGTTCATTCACCAGTTCAATTACCGGGTTGACAGCCGGTACTACATATTATGTAAGGGCTTATGCAACAAACAGTAAAGGCACTTCATACGGTTCGCAGATATCTTTTGCCACTTCAGCGGCTATCCCTACACTTACAACTGCAGATATTTCAAATATAACAGCATCTACTGCACAAAGCGGCGGCACTATTGCCGATGACGGAGGTGCTACGGTTACTGCCAAGGGTGTATGTTGGAGTACCAGCCAGAATCCTACAACAAACAATTTCAAGACTGTAGATGCCTCCTTTGCTGCCTTCGCCTCTCCATTCACTGGAGTGGAAGCAGGTGGAGGTACATTTACAAGCACAATGACCTCGCTAAGCCCGGGAACAACCTACTACGTTAGGGCTTATGCCACTAACTCTGTAGGAACTGCATATGGCGCTCAAAAGAGCTTTACTTCGCTTGCAGCCGCTCCTACTGTTACTACTGCTTCCGTATCATCAATCACATCTACAGGCGCTGCAACAGGTGGTAATGTTACCAACGATGGTGGCGCAACCGTAACAGCAAGAGGCGTTTGCTGGGGAACATCTCAGAATCCGACAATCTCCGGGAATAAGACTACCGACGGAACAGGAAGCGGGGCCTTCACAAGTTCCATCTCGGGGTTGACACCCGGAACTACTTACTATGTGAGAGCATATGCAACTAACAGCGCAGGCACATCATACGGAACTCAGCTGACATTTGTAACCTCTGCTATCTCTCCTACCGTTACAACAACTGCAGTCACATCAATTACATCCGTTTCGGCCTCATCGGGAGGTAATGTTACATCGGACGGGGGCTCTACAGTAACTGCTAGAGGTATTTGCTGGAGTACATCTGCCAATCCTACAGTCTCAAACAGTAAAACCATTGACGGGTCGGGGACAGGTCAATTCACCAGCGCAATGACCTCGCTCCTGCCGGGAACAACCTATTATGTGAGGGCCTATGCTACAAACGCTTCGGGAACCAGCTACGGAAATGAGGTTATTTTTGCAACATCTGCCTCATTGCCTACCCTTACCACTGCTTCTATAAGCGGTATAACTGCCACAGGTGCCGTCAGCGGAGGAAATATAACAAATGATGGAGGTGCGGCTGTAACAGCAAGAGGAGTTTGCTGGGGGACTTCACAGAATCCTACGGTTTCGGGAAGCAAGACCACCGACGGTACTGGTACGGGTACTTTTACCAGTACAATTACCGGGCTCACTCCGGGTGTCAGCTACTACGTAAGGGCCTACGCCACAAACAGTACTGGAACCGCATACGGGAATCAGATAGAGCTTAACACAACCGCTGTTGCTCCTACTGTAACCACATCGGCAATATCAAATATTGCTACAACATCGGCTACGGGTGGTGGTGAGGTTACATCCGACGGAGGAGCATCAGTCTCCGAAAGAGGGATCTGCTGGAGTACCTCTTCAAATCCGACTACATCAAACAGTAAAACAATCGTTGGTAGCGGTACCGGAACATTTTCCGGTTCATTGACAGGGCTTACCCCTGGCACAACATATTATGTAAGAGCATATGCAGTTAACAGTGCAGGGACATCCTATGGCGGGCAGATGATATTCGCCACTCTATCCGATATTCCTACCGTAACAACAACGGCGATATCGTCAATTACTGCCACTTCGGCATCGAGTGGTGGTACTGTTTCCGGAAACGGAACGGTTACTGCCAGAGGTGTATGCTGGAGTACCAGTCAGAATCCTACTATTTCGGGCAGTAAAACAACCGATGGATCGGGTAACGGAACCTTTACAAGCTCAATATCTGGACTCTCTTCGGCAACCACATATTATGTAAGAGCTTATGCTACATACGGCGGAGGAACTGTATACGGTTCTCAGGTATCCTTTACCACTCTCACAACACCTCCGACTGTTACCACTACAACAGTTACCTCTGTCACTTCCAGCACGGTCAGAAGCGGTGGAAATGTTACATCAAGCGGTGGATCTACAGTTACTGCCAGGGGTGTATGCTGGAGTACCTCCCCAAATCCAACGCTGTCAAATAACTATACTACAAATAGTTCCGGAACCGGAACATTCTCAAGCTATGTGACAAATCTTACACCTGGTACTACATACTATTTGAGAGCATATGCAACAAACAGCGGCGGAACATCTTACGGAACCCAGGAGACATTTACAACAGCAGCAGCATCTGCATATTATGAAGATGGAGAATACGCGGTATATCAAAATAATACTCTGGGTACAAATCCTTGTGAAATTCTTATTCTGGGAGATGGTTATCAATCCACAGACTACGCCACAGGCGGACTTTTCGACCAGAATGCACAGACAGGTATTGAGGCCTTTTTCGATGTTGAACCGTATGCAACCTACCGAAACTACTTCAAGGTTTATAAAATGGCTGCATTTTCCGAAGATAGCGGTGTTACCCAGACCGATCTCTCTATTACAAAGAACACAGTATTTAATACGCAGTTTACAGGAGGATCCTCAATTACGGTAACATATAATACGGTCTTTAACTACGCACTCACCCTTCCGGGAATGACATCGGAAAGGTTAAAGAACCTTCTTATTATTGTTATGGTGAACCAGAACAGATATGCCGGAACATGCTTTATGTGGAGCACGGGAGAGGCTATTGCTCTCTGCCCGGTCAGCTCTCAGGGCAGCACCGACAATACAAAATTCCCGGCAATTGTAAATCACGAAGCCGGTGGGCACGGATGGGCAAGACTTGCCGATGAATATATTAACTATAGCGGTCAGACACTTCCATCGTCGAATGCATCAACTTTTACTGCCTGGGTAGGATATGGCTTCTATGCAAATGTCGACCTTACAAGCAATCTTTCGACAATCAAGTGGGCTCACTTTGTCGGACTTACAGGCTACGACAGGGTTGGGGCTTACGAAGGAGCTTTCTACTATTCATATGGAGCCTGGAGAGCAGAGAATACCAGCTGTATGATCAACAACATTCCATATTACAGTGCCCCTTCAAGAGAGGCTGCGGTTAAGAAGATTATGAACGTTTCGGGCGGTACTTACAGCCTGGCAACATTCATTGCAAATGATATTCAGAAGGCACCGGCAGCTGCATTGCTGACCAAGAGCTATAATCCGCCATCATTTGTTCCGTTGGCTGCTCCGGTTATGATGGGTCGCAGATAATTATCTGATTATAAGTGATGTCATAGAGAGTGATCCTCCGACATGTTTGTCGTTGAAAAGGGTCACTCTCTCTTTTTCATCCTTTTGTGCAAGGATATAGAGTAGGGGCAGATAGTGCTCAGGTGTAGGTATTGATGTCTCCACGCTCCGTCCGAGATGCCTGTAATCTATAAGAGAGCGATGATCATCGTTCATGATCCGACTATTAATGATCTCTCTGGCCTCCTCGGCCCAATCGTAGGCAAACCCTGTCTCGCCGAGCATATCCCATGCAACCAGTCTGAGATTGTGTATGATATTTCCACTGCCCAAAATTAATACACCTTCACTTCTAAGCTTAACCAACTCTTTGCCGAGTTGATAGTGCTCCTGAGGGGTCATATTAACATTAAGACTCATTTGAACAACCGGAATATCTGCCATAGGGTACATATGCCTCAGTACACTCCATGCGCCGTGGTCAATTCCCCATTTTTCACTTAATGTTATATGCTCTTTGGTGCCAGAGAGAGCTACTCTTTTTGCAAGGTCGGGATTGCCCTGTGCAGGATACTCTATTGAGTAGAGCTCCTCCGGAAACCCTCTGAAATCATGAATTGTTTTTGGGTTCTGCATAGAGTTTATTTGTGTTCCGAATGTCTCCCAGTGGGCAGATATACACAAGATTGTTTCCGGTTTAGGGAATGTGTTGGAAATCATAGAGAATTCGTGTGTGAATTCATTTATTTCTATTGCATTCAACGGACTGCCGTGTCCTACGAATATTGCCGGAAGTTTAAATGACAGACTCATAAAATTTTTTAATTGTAAACAAATCACCCTGTTATAAAGTTTAAAAAAATATTTATATTAATTACACCCATTAGTTAAAACATATTGTAAAAAAGGTTGTTATATATACACTAAGCTCCGGTTTATTAACACTAAAAACTACAGTTATGAAAAAATTTTATGTTTTATTAATGGTAGCCGTACTATCGTTAGTATCGGCAAATGCAAGCGCAATAGGTATCTCATTAAAGATAGATTTCGGCAAACGAAATGCCGAGGGTAATTGCGGCCCAGGCAAAGGAATCTGCTCAATAACAATTGGGGCCTCTCTCCGTGCTGCTCAGGGAGAGACTTATCAGGTAACCGAAGCCGATGCCGAAATAAGGGGCGATAAACTCTTTATCAACCTTCCAAAGGGAATAAATGAAAAGGGTAAAAATGAGAAGGGTAGTTATACTCTAAATCTGGAGAAGAAGATGCCGGTTGATGCCGAAGTTGCAAAAAAACTGGGAGTTTCTGCTCTTACAGTTCTGCCTGGCAGCTACGAAATAAAGGGGAATATGCTGGTTCTTAATATTGTGGCTCCAAGGGATGCTGCTTCCGGAATGGCAACAGGAAAGAGACAACACTAATTGAAATGAAAACCGGCTATGTTGCGATACTCTGCTTAATGATATTTTCATCGGGCAGTATAATGGCTGCGGACTCTACAGGAGTGGCCTCCGAAAGGAGGTTCTCCCTCTCTCCCTCTCTGGGTCTTACTCTAAACAGTTCAAGGGTAGATGGTGTTAAGAAAAGCTCTTTTCAATGGTTAGCAACCTTAGATGCAGGATTCAGCTATACAGGTGAGAAATTTGACTTCAGCTCAAAACTGTACGCAGCATATGGAGAGACCAAGCAGCAGGGGGCAAGTTCAGAAAAACTCCAGGATCTGCTCATTGTAACACTCACCCCATCTGTAAGAATCATTAAATTTCCGGCAATCCGGTTATTTCTTGAAACCACTGCAGAGACATCATTTCGAAAAGGGGAGTTGAACAGTCAGGAGACAGGTTTTCTGGATCCGGTTTTTCTTTATCAGACTCTCTTTCTCGGCCAGAAGCACTACTCTCCGGAGAAAAATGATAAAACGAGATGGAGCCTGACATATGGTGTAGGTTACTCTTTTCAGCAGACATTTAACAAGAACTTCAGAGTGGTAAACGATTTGTCGGGAGGTAACAGCGAGTTTGAATCCGGATTTAGTGCTCTGACCGACTTCGCACTGGAGTCGGATATCGGGAAAGATTTTACATTGGATGTGAGTCTTAAAGGAGTTATTCTTGCAAGAGGCTCACTAAGAGATGGTCTTCCTGCTACCAGAAGATCTCTGCTTATAAGAAGCGGGATATTTTACAAAAAGACCGGGTTGGAGTACAATTACTACTATTTGATGGATCCAAACCTCTCTTTGTTTAAGAAAATCGACCATTCGCTGATGTTTACCCTGCGATTCTAGTAATAGAGTTACCGTTTGAACATTGTCCGTTTATTTTTGCAAAGGCATTTGTACATTTCAGTACAGATGCCTTCTTGTTTGATTATCTATCCCGGAATGGTATGTGATGAATCGGTAAATTGTAAAAATATATGGATAATATGAAACACCTGGAATTTGTACTTATTGTGTCGGCAACCGCTCTGTTTGCCTCTTGCTCAAAGGATGGTATTGACCTGACCGATAGCAGTAATTTGAATGGAAGAACATCTGCAATCTTCAATAGCTCATTGAGTTATGGAGTAGTAACCGATGCCGACGGCAATATCTACAAAACTATTAAAATAGGGGATAAGACCTGGATGGCGGAGAATCTGAGAACAACCATTCTTAATGATTCTACATCAATAAATTGGATCCCGGACGAAGATGTATGGGCATCTGTGAGCTCTTCGGGTTACTGTAACTATAACAATACAAAGAGCCTTGATACTATTGCTACTTTTGGCCGGTTATATAACTGGTATGCTGTGGATAGTGAGATACTGGCTCCCGAAGGATGGCATATAGCCACGCTTGAGGAGTGGCAGGAGCTTGCAAATATTGTGGGTGGAGCCTCTGCTGCTGCGGGCATCCTGAGGGAGGCAGGTCTTACCCACTGGATGAGCGACTCTTTTATCTCATCCAATATGTACGGGTTTACTGCGCTTCCTTCCGGAAACAGGTCTAATGAAGGGGTTTATCAAAACCTGGGAGGGTCTGCTTACTGGTGGGCAGCAGATACTTACAATACATACTACGCTTACCGTATGGCAATAACATCCGGCTCAAACGAACTGGTGGAGGGATATCTTCATAAACGCTTCGGATTTGCAGTCAGATGCGTCAAAGATTGAGATGCCTAATCCATATTGAACCAACAGCGATAATCCTCAGGTGATTTTCTTGGGAATGTCTTGTGGATATAATCGTTAAGATGTGGATCGTAATAGTAGTCCTCACCCCACTTCCCGGCGTTTTCGGCAACACTGGCTACAGATTCGATTATATAGTCAACCTCTTCGTCAGTCATTGTAGGGTGGACAGATAGTCTGACCCATCCCGGTTTCTCCGACAGATCTCCCTGGTCGATTTTGCTGGTGATTTTGCACGATGTATTATAGTCTACATGAAGTAGGTAGTGTCCGTATGTTCCGGCACAGGAACATCCTCCTCTTACCTGAATTCCAAAGTGGTCGTTCAGCAGTCTTACAACTAAATTAAAGTGAATGTTTTCAAGATAAAATGATACAGCGCCTATTCGCTCCTCTGCATTATCTGCCAATATCTTTATACCGGGGATTGCTTTGAATCCTCTGAAAATTTTGTGAAGTATCTGAGCCTCTCTTTCACGTATCTTTTCACAACACATCTGCTCTTTGACCTCGATTGCAAGTGCTGCTCTGATTGATTGTAGAAATCCCGGGGTGCCTCCATCCTCTCGAGTCTCTATGTCGTTGACATATTTGTATTTTCCCCATCTGTTTGTCCAGTCGACTGTGCCTCCTCCCGAATTGTCGGGTGCATAGTTGCAGTGAAGCGATGCGTTCATTATTAGAACTCCCGAGCTACCAGGCCCTCCAAGGAATTTATGTGGGGAGAAAAAGATTGCATCCAGCCTCTCCATAGGATCTTCAGGGTGCATATTGATTCTGGTATATGGTGCAGATGCCGCAAAATCTACGAAGCATACTCCGCCGTTTTGATGCATAATTCTGGCTAATTCGTGGTATGGGGTTTCAATTCCGGTTACATTTGAGCAGGCCGAGAATGAGCCGATCTTCATAACTCTGTCGCTGTATTTCGCAATCTCGCCCCTGAGGTTCTCAGGATTAACCATCAGGTCTTCGGTCGGTTCAAGTACAACTACATCGCATATTGTCTCCAGCCAGGAGGTGTGGTTCGAGTGGTGCTCCATATGGGTAAGGAACACGACAGGTCTCTCTTCCGGCGCTATTTTGCAGAATCTTCTGGCCTGTTCTGGAACCCTAAGTCCCATAATTCGCTGCAGTTTGTTCACGACCGATGTCATTCCGAATCCGTATGTTATAATTATATCATCGGGTGCTGCATTAACGTGACCTTTGATTATTTTATGTGACTGTTTATATATATTGGTCATTATCATTCCGGTATCGCTTGACTCTGAGTGAGTATTTGCGACCATCGGGCCGATCTTACTGCTTATTATCTCCTCTATTGGTCCATATAGCCTTCCGCTGGCAATCCAGTCGGCATAAACAAGTGGCTTCTCTCCATATGGAGTTGTAATTTTAGCATCGAAACCGATTGTGTTTCTGCGGAACTTTTCGAAATGATTCTCAAGATTCATATACTAACTGCTTTTACAAAATAATTGGTTGTACAAATATACCAAATCCACCTCTCCCTCAATCTCTCTTTTTTAAATCTTTCCCTATTTATATAGGGTTTTATTTGGTTTAGAGCTCATTATAAATTCCAATGAGCCTCCACTTATGATCTCCCTGTGAGTAATATAAGACCTTCTCAACTCTGTTTGGTTTAATAAAACCCTCTTTACATAAATGTTCTCTTTACTCTGGTTTCTTACATTCACGACAAACTCCTTTCCCCCCGGAATAGTAATTACTGCGCTTTTTACAAGCGGTGAACCAAGTTCATATCTCTCCGAACCCGGAGAGATAGGGTAAAAGCCGAGTGAAGAGAAGATGTACCATGCACTCATCTGCCCGCAGTCGTCATTTCCGCTCAGACCGTCAAAGCCGGGATGGTACTTTTCGGCAAGTATCTGCCTGACGTACCTTTGAGTTTTCCAAGGCTCTCCGCAGTAGTTGAACAGGTATGGCACATGGTGTGACGGCTCGTTACCGTGGACATAATTCCCCATTATCCCATCCCTTGTTATATCCTCTGTCTTTTCAAAATATTTGTCCGGAAGGTACATTGTAAAAAGGGAGTCCAGGTAAAGGGCAAATCTTTTTTTACCCCCTGAAATTGTGCAAAGAGATTCGGGATCGTGAGGAACAAAGAGGGAGTAGTTCCATGAATTGCCCTCAATAAATCCCCTCTGGTGTGTATCCAGCGGGTCAAAATCTTCAACAAATTTGCCCTCCGATGATTTTGGTCTCATAAACCCACTCTCTTTGTCGTATAAGGTTTTCCAACTTTCACTCCTTTTTGCAAATTGTTGTGCAATCTCCTCTCTCCCCATAGCTTTTGCAAGTTTGTATATACACCAGTCATCATATGCATACTCCAGTGTCTTAGATACCGAGTTGCTGCTCAGATCGTCAGGAACATACCCATACTTAATATACAGATCCAATCCGTCATAATATCTGCAATTTGCAGTTGATATACACGCTTCCAGCAGTGAATCTGCAAACAGATTACCTTTAAGGGGACCTGCCACACCTTTGAGAAGTGCATCTGAGACAACAGATACTGAGTGATATCCTGTCATGCACCAGTTCTCATTTCCATGATGAGACCACACAGGGAGCATCTTATGTACGCTCTGTTTATAGTGTGAGTGCATAGATTTTAGAATGTCAAGACTAAGGGAGGGATTGATAATATTGAACCAGGGGTGGAGTGCCCTGAATGTATCCCATAATGAGAATGTTGTATAGTTTGTTCCGGGACTTCCGGAATGAGTGTTCTGGTCCAATCCCTTATAACTTCCGTCTAAGTTGTCATAAATTGTTGGGCTGAGCATTGAGTGGTACATTGCTGTAAAGAAATTGATACTATCCTCTTCGTTAATAAATGTAGCTTTTACCCTCCCTAGCTCCGAATCCCAGCATCTTGCGGCATCTGATCTTATTTCATCGAATCCCTTTCCGGCTACCTCATCAAGGTTCTCTATGGCTTTATCGGTACCGGTTGGAGAGAGTGCTACTTTTACAACTATCTGCTCTCCTTTACTCAGATTAAAATCAAAATATGCACGTATCTCTCTTCCTGCAATTTCGGGGAAGTTGCGGTCCATAGCAAATTTTCTCCAGAATCCTTTGTAAACCTGGGTTGGTTCGTAATTTTTATATCCGTATGAAACAAATGGTTTAGAAAATCTTATTGCGAAATATTGCACCCTCGTTCTCGCCCATCCGCTGGTCTGCCGAAATCCGGTTATTGTCGAGTCATTCTCGACTCTTAAAAGGGTCCAGATATTTTTCCCTGGATAGTTGTATATTCCATGAATCATGTCGAGTATGAAATGGGCAACTCCACTCTCATTGAAGGTGTATCGGTGCACACCGGTTCTCATTGATGCGGTGAGTTCGGCTTTTATGTTGTGATCTTCGAGAATGACACTGTAATAGCCCGGAGATGCAGATTCTTTGTCGTGGGAAAACCTTGACCTGTACCCGGTTTCAGGCATATCTGCCCTGCCGGGGTTAAGCTGGAGCTCTCCCATAGTAGGCATTATGAGTATATCTCCAAGGTCGGAGTGCCCTGTCCCACTAAAGTGTGTGTGGGAGAATCCGACAATTGTTTTATCCTCATATTGATATCCTGCGCAGTACCTGTATACTTCGGGATTGTATTTGCCGTTCACCTCGTATGGTATTGTGTCGGTGTCGGGGCTGAGTTGAACCATTCCAAAGGGTAGAGTGGCCCCCGGAAAGGTGTGCCCCATCTTTCCTGTCCCTGTGAATAGATTTTGTGAAAATGTTACGGGGTTGTTGCATATCGTGCAAAAGATAAGCAGATAGATGCTCTTTTTCATACTACGCAGATTTACTGTCAAACAAATTGTTAATTTTGTAAACAATACAAAATTAGTATGAAAGAGGTAACAATGAAAGGTATCCGGGAATTTCTCGATTGTAAAAAAATTGCAGTTGCAGGAGTCTCTCGTAAAAAGGGGGCGTTCAGTGTAACTGTTGCAGAACATCTGGAGTCTCTGGGATATGAAGTGGCGAGGATAAATCCCAATTTTCAAAAGGGTAGAGGTTCTTTAAATGAATATAGTACAATTTCCGAATTACCTTCGGATTTTGAGAGAGTTATTGTTCTTACAAACAGTAAAAACAGCGCAGATGTTGTCTCTGCAATAACTGAGAAGGGAATTAAACAGATCTGGATTCAGCAGAAATCGGAGAATAGTGAGGTTATGAATATGCTGGCTTCATATGATTGCAATCTTGTGTGGGGCAGATGTATATTCATGTTTACAAATCCTAAGGGGATTCATAAATTTCATTACTCATTATCAAAACTTTTCGGGAGAGTTCCAAGTGAGTAATAGTATGAGAAGAGAGTTTAAACTAATTCTGTTTTTTTTAGTCCTCCTCTTGCCTGTTTCCTGTCAAAAGGAGAGAGCTCTGCCTGTGGTAACAACGATTGCAGTCACAGCAACAGGGAGTGATAATGCCACAGTTAAGGGGAGTGTCACCTCCGACGGGGGAGATCCTGTTACAGCCAGAGGATTATGCTGGGGTTTGACTCCGGCACCCGGAATCTCACCGAATTCTGTTCTATCAGGAAAGGGGAAAGGTGAGTTTTCGGCAACAATAGCTTCGTTGGCTCCAGGTACACAATATTATGTGAGGGCTTATGCCACAAATGGTGTAGGAACTGCTTACGGCGCAGATATTCAATTTTCTACAAGTGCTATAAAGGCCTCTTTGACTACAACACAACCATCTGCAATAACTCCCTATAGTGCAACAAGTGGAGGAAATGTCACAAATGACGGAGGAGGAAGCGTCTCAGCCAGGGGTGTATGCTGGGGTACATCAACAAATCCTACATTAAACGACCACAAGAGTACCGATGGGACCGGAACGGGTGAGTATACAAGCAGTATAACCGATCTTGTTCCGGGCACAAGATATTATATCAGGGCATATGCCGTTAATATTGCCGGAACTGTTTACGGTAACGAGCTCTATTTTGATACTCCACCTGTACTGCCGCAGCTATCTACTGCTGAAGTGTCAAATATCTCTGCCTCATCGGCAATGTGTGGCGGGGAGGTAAGTTATAACGGAGGAGCAGAGATAATTTCAAGGGGAGTATGCTGGGGTCTTACCTCCTCTCCTACAATCAATGACTCAAAAACATCTGACACACAGGTCTCTTTACTCAACTTTAACCCGTTCTCTTCGGGAGTTGCTACAGGATCATTTATCAGCACATTATCACCTCTGCAGCCCGGAACCGAATATTATGTGAGGGCTTATGCAGTTAACTCAGCAGGAGTTGCATACGGAGGAGAAAAGGTGTTCAGGACACTTGCAAAGTTGGCTGCTGTTACTACAAACGCCGCAACATCTGTAGCATCTACATCTGCCTTAATAAGCGGAGTAATTACCGACGACGGTGGTGGTGCTGTAACCGACAGGGGGATATATTGGAGTGCCGAACCATCCCCGGGGCCATCAGGGACTAAGGTATCTGCCGGTTCAGGTAATGGCAATTTCTCTGTTACATTGAGCGGATTGACTCCCGGTAAATCCTATTTTGTAAGATCCTATGCAGTAAACAGTGCAGGGACGATCTACGGTAACGAGATTACATTTACCACTCTGGCTTCGCTTCCGGTAATTACAACTTCGGCTGTAAATAATCTCACTTCGGGATCTGCCAAGAGTGGTGGGGTTATATCTTATGATGGGGGTGGTGCAGTAACCTCTCGTGGAGTGTGTTGGAGCACTGAACCTGATCCTGCTGTAACTGGTTCCAAAACCGAGGATGGTTCGGGGAGCGGATCATTCATTAGTGTGATTGGCGGTCTTCAACCATCTACTACATACTATATAAGGGCATATGCCGTGAACAGCGCCGGAGTAGCATACGGAAACAGTGTTATCTGTACTACTCTCTCTCAGGAAGCAGCTCTTTTAACCAGCGATGTATCTTCTGTTACCCATAAGTATGCTCTTTGCGGAGGTAACATCTTCTATGATGGCGGATTAACGATCACATCAAGAGGTGTCTGCTGGTCAACAAACGGCTCTCCAACTGTAGAGTCATCCAAAACTGTGAACGGAGGAGGATCTGGTATTTTTGAGAGTTCTATGAATGATCTCACTCCTTCAACGACCTACTTTGTTCGTGCATATGCTGTGAGCAGTGCCGGAGTTTTTTACGGTGATATTAAGACATTTACTACATTATCCGATCCTGCTATTCCAAATATAGAGACAACAATTGTTCGTTCAATCGGAACAACATCTGCAATAGCCGGTGGTGTGATTGTTCCTGGATCTCTTGCCGTAACATCGTTTGGAATCTGCTGGAGCAGCTCTCCCTCTCCAACTACGGACAATAATAAAATTGTAAACTCCGGTCAATATGGAGTGTTTGAGAGTACAATTACCAATCTTACTCCTAACAGAGTGTACTATGTAAGGGCTTATGCAGAATATGGGGGTGTGGTAAAATACGGAGCACAGGTGAGTTTCTCAACCCTGCCGGAAGATCTTTCGGTAACTACATCGGAGTCGGTCTCTGCAACGGCTTATACAATGAGACTCTCCGGTTCGGTTGCGTCGGCAGGAGAGGTTGTATATACCGAGAAAGGTTTCTGTTACAGTAAAGTATCTGCCCCGACAATTTCTGAAAACAGAGTAGTTTCTAATACGGACGGAAACACTATAGAGGCATATCTGGACGCACTGGATCCCTCTTCGGTATACTATGTGAGAGCCTACGCCATTAATGCCAGTGGAGTGTTCTACGGCAATCAGGTTGTGGTCAATACGGCTCCCTCGTCGGAGTATTACTCAAATGGTGAATATGTCGGGTATTTTGGAAACACCAGAGGGGGCTATCCTTGTGAAGTGCTAATTCTTGGTGACGGATACAGGTCGGAAGATTTCAAAAAAGGGGGCAAATTTGATCAGGAGACAGAAGAGGGTGCTGAGGCTCTGTTTAGTGTAGAGCCTTTCAAATCGTACCGATCCTATTTCAGTGTCTATAAAATGGCAACCTACTCGCAGGATGAGGGGGTTACTCAGAATGACCTGAGTATAGTGAAAAATAGTGCTCTCTCAACTGCATTCAACGGAGGAACTTCTGTTTCGGTAAGTACCGATGATGTGTTCCGGTATGTTAATCAGATGAGCGGAATGACCGCAGAAAGGCTTAGAAATATGTTGATTATTGTAATCATAAACCAAAACCGTTATGCCGGAACATGCTTTATGTGGACAGACGGGAGAGCAATAGCTCTATGTCCCGTAAGCAGGAGTACCGATAATTATAACGATTTCGGATCTATATTGATACACGAGGCCGGTGGGCACGGATGGTCAGGACTTGCCGATGAGTATATTGCATACCCGGGAGCAACAATTTCGAGTGCCTCTGTTTCTACCTATAATGCATGGAGCACACAGGGCTTCTTCTCCAATATAGATGTTACCGGCGATCTGTCACAGGTCAAATGGAAACAATTCCTGGGATTAACGGGATATGACAGGGTTGGAGCATTTGAGGGTGCCTACTACTATGATTTCGGCGTATGGAGGCCCGAAGAGAGTAGTTGTATGATGAACAATATACACTATTTCAATGCGCCTTCACGTGAGGCTGCTGTAAAAAAGATCAAGCGGGTTGCCGGGGAGACATACTCTTTGAACGATTTTATCTCCAATGACTCTGAAAAAACGCCTGTGCTTAGTGCAACCTTAAAAACCTTCAATACAACCAGGTCTAAGTTCGTTCCGTTATCTCCTCCTATACTACTTAAATAAAAAATGGTTATTTTTGGTAAAAACCTAAATAATCGAAATGTCGAACTATTTAACTCCTCAGGAGATTACCGAATATACCCTGGAGACGGGTGTCAAAAAGGCATCCATGCCTATTCAAAGGACAATGTTACTCTCATTCCTGGCCGGAGTATTTATTGCACTGGCTTCTGTAGGGAGTAATATTATTGCTCACAATTTTCAGGAGATAGGAGTGGCTAAATATCTGGCAGGGTTGATATTCCCTACCGGTTTGATTCTGGTGGCAATTGCCGGAGCTGAGCTATACACTGGGAACAATCTTATATCGGTTGCAGCTCTAGCCAAAAGAGTAAGTTGGAGCAGGTATTTTAAAAATCTGATGCTTGTATGGCTTGGGAATCTGGTAGGTTCACTGTTTATTGCCGTTTTGATAAATCTCTCAGGTCAGCTTGACTATACCTCCGGGCTGTTAGGTGCTTATACGGTAAAGGTGGCATATATAAAATCTAATCTCACGTTTATTCAGGCATTTACATCGGGAATACTGTGTAATCTACTCGTCTGTCTGGCTGTTTGGATGTCTTACGGAGCCAAAGATATCTCCGGAAAAATTCTTGCGATATTTTTCCCTATCTGGCTCTTTATAGCTTCCGGCTACGAACACAGTGTGGCTAATATGTACTATTTATCTGCAGGGTATATTGCCTCGCATAACCCCGATTATGTAAAAGTAGCTGCAGATGTCTTCTCTCTTGATGCTTTTAAACTCTCAACAATAAATCTGACAAATATTTTTGCAGGTAATCTGCTCCCTGTAACTCTCGGAAATCTTGCAGGAGGAGCACTGTTTGTCGGAGCATGGTACTGGTGGGCCTACAAAAAACAATAACTATATGAAAAAGCTTCTTAAAATTTCACTTTTCTCCCTGATGTGCTTTTTAAGCACTCACCCTCTAATTGCTCAAAATAGGAGTAATTATATTGACACAGTTGCTCTTCGTGCATTAAAGGCATTCAATGTGCCCGGGATGGCAGTTGCCGTGGTAAAAGATGGGAAGGTTGTTCACATGAAAGGATATGGTGTTGCATCCCTTAATACCGGTAAGAGTGTGGACGCTAATACCCTCTTTGCTGTTGCCTCCAATTCGAAGGCCTTTACAGCAGCTGCTCTGGGTATTCTTGTAGATGAAGGAAAATTAAGCTGGAATACAAGGGTGGCAGATATTATTCCTGAGTTCAGATTATATAACTCATATGTTACGGAGGATTTCAATATAAAGGATCTATTATGTCATAGGAGCGGAATGGGCCTTGGTGCAGGTGACCTTATGATCTGGCCCGACAGTGCCTCATTTTCCACCTCAGAGATCATTCACAATCTAAGATATCTCAAACAGGTATCCTCATTCAGAACAAAATACGATTACGACAATCTGCTGTATATAGTAGCCGGAGAGGTTGTGAAGAGAGTATCGCGAGCGAGTTGGATGAGTTTTGTGGAGCCAAGCATTATGAAACATCTTTGTATGGAGAGAAGTGCGGCATCGCCTGATGGGCTCAAATCAAGAGAGAATATCATCGATTCTCATATTGAGTACGACGGAAAGGTACAGGTAGTTGTTCAGACACTGACAAAAACAGCAAACGCTGCTGCGGGTGTGGTATCAAGTGTCAACGATATGTCAAAATGGGTAATGGCTATGTTGAACGAGGGAGTGTATGGTAAAAACGGGGAGCGACTCTTCGGTAAAGCTGTACACCAGGAGTTGTGGACTCCTCAGACTATTATTCCGGTGAGGGGAGCTACTCCGTATAAAACCAACTTCAGCGCATATGCCCTTGGTTGGAGAGTTAGCGATATGAATGGCTATAAGTCGGTTACACATACAGGAATGCTCGCTGGAGTAGTTACACAGGTAATGATGGTTCCGGAACTTAAGCTTGGTATAATCGTATTTACAAATCAACAGACCTCCGAAGCTTTTGGATCTGTGACATATACGATTCTGGACAGATATTTCGGGGTTAAAAACAGAGACTGGGTTGCCGACCTTAAGGAGTCTCTTGAAAAATCCAGAACAAATGCCGGAAATATTGTAAACGAGGTATACAGAGTATCATCCGAAGAGTCTAAAAAAGGGCTTGACTACTCTCAGTTTGTCTCAAAGTACAGGGATTCCTGGTTTGGTGATGTCACAATCAGTTTAGAAAATGGGAAACTGTTCTTCAAATCGGTCAGATCTCCAAGAATGAGAGGGGAGGTCCTTCCTTATAGGGGAAATCTTTTTATTGTCCGTTGGGAGGACAGAAGTTTCGATGCCGATGCATTTATTAACTTTTCATTTGGTTTTGACGGAACACCATCGGGATTCACTATGAAGGCTATTTCTCCTCTGACTGATTTCAGTTTTGATTTCCAGGATCTGGATTTTCATAAATTAAACGAAAAATAGATTATGAAGAGAGCACTATATTTTGTAAAAGGATTAATAATTGCAGGATTTGGAGTAATCGCTCTATCCTGTTCAGAGGGTAAGGGCGCTAAAGATACCTCATATTTGGAGGAGATCTCCGTAAAAGAGCTGGCAGATGCCTACAGGAGCGGAAAATTAACGATTAGCCAGGTAGTAGAGGACTATCTGTACAGAATTGAGACTATCGATAAGAGCGGCCCGGGACTCAATTCAGTGATAGCTGTAAATCCCGATGCTATCAAAATTGCCAAAGAGCTTGAGAAAGAGCTTGCAGATGGGAGGGACAGAGGAATTATGCACGGTATTCCTGTTATTCTTAAGGATAATATTGACTCGAGGGACTCAATGCCAACTACTGCCGGGGCTACTGTACTAGCCGGTAATTATGTGGTAAGGGACAGTAAGGTGGCTGAGCTTCTCAGAGAGGCCGGAGCTATAATAATTGCAAAATCAAATATGTCGGAGTGGGCAAACTTCAGGGCGAGCCGCTCTTCGAGCGGATGGAGCGGCACAGGAGGCCAGACAAGGAACCCGTATGTTCTGGATCGTACCCCTTGCGGGTCAAGTTCCGGATCGGGAGTTGCAGTATCTGCAAATCTGTGTGCACTTGCTGTAGGTACCGAAACAAATGGTTCTATTGTTTGTCCGTCAAGCATTAATGGAGTTGTGGGGATAAAGCCGACAGTAGGTCTTGTTAGTCGCACCGGTGTTATACCGATCTCGTTCACTCAGGATACTCCAGGCCCTATTGCCAGAAGCGTGGAAGATGCGGCAATTATGCTTGGGATCCTTGCTTCAAAAGATACGGCCGACAAGGCGTCAATGGTAGAAGGTGCAAAATTCTATAAGGACTACACTCAGTTTATTAAAAAAGATGGATTAAAAGGGAAGAGAATTGCTCTGTTGACAAATGTCTCATTCCACCATATGGTTGATTCTCTTATGAGAGATGCGGTCAGAGCCATAAAGGCTGCCGGAGCCGAGGTTATTGAGATCTCATTTCCTCTTCCACAGGGAGCATCTTCGGCCTCTTATACTGTTATGTTATATGAATTTAAATATGGCCTGAATAAATATCTGGCTGAGGCCGGATCGGGCTCAAAAGCTAAGAACATCGAGGAGCTTATAGCCTTCAATAAGAGGGATAGCATAGAACTTCGCTATTTTGATCAGGCTCTTCTATACGAAGCAAATGCAAAAGGGGGGCTTGAAGATCCGGAATACAAGGAGGCATTAAAGAGCATGCAGATAATGATGAGAGGCGAAGGTATCGATAAACTGATGAAGGTTTACAAACTTGATGCGATTATGGCACCAACCGATACACCTGCCTGGAAAATTGACCTTACAGACGGGGATAACTACATTGGAAGCAGCTCCTCTTATGCGGCCTTATCTGGATATCCGTCGATAACTCTGCCAATGGGTTATGTCAATAATCTGCCTATAGGGATCTCATTTTTTGCAGGGGCATGGAGCGAGCCGATGCTAATAGAGATAGCATCGGGGTTCGAGAGTGTAAAGAGAGAGAGAAAAGCGCCTCAGTTTATTACATCTCTGGAGAGGTGAAAACTATGCGACAATTGATTTAAGGGTATAGCCTGCTGATTCTCCACGAATGATCCTCTTCAAGATCGTATCTGAATCGGTCGTGAGATCTCCCGGTTCCTCCCTGCCAGAATTCGAACCTTTCAGGTTTAACTATATAGCCTCCCCAATGGGGAGGCATTTTTATATCTTCACCGCTTGATACTAATGATTCTATCATCTTATCGAACCTCTCCTTGTCTTCCAAAATGCTGCTTTGGAGAGAGAGAGATGATGATGCCTGGCTTATTACAGGTCTGCTCTTAAAGTATTCGAGAGAATCTTCATATACTATTTTTTCTGCAACCCCCTCTACTCTAACTTGCCTGACTCTGTGTGGCCAGAAAAATAGCAGAGAGCACCACGGATTCTCATCGATCTCCCTCCCCTTACGACTCAGGTAGTTTGTAAAGAATACGAATCCATCCTTCGAATACTTTTTGAGAAGTACAACTCTCGACGATGGTCTGTTATCGGAGCCAGAAGTGGAGAGAACCATTGCATTGGCTTCGAACTCCTCCACCAATGAGGCTTCGGCAAACCATTTGTCGAACTGCAGATATGGGTCGGCAAGCAGACTCTTTTCGCTAAAATCTTCCGACACATAATCCTTCCTCATTCCCGACAGATCTTTTATCTCCATACACTATTTCTCAAATTCGCTTTTACAGTAATTAATTCCGATTTTTTTATATAATTCAGTGTGAGTAGTTACCCTCCTTTTAAAATCACTATACTCTCTGCCCTCATTTGGGGTCCATACCACCTCCGAAAGCGCTGCGGCTCGTGGATATACCATGTATTCAACGTGTTCCGGACTTAATATATACTCCGTCCATACATTAGCCTGCGCTCCCATTATATATTTCGACTCTTCAGAGGTAAGCTCTTCCGGAACCGGTTCATATCCATAAACCTTCTCTAATGGGGTAAAACCGCCGATAGCCAGTGGTTGAGATGCCGCATCGGCCTGGTAATGGTCGAAATAGCAGTGAGTTCCCGGAGACATTACTACATAGTGACCTGCTTTTGCCGCCTCAATACCACCGGCAACACCTCTCCAAGACATGACGGCAGCATTCGGTGCCAGACCCCCTTCCAGAATCTCGTCCCATCCAATTATTTTACGTCCCTTTTCGTTTATGTACTTTTCCATTCTTGTTACAAACCAACTCTGGAGCTGATGTTCATCCGAGAGCCCCTCATCTTTGATTCTCTGCTGGCATAGAGGACAACTTTTCCAGCTACTCTTAGGGCACTCGTCTCCTCCAATATGGATGAATTTCGATGGGAAAAGCTCAATTACCTCATCAATTACATCTTGAAGAAACTTAAATGTACTCTCTTTTCCGGCACAGAAGACCTCGTCGAATACACCCCATTTAGTCTGAACCTTGTACGGACCTCCGGTACAGCCAAGCTCAGGGTAAGATGTTAGAGCTGCCGATGCGTGTCCCGGCATCTCAATTTCTGGAACAACTGTAATGTAGCGTTCAGCCGCATACTTCACAATCTCTCTGATCTCCTCTTTGGTAAAATATCCACGATGTTCTGTTCCATCAAATTTATCGCTCTTGCCGATTCTGGTTTCACTTCGTACCGATCCTATATTAACCAGATCAGGATATTTTTCCATCTCAATCCTCCATCCCTGGTCATCGGTCAGGTGGAAATGGAAAGTATTGAACTTGTACATCGACATATAATCGATATATTTCAAAACAAACTCCTTGGGCATAAAATGCCTGCATACATCAAGGTGGAGACCTCTCCATCCAAAACGAGGTGAATCTTCAATTGTGGCGCAAGTAATTTTTATAGCAGACTCCCCGTAATCTCCCACAGGAATCATCTGCAAAAGACTCTGAACTCCATAAAATAGTCCTGCGAAATCGGAGGCCTCTATAACAACACCCTTTTTCATTACACTCAATTTATAACCCTCTTTTTGTATGCCGGATTCGCTGTTGAGTTTTAGGAATATGGATCCTCTTGATGGTTTGCCTGATCTCTTGAGAGTTAAAGGACTTTTGTTGCAGATATTTTGAAGATACTCCTGTATAGGCCTTACAATATTATTGAACTCGGGATCATCGGATGATGTGACAATTACAGATCTTTTAGTCAGTCTGAACTCCCCCTTTTCAATCACTGCTTTTGCAGGCTTTGGAATAATATTCAGTGATTTCTGTTGAGATATTGCCTCAACTGATGTTATTGCAGAAATTAGCATTACTGAGATAATTTTGATTCCGGTTTTCATAAACTCTCTTTTTTCTTTATTGCTTTATATATTTCAAACCAAACAATGGAGAGTATCCCCATTACCGACGAGGCCGCAATTGCAGATGCCGACAGCGGTGCGAACTGGAAGAGTCTTAACGTGAACGGGATATTCATAATCAGGATCATAAAAAGGATTGCACCGCCAATAACCCACTTTACTGTTGGATTAGGTCGTCTCATAATTGTGAAGATATTTTCACTCCACGAACGGTTTGAGAGTATGATTGCAATATTGGCCGAAAGCAGCGTTATGAACGCCAATGTTCTAACCTCCGTGTCGCTCATCCCATTCATAAGGCTGATGAAGTATACTGCCATAGTCATAACCATTGCACTTACACCCTGCATAGAGCTTATAAATATCTTCTTTAACCCGAAAAATGGAACCGAAGAGTCTCTTGGAGGCCTTGACATTGCATTCTTCTCAACCTCCTCTGCCTCAAATATAATCGAACAGGCTGGGTCTATAATCAGTTCAAGGAAAACGATGTGAACCGGCCATAGAATAAGGGGAAGATCCGAAGTTAGAACCGGTATAAAAGAGATACCGGCAATAGGCACGTGTATTGCAAATATGTACCCGAGTGCTTTCTGGAGGTTGTCGAATATTCTCCTTCCCATCTTAACAGCGCCGACAATGGAAGCAAAATTGTCATCTAACAGTACCAGAGAGGCTGACTCCCTGGCGACATCGGTACCCTTCTCTCCCATAGCTATACCTATATGTGCAGATTTGAGCGCCGGAGCGTCATTCACCCCGTCACCCGTCATAGCCACAATCTCTCCGTTGGCTTTTAAAGCGTTCACAATTTTAAGTTTCTGCTCCGGTATAACTCGTGCAAAGATATTTACAGACTTGATCTTCTCCCTTAACTCCTCTTCACTCATAGTGCTAAGCTCCGGCCCTGTAATACATTCACCGTAGTTCTCGATACCTGTCTCCTTTCCAATATTCATGGCGGTAACAGGGTAATCGCCTGTAATCATTATGACTCTTATACCAGCTTTATAGCACTCTTTTACAGCTGCAGGAACACTCTCCCGGACAGGATCTGCAAGTCCGATCAAACCAACGAATTCAAAATCGAAATCGTGTTGAATCGAGGGCAGATTCTTCTCCTCTATCTGCGCTTTGGCTACACCCAGTACACGCATTCCTCTCTCGGCCATTATCTGCACTTTTGCAGAGTAATTTTCTGTCTCTTCGGCACTAAGGTGACAGAGATCGAATATCGCTTCAGGAGCCCCTTTTGCCGCAATAACTCTGTTGCCGCTGGCTGGGTTTACAAATGCTCTCGACATTGCAAGTAGCTCTCTGGAAAGAGGATACTCTTTTTGCATCTCCCAGTCGTGATGAATATGTTCACTACCCTGGAGGTATCTCTCACCTATTTTTAAAATCGCCCTCTCCATAGGGTCAAACGGATTCGCCTGACTTGAGAGGATTCCGAATTCAATTATTTCGTGAAACTCTTCGGGAAAATCGCAGTTCTGGCATATCTCAAGCAGATCTCTCCTGTTGTGTAGGCAGCTCACCTCCATCCTGTTATTTGTGATAGTCCCGGTTTTGTCGGAACAGAGCACAGTTGCCGATCCAAGTGTTTCGATTGCAGCAGGTCTTCTTGTCAGCACGCTCTTTCTCGATATTCTCCACGCTCCGATTGCCATAAATACAGTAAGAACAACCGGGAACTCTTCGGGGAGGACAGCCATTGCCAGTGTAAGCCCTGCAAGTATTCCTTTAAGGAGATCTCCTCTTGTTAGAAAGTAGATGGCCACTACTGCAATACACAGAATTACACCAGATATTGCAAGTCTTTTTACCAAAACAGAAATTTCGCTTTTAAGCTTTGTGGGCTCCTCTACAACGCTTCCAATTGCCTTCCCTATCTTTCCGATCTCTGTGCCAAGACCTATTGCGGTCACCTCGAAAATTCCGTTCCCCTGTACTATCATAGACCCGGAGTAAACATAAGGAGTATCATCACCTCCCGGTAATATATCTTTATCATTATCCAAAAACTCTCTCTTTCTCACAGGTACCGACTCTCCGGTCAACATCGATTCGTCGGCAAGGAGATTGGTACAAGAGATTATTTTACCATCTGCAGGAACTCTGTCTCCCTCCTGAAGCACAACCAAATCGCCGCATACCACTTCTCTTCCTGCAACTCTTATTGCCTCTCCCTCTCTTATTACAAGCGCCCTGGGGCTTGCAAGGTCTCGCAGGGAGTCGAGTGCCTTTTCGGTTTTACTCTCCTGATAGTACTCAATTCCCATTATTACAAAGACGAATCCAAGCAGCATGATCCCTTCGGTAAGATCACCGAGAATAAGGTATAATACCCCGCATGCCACCAGAAGAAGGAACATTGGTTCGGTTACTACGCTCTTTGCAATATCCAGAGCTCCCTTCTTCTCCGATGAGGGTAGCTCATTAAATCCGTAATTTTTTTGTTTTAAAAGCACCTCATCCGTTGTGAGTCCTTTAAAACTGCTGGTTGAACCTGTTATTGACATTTTTTGAAAATTGAGTTGATACAAAGTTAATGGATAAATTAAACTATTCTCAAATTCGTTAGTCTTTATAGATGATTATCAATCCAGTTTTAAATGAAAAGATTTACCCTATTATTGGTAGCTGTAATTATCTCATTAGCAGCTATTAGTCAAAATGTTCCCGGTTTCAAACCACTAGTTCAGGACGCATCGGTTGTAAAAGGAGTACTCCCTAATGGGATGACCTATTATCTTAAAAATTATGAAAATCCGAAAGGAAGAGCGGAGTTTTTTATTGTTCATAATGTAGGTGCTCTTCAGGAGGAGGATTATCAAAATGGTCTTGCCCACTTTCTGGAACATCTCGCATTTAACGGCACAAAAAATTTCCCCGGTAAAATGATGCTTGATTATCTCAATAAGATAGGGGTTAGATTTGGATATGATGTGAATGCATATACTTCAAAAGATAGAACTGTATATAATATATCAAATGTACCCCTCATCAGAGAGAGCATTCTCGATTCAGTATTGCTGATGATTCACGACTGGTCGGGTAATATTTCTTGCCTGCCCGAAGAGATAGAGAAGGAGAGGGGCGTCATAAGAGAGGAGTGGCGCAGAGGCGATGATGTGAGATCGCGTATGATGAAGCAGATCTATGCACTTATGAACAAGGGCTCAAAATATGCCGAAAGGGATGTTATTGGAGATACCGCAGTAATTAATAATTTCAAACCATCTACACTTACAGATTTCTATCACAAATGGTACAGGCCCGATATGCAGGCGGTAGTCATTGTTGGTGATTTCGACCTTAAGATGATGGAGGCTAAGGTTAAAAAACAGTTTTCTACTATTCCGGCAGCTGTGAACCCAGCCAAAAAGGAGATTTATACTATTCCCGATTTCGATAAACCGCTTTTCGGTGTAATATCTGATCCTGAAACAAAGGTGAGAGCCGTAAAGATTCTTTTCAAGCACGACGATGCTAAAGGTGAACAGAAACTTACTCAGGAGTCCATTTACATACAGACAATGGCAACGCTTGTTGCAAATATGATGGGAGCAAAAATGGAGATCACCAAAAACTCAGCTAATGCCGGTTTTACTTCGGCCGTTGTTATACCAATGAGTGGATCTGCCAACAGATGGTTTATGCAGTTTACTATGTCTCCTGTAGGTAGTGACTACATGAAAGCATTTAAATATGCATTTACAGATATCGAGAGAGTCAAAAAGTACGGATTCACACAAGAGGATCTCGATTATGCAAAAGGGCAGATGATTAAAAAAGTAGAGGGCAATATGAAGAAGGTCCCTACTATGAAGAGTGAGCAGATGGTATCATTTATCGTGGAGGCATTCACAAAGGGAGAAGCCCTGATGACTCCTATGGATAGACTAAGTGCGGAAAAAGAGGTAATCAACTCTATAACACTTGACCAGGTGAATGAATCCCTTGGAAAGATGTTCAGGGAGGAGAATAGGATCTATGTTGTAAATTGTCCTCAGAATGAAATTAAGATTGCACCGACTCTCGATCAGATAATGGAGTTAAATAAATCGGTACAGAGCTCTACTCTTGAGCCATTCGCAAAGAGATCATCTACAGATGGATTGGGCGATTTCTCAAAACTACCGGAATCCAAAATTGTAAAGAACATCCCTAACAATAAATATAAAGGAGAAGAGTGGATTCTGGCAAATGGTATTAAAGTGTACTGGACTCGCTACGATGACCCTTCGGCTTCGTTAACAGTTATCGGAAAGAGCAAAGGAGGATTGGTAAATGTGGCAAAGGATGAGATTCCGACAGCCAAAATGATGAGGAATGTAAGCAGGTACAGGAGCTATTCGAATCTTGATGAAAATGAAACAAAGTTGTTTCTTGGTAATACAAGCGCATCGGCAGGCATCGATATAGGATTATATGAGGAGAGTGTGAGCGGATCTTCTCTCCCTAAGGATAGCGAGACTCTTTTCCAGCTTATCTATTTGAATATGACCGGACTTAATATCAAGAAGGATGGCTTTGACAAGATGATGAAGAGGGCAAAAGAGAGCTTTGAGGGTGAAACCAAAGATGCAGTTATTTTCAATGACAGTGTATTGGTTATGAAGTATGGAACCAACCTGCTTCGTCAGATTAAAGAGTCTGATTTGAATAATATTACGCTTGATAAAATGAATAAGATTTATTCTGAGAGATTCGGAAATGCAGCCGATTTTACATTCTTTATCACCGGAAATGAGTCATCGGAGAAAATTCGTCCGTTGGTAGAAAAATATCTGGGATCGCTTGTTACAAACAGAAAGCTTGACAGCGAATACAAGGGTGATATTAAGCTGCAAAATGGGAACAAAGTTATTGATTACAAGTCAGATAAATTGTCAACTCCAATCTCTAAGATATCTATAATTTATCATGGTAAAGCCGAATACAATACAAAAAATAATATATCTGCAATTTTGCTAAAACATATATTGACAGACAGATACTTAAAATCAATCAGAGAGGAGAAAGGTGGAACTTACTATGTGGGAGTTGGAGCGTCCCTGGAATCAGTTCCGGAGAAAAAATTATCTTTGACAATCGATTTTGATACTGACCCTAAAATGAAGGAGGAGTTAGTAAAGATAATAGATGCAGAGATTCAGGATGTTATCAAAAACGGGCCACGTGCTGGGGAGTTTGAATCTGCACTATTGTTTTTGAAGAAGAGCTATTCGGATGTACTGGAGAAGAAGAGCTTCCTGAGCGATCGCTATTTCTCTTTGGTAATTAACGGAGCAGATCTCAGAGATGGAGCAGATGAGGTATTGAAGGGTGTAAAGCCTGCAGATGTGCAAAAGCTGCTGGCAGACCTCATAAAACAGGGGAATCGTATGTATTTTGTTTACGGCACAAATTAACACACAGTATAACTTAAATACTTAACACAGTGAAAAAATTCCTAACCCTTTTGCTATTATCGTTTGTGATAATACCGAATGTCGCTTTTGCCCAGGGGCAAAAGAAGTATTTCATTGAGGGAACAGTTACTCTCTTTGGAACATCGGAACCTATTCCGTATGCCAATGTGTTGATAAAGGAGCTTAACCTATGGAGCTCTACATCAGCAGAGGGCAAGTTTAAGATCAACGGAATAATCCCCGGATCTTACACCCTGGAGGTCACCTCTCTCGGCTACCAAAAGGTATCTATGCCTGTAAAAATAACACAGGACTATACCGGGTTTAAACTGCAGATGAAAGAGGAGAACCTTACTCTTGAGGATGTGGTGGTAACTGCAAAGGCCGGCTCGGCAATCAATACCTCATCGAGAATTGATAAAACTGCAATTCAGCACATCCAGGCATCGTCGCTGGCAGATGTTATGCAGCTTTTACCTGGAAACGTTATTGCAAATCCCGATCTTAATAGTACAAATGTTATCACTATGAGATCCGTTAGCGATGGTGAAGCTTATAATAAACGCGGAGTGGGTGTCTTTATGAACGGCTCCAAGCTATCAAGTGACGCAACTATTATCGGAACCAAGTCATACAGTATTGCTCAGACGCTGGACGATCCTTTCGACTTTAGAAAGATCTCAACCGAGAACATTGAGTCGGTAGAGGTTCTTAAGGGGGTTGTATCAGCTGAATATGGTGACCTTACCTCCGGAGCTATCATAGTTACAACCAAGGCCGGACGAACACCTCTTGATGTACGGGTTAAAACCGATCCAAGGACTAAAGCTGTTTCTCTAAGTAAAGGATTTGGTCTTGGAAAGACATCGGGAAACCTCAATATCGATTTTGACTATGCAAGATCTTTCAAAGAGTGGATATCTCCTGTATCAACATTTGACAGGATTACCTATGGAGTGACATATTCGAATACATTCAATAAAAACAACACTCCGTTAAGGTTCAATATGAGGTTTAACGGATACTTCACCGGAAACAGCACCACTTCCGATCCCGATGTATCTAGCCTGGACTTTACTAAAATAAGAGACAATAATTTTAATCTGTCGGTTTATGGTAACTGGCAACTTAACAAACCATATATCTCTTCATTGAACTATAACGTATCTGCCAGCTACGGTAAACAGACAATGCGGGAGTATCTTGTTACTACCCAGAATCCGCTTGCTACAACAAATTCAAAGGTAGATGGAATTACCGAAGGAACCTTCACTCAGACTTTAGACCAACGAGACAGAAGAGTCGATGAGATTCCTATCTATTTTAATGCAAAACTGAGCGGATATTTAAATAAAAATATTGGTAAATCTCTTTTCAGAACAACTGTTGGTTTTGAGTTCAATACTAAAGGAAATAATGGAAAGGGTGAGTATTATACAGGTGCTGCTCCGCAGTTTTTCCGCGAGAGACCATACTCTGATATTCCTTTCCTTTCGGACTTGAGTGTTTTCGCTGAGGAGAAGATTACTGTTCCGATAATGAAAACACAACTCGAGCTTAGTGCCGGGGTTCGTATGAACAAGATGATGATCTCGGGGTATAACTACGATCCTATTGTTGACCCACGTTTTAATGCAAAATACACAATCATAAAACAGAAGAGGGATGGAACTCTCAGAAACCTTTCACTCAGAGGTGGATGGGGTATTATGCAGAGACTCCCTTCCATCAACCACCTTTACCAGGCCGATAACTATGAAGATTTTGTGCTTTTCCAATATTATAACAGTACAACCTCTCAGCGTTTAGCCGTAATTGAGACTAAGGTGATTGACGGGAAGCTCCCTTATAATCTTAAACCGGAGAAGACCAGAAATATTGAAGTTGGAGTCGATTTTGATATTAAGGGCATCAAAGGGTCTATCACATATTTTAATGACAGATTAAAAGATGGTATTACCTCAAATACTGAATTTATATCGGGTACATACAACTTCTATAACAGCACCAGTGATGTAAATGCCGCTCCTAAGTTTGAAAATGGAACCGTTTATGTAATGAGCGGTGGAGAATATGTTCCACTTGGATACACTACTCTTTCTAAATACAGCTCTTATTACAGGCCCGATAACAGAGGTTATATGAGGAAGTGGGGTATAGAGTACGATTTTGATTTTGGTAAGATTAAATCACTTAATACAGCGATTTTACTTTCAGGATCATATTTGAGAAATATCTCAAGTCATACAGGATATGAGTATACAGTTTTGAATACTACCGATCCATACAACTCGAAAGAGAGCTTCCCATATGTAGCAGTATTCGGAGGTGAGCAGAGTTGGTCTAACGGGACAGGAAGCGACAGGCTTATGTCTAACCTGAATATTGTTACAAATATTCCGTCAATAAGATTGGTTGTATCATTAACAACTCAGTTCATCTGGATGGAGAGGAGCTGGAATCTGATTGGCGATGATTTATATACACTGGATTCAAACGGACAGCCTGTATATGGCGATTATAAAAACAAAAAGATTACAGCTACAGTCTACAGAAACCCTGTTGCTTATATAGACAGAGAGGGTGTAACACACAACTTCGATCAGGACTATTTCAACACAACCGATCCACAGCTGAAAACACGTCTAAGAATGATGATTGAGTCGCCTAACTACTCATACAATCTTATTACTACCAGCTATAATCCATATGTAATGGCAAATATCAGAGTTACAAAAGAGATAGGTAAAACAGCGTCTCTTTCATTCTACTCTAATAACTTTACCAATTCCAGACCAATTATTAAGAACAATGCCAGACCTTTGGTAACCGGTATGAGAAAGAATACTCCTATTTATTTCGGTGCCGAACTTAGACTAACTTTTTAAACTGACTTAAAATGAAAAAATTTCATATAATTATTGCGATACTGCTCACATTCTCACTCACAGGGTGTATGGAGAGCATTAAAAGCGATGACTTTGAAGAGAGCGCAATCAGTGCGGTTGTGAATGTGGCCGTTTCGATACCGGACGGATATGAGTACAGCATCGCAGGTCTTACTGTTAAACTCAGCGATCCATCTACAGGTTTGACCTATAATGGCGTTACAAACACTCAGGGAGTCGCTACCGTAAGAGTTCCTTTCGGAACATATACAGCCTCTACCGAAATGAAAAAAGTGGCAGCAGGAGGAACTCTATATATATTCAACGGAACTACCGGAAAGATTCGTATGAGCCCTAAGGATGCAAAAGAGGCAACAGTTGATCTGCCTTTGAATGTTTCAAAATCGGGGCAGATAATAATTAAAGAGTTCTATTTCGGTGGATGTTACGATGTAGTAACAGCCAAATCATATTCAAAAGATATATACTTTATACTTTACAATAACTCCAGTGAGGTTGCTTATCTGGACTCTCTCTGCTTTGGAGTTGCAGCCCCTTATAATGCAAATACAAGCGGTAAGTTATCAGGATGGGTAAAACCGGGTACAAGCGAACTTCTTGAAGCAGCTCCACTGATTACTTTCGGCTGGATGTTCCCCGGAACAGGTAAGGATAATCCTCTCCTTCCTGGAGAACAAGCTGTGATTTCATTGAATGCAATAGATCATACTACAGCTGTTTCTGCTTCAGTGAATTTAGGCAAGACCGGCTATTGGGCTGCTTATAACAGCGTAACTACAAGAGGGCAAACTGCCCCGAATGCAGGTGTTAAACTTTGTGAGAACTTCTGGAAAAACGGTTCAGCCACATCATTTGTAATCTCTACATCAAGTCCTGCTCTATTCATATTCTCTCTTGGAGGAAAAACTCCAGCTCAGTTTATTACCGATACATACACAGATGATCCTTCATCTGCTTCTACAATTAACGATTGTCTTCTTGTAGATAAAAATCTGGTTCTGGACGGAGTTGAGTGCTTGAGGAATATTACCGATACAAAACGTCTCAGACCCGAAATCGACAATGGATTTACTATGATCGACGGATCGGGACAGGGGCAGAGCGTTCACCGCGTGATCGATGTTGCCGCTACGGCTAATGCCGGAGGAAGAGTAGTTTATATGGATACCAATAACTCTTCAAATGATTTTGTTAAAATTTCACCGGTTTCATTAAAAAAATAGAGTATGAAAAAGATAACAGCAATTATAGCGGCAGGTTCATTGATGTTGGGTCTCTCATTAAATATCAATGCGCAGAACGCACTACATAAACATTACTATTCAATTGAAAAGCTGGAGAGAGAGACATCTTGGCTCACTTCGGCAAATGCAGCCGGTCTTGTTTTTAATAAAGCAGATAACTTCTCCACTATAGGAGCTTACTATAATGGTGAGTCGGGTGATTTGAGAGGTTATAATACACCAAAGACATACAATGTTTATGGTATCGAGACCAAGTCATACATAAAACGGAATAAGGTATTCTTTTTTGGGAAGTTCGGGTATGAATATGGTGTTCGCGAAGATCAAAAGTGGCTTGGAACTATCTATCCGGGGTCTAACATAAATGTAATCACCGACTCAATAGGTGGTAAAGTATTAAGAGAGAACTACACTCTTGGTGCTAAGATAGGTTATCAGCTGACTGATAAATTAGCAATTGGTATAGGGTTCGACTATCTCACATCTACAGCTGCAAAGAGAAAAGATGGACGTAACGCCAACACAATGTCTAACCATTCGTTTACTCCGGGTGTTATTTACAGTTTCGGAGATTTTCGTCTGGGTCTCAATGCTCTCTACACTCACAGAGCAGAGGATGTATCCTACTCTTACCTGGGCGACGTTACAGGCAAGTATCTTGTATATTTCAACGGAGGACTTTGGATGTATACTAAGAATGGTCTCACAACTACAACCATCACCGACAGGGTATATTATAAGGATATTTTTGGTGGCGGCCTGCAGTTTGAGTTCGACAACGGTGAATTTGGATTCCATAACGATCTTAAGGTAGGCTACCTTAAAGAGAATAATTATGAAGGTGGTAATAAGACCAAAAGGTATGCAATTCTTGACGGATTGAGCTACGATTATAAAGGGGTAGTATCTGCCAAAGGTGAAACATTCAACCACTTTGTAAACTTAACATTCAAAAGTGAGGAGTTGTTCTCATACGATGTCGTTAACAACTATGAACAGGTTCCCGGAGAGGGAAACTCATGGGCATATTTTGAGTACGGTAAGGTTATGAGATACTCTCAGGTGGAGAAACAGTTCGGATTTGAGTATCAGGGCTATCTGAAGAGATGCGACTTCGATTACTCTGCAGTATTTACAGCAGGTGTGAAGGGATCTTTAGTTGAAAAGAGGTTCAAAATCTATCCGGCTAAATATGACCAGGATTATCAGAGATATGAGTTCTATGCTCAGGCAGCAAAATCTTTTTGCCTTGGGAATAAGGACAGGATAGAATTCAGCGCAGGAGTTGCTCAGGTTACAGCTGACGGTACAATGCTGAGAACTTTCCACGCATTAACCGATGGTGTTTTGTCTATGAACACATCTTTATTAAAACAGGATTTCCTGTTTAACACTCTCGGACAGTTTAAATGGAATGCCGGAGTTAAGTATCAGAATGCAATTGGTAAGAGCGGAAAATCGTTTACAGCAGCAGCCAAATACACAAATGTAAAGGCTATTGATGAAGCGGATATTCAACTTCCATCTTCACTTTACAATGGTAAAACAAGAAATTACTTCCAAGTTTCGGTAAGCTACAATTTTTAATTTTAGTGAATAAACAAAAAGGGGTTGCTGTTGTCTAAATAACAGCAACCCTCTTTTTTACTGGGAATTTTTAATCTTTATATATGAAAAAAATATTTATTACGTTTTTTATTTTTGCGCTTTCAGCATCGTCGTTGATGGCCGACGAAGGGATGTGGCTAGTGAATCTGCTAGATAAGCAGATGTACGCCAAGATGAAGAGCAAGGGGCTTAAACTTCAGCCAAATGAAATTTATAATGAATCTGGTCTCGATATAAGCGACGCAATTGTCGCTCTTGACGGAGGAATGTGCAGCGGTAGTATAATATCTGCCACCGGTCTTATGATTACCAACCACCACTGTGCTTATGGCGATATTCACGCATTGAGTACTCCCGAAAACAACTATCTTGAGAACGGTTTTTGGGCAATGAATGCTTCACAGGAGATTCCTATCAAAGGTAAGAGTGTTACATTCCTGAGAAGGGTTATCGATGTCACAGGTGAAGTAAAAGCTCTCAGCGACAGTCTCTCTAAGGCCGGGTCAAAAGGGATCTTCTTTATGAGAAGAGTTGCCGGGATGATGGAGGATCGATACAAACAAGAAGGATTCGAGGCTTCTTTAAGCTCAATGTGGAGAGGTAGCAAATATTATATGTATATATATGAGACCTATAATGATGTTCGCCTGGTAGGTGCTCCTCCTGTATCAATCGGAGCATACGGCGGTGAAACTGATAACTGGGGATGGCCTCAGCATAAAGGCGATTTCGCAATATACAGGGTTTATACATCTAAAGATGGTAAACCTGCAGAATATTCAAAGGATAATGTACCTATGCAGGCCTCTAAATTTTTGAAAGTATCTGCTGCAGGTATCAACAAGGGTGATTTTACAATGGTTATAGGTTATCCTGGTGCTACAAACAGATATATGTCATCTTTCGAACTTAAGGAGAAGTATGAGATACTCAATCCTATCGTTGGCGGTGTAAGAAGAGCAAAACTGGAGGTTTGGAAGAAGTATATGGATTCAGATCCGTTAATTCGTCTCAAATATTCCGATAAATACTTTAATATCAGCAATTATACCGATTACGCAAAATGGGAAAATAAATGTATTGCCCGTTTCAATGTAATAAATGAACTTGAGGCAAGAGAGTTGGAGTTGAAAGCTTGGATTGATGCAGATCCTCAGCGCGTTAAAGAGTATGGTAAGGTTTTGTCGAATCTGAAAAAAGGTTATGAGACCATTGCAGATATCACACGAATTAAAGAGTACTTCAGAGAATCAATGGTAAGGGGTCCCGAGTTCCTTGGTGCTGCACAGCGTCTGAGCTCTATGGCTGGTAATCTTGCAAGGTCTAAAAAGGAGACATTTTCGGCAAATGATAAAGAGGTAAAAGATTTCCTCAAGATGGTGGGTGACAAGATCTATTCAGAAACAGATTATGCTGCCGATAAAGAGTTGATGACTCTAATGGTAGGCTACTACCTAAAAGAGGTTCCTCGCTCATTCTATGATAAGGATTTTAGCAAGATAAGCGACTCGTTGGGAAATAATCCTTCAAAGATTGCTGATTTTGTATATGAAAACAGTATTATTACCGATTCAGTCAGACTAAGAAACTTCTTTGCAAAAGAGAGAAAGTTAACGGATCTTTTAAATGATCCAATCATCAGAGTTGTGAAAACTGTCGGTATTCGTCAGTATAACGCGATGGAAGATTCTCTTTTGGATGCTGCGGGTATAGATTTATCGAGGGAGCGCGGATTATTTGTTAAGGCTCTTTATGAGATGAAAAACAGCAAAAACATTGCCCAATACCCCGATGCAAACTCTACCATGAGGCTGACATATGGGACAGTAGGCCCTATCGAACCTTACGATGCTGTTTACTACCACTACCAATCCTCTGTGGCCGGTATCAAAGAGAAATTCAATCCTAAAGATTATGAGTTTAATCTGACATCGAAAATGCAGGAGCTGCTTAAAAAAGGTGATTGGGGTCAGTGGGGTAGTAATGGCACTCTTTATGTTGATTTCCTCTCGGACAATGATATTACCGGTGGCAACTCTGGTAGTGCCGTGTTAAACTCAAAAGGCGAACTTATAGGTCTTGCTTTCGATGGCAACAGAGAGTCTATGGCAGGGGATGTCTTTTTTAAAGATGGATATAACAAGATGGTATCAGTTGATATCAGATATGTACTGTGGGTGATTGATAAGTACGCAGGTGCTTCCAATCTGCTTAAAGAGATGACTATAAGCTACAAAAAATAGTTATTAAACAATGTAAAAGAGACCGACTGTATCAGCCGGTCTCTTTTTTTATATACAACTCTCCGTAGAAGGAGGGGCAACTATTTTACTAGTCCCATCTTTCTGAGAAGAGCATCTGGTTTAGGATCTCTGCCTCTGAACTTACGATAAAGAACATCTGCATCTTCGGAATTGCCTTTTGAAAGGATATTGTCTCTGAATGATGCTGCCACGTCTTTATTAAATATACCCTTCTCTTCAAAGAGTGAGAATGCATCTGCCTCCAGAACTTCAGCCCATTTGTAACTGTAGTAACCGGCAGAGTAGCCTCCTGCAAAAATGTGACTGAACGATGGTGAAAAAGCTGTAGAATCTACTGTAGGTAAAATTGCACATTTAGCTACTGCACTCTTTTCAAAGCCCTCTATCGAAGAGATATCGGTATTTGTAAGCGAGTGCCAGGCCATATCACTTATACCGTATGTCAGTTGTCTAACATTCATATATGCAGCAAGGTAGTTCTTGGCATCAACAATCTTATCAATCAGCTCCTGAGGAATTACCTCTCCAGTTTGATAGTGTTTTGCAAATGATTGTAAATATGCTTTTTGAACAGCCCAATTCTCCATTATCTGAGATGGTAACTCAACAAAATCGCGTACCACATTGGTTCCTGTTACACTTGGATAGCTTCCCTGAGAAAGCATTCCGTGCAGAGCGTGCCCGAATTCATGTAAGAGGGTGGTCACTTCATCAAATGTGAGCAACGAAGGTGTGTTCTCAGTAGGTTTAGTAAAGTTGCAGACCAGGCTAACCAGAGGTCTGTACTCCTTTCCTTTCTCAATGTACTGCTCTCTGAAAGAGGTCATCCATGCTCCTCCTCTTTTGCTTGCGCGAGGGAAGTAGTCAAGATAGAGCAGAGCCACGAACTTGTTACTGGCATCGGTGACTTCAAATACTTTTACGTCGGGGTGGTATACCGGGATATCGCTCTTTTCAGTGAATTTCAAACCATATAGGGAGTCTGCAAGGGCAAACACTGCTTGTTGAACATTTTCCAGTTTAAAATATGGTTTTAAAACCTCGTTGTTGAAAGCATACTTCTCCGATTTATACTTCTCTGAGTAGTAGTTGAAATCCCAAGGCATAAGATTGCCTTTGAATCCAAGTTTATTTGCGTAGGCCTGAATCTGAGCAACCTCTTTTTTTGCAAAAGGGAGCGATTTAGTAAGAAGTTCGTCAAGGAATTTATTAACATTTTCAGAGCTCTTTGCCATATTATCTTCGAGAACATAATCGGCATATGTTTTAAATCCAAGTAATTTGGCCTTCTCAAGTCTTAAAGCAACAATCTTCTTAATATTCTCCTGATTGTCCGATTCATCGTTCAAACATTTTGAATTGTATGCCTTCCACATCTTCTCTTTAAGTTCTCTGTTCTCGCTGTATTGCATAAATGGAATATAGCTTGGAGCCTGTAGAGTATAGACCCATCCGTCCAGTTTTCTCTCTTTAGCTTCTGCAGAACCCATGTCTCTTACAAACTGAGGCAATCCGGCTAGAAGAGTGCTGTCGGTCAGATGCAGGTAGAACTTATTGGTAGCCGCCAAAACATTCTGCCCGAATACAAGCGATAATTTTGACAGTTCAATATCGATCTCCTTAAGTCTGCTTTTAGCTTCGACCGGCAGATTAGCTCCGTTTCTGACAAAGTGCTTGTATGTCAACTCCAGGAGCCTTTGCTGTTCAGGATTCAGATTCAATGTGGATTTTGCATCATACACCGATTTGATCCTGGCGAAAAGTTTGTCATTCAAAAGAATGTCATTTGAATACTCCGAGAGCACAGGAGATATCTCAAGCGCTACCGATTGCATGAGAGAATCGGTACAGGCTTCGTTAAGATTAAAGAAGATAGAACCTATATTGGTCAGCTTTCTTCCGGCAAACTCTAACGCCTCTATTGTATTTTGGAAATTAGGACTCTCCTGATTATTAACAATAGAGTCTATCTGCGCTCTGCCCTCTTTAATAGCGGCTTCGAATGCAGGTTTGTAGTGCTCAGTCTTGATTTTATCAAAAGCAGGTGCCTCATAAGGGTTGGCAGATGCGATCAACAGTGGATTTTCCGTCATTTTAGGTTTGCAAGAAAATATCGACAGTAAGGCAATTGAATAAATTACTCCCTTCCTCATTGTTTTATGTTATTGAATTTGAATAACTAGATACTTAGTCTGTTCCCAGAATTTTGTATACTCTTTAATCTTGAGTACCTGATTTCCGTCGGCGTCAGGTTCAATAGAGTAAGATCCCGAAGGATGAATTGAGAGAACCTTTGCCTTTTTAGAGTTAAGAGATATTTCGGATACCTTTCTGATATCTATTTTGTTAAATGCAGATTGCTCGGCGTTGTAAGAGATTTTTGCCGATTTGAAAAGTCCACCTTTAGACATAACATTTGCAGCAATAAGTTCATCTTTTGTTCCTGCAATATAATATCCGGTATTGATTTGAACATCCTGAGTAGCAATAGTCTCTTTTTGAGTTTTGCTCTCTGTGCTTAGGTTAGAGACATCCTGTTTAAGGGTAGAAACTGTTTGGTCAAGTGTTGCAATTTGTTGAGTTTTGATCTTTAACATTGCATCCTTCTCTTCGAGTTGGTTGCTCAGATCGGCTATAAGTTTAGACTTCTCCTCAAGTTCGTTGGTAAGAGCTGTTAGCCTCTTTTTAAACTCTTTTGACTGAACACGGCCATCTCTTTTTAGTTTATCGATTTGACTCTTGTAGCTCTTAATAGCCTCACCGATTGCTGCAACATCCGATTTAAGCTGCTCTCTCTTATTCTCCTGAACTTCGAGTCCGCCGCCTTTTGATTGTATTGTGAGAATATTCTCTGCTTCACGGATAGATTTTAGGCCCTCTTCAACCTCGTTTAAAGTAGCAAATACTTCGTCGAATTCTGCACTTTTGGCCGATGCAGCCATAGAAAGTGAGTCCATTTGTGCCTTAAGAGCCTTGTATTTTCCCGATGACTCTACGCAAGAAGAGAGGGAAACAATGGCTATAGCCAAAAATGAAAATAAAACTAGTTTTTTCATGGTATTAAAAATTAAATGATTGCACAATTTTAAAATAAGCATAATTTTCTCAAAGTTAGATATATTTTTCATCTTTTTCTCTTTCAAAAAATTATTTTTCCAATAGTGAAAACCCTACCTGTCAAAATTATATTACTTTGCTTCACAACTAATAAAACATTGTTATGGAAAAGTCATTAAATCGCGTAGAGCTGAGAGGTAATGTCGGGTTTGATCCCCGAATTACAGAGTTGGAGGAGGGTGTAAAGGTTATGAGATTATCTATGGCCACAAATGAGAGTTTTAAAAACAGAAAAGGGGAGTTGCAGGAGGAGACGGTTTGGCATAATGTAGTAGCGTGGGCCGGAAAAGGGATGCCCGATTTTACAGCTATAAAGAAAGGAACCTATCTCTCTGTTACAGGGAGGCTTAAGCCTGTTCAATATCAGACTAAAACAGGGATTGAGAGGCACTCATACGAAGTAGTAGCGTTTCAAATCAAACTGCTCGAAGGATCTAATGTAGCACAGGAGAGTTAATTTTTCACTCCCGGCAGGAGGCCCCGGAACCAATCCGGGGTCAAATCTCTTCGGGAAGAGTTACAGTAAATGTTGTTCCCTTCTTTACCTCGGACTCTACATCTAGTTTGCCCTTATGCTTTTCAACAAGCTCTTTGCAGATTATAAGACCAAGTCCCGTACTAGGTTCTCCCTCGGTTCCGGAACGACCGTTCTGTGTGTTAAGTTCAAAGAGGCTGGATATCAAATCCTGGCTCATACCTATTCCGTCATCTGAAATCTTAATGATAATATAACCATCTGCCTGTCTTGATGCTGATAGCCTCACATTACCTCCTCTGGGAGTGAATTTTACGGCATTGGCCATCAGGTTTCTGACAATAGTCTCTATCATCTTTGAATCTGCCGTAATGTATATATCTTTAGGAATCTCTATTTTTAGTCTTATGCTCTTCTCTTCGGCGTTATTTAGAATAATTCCCAAACTCTCAACAGCAATCTGGTTGAGATTTATTTTCTCAGGATGGAATTGCAGCGTGCCCTGCTGTACTCTTGACCACTGAAGGAGGTTTTCCAGCAAATCAAACAGATTTTTTGCAGATTTTGCCATTTTGTCGGTGAACATCTTTATCTGCTCTGTGGTAAATGATGTTACATCATCGGATAATATCTGTATAATTCCCAGAAAACTGCTGAAAGGACTTCTTAAATCGTGAGCAATAATTGTGAAAAGTTTATCCTTCTCCATTATCACCTTCTCCAGTTCTCTGTTTTTCTCAATCAGTTCCCTCGTCTGTAATGCCACCTGCTCTTCAAGTCTCGCATTATCCTTCTTGAGTTTTCTCTCTCTGTAGACTACATATAGATATAGAACAGATATGATCATGATAGACGCAATAATATAGAACCATGTTGTAGACCACCATGGATGAAGTATCTCAAAGCTAAACACAGCTTCTCTGTTCTCAGGATTATTGCTGAACAGTTTGACCCGGAATTTGTATTTGCCCGGAGGCAGATTCCCGTATGAGGCTTCGGTTTTGTCGGTAGGAGGGCTCCAAACTCTCTCTATCCCATCCAACATATATTGATACTTAACCTTTCCAAGATGACGATTAGAGACATCCATAAAATTGAAATCAACATAATTATTTTTATGGGATAGCTTAAGACCCTCCGGAAGATTGTACCATTTTGAAACCGAATCGAATGTTATTCTTCCCGGCTCAATTCCGTTAGCAAGTATTATTGATGTGTCTTTATTGCTTTTAATTGAATTCCACGGAATTGACTGATTAAAAAGCAGGAAATTTGTAATCTGGATATTTGATGGAGGATCTAGGGGGGGCTCTTTAAATTTTATAAAAGCGGTTAGTTTATTTGATGTTCCTATCCATAGAGTCCCGTCCGACTGAAGAGTCATCGCATCGAGATTACAGCTGCTGCCTGAAAATCCATCTTCATATCCGAAACTGTTTATCACGGCATTTACAAACGAAGAATCGCCACTTTTTTTAATGCTTGTAGTCAGAATATTCAACCCATCTCTGGTCCCTGCAGCAACTCTGCCATTGTCGGCGGTGATTATGCTGAATACCTTGTTATTTGTAAGTCCGTTGGAATCGTTAAATCGTGTAAAACTCTCACCATTAAAGCACACAATGCCATTCGAACTGGTTCCAATCCAAATATATCCATTTTCATCCTCTTTAATTGAATATACAATATCATCTACAAACCCGCTTTTACTGTTCAGATGTTTAAAGTGTTTGCCGTCGTAAAGAGTAATACCTCCACCGTCAGTTCCGAACCATAAATTCCCTTTTCTATCCTCGCATATGGTCTGAATATTGTTGCTGCTCATACCGCTGGAGGTGTTATATGACTCAAACGAGACACCATCGAACTTTATAGCTCCGCCTCCGTATGTTGATATCCATATGTTGCCGCGACTATCTTCGTACAGATTCCTTATTACCGTACTTGCCAGCCCCTGTTTATTGGTATATGTTAAGGTTCTGATACCGTCATATACCGATATCCCTCCTCCGTCGGAACCTATCCAAATGCGACCCCTTCGGTCTTTAATAAGAGAGTAGATCCTGCTTCCGGGAAGACCCTCATCTTTGCCAAAATATGAAACAGAGTAGGATAGAACACGGTTTTTCTCGATTTTTTTATAAATAGTTATATATCCTCCGAATGTGGCAAACCAAAGCTCATCCTGATCCAACTCAAGAACGCTCATGACTCTGTCGTTGCTTAGTCCTTGATATTTAGTCAGATGCAAAAATTTATCCCCATCGTATCTTGACAACCCCGACAATCTTGTTGCAAACCAAATATTTCCGTGCTTATCCTCAACAGAGGATTTTACGAAATCGGATGAGAGCCCCTCATTATAGCCGTAATGGTGAAAATCCTTTCCATCGAAACGGCACACCCCGCTGTCGTCATAAGTGAACCAGAACTCTCCTTTGCTGTCTTGCATCACACCTCTGACAAAATTACTCTTTAGTCCGTTCTCTGACGAGTAAAGGTAGAAGGAGCCCTTTTCATATTTGATTACGCCAGCTCGGGTAGCCAGCCATATTGTACCCTTTTTATCGGATATTATATCTGATACAAAGTCGAAATTTGAGTATTTCTTAATTGAGTAATTGCGGAAGGATTTCCCGTTAAAAACCGAGAACCCGCCGCTGGCACCTCCTGCCCATATATTCCCCTCTGAATCCTGGCTTACACACCGGATATCATTGTCACATAACCCCTCCCGGGTTGAGTAAAATTTCAGGGTGTCCCTGCTGTAACAGATCAGTCCCATGCCCGATCCGATCCAGATACGCCCGTCTCTATCTTCGTAATATGAATTTACGGTAATATTGCTGACACCTGTGCTATCATTCATAAATGTAAAGGATACTCCATCGTATTTAACGACTCCACCTCTGAAAGATCCGATCCACAAATTTCTCCTTGAATCTTCCATTAGCGAGAGTATAATATCGGTTTTGAGTCCCTGTTTCTGCGTAAAGTGCCAGAAGTACTTCCCGTCGTATCTAACCAATCCGTCGTCACTCCCGAGCCAAAGATTGCCAAGGCTATCCTCAATCAAACTTCTAAGTTGGTTACTTCTCAATCCTTGTAATAGTCCGTAACTGCTAAAGCTGAAAGGGTTATTCTCTCTGATAAACGGATCTTTAGCATCTGTTTTGTCGGGAGATTTTGAAAATATTGAATATGAGGAGGATTTTTTTACTTTTGGAAAAGAGAGTCCGTCGCGTCCCGGAATTTTAACATCTGCTTTAAAATCAGTAAGTAATTGAGGAGCACCGGCTGCCGTTACATTAGATTCATAAATAGTCTCCTTCTTTCTCTTAACGACAGTAATAAGTGGTTCCCCTGCCTTGGTGACAGTTGGTGGAGAGACAGCACTATCGGGTAGGGTCATGCCTTCGGTGTGAAAAATATGTGGTTCCTGAGAAAACTCAATATTGTGTCTCGATCGGCTGCAGGATAAAGTCAATGCAAAAATTAGTGCAAAAACAGCTGCAAATGATAATTTATTAAGGGTATTCATATCGTTTCGCATCACATACAAATTTAGCATTTTAGAATCAAAAAAAAGAGTTTGTAAAAAGATTTGTATTTTTACAGCCACAAATAATTTGATTATGGACAGAGAGATTATTATATATAACACACTGAACAGAAAAAAGGAGATTTTTACACCGCTTATTCCCGGGTTTGCCGGAATATACGTGTGCGGGCCTACGGTATATGGAGATGCACACCTAGGGCACTCAAGACCGGCTGTAACCTATGATATTCTTGTCAGACTCTTCAGATATCTTGGTTATAAAGTCAGATATGTCAGGAATATTACCGATGTCGGTCACCTTGAAAACGATGCAGATTCGGGAGAGGATAAAATTGCAAAAAAGGCAAGGCTTGAAGAGCTGGAGCCAATGGAGGTGGTTCAACACTACACACTGCGTTATCACGAAGCGATGAAGATGTTAAATACCCTCCCACCAAACATAGAACCAAGAGCCTCTGGACACATCATAGAGCAGATTGAGCTTGTTAAGAAGATTCTCAACAGCGGGTTTGCTTATGAAAGCAACGGATCGGTATATTTCGATGTTGTAGAGTATAACAAAAAGCATCAGTATGGAGTACTTTCAGGACGTACAATTGATGAAATGCAATCTAACACGAGAGATTTGGAGGGAACTTCCGATAAAAAATCAGGCTTTGATTTCGCTTTGTGGAAAAAAGCTTCTCCATCTCACATAATGAGGTGGCCGTCGCCTTGGAGCGACGGATTTCCCGGATGGCATCTTGAATGTTCCGCAATGAGTTCAAAATATCTCGGGGAGACATTTGATATCCACGGTGGAGGGATGGATCTGCTGTTTCCTCACCACGAGTGCGAAATTGCACAGAACACAGCGGTTAAGGGAAGCTCCGGCGTCCGATACTGGATGCATAACAATATGATTACAATTAACGGTCAAAAGATGGGGAAATCTCTTGGTAATTTTATTACTCTGGAGGAGCTTTTTACAGGATCCAATCCGATACTTGAGCAGGCATACTCTCCTATGACCATAAGGTTTTTTATACTTCAGGCTCACTATCGTGGAACCCTCGATTTTAGCAATGAGGCATTGATTGCGTCGGAGAGGGGATTGAAGAGACTCCTGCAGGCAGCAAAGGATGTAACAAGACTCTATACCGAGGAGAGTGCCCCAAAAAACGAAGAGATCTCAAAAATTATGGATGGTGTTTTGAATGCCCTCTGTGATGACCTTAACACACCCGTTGCTCTCTCTTTTGTTTTTGAGGCTGTAAAAATTGTTAATCAGGTGAAGGATAGGCAGATAAAAATCTGCGCCGAAGACAAAAAGAGTCTTGAGGCGATATTCAGCGGTATCGTAACAGATGTCCTGGGGCTTGTAGATGAGTCGGACTCGTCAACAAATTCAGAGATACTAAAAGGTGTTGTGGAGATGCTTATCTCTATCAGAAAAGATGCAAAGGCAAATAAAGATTACCAAACAAGCGACAAAATCAGAGACGAATTGAATAGATTGGGGATCTCAATAAAAGATACAAAAGAGGGAACTGATTGGAGTATTAATTAAGTTTTCTATTATAAACTGTAACTAAATTCACCTTCCCTGCCCTTATCTATGGGCAAAAACAATATAACATCCCGTATTCGGGGTGTTATATTTTTTATATTTTTGTAAAAAAATAGGTTCCGGGCCAATGCTGAAAAGTGAACATTTTATATTGTGCTGATGTTACATTTTAATGGCTTGGTAGTCATATATAAAATACTATTCTTATGAGATCAAATAAATTTATCTTACTTACAGTTTTTTCTTTAATATTTTCAACATCGGTATTTGCAACCGGAAATCAACGCTCTTTTGCAATTGTGGTAGACAAAGTTACACTCGAAAAATGTAAAGCCTCGATTGAATCATATGCTCAATCAGTAAAAAATGAGGGCATAAACCCTGTAATAGTCGTGGATAAGTGGAGCACTCCCGATTCAATTAAGAGTGTTCTGATTAAAATGTATAAGAGTAGCAGTCTGGAGGGGGCAGTATTTATCGGTGATATCCCGGTGCCGATGATTAGAAATGCTCAGCACCTTTCAACGGCATTTAAGATGGATCAAAAGAGAGCCTGGGACCAGTCTTCAATTCCATCTGACCGTTTTTATGATGATTTCGACCTCAAGTTCGAATATATAAAGCAGGATGAAAAGAATAAACAGCTCTTCTATTATAATCTCTCTCCGGAAGGGGCTCACAATATTCGTTGCGAGATTTATTCTGCCAGAATTAAACCTCCATTTTACCCTGGCAAGGATAAGTATGAACTTATAAACAGCTATCTTAACAAAGTAGTTAAAGAGAAGGCATCTGCCAGGAGTATTAAAAATCTTACATATTTTGCGGGTCACGGATACAACTCCGATGATATGGTTGCCAGAATTGACGAGAAGGTTACTCTGCTGGACCAGTTTAAAACTTTCAGAGAGGGTAAGGGTACGATTAACTTTATCGACTACACATACGAAGATAATGTTAAATACCGACTTATGGCAGAGATTGCGAGAGAGGATATTGATCTTGCAATACTTCACCACCATGGAGCCGAGGATACACAATATCTCAATGGCAGCCCAATTACAACAAACCCCTCTATGTGGCTTGAACTTACTAAAAAATTCTTCAGAGGTAAAATCAGAGGTTCCAAAGATACTGCCGCTTCAAAGGAGTACTATATTAAGAACTATAATGTTCCGGCAGATTGGGTTTCAAATGCGTTTGACAAAAAGCTTATGCTTAAAGACAGTCTTGAGGATGCTGCCATAAATGTAAATATTCCGGACATGTACGGCTATAAGCCTAATGCCAGGTTTATTGTATTTGATGCCTGTTTTAACGGAGCCTTCCAGAATGAAGATTATATCAGCGGCCACTATATATTTAACGAAGGGAAAACAGTTGTTGTAAAGGCAAATTCTGTAAATACTCTTCAGGATACCTGGACAAATCAACTTATAGGTTTGCTTGACCTTGGTGTAAGTGTCGGTAACTGGGCAAAGGGAACAATGACTCTTGAGTCTCATCTGATAGGGGACCCAACATACAAATATGCGCCATCTGTTAAGGATTATACATCTCTGGATAGTTATGTGGGAGTTGGAAGATCCAATATTTCATACTGGAAAAAGGGTTTGAAATCGGATATTAATGAGGTTAAATCCCTCTCGATAAAGATGCTCTATGAGGCCGGACAGATGACTCCCGCCGAACTTCTCTCAATACAAAAGAGCGATAAATCGCCACTTGTACGCTTACAGGCATTCAATCAAATCAGGAAGCATTATAACCCTCAACTTGTAGAGGCTATTAGAACCGGCCTCTATGATAATTACGAACTCTTAAGGAGACTCGCTTCAATCGAAGCATCTTCGAATATGTCGCCAGAGTTGATGGATGATATTTTTGAACTTCGTTTTGCACCGGGGACATCTCTTAGAGTAGAGTTTCAACTTAAGACAGCTTGCGAAAACTATCCCGAAGATGAGGCGCTGGCAGCATTCAAAAAGCATGTTGCCGGGAAAGAGGGAAAATGGTATGAAAATAATGAACAGGATCTGAAGGCTCTGAAGTACTCTCTGGACAGAACCAAGAAGGAGTTTGAAGAACTTCTTGACCCTGAAGCTCCTGCAAAATCTAAGAAATTTACAATCACTGCATTGAGAAACAGTACAAGTGTAGCGTATCTGGACACTCTCTTCCGCTTTATGAATGAGAGCAAGGATAATGAACTGAGGGCAACTCTTGCTGAGGCATTTGGATGGTACACAAACTCATACAAGAGAGATGAAATTATCGACTTCCTTAAGGGAGCGCTTCAAAAAGAGAGAGATGAAAATGTAAAATTTGAGATAAACAGAACTATACAAAGACTTTACAATATACCAAACTAACTTAAATTATGATTAAACACGAAATTCCGAATGCAGGCACATTTTTCAGAGCGTTAAGTGTGTCTGTCTTGACAATTCTGTTGACAGCAGGGGTTTCACTAAGGGCGTTTGCCCAAACATCTGCCGAAAAGAATTTCGCTACTGTGAAAGGTGTTGTTTATGAAGAGGGAACATCGAAAGTTCCTGTTGAATTTGCAACAGTCCAGCTGCTTCCACAGGGTTCTGCAACCACCACGACTGCTCGTGGTGAGTTTGTGTTTTCAAAGGTCCTCCCAGGAAAAACCGAAATCAAGGTGAGATTTATGGGAATGGAACCTCTGGATACAACTATTAATGTGATTCCCGGGAAAAACTACCTTCTGGAGCTGAGAATGGAGTTCAGTTCATTCCGCTTAAAGGAGGTCGCCGTTGTTGCTCAGGAGAGTAAGGCAGGGCAAGCTACTGCCTCCAACATCTCAAGACAGGCGATGGATCATATGCAGGTATCTCAGTTGGCAGATATTGCCCAGCTACTGCCCGGAGCTGTTACACAGGAGCAGGATCTCTCTACAGCAAAGACCATTACATTGAGGACTCTTGGCCAAAAAGATGACAAGTCAACATATATGAACAGTCTTGGTACTGCAATTATAATTGACGGAGCTCCGCTTTCAAATAATGCTAATATGCAGACGCTCTCTCCTACGATTACCGGAGCCTCCGGGGTCATTGGCGGAGGTAGCTCTCCAAACCAGGGGCTTGACCTTCGTGCAATATCAACAGATAACATCGAATCGGTTGAAGTGATCAGGGGCGTCCCTTCTGTAATTTATGGTGACCTTACTTCGGGCGCGATAGTTGTAAAATCGAAGGCTGGCCGCGAACCTTTTACGGTCAGGTTAAAGACAGATCCTTCTAAATATCAGGTGTCTGTAGGTAAGGGATTGTCTCTTGGCGATAAAAAGGGTAATCTTAACCTAAGTGCAGACTACCTTAAGAACACAAACGAACTCACAGAGTCATACGCATATTATGAAAGGGTAACCGGACGTGCTCTCTATTCGAACATTTTCGGCAAGGTCTCATCAAATACCTCTATCGACCTGTTTATTGGCAAGGATACAAGAGAACCTAATCCGAATGACCAGAGAAGCAGACTATCTACTGGCTCTAAAGATGTAGGAATAAGGTTTAATACAAATGGTACCTGGAATATAAACAGCTGGATAATCAATAATCTTAAATATACACTGTCCGGTAGTTACCGCGATAAACACTCGTACAGTCAGGAGCTTCTGGGTAACGCCTTTGCTGCTTACTCGATGTCTACAACTGACGGTGCGGTTTTGAGCAACAGACCAGGCCAAAAGGTATATGATAATAACGGTAATGAACTTACTAATATTCCTTCAAAAGAGTCTCAGTACTATGCAACATATCTGCCTAACGAATACTTCAGCCGCTACGATATTTACGGTAAGGAGGTGAATGTATTTGCATCGGTAAATGGTACATTCTCGAAGAAATTCGGATCTCTCTTCAGCAGATTTATTGCCGGGGCCGATTTCAAGACCGATGGTAATATGGGAAAAGGTAAGGTTTATGATCTATCTGCTCCTCCATACAGGAATGTATCAAGCGAAAACTCATCTTCAAGACCAAGAAAGTACTCCGATATACCTTTTGTTACACAAGTTGGTATTTACGGTGAGGAGAATCTGACTCTAAATGTTCTTAACAGAGAGATGACTGCTCAGATTGGTGCAAGATACGATAATGTACAGGGTAAGAGCAAGATCTCTCCAAGGGTGAATTTGTCTGCAGAGGTAATCCCTTCTATGCTTTGGATCAGAGGGGCATACGGTATCAATGCAAAAGCACCGACTACTCTCTATCTCTATCCTGAGAAGGCATATTTCGATCTTATACACTTCAACAATATCGGAAGCTCGACTGTTCCTGAAAACGAACAGCTTCTGCTCGCCTCAACACGAGTTTTCGATACTCAAAACAAGAATCTCAAGATAGCTTATAATGAAAAATTTGAGGTAGGAGTAGATTTTAAACTCGGTAAGATGAGATTGTCTGCAACAGCATACGACGAACAGCTTATGGATGGTTACAACCTGGGATACTCTGCCGATAATTTTAAGCTTATTGATTATGTTCAGTATGAAATCGCTCAGGTTAATGCAGGAACAGTTCCTACACTTAAACAGAAATCATTGAACAAGATATTTCTAAGCTACGCAACTCCAATGAACAATACCCGTTCACGCAACAGAGGTATTGAGTTCGATATCGACTTCGGAAGGATTGATGCAATCAGAACATCGTTCATTCTCAGCGGAGCATATATGAGAACAAGTGACTGGAGCAAGGGCAATACCTTTGTAACCAAGAAGAATCTGAATAACCTGGAGCGTAATATCGGTATCCTGGAGGAGGCGAATACAATTAATGAGTACCAGCGCTTTGTTACCACTCTTCGTGTCGTTCACAACATACCTTCTATCGGGTTCGTAATATCGGCAACGGCTCAGGTTACCTGGAAAAACAAATCTTGGTATACTATCGGCAACGACAGCACAATTGTTTCATACATCTCAAGAACCGACGGAAAGGTATACCAGATGGACCCTTCTAAAATTGATGATCCTGAATTCTATTATCTGAAAAACGATAAAGATGCCGTAAGATTTATCCCTGAATCATATTTCCCTACACTGTTGATGAACTTCAACATAACCAAGGAGATCGGTGAGTCGCTTAAGGCATCGTTTTATGCCAATAATATGTTTAATATCAGGCCTTTGTATGAGAAAAAACGCTATCCGGGCTCTTATGAGGAACTGAATATACCTATATACTTTGGTTTTGAACTTGCCCTTAAAATTAAATAAAAGAGAACAAGATCATGAAAAAGAGAATTATAAATATATATATAGGTATGGCTGCTCTATTGATGCTGCCGGCCTGCCAGCAGTTCGAAAAAGCATCGGACGCCCCTGATGTTAAAGCTTTAACTGCTGTTATCTCTGCAAATCTGAATCTCGGAACCGATCCGGCTCCGGAGCAACTTAGTGTAAAGCTTATAAATTATAATGAGAATTATGAGATTAACACTACAATGGACCCAAGCGGTACTCTATCGGTAGGAAATATCATTCCCGGTATTTACACTATAACTATGTCTTCCGAAGAGACGCATGGACAATACACTTATTACTACAGCGGAAGTGCTGTTAATGTCAGTATTGTGGCCGATAATAAACCAATATCGGTAGACATAAGTGCTGCAAAATCGGGTGCTCTGTTGCTAAAGGAGATATTTTACTGCGGATCTAAAACATCAACCGGAGGTTCATACTTCCGTGATCAGTTTTATGAGATATACAATAACAGTGAGAATGTACAGGATGTTAAGGGTATGTGTATAGCACTGCTCAATCCGAGCACAGCAACTGCAAATCTGCCTACATACAGCATTGAGAATGCCGATAAATATGTTTACGCATTACAGATCTGGCAGATTCCTACAAATAAGAGTTATCCGGTTAACCCGGGGGAATCTGTAATTATTGCGCAGATGGCAGACAATCACCAGAAATCTACCCTAAACCCGGCATCTCCGGTAAATCTTCTGAGTGCAGAATTTGAGACACTTGTTAATACTACCTCGATTATTCTTGATAATCCTGCGATTAATATGACAATGGCATTTTGGCCATCACCAACACCTCAGTGGCTTACAACAGTATTCGGGGGAGCATTTGTAATCTTTATACCAAACGAAGCCATCAATCCTGCTAACTATATTAACCCTGTAGGTAGTACGTCTACAAAGGTTTATAAGATTCCTATTGCAGATGTTATTGACGCTGTAGAGCTGGTAGGTAATGCAAATCAGGTGCAGTTAAAGAGAGTTCCGTCGGTACTGGATGCGGGAGCTACAACTGTTGGAGGTACATATCTGGGAGTTAGTGTTGCAAGAAAGATCAAGACTACTCTTAATGACGGAAGAGTCATTTACTATGATTCAAACAACAGTTCAAATGACTTTGAGGTGATGAACCCACCTGTAATAAGAAGGAACGGAGCAAAGGCACCTGCCTGGAATACCTGGAAATAACAATAAAACTGAACAACCATGAAACAGATAAAATATATATTTTGTACAGGAGCATTGTTTATTTCTCTGTTCGCTGTAAACAGGCTTTCCGGCCAGACAAACGCTGTAGTAAATACCCCTGCGTCTCTGGAGGTAATAAAAGCAAAATCTTTGTGGATAAACTCATCTAACGGAGCCGGGCTGGTTCTCGATAAAATATCAGATTTCACCGAATTGTATGCAGGATACTCTTTTAATTCGGGAGATTATAAACTTAATCGCACCGGAAAAGATGAGAATATTTTAGGAGTGAGTGCCGAAGGTGGAAAGAACCTCGAAAATGCATTTGCATGGGGTAAATTCTCCTTTAAGAATATCTCTCAGAATGGAACTCTCTATAACACTCAAACCGTAGATTTCGACAGGGTTATGCCATATGTTGTGGCCGATCCGAATCTGAGTGACTGGAAAAATCAAGAGTACAAACTGGAGATGGCTGTCTCGTCAAAACCATTATGGGATCGCCTTTTGGTCGGTATCAAAGGGGAGTATGTCAATAAGGTAGGTGCAAAGCAGATGGACCCACGTTCGGAGGTTTACTATTATCACATAAGGTTGCAACCAGGTGCTGTTTACACATGGGGAAACAACTCACTCGGTGCAAATGTACTTTATGAGAATCTAAATCAAAGATCGAAGACAACTAACAGCGATACGCAGGTTAATCAGGATGTATATGTTCTCAAAGGATTGGGATACAGCTATGACGCTGTTGTAGGCGGCCTGCAATCATTAGGAATGTTCATCTATAAAGGCAATAAACTTGGAGGCGCAATGCAGTATCAACACAACTTTCCGTTTATGACTCTCTTTGCCGAAGGACGTTACCACTTTAGAGTAGAAGATGTGATCAGCACTCCTACAAAACCTAAAAAACAGGGAAGTGTCCGTGAGAACAGTTATGCTGCCGATCTCTCTCTCCTTTTCGGGAAGAGCGATTTGGCCAGAGTCGATATCTCATATCTAAATCAGTCAACAAGCGGAATTGAGTATGTTCAGGTTCTGGACAACTCATACAATGTTCAAAAATGGATTGTAGTATTCAGCAGCGTACGCTCGACATTTGATGTTCAGGAGTTGAATGCCCGCTTCTCATTTTTCAAGGATGCCAAGAGAGATTACAAATGGAAAGCAGGAGCGGATATCAAATATCGTAATAATGACGATCTGTACATAATGCCGGAGTCTGTAGAGAAGGTAGAGAATCTTTTCTACGGAGTTTACGCAAGCTATAACTTGCCAATTTCGGGCAGATGGTCGGTTTTGGCCGGCGCAGATATCCAGCTTAAAAGCAATCTCAACGGCAGATATGAGTACAACGGTCCTGAACCTGAAACAGACCTGATTAATGCATGTATGATACCCGATTTTGAGTTCATGAAGTCGGAATATACAAAGATTGGAGCAAGAGTTAACGTTGTTGCAAAACTTGCCAAGAGTGCCGTAAGCATAACCGGCCGAATAGATTACTATAAACCATCCGAAGGCAGCAACGACAGAATCGATGCTCAAATCGGGCTAGGCTTTACATTCTAATGATATGATAAAAAAGGTAAAAATTATTTCAACGATTTTTACCGCACTGCTTCTCTCCGCATCGTTAAACGGTGCAGGGAGGGGCTTTGCGGTTATTATAGACAGCCCTACATACGGAGCCTGTAAAAGCGAAATTGAGGCATATACTACAATGCTTAAGAGCGAGGGATACACTCTCTACCTAAGAGATGCCGATTGGAGAGAGCCTCAGCAGGTGAAAAGGGAGCTAGAAAAACTATACAGGGACAGTAATCTGCGGGGAGCAATCTTCATTGGTCAGATTCCGATTCCAATGGTACGCGATGCGCAGTATCTCACTTCGGCATTTAAAATGGACCAAAGAGTATTTCCGATGCGTGAATCATCTGTTCCCTCCGATCGCTATTACGACGATTTCGATCTGAAATTTGACTATCTCGGACAGGACAGCACAGAGAGACTCTTTCACTATTTCTCTTTAAATAGTTACTCCCCTCAGCGGATCTCCTGCGATATCTACACAGGACGACTTAAACCTACCAAAGAGGGAGAGGAGGGTTACAATCAGATACGGAACTACTTTAAAAAACTGGTATCCGAACGCAAAGTACGGAACAGGCTCAATGTAATCACCACCTTTACAGGAGAGGGTTCATTCTCCAACAGTCTGACCGCATGGAAAGAGGAGGGGGTTACCCTCAGAGAGCAGTTCCCGGAATCTTTCAGGGGGGACGGTAGTGTGAAGCTTCTCTTCTACGCTATGTATCCATATATGAAGGATGTTGTAACCGATGAACTTAGACGTCAGGAGTCCGATCTCTTTATTTTTCACGAACACGGACTTCCTGAGAGACAATATATGTCGGAGCATCCGAAGAGCATAGGAAGCGATGAGTACATCCAGGCGGCCAAGAGAATCATCAGAGAGAGGCTGAGAACCAAAAAGAGTGAATCTGCCAGAAGCGAGTACATAAAAGAGCTAAAAGAGAGATATCCTCTTGATTCAACATGGTTCTCAGGATGGAACGACAAAAAGGTTATAAAAGAGGATTCAATACTCTACGCAATTACAGGAATCGACCTGTCTGACCTACCGGTTATTGCCCCGAATTCAAGATTTGTAATATTCGACGCATGCTATAACGGTGATTTCCGTGAAAAAAGCTACATAGGAGCAGAATATATCTTTGCTCCGGGTAAAACTGTCGTAACATTCGGTAACAGCGCAAATGTACTTCAGGATAAATCATCATCCGATCTTATGGGAATGCTATCACTTGGATTTTCAATAGGGGAGTGGGCTCAGCAGATAAATATTCTTGAGTCTCACATTACCGGGGATCCGACATTTACTTTTGAGCCGGTTAAAAGTGTTGAAATTGACCTCTCATCAAGAGATTCCAAGTACTGGATATCTCTACTAAACAGTAGCCCATATGCTGATATCCAGGGACTCGCCCTTCACAGGCTTTTCGATCTTAATTATACAGGATTGGAGAGATTGCTATACGACACCTATAATAAATCTCCTTACGCAACAGTAAGGCTGCAGGTATATCATCTGCTCCAGTTCTACAAGTCTCCTCTTTTCGGGCAGATGCTCACACGTTCGGTTAACGATACATATGAATTTATCAGAAGAAAATCTCTATTCTCTATGGGAAGGATAGGCAGCCCTGAGTTTATACCTTACATAATAGATGCCTATCTCTACGACAATATGGATGAGAGAGTCTTCTTTAATGCAATGATGTGCTTTGATCTTTACAGGGCAGATGACCTGAGGAGGGTCTTCAACTCCAGAATAGCCGAATATAAATCGGAGAGCAGTATTGATGCTATCAAATCACAGTTTGAATCGGCATTGGCATCCAGAGCGAGTATCGGCAAAATGGGAGAGGATCTTCTGGATAAAAGCAAAAGCCTGAAAGCCAGATACTCTTCGGTTCAGATGTTGAGGAACTATCCCTACCATCACCTTGTTCCGGAGTATCTTAAGGTACTCTCCGACAATAGCGAAGATCTGTCGCTAAGAGTAAGACTGGCCGAAGCATTAGGATGGTTCACTCTTTCGAATGAGCGCGATGCGATTGTTACCACCTGCAAAACTATTGCCTCTTCAACGGATACTCCCGAAGAGCTAAAACGTGAGCTATTGAAAACAGTTGCCAGAATTGATGTTTATATGCGATAAAAATGAGAAATATGAGAAATATGAAAAGAGTATATACACTGTTATTTTTATTCACTCTCATGCTCTCTGCCTCTACAATTTTGAGGTCGGAGGAGAGATATCTGCCCGTTAAGGGAAATTTCCCAACTCGTTTTTTGATCGTAGTAGACAGTAAAAGCTATGCAGATGCACAAAATGAACTAAATCTGTATAAGTCTCAACTCGAATCGGAAAATCTTGGTGTAGAGCTTCTAATTGGTAATTGGAGCAGCCCTGAGGAGTTAAAATCCTCAATAATAAAGATATATAATAAAAAACCGGTAATGGAGGGTGCTATTTTTATCGGTAATATTCCGGTGGTAAGGGTTCAAAATTTTCAGCACGCTACAACAGCATTCAAAATGGACGAGGAGAAGTTTCCGATTGAAGATGCATCGGTAACCAGCGACCGTTATTACGACGATCTGGACCTGAAATTTGAATTTATAAGCAAAGACAAAAGCAAAAGCAATATATTTTATTATAAGCTATCTGAAACATCTCCTCAAAAAGTAGCCAGTGAATTTTACTCCGCCAGAGTATTGCCACCTTCGGATTATGGAGAGGAGTCCGGAGAGCTCATTAAAAGGTTCCTCATCAAAGCTGTTAATGCTCACCGTAACTTCTCGGAATTGGACATGCTCAAAGTCTTTAACGGACACGGATATAATTCGGATTGTCTCACTGTATGGCAGGAGCAGCAATTTGAGATGAAGGAGGATTTTCCAGTTGCTTTCCGGACCTCAAAGGGGAATCGTTTTTACAATTTCCGTCAGGCTCCGGTAATGAGAGAGAAAATATATGATATTATTCAGCGTGAAAGTACCGATCTCTTTATTTTTCACGAACATGGAGATTATGACACTCAGTATATTAACGGAGAGTATCCGGCTCCCAATGTTATAGAGAAGAGCACTATAGGACCTTTAGATGCCCTGCTTATATCACTCCGTAACTCATACAGAAAATATTCAGGAAAAAGGAGAGAGGCATTTGTAGAGTCGGTAAAAGAGGAGTACTCTCTACCGGAATCCATATTTGAAAAGCATCTGCTTGATTCACTTAAAACCTCGGACTCACTCTTTGCGGCGAGGATCAATATAATGCTGCCCGACATCAAACCATTAAAGCCCCTCTCAACAGCTGTCATCTTTGATGCTTGTTATAACGGATCGTTCCACAGAGATGGGTATGTAGCTGGTTACTATATTTTCGGTAAAGGATCCACTGTAGTAACACAGGGAAATAGTGTAAATGTTCTGCAGGATAAATGGACGGCCGAACTTATGGGGATGTTGTCAATGGGAGCGAGGATAGGGTTCTGGCAAAAAGAGGTACAATTTCTCGAATCCCACCTCGTCGGAGACCCAACCATCCGTTTTGTATCAACAGCGGACGCTTTGAACAGGAGCTCAAAATCGGCAAAATTCAATTATGATCTTGCCGTCAACAGAGCGAAGCTTGTTACATGGAACAGTTATCTAAAGAGCGAATATCCGGCCGAACAGTCAATTGCTCTCAAGAGGCTGGCAGATTGTAATATGCCCGGTTATACAAAATTGCTGCTTCAATACCTTAAGAACTCACCATATGTAACTGTAAGAATGGAGGCTCTGAAGCGACTTGTAGATTATCCGGGCGAAGATATGACCGAAGGGCTCTCTCTCGCGTTGAACGATCAATCGGAACTGGTTCGCAGAAATGGAGCCCGCTATGCCGGTTATTGCGGACATGAGTCCCTAATATCACCTTTGGTTAAAAATATTCTGTATGGCTCAGAGAGTCAGCGTGTTCAGTATGCCGCGCAGAGTTCGATATCTATGTTTGATATTGATAAGACCATAAAGGAGATTGAGAAGAGTAACTCTCCATACACAAAGGATCTTATTGCTTATGTTAAGGGAGAGCAAAAAAGGCAGGATAAGGCGCTCCTTTTTATAACAGACAAGAGTGCTAAGCCCGAAGATAGAATATCTGCAATCAGAAACCTGAGAAATTATAATAACCATAAGATTGTAGAGGAGCTGTTAAAGGTTGTGAGTGATTCATCCGACGATGCCAGAATCAGGGTTAATCTTGCCGAAGCACTCGGATGGTTCTCCTACAGTTATAAAAAGGATATAATAATTAAAGCTCTCGAACAGATCGCTTCGGGCCCAGATGCCAACGATCCGGTTGTTAAAGAGGCAAAACAGAGTCTAATAAGGCTTAAATAAAAAACGGAGGATACTCCTCTCCTCCGTCTCTGTAGTATTAATCTGTCCGGCAGAATTTGCCGGGCAGATTTTTATTTTAACTATTCGGTGAGATCAAAACCCCAGTCAATACCCTTCATTGTTGCGGGAACACCGCTCTTCATCCATACAGGCATAGGTTTGCCCTTGAGGAAGTGATCGAAGAACTGTTGAAGGCGGATACTGAGATCCTTCGCATTTACCCTGTCCCTAAGGTTGTGAAGTTCATCGTTGTATTGAAGCATCCAGACAGGTTTGCCAAGTCTCTTGAGAGCACCGAAATACTCAATTCCCTGATACCACGGAACTGCATCATCTTTATCGTTATGCATAATCAGAAGAGGGGTCTCTATTTTTGGAGCGTGGAAAAGAGGTGAGTTCTCAATGTATAGATCAAACCCATCCCACAGAGTTTTACCGATCCTGCTTTGAGTATCCTCGTACTGGAACTGTCTCAGCAGGCCCGATCCCCATCTCACTCCTCCATAAGCACTTGTCATATTCGAAACAGGAGCTCCTGCGCCGGCAGCCTTCCATTTAAAAACCTCCGGCCTGGTGATCATGTATGCCACCTGATATCCTCCCCAGCTCTGTCCCTGAATGCCGATATTATCTCTGTCTACCCATGAGTTCTTACAAAGCAGCTCTACGCCGGGTACAATACAGTCAAGTGCACTCTGACCAGGGTGCCCGATTGTATAGTGAATGTCAGGAGTAAATACAAGATAGCCGTTACTTACAAAGTAAGGAATATTGATTGTTGACCTGCTTGGTTGAGGAGACATGTAATTGTAAAGGTTCTCACTGTGAGTTTCGTAAAAGTAGACAAGCATCGGATACTTCTTGGTTGAGTCAAAATCCTCCGGCTTATATAGAATACCTTCACTTTCAAACCCATTGCGGGTCTTCCATTTGTAGAGTTCAACACTTCCCCAGTTATAATCTTTCATCTGAGGATTAATATCCGATAACCTCTTCTCTGATTTAAAGTAATCCTTTGTAATCCATAGATCGGGGCTTGTACTGAAATTGCTCTTTATAAAGACGATATTATCGGAATCTTTAGCCTTAAGAGCAACATTGAAAGTATATGGCACAAGTGTCAGCTTTTGTGGAGTTGCACCCTTCTTCCCAAGATTCTTTGAGTAAAATCCATTGTATTTGGTGATATAATCAAATACTGTAAAGTAGATCGTGCTCTTCTCAGAGAATGGTGTCCTCTTTCCTCCGCTCATACGAATACCCATAGGATTTGTTATCTCATCCAGTCTCACAACCCTGAATCTCTTCTGCTCTCTCTTGCCCATTCCGTCGGTTATGTTTACCGGAGGTTTGATTCCGTCGGGATCAAGTTTCCAGACATCAAATTTGTCGTAAACAAGCAGAGCCTTGTCGTTGTCCATCCATCCACCTGTACCGTAAGGAGAGGTCATCTCCGGAGTGTCGTGCATATCATCGGTCAGACCTTCGGTTATACCTGAACTTATACATACGATATTGCCTGTAGCAGCATTGTATGAGTAGTACTGATTATCCTTCAGATCGAACCAGGTCAGGTATTTTCCGCTCTCCGATGCCATAACATTGCGGAAAAATCCATCTTTCCTGATGTATTTTCTGCTGCCGTCGGCTATGTTGATTATAATAATATCGCCATGAGGGTCCGATGACCACTGTGCCTCATACTCGTAAGGTTTGCTGTTATTTGAATAGCCCCAGGCAGAAGCCATATTCTGAGGAATAACCAGGTTCGGCATCTCCTCATCGGCAAGTTTCACAACCTTTTTGCTCCCATCCAGGAAGAGGGCAGATATGTATGACCTGCGCAGCTCTCTCTGCAGATTTAGCAGCTGGTATGGCTGGATGAATGGTTGCTGATAGTGCCATATGTCGAGTTTGGCCTTTTCAGAGGCATCTGCCGATGTATCCTTTTCGGGAAGAATTGGAGAGACTCCAAAGAATAATCTTTTTCCATCTTTGCTGAAGATGAGCAGATTATCTGCAATTCTCCACTTCTCAGGAATCCCTGCAGAGCTGTTATTCAGAACTTCAACAGCAACATCTGAGCCCTTCTCCATCATAAAGACAGTTGCACTCTTCTTGCCCGCTTTTGTTGTATCAAGAAATGCAAAGAAAGCAGCCTTTCCGCAACTATCGTTTATATCGGGCAATTTTACGCTCTGTTTCGGATTAATCTCAAGAATTGCTACACTCTTTTTAGTAGCAGGATAGTATACGTATAAACCGTTTTTAAACAGAGAGTCTTTGGAATTTGGCTTTCTTGTGAAGTATAGCTTATCCCCCTTCTCATCAAAATTGTAGTCGGTTACATATTTGATGGTATCTGTTTTATCCTCTGCGATTCTGTACAAATAGAGATTGCTTCCCTCATCCTTCTCCTTTTTAATAGCAGGTTTTGGTTGAGGAGCATCCTTCTTTGGTTTTGCAGTATCTGCCGGAGGGGTTGTCTGATAAGCTACGAATGCACTGCCGTCATTAGCCTTGTATCCTTTAAGAAAAGGGAACTTCTTAAGTGATTTACTCTTGATGTTATAAACAGCAAAGGTATCTTTTGGCATCTCATCGGGCCTCTTCTTCTTCAACTTTGCCTGTTTGGTCTGAGCAAACAGCGGTTTGATAGTGAATGTAAGAATCTCTCCGTTTTCACTTATTTTGGCAGATACACCCCTGTCGAAAGAGGTTGTCTCTCCGGTGATTAGATTGGAGAGCACCAATTTGTCGTCACCCTCCTGAGGATTGATGTTGTAAACTACAAAATTGCCGTTTTTGGTTATAGTCGGGTTTCCGATGCTCTTCCAAGAGTCGTAAACCGAGTGATCCAACGGCTTCTTTTGCGCACTGGCAGTCAAAGAGAGAGCCGCCAGAGATAAAAGAGTTAAAAATTTCTTCATTTAATAGTAATTAGTTTTTCAGATATTTATCGAGCCATTCGAAATAGATTCTGTTCCAGAAAATGCTGTTCTGAGGTTTAAGAATCCAGTGGTTCTCCTCAGGGAAGAGTACCAGCTTTGACGGAACCTTCATTAGTTGAGCAGCTGTGAATGCAGCCATAGCCTGGTCATAAGGCACACGGAAGTCCATTTCGCCTGCTGTGATAAGTATAGGTGTATTCCAGTTTTTTACAAGTTTGTGAGGAGAGTTCTCGTAGTGTCTTTTTGCTACAGGATTATTATCCCATGGAGCTCCTCCGTTGTCGAAGTTAGGGAACCAGAGCTCCTCTGTCTCCATATACATATGCTCCTGGTTGAATATTCCGGCGTGTGCGACAAAAGCAGAGAAAACATTCTTATGAGTACCGGCAAGATAGAATACAGAGTATCCTCCGTAACTCGCTCCTACAGCACCAAACTTTCCAACATATGACTCTTTTTTCATCTCATTAACGGCAGTAAAGTAATCCTTCATATTCTGGCCGATGTAATCTCCTGAGATCTGCTCACACCACTCCTGACCGAATGCAGATGTTCCTCTGCGGTTAGGGTAGATAACAATGTAGCCGTGGGCGGCCATCAATTGAGGATTCCATCTGTATGACCAGCTTTGGCTGAGAGTTCCCTGAGGCCCACCCATACAGAAGAGCAGAGCAGGATATTTTTTTGTAGAGTCAAAGTCCGGAGGGTAGATAACCCACATATGCATCTTTTTATTGTCGGTGGTTGTAACCCAGCGCTGTTCAACCTTTCCCATCTTTATCTGATCGAGCAGATGTTTGTTTTCGAAGGAGATCTGAGTATATTTTCCGTCGGCTGTATTTATAGATACCAACTCATTCGGCATATTCATACTCTTATATGTAGTGATGAGTCTATCCCCTGCCACCTTAACTCCGTCAAAGTCGTACCACCCGTCGGTAAGCTGCGACACAGAATTGTCTGCCAACATCACTTTGTAAACCCCTGTCAATGCATTTACGCATGAGGTGAACCAAATTCCGCTGTTATCGGGCATCCAGGTGATACTCTCCACATTATATTTAAACTCCTTTGTGAGTTCACGCTTTTGTCCGGAAGCCATATCCATGACAAACAATCTCTGTTTATCGGCTTCATAACCTTCGCGCTCCATACTTATCCACGCCAGAGATTTGCCATCCGGAGAGAATAGCGGAGTAGTGTCGTATCCCATCATTCCTTCAGAGATATTAACACTCTTCTTGCTTGCTATATCATACAGATAGATATCGGTGTTTGTAGAGAGAGCATATTCAGTTCCGGTTTTCTTACGGCTTGAGTAGGCTATTTTTGTTCCGTCAGGGCTCCAGCTGAGCTGGTCTATACCTCCGAAAGGAAGGGTAGGGCACTCAAAGGGCTCTCCCTCTAAAATATCGGTTATATTTTCCAGAGCTGTTCCGGAGATGTCGGCTATGAAAGGATGCGGGATCTCCTCTACGAACTGATCCCAGTGCCTGTACATTAAGCCATCGGCAACTCTGGCATTTGCCTTGTCGAGGTCTGGATAAATATCAGCTGGTTTTTTAGCCGATTTGATATTGCTGATAAAGAGGATTTTCTTTCCGTCCGGAGAGAACTCAAACTCAGCTACTCCATTTTCAACCTCGCTTATTTTCTTTGGATTTGAACCATCTGTTCCGGCAATGTATATCTGCCCTCCCAGTATGTATGCTATAGAGGATCCGTCAGGAGTCCATCTTGCATTGTTCTCGCTTTTAGCCGATTTTGTAATCTGAACATTGTCTGTTCCATCAATATTCATTACGAAAAGCTCCCGGTTACTCTTATTCTCACCTATACTTGTGAAGCCGATACCGTAAAGGATCTTCTTACCGTCAGGTGATATCTGAGGATCCGAAACCTTAGCAAGAGAGTGCATAACCTCGGCTGAGAGAAGGCCATTTTCGACCTTTATATCGCTTCTTGTAATAATTCCGGCCTCCTGCTCGCCGCTCTCCTTGCAGGATGCGGTCAAAAGTGCAGTGATTGCCATAATCGAAAAAATTTGTTTCTTCATATAATGATTTGATTTTTTACAAATTTATAACTATTCCGCCTTTAATCCATCTGCCTGGCTGGGTTAAATTTCCAAGATCGAAATATTTTTTGTCGGTTAGATTTGTAATTTCCGTAAAAATGGAGTAGCTGCTACGTTTCCATAGTATTTTGACATTTAAAAGAGCGAATGGTTTATACTCCTTTTCGTTAAGCGACAAATCGAGATAAGTTCCTTCTCTCTCCTGATAAAGCAGAGTCCATCCTGCCTCCAAAGAGTTGTATATTTTATGGTTTAGTGAGGCAGATAGTTTGTGTTTAAGAAAATCGGTGGCGTACAGGGAGTGGTAATTCCCGGAGCTCTTCTTTACATTCAGCCATCCGTATGAGATAGATGCCCGCTCCACAAACCCGTTCCTGAACCTCTTTTCGGCAGAAAATTCGGCTCCCGAAGAGTTAACATCTGTTATGTTTGCCGCACTCCACTGGTCGTTGCTGCTCTCTCTTATCCAGTCAATTATTTTATATCCTCTTCGGTAAAAGTAAGAGATACTTGCTTTTACGCTGTTGTCGGAGTATCTGAGTCCTGTCTGGTAAGTTGTTGCTTTTTCCGGCAGTAGTGAGCTGTTGCCAGTTTGAGTTGGACTTTTGTAATATAGGTCGGTAAATGTGGGATTTCTGAATGTGCTGGTGATCCATACATTGGCTTCAAGGTACGGAGTAATGTTGTATGCTCCGGCCACACCTCCATAGAGCCCCGCTCCGTATGGCCCTTTTACTCCCGGTTCGTTGAAGCTGTTGGTAAGAGTTGCTCCGGCAGATACCTTCCATTTCTCACCTTGAAGGATATACTTAAGAAATATCGATGGAGTGTATCTCCCCTTGCTTTTTGTGTAGTAAAGATCATCCATATCCCGAATCTCTACCTTTTTGGAAGTTGGATTTCCAAGAACTGTACTCATAATATATTCAGTTCTAAAATCCATCCCGGTTGTGACAGTTCCTGCTTTTCCGAGTCTGAATCCTGCCTCCACTCCCCCTCCCGTGATGTCGTTTCTGTGGTAATTGTGGCCGGTGTACCATGATGGAGAGTCATAGCGGAAGAGTTCGAATTTATCGTACAGCCTCCTGTGATAAATGTTGGCAGACAATATAAATTTATCTGAGACATAGGAGTATTGAAATGATGTAAATCCTGCGTCGATCTTCTCATATTGCTCCGGATATGTAAATGAGTAAAAATTATTTGCGCCGAAAGATTTGAGAATTAATCCATTCTGAATAAAGAATGAATTCTTTCCCTCTTTGTCCGATATTTTAATATTTGAATAGATGTTACCGGTTTCGAAATCGGTATTATCTGCATAGCCATCACTTCTGGAGTATCCGCCCCCTGCATATCCTCTGATTATCCATCGCCACTTTTCCCTAATGGTAGAGACATCCCCTCCGGCCTTAAAGTAGCCGTAACCTCCTCCGGTCATAAAGAGCGATGCCCCCTGTTTATCGGATTCTTTAGTGACAAAGTTTATTGCACCTGCAAATGCAATAGCCCCACCGGACCAGGCCCCCGGTCCTTGTAAAACCTCAACTCTCTCGATTTGTGAAATATCCAGTGGAATGTTCATTGAGTGGTGCCCTGTCTGAGGATCGGTAAAATTGACTCCGTTGATCATTATGATAGTCTGGTCGAATGTACCCCCCAGTATATTTATATCTGCCTGGACACCCTCTGCTCCTCTTGCTTTGAAATCGACACCCTGCACATATCTTAATAGATCGGGAAGACTGCTTATTGCTGCTCTCTCTATCTCCTTTGCCTCAATTACAGATATCACTCTCACAAGCGGTCTGAAAGCTCCAGGTTTTTCGGTGCTAACAACCAGATCTTTGATATTGATTACTCTCTGATCGACATCGCTGTCCTGTGCCCGTAACTGAGTAAATGGAACGGAAATAAGTGTGATTAATAGTAGAAATCTCATTATGTGATAAAATATGGTTATGGCACAAAAATGGTAAAATTTATTAATTTTGATTATATAAATTATTTTCAGAGGTGGATAAGAGCAAGTTATATAGCATCAGAGAAGAGTTACACTCAATCCCGGAACCGGCTGGATCGGAATTGAAGACAGCTGCCTTGATATACTCATATTTAGAGCAGTTTAACCCCGATAAAATTATCAGAGGAGTTGGTGGTCATGGTCTGATCGCAATCTTCAAGGGTAACAGACCTGGCCGGAATCTTCTTTTCCGATGTGAACTCGATGCAGTTCCCGGCGGGGATTCTGCTAAACATCTATGTGGCCACGACGGTCATATGACAATCATGTTGGACCTCGCATCGGAATTGACCTCCGGAAATTTTTCGGGTAGTGTTTCACTGCTCTTTCAACCGGCAGAGGAGAATGGATCGGGAGCTTCCAAGGTAGTGGAGTATATGATAAAAGAACATCTATCCTACGATTACGCTTTTGCTCTTCATAATAATCCCAATTATAAGGAATCGACATTAATTTTGACAGAGGGCATCTATGCCCCGGCATCTGTAGGATTGGAACTTCTATACAAAGGTAAGTGTTCACACGCAGCATGGCCTGAAAAGGCGATAAATCCGATGAGTGCCATAATTGAGACAATATCATCTATTGAATATATAGTCTCTTCAAAAGAGCTGTTTTCGGACTTTGTGATGGCAACAGTTGTTAATATAGAGTTGGGAGAGAATAATTTTGGTGTGACACCTGGAAACGGGGTACTTCGTGTGACATTGAGAGCCAATCAGGATTGTGATCTGGCAAATCTGGATAGAATGGTTGTCGAACGAGCCGGTGAATTGGCTTCGATAACCGGATCAGGCTTGGAGATTAACCGATACGACTACTTCCCGGCAACATTAAACAGCCCATATCTGAACAGAATAGTGTCCGAGATAGCACTAAACTCAGGAGTGAGTACGATTTTTTCAAAAAACCCTTCAAGAGGTAGCGATGACTTCTCTCACTTCAGGAGAGTTGCAGATACGCTCTTTTTTGACATTGGAAACGGAATCGGCCCTGACATTCACGAGCCCGATTACATTTTTAACGACTCTATAATTAAGGGAGCATCAGGATTAATGTTGAGCCTTATAAGGTACTTCTCTCAAGAATAAATCGTTCGATAACCTTTGGGAAGTGCTCCTGTTCCAATGTATGGATCTTATCTGCAATTGATTCTGGAGTATCTTCCGGCGTAACCAAGCATTTTGCCTGAAAAATGGTCTCCCCGCGATCGTAGTCCTCATCTATTATGTGGATAGTTATGCCTGTCTCTGAAGCACCGGAACTCTTTACCGCTTTATGAACATTCATACCGTACATACCCTCTCCTCCGAAATCAGGAAGAAGTGCAGGATGAATATTAATAATTTTATTTTTATATAAATCGTTGATTCTCTTTGGTATCTTTAGAAGAAACCCCGCAAGAACTATATAATCTATTGCAAAAGTTTGAAGTTTTTCATCAATTTTTGAAGAGTTGAGCATCTCATTTTTTGTGAAAACTATTTTTGGGAATTGAGTTTTATAAATCCTCTTCAACACAAATGCATCTGCTTTATTACAAAAAAGAGCAGCTACTCTAATCTGCTTATTATTAGCAAAATAATTGACAATATTCTCGGCATTACTGCCCGATCCCGATGCAAATATGGCAAGGTTTATGTAGTTCATGGTTGTTAAATATTTTGCAAAAGTAATAAAAATAGGATTAAGCGGTGAAAAATAAATATTTACACTAAGTCTTATTACCACTTAATTATCAATTATATGTACTTTCACCGGTCGAATTTTATTTTTTCGTTTTTTTTGTTTTACTTTGCGACCTATTTGAAAATTAACTGAATTTATTAACCAATTTAATTAAAAACCATGGCAGATATTACATCAAAGGTTAAAGCCATTATCGTTGACAAGTTAGGTGTTGACGAGTCAGAAGTTACTCCTAATGCAAGTTTTACCAATGATTTAGGTGCAGATTCTCTCGACACAGTAGAACTTATTATGGAATTCGAGAAGGCATTTGGTATAACCATTCCTGATGATGCAGCTGAGAAAATGTCAACTGTAGGAGAGGCTATCAATTACATTGAAAACAACGCAAAATAATTAATTACCACAAGCTTATGCAATTTAAAAGAGTAGTTGTTACCGGAATCGGAACGATCAACCCACTTGGAAACAACATTCAGGATTTCTTCGATAATCTTGATGCTGGCAAAAGCGGAGCATCACTTATTACCCGTTTTGATACAACCCTTTTTAAAACGAAATTTGCTTGTGAAATAAAGGACTTTGATCCCGAGAAACACGGCCTCGATAAAAAAGAGGTACGTCGTATGGACCTCTTCTCGCAATACGCTCTTGCAGCTGCCAATGATGCAATTATTGACAGTTCGCTTGATTCGGAAGGCATAGACAAGGATCGTGTCGGCGTAATTCTCGGATCGGGTATCGGTGGCATACAGTCACTTTACCAAGAAGTTGTGGACTATTGTGATGGAGGTAAGACTCCTCGCTTTAGTCCATTCCTTATTACTAAAATGATTCCCGATATCGCTCCGGGGCTCATATCTATAAAATATGGGTTTACAGGTCCTAATTTTGCTACTGTTTCAGCTTGTGCATCATCATCGCATGCGATGTGTGACGCACTAAACTACATCAGAATGGGTAAGGCAGACGTAATTGTTACCGGAGGTTCCGAGGCCGGAATTACAGTTCCAAGCATCGGAGGTTTTAACGCTGCACAGGCCCTTTCAACAAACAACGAAGAGTATGAATCTGCATCAAGACCATTCGATAAAACCAGAGATGGTTTTGTTATGGGAGAGGGTGCAGCCGTACTGGTGTTCGAAGAGTATGAACACGCCGTAGCCAGAGGTGCAAAGATCTACTGCGAGGTAGCGGGTTACGGAATGTCTGCCGATGCGCATCACATTACAGCACCTCATCCGGAAGGAATGGGAGCAATCAACGTTATGAAGTTTGCCCTCCAGGACGCCGGTCTTACAAAAGAAGATGTAGATTATATCAATGTACACGGGACAGCGACACCGCTGGGAGATATTGCAGAACTTAAAGCAGTTGCTCAATTATTCGGAGAGCACTCTTACAAACTCAATATCAGCTCTACTAAATCGATGACAGGCCACCTTCTTGGGGCAGCAGGCGCAGTTGAGGCCCTGGCGTGTCTGCACGCAATCTGCTCAGGAACCGTTCCTCCAACAATCAACTTCAAAAATGAGGATCCGGACATCGATTATAAACTTAATCTCACTCTCAATAAATCACAAAAAAGAGAAGTGAATGTCGCAATGAATAACACTTTCGGCTTTGGTGGCCACAACTCTTGCGTCATCTTCAAGAAGATTAAATAATCTAATAAGATTAAATAGTAAAAAGGGCTAGTCAATTAATTTTGGCTAGCCCTTATAGTTTATTATAATCTTTTCTTACTTAAGAATCGAGTATGTAAATTCCAGATGAGGTTTTCTCTGCGCAAGATTGCCGTTCAAAATGGCCTTATAATAGGCTGTATTTTCAACATAATAAGATGTGGAAGATGTACTGCTGGATGCCATAACCGGAAATACCCATGTCTTGAGATAAGATGCATCTGTGTGACGATTGGTAATCACCTTTTGCAGATAGGTTGTGATGTTTATCCTGTAATCAAAATTGACACGGTCAACCTCTCCGTCACTTCCGTCCAGGTATATGTCCGACACAGGCTGGTAATACCTAAGGTTAGTTGTTGTATCTCTGACCCTTGTTGCCAAAAATATTTTGGAAGGGAATTGATTCATTGTTTTGTAGTCGCTAGGGAATTCATAAGGAAGAACAAGTTCTGCCTTTGAGAAAATAACACGCTTTATATCGATTCCATTCTCCTGAGCCCAGGTATCAAATGCTGTTTTGATATTGGTGAAATCGATATATGGTTTAATACCGGCCATTCCCTCTATATATACCTTCTGGGCAGGCGAGCTTGTCTCCATAGATTTGGTAGAGTGTTTGTACCAGCTTGCATAAGGTACGGATTCACTGGTATAGTATGTGACAAGACTATCGGTGTCAATATTATCTGCGGCACTTTTGTGACGATAGTTGAGTACCATGTAAATGTTGCCGGCCGAGACCAGATTCAGCCTTCCTCCGATAAGCGAGCCCGGCATAGGATCTGTCCTGAGATAAAAACCTTTGAATCTCTTCAAAAAGTGATTTGCACTGTCCCTCTCAAGCTTGGTTGCCTTTAAAAGCTCTTCGGCGTAAGTTTTATCGATATCGAATACAATACTGTCTCCTTTAATATAGACTGTCTCCTCGTTGATCGGAACCGGGTCATAATCGCCGACAGTATAGGAGTTGTTGTATGGTTTTAAAGTGTCAATCTCTTTTGTGAGCTTGTACAGATAGATATTCTGAGGGATTGATGCCTCCCATGAATTGAATATACTGTGACTGTTTATAGTGATGTACATCCTCAGATACTTGACTGTAGGAGCATCGCCAAAATCATTTTCATATATTGATGGAATTACGCTGAATGCCGAGGCGGCATCCACCTCTCCAAAGAGTTGATCTCTGTATGATCCGAAAACATAGTACCCGGAGTACATTGTCTGAAGAGAGTCGGACATCTTCATCTCTACAGGAACATCAAGTTGTCCCGAATAGAGGGCTAAATCGTAATCTGTGGGAATATACCCCGACCCGAGTGTTTTATCAACTTCAATACAAGAAACTGTGCTTAAAGCAACTATTGCCGAAACTCCCCAGGTGATAAGGCTCTTCTTTCTATTTGTCATCTTTACCAAGAATTTGATCATAAAATTGTCTGTACTCTTTAACGTAAGCCAAATCGTCGGATATCGTGATATCAGAAAGTACCGGAAGATTCATCTTATTGATTAGACCAAGAACCTCTTCGCTGGTGCTGTTGCTGCTCAGAATTACTCCATCGGCATACTGTACTGCAAGTTTAGCAAGATTTATGCCATTGGGAATTTCCATCACCTCTATGTCTCTGTTTTTGATTCCCTGACCTGTGATTTTAGATTTGATATTGGCATCAAAGGTTATATCGGAGCAATCGTTGTAAAGAGAGAGAACAATTTTGCTGTCAGTAAAAATAGGGTCGTCGTGATATACTTTTTTTAGATATAGCGGAACAAAATGTGAAATCCATCCCTGACAATGAATGATATCCGGTTTCCATCTCAGTTTTTTCACTGTCTCAAGAACCCCTTTTGCAAAGAATATTGCGCGTTCATCGTTGTCCTCGAAGTACTGACCATCGTCGTCGGTATAGATCTCTTTACGATAAAAATAGTCTTCGTTATCGATGAAGTAAACCTGCATTCTTGCAGATGAGATTGATGAAACTTTGATTATAAGAGGTCTGTCGATATCATCAATTATGATGTTCATTCCGGATAGACGGATAACCTCGTGCAGTTGATTTCGCCGCTCTTTTATACACCCGAAACGTGGCATAAAAGACCTGATCTCGAACCCGCTCTCCTGAATTCCTTGAGGTAAATATCTGCCTACCAGCGATATTTCCGATTCCGGCATGTACGGGAAAATTTCGGAACTTACATATAAAACTCTTTTGGGTTCGCTCATTTTATGTTAACTTGCAAATTAAGGCAAAATCTGCACAAAGATAATAAAATTAATTTAATTAAGATTGTTTTGTATATCTTTGAGGGTTAAGTTGAATATGGATAAGAAAGGCAAAAAAATAATTATCAGGAGATTAATACAATCCTATCTCTCCTCTGTAATAAGTATCAGTCTGGTACTTACCCTTGTTGGATTTCTGGGAATTTTGGCTGTAAATGCAAAAATTGTTACCGATTATCTCAAAGAGAATATAAAATTATCGGTGATGATGAACGACGATGTTTCATCCAGGGAGGCAAAATCACTTCAGTCCGAAATCGAAAAGATGAGATTTGTCAAAAAAGCCGAGTTTATATCGAAAGAGCAGGGAGCTGCGGAGATGAAGGAGCTTTTAGGAGAGGATTTTCTTGAGGTTTTCGAGAGCAATCCTATACCATATTCAATTGATGTTTTCCTCCGTGCAGATTGGTTTGCTGCCGACAGCATAGGAGTGGTTAAGAGGGAGTTGTCCGGCAGGCCGGGAGTAAAAGAGCTTGTTTATCAGGAGTCTCTGGTAGATGCAATCAGCGGAAATATGAAAAAGGCAGGATTGATTTTTGTATCCGTGATCTCACTGCTCACCTTCGTCTCACTGGTGTTGATAAATAACACCGTCAGACTAAATATATTCGCAAGAAAGGAGACAATAAGAACTATGAAGATGGTGGGGGCAAAGCGTTCATACATAAGGGCTCCGTTTATTCTCAGAGGATTTTACCAAGGGTTGGCAGCCGGTATTGTGTCCGATCTGATTCTGGCATCGGTTCTATTCTATGCCAAAAATGAATACTCACAACTATTTTCAATCGTACAAAGCGAATATATCATATTCGTACTTGTGGCGATATTATTGCTGGGTATTTCCATATGTGTAATCAGCACCTATTCGGTTATAAATAAATTAATCTCGGCTCCGGCTGAGGATTTATACTTTTAAATTAATTTTTACAATGAGTAAAAAAGAGAGCATTAAAGAGCAGAATTTTGCAATCCCCTTCAGAAATATCTACTTTATTATTGGAGGGTTTATTATTATGATTCTTGGTTTTGTACTTATGACCGGGGGAGGAACCGATGATCCGAATGTTTTCGACGGAGAAAAGATGTTCAGTTTTACAAGAATCGTTCTGGCACCGGTAGTAATTCTCATTGGCTTTGCCGCAGAGATTTTTGCTATAATGTACAAGCCTAAGCAGAAATGAGCCACTTTGAAGCCTTGATTTTAGGAATCCTGCAGGGATTGACCGAATTTTTGCCTGTGAGCAGCAGCGGCCATCTGGCAATAGGGCAGGAGTTGTTCGGGGTAAACTCTCCGGGAGTGCTTTTCGAAGTTGTCCTTCACACTGCTACCGTACTAAGCACCATAATTGTTTTCAGAAAAGAGATTCTGGGCTTGCTCTCCGGTCTCTTTAAATTCGAGCTAAACTACGAAACCAGATATATTTTCAACATAGCCATCTCGATGATTCCGGTTCTCATTATCGGTATCTTCTTCAAGGATTATGTCGAGCAGATATTCGGTTCTGGGCTTACGATAGTCGGCATATCTCTACTTGTGACATCTGCACTGCTATTCCTGACAACTGTAATAAAACCTGGTAACGGAGATATAACTCCGGGGAGGGCACTCATAGTCGGAATTGCGCAGGCAATTGCCGTACTTCCCGGTCTCTCAAGATCAGGTGCTACAATATCTGCAGGCTTGTTGTCCGGAGTTAAAAGAGAGGAGATAGCAAAATTCTCTTTTCTGATGGTACTTGTTCCGATACTTGGTGAGGCTTTCCTGAGCATAGTTTCAGGCGAGGTTTCGGAAGCATCTGCCGGAATAGGATTTTCGGTGCTGCTTACCGGATTTGTTGCTGCTTTTGTCTCCGGTTTGTTTGCGTGCAAGATTATGATAAATATTGTGAAGAGAGTGAAACTGACGGCTTTTGCAATATATTGCGCGGTTGCCGGAATTTTGGCTCTTGCTCTGCTATAGTTTATGAACGATACTGGAAAATATATATTCATTTCCGATGTTCACCTTGGGCTCAGAGTGGGAAACCCTGGGCAGAGGGAGGAGAATCTGGTATCCGTTTTAAAAAATCTACCTGATGATACCAAAGCTCTCTTTCTGCTGGGAGATATTTTCGATTTCTGGTTTGAGTACAGATATGTTGTTCCCAAAGGCTTTGTAAGAACACTTGGAGCTCTGGCCGAGCTAGCGGATAATGGTGTGCAGATATATTTCTTCAAAGGGAATCACGATATATGGACATTCGGATACCTTGAGAGCGAGATAGGATTGAGAGTTGTCAAGCAGCCATTTATTTTCGAAGCAGGCGGAAAGAGATTCTGCCTTGGACACGGCGATGGAATGGCCGACGGTGACAAAGGCTATAAAATATTGAGATCCATCTTTCATA
>OFJB01000057.1_pt1 | contig 80730 bp, 80 predicted proteins | sample 1775081 | NCBI WGS metagenome assembly OFJB01 (sample SAMN08195771, study PRJEB24354) | sludge metagenome | isolation source: initial sludge from phenol fed wastewater aerobic bioreactor | place: India: Nagpur | collected 2016-06-05 | reverse complement strand
ACCGAAGGCGGACAGCACCTCGGCCAGGCCGGCCGGGGCCACGGGCCTTAGCCGGGTGTCAGCAACTCAAGCGGGGAAGTGGTGCCGGTCAGATGGCTTCGGGCCAGATGAAAGTAGCGCATGGTCGTGCCGACATGGCCATGGCCGAGCAGGCGCTGAATGGTGTGAAGATCGACCCCCGCTTCCAGCAGATGCGTGGCAAAAGCGTGGCGCAATGAGTGAATGCCGCCACCGTGTTCAATGCCGGCCGCTTCGCGGGCAGCATGGTAACTGCGCTGTACTGTTGAGTGGTCAATCGGGCCGTTGCCGGCCCGGTTGGGAAAGAGCCACCCTCTCGGACGGCAAGCCTGCCAGTACAGGCGCAGGATTTCCAGCAGGCGTGGTGAAAGCAAGGTGTAGCGATCCTTGCCGCCCTTGCCCTGGCGCACTTTGAGACACATGCGTTCGGGCGAGGATTCGATGTCGGTCAGCTGCAGGGTGCAAACTTCGGACAAACGTAGGCCGGCGGCGTAGGTCGTGGTCAGCAAGGTCCGGGCACGGATGTCGCGGCTGTGGGCGAGCAGATGGCTGACTTCTTCGCGCGTGAGTATCTGCGGCAGGCGTTGGGGCACCTTGGCCATCGGAATCTCGAAGGCGGCATCGCGTTGGCCGAGAACGACGGCAAAGAGAAAGCGGATGGCGCAGACGGCCTGGTTGACGCTGGCGTAGGCCAGCTTGCGTTCGATGATCAGGTGTAGCAAGTAAGCCTGGATGGCCGCTGTGTCGAGTGTATCCGGTGATCGCCCGTAGTGTTTCGCGAGCTTGCTGACACAGTTCAGGTAAGTCTCTTGGGTCCGCGGGGCAAAGCCCCGCAGAACCATCGCCTCGGTCATCCGCTGTCTGAGTGTGCTCATGTCCTTCTCCTCTTCTGACTCGGGAACATTCCCAAGGAAAAGGATCGGGTCGGGCCGCTCAATGCTTGAGCCAGAAAACTCCGTAAGACAGCCTAACCGTCGAGCACCCTGCCACCGCGTAGCGGTTTAGTTCAACGCAGGATAGACGGCGTCTGCGCCGCATAACACCCGAGATAGCCGACTTTTACATCATGCCCCGCTGCCGCTACTGCTCAACCCTCTACAAACCGGCCCGCTCAATGCAGCCGGGCAGGGTATGCAACGACCATGAATGTCAGGCCAAGTTCGCCATCGAGTCCATCGAGAAACAGCGCAAGCAGCGAGCCAAAGCCGAGCGCATCGCAGATGTTGCCGATCGCAAAACCGTCAAGGCAAAGCTCGCCAGGCTTCGCCCTGGATATCTAGAAGGGAAGGCCCAGGACGCAATCAACGCTTATGTCCGCATCCGCGACCACGAACAGGGATGCATCAGCTGCGACAAGCCGGCTTCTTGGGATGGTCAGTGGCACGCCGGCCACCTGATACCGCGCGGCCGCAGTTCGTTCCTCAGGTTCGACTTACGCAACATCAACAAGCAGTGCTCGGTTTGCAATCGCCACGAGGGCGGGATGGTTGCCGAGCACGAGCGCGGAATCGTCGGCCGGTATGGCCAGGAAAGGCTTGATTTCCTCAAGTCGGCTCCGCGAAGCCGGCGCTACGACGATGAATACCTGATCAGGCTGGCTGCCGTGTTTCGCCGAAAAACCAGGATTTTGAAGAAACGGAAGGGGTTAATAGAAAAATGAGTCAGGTAATCGCAAACAAAGAAGTCATCGTCACAACCGACACCGTGACAGCGGCCATTCACGAATACCTCGCCACTTCCGACGCCAATCACTTCACGACGCTCGACATCGCAAGGCACATGCAGTGCGGCGAATATCCGGTGCGGGCTGCATTCACCTGGCTGGCTCGATATCGAGTTATCGAGATCATCCCGGGTGTGCGGAGCCGGCGGTACCTCGGTCAGCCAGCAGATACAACCAAGCGGCGTCATTCCAATAGCTACTACGCCTCGGTGTATCAACTGCGCTGCGCCAGCGAAGGCGAGATTGATTTCAAGGTGCTGATGGGGGCTTTTTGTCGTGGGTGATTTGGTTTCGTCCGGAATCGAATTAACCCCGCAAAGGGAGAAGTTCGCCCGTGCCTTAGCCTCCGGAATGAACCAGGCAGACGCGTACCGCGAGGCTTATCCGAGATCCAGGAAGTGGAAGGATGCCTCTGTCTATGCCCAGGCATCTGCATTGATGGCGGATAGTAAGGTTTCCATAAGGGTTCATGAACTGAAGACAGCCATATCAGAGCGCGCCGAGGTCAAGGCGGCCGATGTCTTGCGCGAGGCCTACAACATCCTGCTCGCAGACCCGCGCGAGCTTGTCGGATACATCGTTCATTGCTGCCGGCACTGCTACGGTGAAGACCATCGCTACCAGCGGACGACATTCGAATTCGAGGCCGACAAGCGCCAGCATGAAGCCGCGGTTTCCAAGGGAGAGTCACAAGGGGATTTTGACCAGATGGGCGGTGTTGGATACGACGAGCGCCTGGTTCCGAACCAGTCTTGCCCGGTGTGCTTTGGCCGCGGCGTTGGGCGTGTTGTGATTGCCGATACCAGGAACGTCAGCAAGCAGGCTGCCGCGCTTTACGCCGGCGTGAAGCAGACCAAGGACGGCCTGGAAGTGAAGTTGCACTCGAAAGTCGATGTCATGGACAAGCTTTTCCGTCACTTTGGGCTGTACGAGGCCGACAACAAGCAGAAAACCAGCGACCTGGAAGGCCTTCCGCGCGAACTTCTGCAGGCCATGGTTCAGCGGTTGAAAGCGTTAAATGATCAGCGCTGACCAACTCGATGAGATGCTGGCCGGGCTTCCTCTAGAGGCCCGCGCCGCATTGCTGTCGGAGGCCGTGCAGCAGTTGGCGCGCAACAAGATCGCCGACTATCGGCCGTATGCCAAGCAGCGAGAATTCCACGCGCTCGGCAAGACGATGCGCGAGCGCCTGTTGCGCGCCGGCAACCAGAACGGGAAAAGCTTCTGCGTTGGGTCTGAGGCATCCTATCACCTGACCGGGAAATATCCTGACTGGTGGGAAGGGCGGCGATGGGATCGCCCGACCGTCGTGTGGGCGTCCGGCGAAACCGCCGAGGCAACGCGGGACAATCCGCAGCGCGTGTTGCTTGGCATGCCGAAGGAAACCGGAACTGGCGCAATCCCAGCGGACTGCCTGGGCGATTACGGCATGGCGTCAGGAACGGCAGACCTCTACGACTACATCAAGGTCAAGCACTTCACCAACGGCGTGTTCGATGGTTGGTCAGTGGTCCGCTTCAAGTATTACGCCCAGGGCCGCCGCAAGTGGCAGGGGCCACCCGTCGATTTCGTCTGGTTCGACGAAGAGCCCCCCGAGGACATTTACGACGAAGGCTTGGCGCGTACCATCGCTACCGGCGGCATGGCCGCGATGTCATTCACGCCGCTGCAGGGTATGTCGACTGTCGTACTGCGCTTCCTAGGTGAAGATCGGACGCCAGACCGCGCCGACGTGAATATGACCATCGAGGACGCCGAGCATATTTCACCGGAAGAGCGGGCCAGGATCATCGCCAGCTTCCCGGCGCATGAGCGCGAGGCCCGCGCCAAAGGCATCCCGACGCTGGGGTCTGGCCGCATATTCCCAATCGAGGAAGAGGCAATCAAGGTTGAACCGTTCCAGATACCTGACCACTTTGCGCAAATCAACGGACTCGACTTCGGGTGGGATCACCCGGCGGCCGCAGCGCGCATTGTCTGGGACCGTGACGCCGATATCATCTACGTCACGCATTGTCACCGGGCTCGGGAGCAGACCCCGATTCTGTTTGCTCCTGCAGTAAAGGCGTGGGGAGAATGGATACCGGTTGCCTGGCCGCATGACGGTCTGCAGCACGACAAGGGTAGCGGAGAACAGCTTGCCAAGCAATACCGCGATGCAGGGTTGAACATGCTCGAGGACAAGGCAACGCACCCTCCGGCGGACGGCGAGCCGGAAGGGTCTGGCGGAAACGGTGTCGAGGCTGGGCTGATGGAGATGCTCGACCGAATGCAGACTGGCCGGCTCAAGGTGTTCTCGAACCTGAACCAGCTATTCGAGGAAATCCGCCTGTACCACCGGAAGGACGGGAAGATCGTGAAGCTGATGGACGACATCATTTCGGCGGTTCGCTACGCGATCATGATGAAGCGCTTCGCCATCACCAAGCCACGACCGAAGAACAACGGCAGGCGAACAACTGGCAACTGGAGGTCGGTGTGATTGAAATACTGGCTGGCGCAACAGAATCACCCCATCGTTTCGGTGGGGTTTTTTTATGCCTGTTCAGATTGGTGGCGCCAAAGCCTGGAAAGTTCGTCAGCACGGCGATATCGCTGTCTCGTTCCAGTGGGTCAATGAAGAGCCCGCGATGATCCTGTTCCCGGCCCGGCGCTCTCTGCCCGGCGCCGGCGCTTTCGTCATCGGGATTTCGGCGGCGTTCAAATACGCCGACTCGAAGACAGGCGGTCCGACGCCGTACCTGGTTCGCACTTCCGTTCAAGCTGCTCAACAACTTGGCTTCTCTCCGACCGACACCTTCGCTGCTCGCCGGATTGCCGAAGTGATCGTAGATAGCCTGCCAGACCTGGTCGACATGCCGCCGGAGCCGCAGCAGTTCAACCAGGAACAGGCCCAGGCCATCGGCGAGATGGTTGTGAAGATCGACGGCGAGACGATTCACGAAGCAGAAGTAACGGCGCCGACCGATGCGGAGTTGGCGGCGGCATGAGCGACAATGGCTTCACAAATTCCCGGGCATCATCGGCTTTCGATGACGACAGCCGCTTTGGCGGCAAGGCTGATGTTGTCGAGACGCAGGCAGCGCCAGCGCATCGACTTGAATCCGCGGAGATGCGCGCCAGGTTCGGAAAGCTGCAGGAGTGGTTCGACCAGGAATGGCAGCGACAGGCGGCCAACCGATACCAGATGGCTCTGGACTGCGATTACTACGATGGCCTGCAGTGGTCCGAGGAAGACGCCAAGGTACTGATGGATCGCAATCAGGCGCCGCTCGTCTTCAACGAGGTAAAGCCGACGATCGACTGGATCATTGGTACCGAGCGCCGGACCCGCATCGACTTCAAGGTGCTCGGCCGCGAGAAGAACGACAACGATTCGGCTCAGGCAAAGACGCAGTTGCTCAAGTATCTGGACGACACCAACAAGACGGTGTTTCATCGCTCGCACGCCTTTGGTGATTCCGTTCGGGCCGGCGTTGGCTGGATTGAGCTCGGTCTGCGCGGCGACCCGACTGAAGAACTCCTGTACAAGCGGCACGAATCCTGGCGAAACATCCTATACGACTCGAACGACGCATCCCGTGACTTGTCGGAGGCACGCTATATCTTCCGGTGGAAATGGCTGGACGAGGACGTTGCGACCGCATATTTCCCGGACCGCGCCGACGTCATCCGTCGCGCTGTAACCGATGGCGTCTCGTTGGCCACCGAGAGCGACGACGATATTTGGTACATGGGGGCACGGGTGACAGCGCCGGGCCAAGATTACGCCGGCGCGTCGGTTGGTCGATTCACGCCAATTGATCATTCGGCGCTCGCCTGGTCGCGGCGCTCACGCGTGAAGATGGTCGAGTGCTGGTACCGCATGCCGGTATTGCGCCGCCGGTTCTCGTCCGGTGACTTCCGGGGCGAGGCGTTCGATTCCAGAAACGCAGAACACATTGCCATGCTGCGCGCCGGCGCCAGCACCTTCGACAAACTCGAAATGGAAGTGCGTTGCGCGATCTTCACGTCTGCAGGCTTGGTGTGGGAGGGGCAGAGCCCATACACCCACGGCCGACTGCCGTTCGTTCCGATCTGGTGCTATCGCCGCCAGCGTGACAACGCGCCCTATGGCGCGATTCGCCAGATTCGCGACCCGCAAGACGACCTCAACAAGCGCTCTTCGAAGGCGCTCTGGATTCTCTCTACCAATCGCGTGGAGATGGAAGATGGCGCTGTCGACGACATCGAAGATTTGCGTAACGAGGTGGCTCGCCCGGATGGGGTTGTGGTCAAGAACAAGGGGAAGGAATTAACCATCAGCCGCGATAACGCACTGGCTGAAGAGCACCTGAACCTGATGGATCGCGATGCAAACCACATTCGTAATGTGGCTGGCGTCACCGCCGAAAATCTTGGCCGCCAGACAAGCGCCGATTCGGGCAAAGCCATTCTTGCTCGCCAGGAGCAGGGCGGCGTAGTCACAGCCGAGATTTTCGATAACCTGCGCTACGCAGTGCAGCTCGAAGGCGAGATATCGCTGTCGATGGTCGAGCAGTTCTACACCCAAGAAAAGGTCATCCGCGTGCTTGGCGAGCGCGGCGCGGCCAAGTATCACCAAATCAACAAGATTGACCCGGATACCGGTGAGGTGCTGAACGACATCACGGCAAATCACGCCGATTACGTTGTCAGCGAACAAGACTTCAAGTCGTCGCTGCGCCAGGCCATGTTCGAAAGCCTATTCGATATCGTTGGTCGTCTGGCACAGATGGATCCGAAGATCGCATTGAATCTCCTGGATCTTGTCGTCGACATGGCCGATCTTCCTGGGCGCGAGGAAATGGTATCCCGCATCCGAAAAATCAATGGCCAGCGCGACCCGGATACTGATCCGACGCCTGAGGAAATCGCCTCTCAGGAAGAGGCAGACCGCAAGAAGGCCGAGGCGGAGCAGATGGAGGTCGATCGCCTACGCGCCGAGCTTGAGAAACTGCGCGCCCAGACAAAGGACTTGATCGCCGCCTCCGTGAAGAAGGGCACCGAAACTGCCTACGCCGCGATGCAGGCCGGACAGGTGATTGCTGCTACGCCAGCGGTTGCCCCGATCGCAGACGAAGTGATGAAGGGCGCCGGCTACCAGGATCCAAATCCCGCCGGTGTAGATCCGAACTTCCCGGTTTCCCCGGAGGCAATCAAGCCCCAGGTCGATTTCCCAACCAATACCAGCCCGATGACACCGGTGACCGCCGGCGTTGGCGAGATGTCTGGCATTGAAACCCAGCGCGCCGATGGCGTGATCAACCCGAACGGAGCATGAACCATGGCAAAGAAATCCAAGAGCAGCGTCTGCTGCGTATCTGACGAAGACTGGAAAGCCGATTCCGATTTGCGCACGCTGATCGAGGCAGAGCAGATCAAGAAAGATCCGAAGCGACTTGCCAAGGCCCAGGCCAAGGCCAAAGAGCGAATGTTGGAAGCGGCAGCCGTCGCTTCCGAGAAAGCTGAATCGTAATTTAACCACCGCCCACAGGAGCAAGAGTTCATGGGAACGAAAGACGAAAACCTCGACGACGACCTCGACATGAAAGGTCTGTCCGACGAAGAGCGCGCCGCACTCGAGGATGACGACGATGAATCGGAAATCCTCAAGAACATTGTCGGCGAAGATGACGACGATAACGATGGCAAGAATAGCGAAGGCGCTGCTACTTCTGGCGATGACCATGACGATGGTGACGCCGGCGTTGGCGACAATGACGCCGCCGAGGCCGTCGCTGCTGCTGCCGCTAGCGATTCCAAGCCGGACAATGCCGACGACAACAGCAATGACGGTGTGGCCGACGACGCGCCGGCACAGGTCTCCGCCGAGTTCCAGCCCGAATTCCGGGCCCAACTTCCGGAAGGCCTGGCAGACAAGATTACTGCGCTCGATACCCGTACCGCTGACCTGATCGAAAAGCTCGAGACCGGTGAAATAGACCTTCCCGACTTCATGGCGCAGAAATCAGCCATCGACAACGAGCGCCTGCAGCTGACGCTTGCGCAGAAGCAGGCCGAATGGGCGCAGAGCCAGAACGAGGACGCCCGCGCCCAGCGCTGGAAGTGGGAGCAAGAGCGTTTCTTCGGCCAAGAGAAGGCGGGCATCTACAAGGATCCGATCATGATGGCCGCGCTCGATGCTTCGGTGAAGCAGTTGGCGGCCGACAAGGCACACGCCAGCAAGCCGGCATCCTTCTTCCTTGAAGAAGCCGATCGTCAGATTCGTCATCGCTTCAACATCATCGGCAACACCAAGGCAGCCGATGACAAGGCCAAGGAAACGAAGCATCGCCGCGATCCGGACTTTTCGAAGTTGCCGAAAACGCTGGCCAACCTGCCGGCGGCAGACATTGCCGAGACTGGTTCCGACGAATTCGCCTACCTGGACAAGCTGGAAGGCATCGCGCTCGAGCAGGCGCTGCGCAAGCTTACGCCGGAACAGGAAGCACGCTACCTGGGAATTTCGGCATAGCCATCATGAGCCTGAAAGTCGACCTCCGCGTCGGGGAAACCCTGACCTTCAATAACGGCCAGATCGTTGTCACGCTGCTGGAGAAATCCGGGCAGCGCGCCAGGATAAGCGTGGAGGCCGACGATTCGGTGTTGATACAGCCGCCGCAGCGCGAAACATCTGTTGTTACCGGTGTTGGGCGAAGCGAGCAGGAAAAAATGCTGGCTGGCGCGGTATAAACATCATGCATGCCCGGTTCGTCCGGGCGGATACAAAAGTCGGGTGCGCAAGAGTGCGCCTTGGGACAGAGGTATTTTCCAAGGAGTTCTCTCATGCCTCGTACTATCGTTGGAGCCGGCGACCCGAAAGCCGTCAAGAAGTATTCCGCTTTTCTGGCTGTTGATACCAGCCGCAAGAGCTACTGGAACAAGAAGTTCATGGGCGTTGGCGAAGATGCCCAAACCCCCCTGCAGACCCTGCCGCATCTGGAAAACGATGCTGGCGACCAGATCAGCTACGACCTGGTGATGCAGTTGAAGATGAAGCCGATTCAGGGCGACGCCACCTTGCGCGGCAAGGAAGAAGACCTGAAGTTCTACACCGACAACCTGATGATCGATCAGCTGCGCGGTGGCGTGAACACCGGTGGCAAGATGACCCGCAAGCGCACGATTCACGATCTGCGCAAGACGGCGCGCGTTCGGCAGTCCGACTGGTGGGCTCGTCTGTTCGACGAAACCCTCTTCATGTACCTGTCCGGCGCCCGCGGTATCAACCCGGACTACATCGAAGACACGGACTTCACGGGTTACGCCGGCAACGCATTCTCCGCTCCGGATTCCCAGCACCTGATGTACGCCGGCGACGCGACGAGCAAGGCTACCCTGGACGCCACCGACAAGATGTCTCTCGCAATGATCGATCGCCTGGTTGCCCGCGCGGAAGTCATGGGTGGCGGAACGACCGGTATTCCTGCCATCCAGCCGGTGATGATCGACGGCGAAGAACACTTCGTTTTCGTGATGCACCCGTGGTGCGAGTACGACCTGCGCACCGGCGTCGGCACCGGCGGCTGGCTGGACATCCAGAAGGCACTGGCAACCTCGGAAGGCCGCAACTCGCCGATCGTCAAGGGCGGTCTGGGTATGCACAACAACGTCGTGCTGCACAAGCACAAGGGCGTGATCCGCTTCGGCGACTACGGCGCCGGCAGCAACGTTGCCGCTGCCCGCAACCTGTTGCTCGGCCGTCAGGCCGGTGTTGTCGCGTTCGGTTCCCCGGGCACCGGTCTGCGTTTCGACTGGAACGAGGAACTGGAAGACCGCGGCAACCAGGTTGTGATCACCACGGGTTCGATCTTCGGCGTCAAGAAGTCGAATTTCACGATCAACGGCAACAGCTACGACTTCGGCGTTATCGCGGCCGACGCTGCCTGCGCCGACCCGCAGTAATCGCTGGCCACCGTAACCAAGGAGAACCAACATGGCTCTGAAACAATCCGCTCACGCCCGAGGCGTGATCACTACTCCGGTTGCCGCTGGCTGCGAAGTCGTCGTCTGCCGGGCTTCCTTCACTCTGACCGCCGACCTGGCCGCCAACGACATCATCGAGATGATGCCGCTCCCGGCCGGCCACGTCCCGGTCGACATCATTGTCGATAACGACGCGCTCGGCGCAGGCACTGTCTCGGTCGGAATCTTGAATGCCGACAAGGACGATCTCGATGCCACCGCCTCTGGTGGGGCAGCTTGGCTTACCGGCGGCGCCGTTACGAACGCCAACGGCCTGCGGGCCGACGCGGCCGGTCTGCGTTCCATGTCGCGCTGCGCTGCCAACCAGGCTGCGAATCGACCGGTCGGCATCAAGATCGCCACCGATACGTCGGCGACCAGCGGAACCATCGGCTTGACCCTGCTGTATCGCTCTGCTTGACGCAGGGCGTAGTGCAACCAAGCGCCGTCCGGGCCCAAGCCAGGGCGGCGTTTTTATAAGGGCATCTACCCATGAAAATCCAGTCCATCATTCGCCGAGCCAAGGGAACAACTGTGGGTCTCGGCGACAAGGTGTATTTCTTCTCGCCGGATCTCGACCACACCTGTGACGTTACCGACGAGGTACACATCAAGCGCTTCTTGTCGATCAAGGAGGGTTTCCGCGAGGCTGTCGGCGACGACAGCGCAAAAGTCGCGCAGAAGTCTTCCGAATCCGTAAAGCAGGAAGGAATCTACCCTGTTGCCCTGCATGGAACGTCCGTTCATCCCTCCGAGTTTGAAATCAAAGGTCGCACCTACACGCTTGGAGAGATCGTTGCGAAAGCGCACGCTGCTACCGGCTTATCGGTCGAGGATTGGAACTCAATTCCGGAAGGAGAGCGCGCAGACCTGATCGACGCCGAGCTCGACAAACTTGCTGCAGATGGCGAGGACAACCGCGACGAACTGATCGCGGCCTACGTTGCCAAGTTCGGCAAGAAGCCGCACCACGCCATGAAGACGGAAACCATCGCTGCGAAGCTGGCCGATGCCGGAAAGAACGAAGGTTAATCGGCGATGAACCTCGGCGAACTGATCAAGGCGTGCAGGTTGAAATCTGGAGATACCGGAAAGCCGTTTTTCTGGTCAGATCCCGAGTGGATTGCCTATCTCAACGAAGCCGTATCGGAAGCCTGTATCCGGGCTCGCCTGATCGTTTCCGACGATATTGAAATCGACCTGTGCGCCGGCGAGGCATATGCCGATTATCCGTGCAATGTGTGGTCGATCAGGCGCGTGCAAGTTCCTGGTCGCAAATCCCTGAGCCTTGTCGATCGAGAAATGCTTGATTCCGGCGAAGTAATCGGCTGGATGGAGAGAACAGGCGATCCGATCGCTTGCTACGAAATCGACGGACGCCTTCGGTTATACCCGATTCCGGAATCCAACGAGATCGCGATTGTTGAGGCTTTCTGTACACCGAAGCGTGAATTGTCACAGCCAACTGACAAACCTGAGATTCATGATCGTTTGCACATGAAGCTGATCGACTGGGCTCTACATCGCGCATTCAGCAAGATCGACGCCGACACGTTTGACCCTGGCAGGGCGTCTGCTCACGAAGGCGAGTTCGAAAAAACCTTTGGCCCGAGGCCGGATGAAACAAAGATGCGACGCATGCGTATCAACGTCGTTCGTCGTGTCGTCGGCCATTCATTTTGACGAGGAAAGCATGATCACCGACAAGACAGTCTCAACCGCCAGCTACGCAGGAGGCGGATTTTCAATACTTTCTGCGCTGACGCTGACCGAATGGGGCATTGTTGTCGGTATCGTCACTGCGATCCTGACGTTCGCGCTCAACGCCTGGTGGGGATTCCAGAGAAACAAGCGCGAGCAGGAAATTCACGAGGCCGCGTTGCGCGGCGCAATAGACCGGCGCCAGCGCGGATCGATCAACCGCAACCTGCTGAGTGCCGTTGCTGCCCTGTCCATCACCGCCGGCGGCGCCGCGTTCGTGATGCTGCAGGAGGGTACCGGCCCCACAGAGCGAACGACATCCGGCGAAACGGTAGCCAAAGCATACGCCGATCCGGCACACGGATGGAAAGTTCCAACCATCTGCGCCGGCCGCACCAAAGGGGTTTTTCGCGGGCAAACCGCGACACTCGAAGAATGCGACGCCTGGCTGATCGAAGACCTGACCTATGCCGGCTCTGCAATCAAGCGCTGCACGCCAGTGAAGATGACGCAGTGGCAGTACAACTATCTCGCCAGCTTCGTGCACAACGTCGGCGGCGGTGCCTATTGCAGCAGCCAAGTGGCCAGGAACATCAACGCTGGCCGGTGCGAGTCGGCGGCGAAGGAAATGCACGCTGTTCCGCAGATTGACCGTGCCACGGGGAAGCCGCGCATCTGGCGAGGGAAACCGATCATCTACCGGCAGACCGGCGAGGTTTTGCTTGCCACTGGTGCGCCGATCATGAAATGGACGACTGCCGCCGGCATCCCGCTGCCCGGTTTGATCAAGCGACGAAATTCCGAGGCTGCAGGATTTGCGGCTGATTGTGACCTGTGGAATTAACCAAGAGGAATTGAAAATGGACGACCAAACCATCGAGCAAGAAATCCAGGCCAAGGGGCTGACCGCGCCGCGCATCACGCCGGCTGACATCGAGGCGAATATTGCGGCCGAATACTTTTTCACCGCCGAGCAGGCCGTTAGCGGCGTTACCGGAGACATGGTTGGCCGCTTCCTCGCATGGAGGCTGCCGAAGGACTTCGCGCCGGATGGCGGGATTTCGTTCGAGGAAAGCGCCTGGTGGCCGAGCGGCACCAACCTGCTGCACGCTGGCCAAGCCAAGGAGATGCTTGAGCATGTTATCGGCGGCTCGCCCGTCATGCCCGGCCTCAGCCTGCTGACCTTCTGCGTCCTCGTCCTGCGCAACGGCTTCACCGTCACCGGCGAATCCGCCTGCGCCAGTCCGGAGAACTTCGACGCCGAACTTGGCCGCAAGATCGCCCGCCAGAACGCTGTGGCGAAAATCTGGCCGCTGATGGGCTACGAACTTCGCTCCCAGCTTTCGCGCCCAGTCCTGACTGACGCCGACGCACTCGCCGACCTGAATGGCGCTCACCGGCCGGGCAACCACGTCGAGTAAATCATGATCGACCTGAAGCCGTACGCCTTGCTGATCAAGATCGCCGCCGCCGCCCTGGCGGTCGCCGCCGCAATCTGGTGGTGGAACAACCACAACGCTAGCCAGCAACAAATCGGCTACGACCGCGCCATAGGCGAGGTGAAGGAAGAGCAGGCGCGAATTGCCGAGGAAAAGCGGTTGCAGGAAATCGAAGACCAGAAACTTGCCGACCAGGAGGCGAAGCGTGCACAAGAAAATCTCACTGAAATCGAGCGCCAGCTTGTTGCTGCTCGCGCTGACACTGACCGGATGCGGAGTCTCTACCGTCAAGCTGCAGAGCGCGGACGACAAGCGACGTCCTGCGTTGCCGGAGCAGGCGAGGGCAAGCCAGGTTCCGACCCCATCGGCGTGCTTGCCGAGTTGCTTGAGCGCGCTGACGCAAGAGCGGAAGAAGTCGCAGGATACGCTGACCGCCTCCGGGCTGCTGGCGAGTCCTGCGAGCGAATCTACGACGGAGTGACCAGGCAATGAGTTGCGATCCGCTGATCATCCGCCAGGGCGAAACACTCTCCCACGTCATCATGTGGTCGACGGACGAGTTGGTCTACAAGCCCATTACCGCCGTCCCATCGGTCGCGCCGTTGCGCCTCACCGTCGTCAGCCACGAGCTTGTCACCGATGTTCCTGTCGCAATCACTGGCGTGCGCGGAATGACGGAAATGAATGCCGACCCGGAAGATGTTCAGGAAGGCGACTACCGTCCGGCAACCCGCATCGACCAGGACACCATCGAGCTGAACAGCGTAAACGGCGCCGGCTTCAAGCCCTACGTCTCTGGCGGCTATATCCAGTACCGCAAGCCGGTGGACCTGAGTAGCTACCCGACCGCCCGCATGACGATCAAGGATCGCGTTGGAGGCACGGTGCTCATGGAGCTCACCTCCACTGCCGGCGACATCGTCATCAGCAACACCACGAAGAAGATCACCGTCGTCATCAGCGACGAGGACACCGCCGCCATCACCTGGAAGCGCGGCGTCTACGACCTTGAGGTCGAGGCTCACGACGGCACCGTGGTGCGCTTGGACTGGGGCACCGTCGAGGTCTCCAGCGAAATCACAACCTGATCCTGAAGGAGAAGACATGCAGTATTCCGACGAACTGAAGTGCGCCCGCATGAACGCCATCACCTCCGTGTGCGGCGCCACTGCGGTCCTGGAGATTTGCACAGCCGCCTACGGCTCTGTTCTGGCGACGATCCCGCTGGCGAACCCGATCGCACCCGCCGCCACCGGAGCTGGGCTGCTCACCCTGACGACTCCGCGCCAGGACGACTACGCCGACGCCACGGGCACCGCTGCAGCCGCCCGCGTTCGCAAGAGCTCTCCGTCCGGCGACATCGTCATCACCGGCCTGACTGTCGGCGCTGTCGGCAGCGGGGCGAACATCGAGCTCGACAACACGAGCATCAACGAGGATCAGCTCGTCCGTATCGTGTCGGCGACGATCCTGCACGCGGTCTAAGCTCCATGGCCAAAGGGTTTGATCCGAAGTGGTCTATGACCACACTGTTCTGTGCCATGCGAGGGATTGACGGGCTAGGTGTGTTTGTCGGCGACAAGGGTGGACAGCTAACCGTACATGGCTCTGTGGCGATTTCTCGGGCCTGCCCGGATTTCCCGGGTGGCGCTGCGTACTTTGGCAACCCTGCAGTCATTCAAGCACTCTATCCAACCGCACAGTCCTTTGGCTACATGGAGCAGGCTGTTGAGATCGAGTTCTACCCGACGAGCTTTGGTTATTCCGGTCGTCGCTATCTCTGCACGGTAATCAATCGCTTTGAACTCTACTTCGATGTGGAGTTGGCTAAGTTGCAGCTCGACTTCTGGCCGGACGGCTCAACGCTGCAGAGCCACCACGCTGCAGTGGACTTGGCTTCGCTCGTCGGGAAGGCCTCGAAGGCGATCCTTCGCATCAGCCTCACTCACCTCTCGGTTGAGCTAAACGGCGCCGTGCTTTTCAACAACGCACACGGTGTCACGACGTTTAGTAACACGTCAGGTTCGGTGTTCCTCATCGGGAATTCTGGCGCCGGATCGGTTTCTCGCAACTGGTACGGCTACATTGGCCCGGTCCGCCGCACGGTCGGAGACCTGCGTGCGGAGGAAACCAGCGCGACCCGCGGCACGATGTACCCGCTCGGAGCGCTCGATACGTACCGCGAGAAAGTAGTCTTCCACAGTCACTGCGAGCCAACAGGTGGCCCGATTGAAGACACCTGCGGCAACACGGTGAGCTTCTACGGCAACGCGGAAATTTCCACCGACTACAAGGCGTTCGGCTCGGCCAGCTTCCGCCCCCGCACAGGTGGCGCCAGTGTCGACTTCGATACGGTCCTCGGTGCACAGGACTTCGAGTTCGAGACCTTCGCGCTCATCCTGACGAACTCGGTAAACCGCGGCTGGTGCTTCGCCCTGCTCGACAGCGGTGGCGCGGTGGCCCTTGGCCTGACAACGAAGCGGGACACTGGTGGCGGCGAGACAGTTGTGATCGTGAACGGTGTATCGCACACAGTGGCTTCTGGCGTATCGTCGTCGATGCAGTACATGAGCCTTGTTCGGGCAGGCAACACAATGACGTTGTTCATCAACGGGGCGTCAGTGCTCTCCATTGACGTTACCGGAGTGAGCATTGCCAACGTCGGGCCGCTCTACCTCGGCAAGCCGGCCAGCGTCGTCGAGACGGTGACGGAGTCGATCTACCTCGACGAGACGCGCCTCACTGTCGGTCAGGCTCGCCACAATGCCTCGTCAACCAGCGTGACGATCCCGACCGAGCGATTCAACGAGTACGGCCCACACAGCATGCGCGGAACAGTGAAGCGCATGGTCAGTGGCAGCGCAGTCATCTCTCCCGGCTCTCTGGTCGCAGCGTTCGATCGCACGACACTGCGCCTCGTGAGCCGAGACGTGTCGGCAGCGGACGGCAGCTTCGAGCTCCCTTCCGCGCACGGCGACGAGCACTTCGTCCTTGCCTTCGACGATGATATGAACCTCGTCGGTTACGACAAGATTCTCCCGGCGATCTTCTCGTGAGCTACATTGCCCCCGACTACGACAACATCGAGCTAGTGCTCGGCGGCGCATACAGCACCCCATCTGGCCTGCTGGAGTTCGTCTTCCCACCACCGCCGGTCAGCGCATGGCTCCAGGTCGCGGAGGCGGGCCAGGACACCTTCGCCGGTCGGGGTGGGCTCGATGTTGCAGGCGCCATGTCCGTGCAGGAGGGCGCGCAGGACACCGTGGTGTCGGACGGGCTTGTCGCTTGGCCGAACAATGCGGCGCTGTCGGTGCAAGAGGCAGGCTCCGACACCCCTGTTGCGGCCGGCGTGGTTGTGGTGGCAGGCAGTCTCTCCGCTCAAGAGGCCGCGTGCGACACGTTGGTGGCCGCAGCCCAGGTCTTCGTCACCGCCATTGGCGGTGTCACAGAGGACTCGATGGACACAGCCAGTGTGACAGGGGTTGTCATAGTTACCGGCACCGCGGAGTTGGTGGAGCCTGAGATGGACACCGTCCATATGCTCGCCCTCGGCCCGCGGTTCGGCGAGATGGCGGCCATGGAGCAGGGGGCTGACACATTCGCAGCGGCTGGTGATGTCTTCGTGCAAGGGGCGGCGACGGTCGTCGAGACCACGAGCGACAGCTTCTTCGCGTCGTCCCGGGTGGCATCCACCGCCTACGCCTACATCGTCGAAGGGGCACAAGACACGTTGCACGCTGCAGGAGGGGTCGAGACGTGGGTGAATGACCCCGCACCCGACGCGCTGAGCAGCATCTCCCACATCACAAGCACCAGCCGCATGAGGCTGGTAATCAGCGAGGCAAGAGCATGAAGAAAGTCATTGTGACGAAGCTGTCGCGGGCGATCCGCCACGTCGTCAGCCGTGGGGCGCAAGGCCCACGCGGCGGTCTCTGGGGAGATTGGAGCGAAATCCCAGGGAAGCCGGATTTTGATTCCCTGTACGACCCGCACGGCGCGGCGAGCGACGCACAGAGCGCCGCAGCGGAGGACGCTACGGCCAAGGTCAATGCGCACGCCAGTGCCCCCGACCCACATCCCCAGTATGCTACCGATGCGGACCTGTCAGTCCACACCGGGAACACGTCAAATCCACACTCGGTGACGAAGGCCCAGCTCGGCTTGGGCAACGTCGACAACACCAGTGACGCAAGCAAGCCGGTCAGCACTGCCCAGCAAAACGCGCTGAACGGGAAGGAGCCAACGATCACTGCCGGCACGTCGGCGCAGTTCTGGCGTGGCGACAAGACCTGGGCCGACTTTGCCGCGAACGTGCGCATGAGCGGGCTGACGGGTCTGAGCACTGCGCTATCGGTGGTTGTCACGGCAGCGGACACGGTGCTCGGCGCCATCGGCAAGCTGCAAGCCCAGATTTCGGACGTGGTCACGCAGGCCGACGCCGAGGCCGGCACAGCAACTGCCGTCAAGGCCTGGACATCGCTGCGGGTCCGTCAGGCTGTGGCGGCGTGGTGGGCGGGGATTACAGCTATCGACGGAAAGGCCATCGGTAACACCACTCGATCCACGGGAAAGTTCACAACGCTCGAAGCCAGCGGTAATTCTGTACTAGGTTCAGGGTCGAGCAGTTTCGTTACGCTTACCGGATCATTACTGCTTAATGACGCCAGGCCGTCAGGAAATGCCATAAACATTTCAAAAACATATAGCCCGACAGCGGGGGCCGTCAACATTGGAAGTGCGGTTACACTGACTAGCACCGTCACTACAACTGCTTCGACTTACGACGTAGCCAGCTCCCAAGCCGTTCGTCCAGTCATTCAAGCTGGTGTTTCCAATACCGGGTATATCCACACAACCCAGTTCGCGGCATTGCGTAATGGTATTTCGTCGGCTCAACCTGACAGCGGGACGCTCGCCCAGCTATATGGCGCCCGCTATCAACTTGGTCATTACAATCTAGACGCGGCTGCAACCCCCATAACCAACACAATTATTGGGACACTAATTACCCCGTTTGCATACACCGGGTCTATTGGCACATTCTACGGTGTTTCTGTCGGAGCAATTATTGGCACGGCTCCGAATGTAGCATTAGCGTCTGCGTTTCATTCGTCCATGTCCGATAACACAGGACACCTTGGTTTAAACATCGAAGGTTCTGTCCGAAACTACCTCGCTGGCAACACAGGCATCGGCGAGCAACCGACATCCGGTGCGAAATTGTCAGTTGCTGGTCCGGTGCGCATTGGCCAATACACCCTGAGCACTCTTCCAAGCGCAGCCGCTTTCTCGGGTGGCTTGATCGACGTGACGAACGCCACTGGCGGCCCGAAGACCTGTCGAAGCAACGGAACCGACTGGTGCCTTATTAATACAACCACTCCTGTGAGCTAACCATGGCAATCACCGAACGCACTCGCCCCTATGAAACATTGATCCGCCACAACAATGACGGAAGCGTTTCCGCGCACCACCAGACGATCGCCGAAGTAATGAAAGACGGCGCTGTCCTTGTCGCAACGGTCTCCGCTCCGATCGCGCTGCTCGACGTAGCGGCCGAGCTGGAGCCGATCATCGGCGCGGCACTGATCGCCGCCGTGGCGGATGCAGACCGGCTGCGCCATGCGTGCGAAGAAAAGGATGCTCAACTTGCAAACCTCGGAAGAGAATTGACCGAGCTTCGCAAGCTGCTGGAAGCAGCAGAAAAGCAATGATCACCATCACCACAAACCGCTTCATTCCCACGCGCTTCGCCGCGACAACCTACGGCCCGATCTTCGCCCGTCACATCGCCACGCTGTACGACCTCGACATCACCGAGTCTGAGGCGCTGGCGCTTTTGTCATCGTAATACTGGCTGGGGAGGCAGAATTTCCCAAAGGAGGACCACAATGCAGTACATCATCAATTCCGCTGCCAGTGCCGCGGGTGCTGTCGCCGCTTTCAAGGCGCCACTTTCACAAGGTGTCGGCACGCCGAAGGTTATGGGATACACCGGAGAAATGCCAGCCGACCTTGGCGTCACGACCGAGACCAAGCTGTTCGAGTTTGCTCTCGATCCTGATGCATGGACGACGGACGCCAACGGCCGCCTTCTGATCTCCGCGGTGGATGCATCCAATGGCCTCGCAACAGGAATCTGTCGCTGGATGCGCTGGGTCGATGGCGACGGGGCGGTAGTGATCGACACGGATGTATCGTCTGTCGGTGGAAGCGGTTTCGCGAAGCTGACGACGCTCGGCATCGTGGCAGGAGCTCCTGTTGAGTTGGTTGCCGGCTACGTGAGGCTGTGATGATCAAGCACGCTTCTACCGCACAGGAGCTGACGCAGAAGGAAGGCAAGGTGTCAGGTCAAGCCTGGAACGCCGACCACATGTTGGCCGTTGGGTTTTCAATGGTTCTTGGGGCATGGGATTTCCAAATCGGTACCGGATCGGCAACGTTTTTCGGGGAAACTGCATCCCGTGTTTCTGTTGGCGTTTATACAACCCTAGGGCCGGTTTATGAACGATCGGTTTTTTCCGCATCATGCGTCAATGGCTTTGATCAAGGCCAGACTGTTCTCGTGCCGCATTCGCCGTTACCGAGCGGATGGAGGTTTTCTATTGAGGACGACGTGTATCTTGTCGAAGATGACGAATACGTATCTAGAATCACGCTGCTGAATGAATCCGGTGTTGCATCTGACCCGCCATCAACGGTCTACGGTCAGGCGATATGGATCGCGTACTCTGGAATCGAGCCTGCGTAAATGGGCGGCGTCTTCGACATCGATCTTTTCGATCCAGACATCTTCGACTGCGGAGATTCTGGACCGGGACCTGTCGCAGAAACCGACGAAGAAAGGAAAGTCACTGGACGGCTTTCGCTGTCATCTACAACCGGAAAGTTTCTGCAAGCGTCCGGCAGGCTTTCTCTGAAATCAGGCCTTATTGTTTCAGTCGAGGTGGCAGCAAGGCTGTCGCTGACGACGAGGGGCAATTGTGGCTGACGACAAAAAGAACCTGCCGACAAGGATCGGCCCGCCATCAGGCCGGGCAAACGAGCGCCAGATGATGGAAGGCGTTGACGTTTCCGGATTCCAAAAAAGCTACCGAGTCAATGGCGACGGTTCTCAGACGATGCTCAAGACTCGCGGCGGATTCCCGCAATTCGTCACGACCGGCGAAGAGGACCGGCTTGATACCGACATCAGGCATGTGTTTCAGGCATACCCTGTTATTGGGTACAGTGACCTATCACTTGGACTAAATCCTGGTTGGGGCGGGTTTTACAGGCCGCCATCTGACCGAACGCAGCTTCTCCCTGAATACGGCGTTCCGGAAAACCCGAGGAAAGAGTTGTGGTTGTCCTCTGGATTGGCAGACATTTCGGTCATGAAGGAAAAACGCACGCATCACCGCGGCAATCTAGACTGGTTCCCCGCGGCCGGCGCGGACGACCCGAACAACATTACCGTTACGTGGAGCACCGCCCGCTGCGGAGGGCGCTACACGCAAGATGGCGAGCCGAACAATTCGGAGCCGTTCTACGGCCCTCATTACGCTCCGAACAGCTACCACACGCTCGCCGATCGTTTCCCGTCGGTATATCTCGATGGCGAAAAGGTGCTTCAGCTTGGCGGGACATGGCGTTACGAATGGAAGGAGCGCGGTGTTCTCCGGGTAAAGACGGTGGACTACGCGGCAACGGAAGGGCAGTGGGTACTGTGCGCCGCAGCGACGTGGCATACCTTCCCGGGAAGAAACCCGGCGTGGCGAGTGATGGCCTTGGTAACTGACGGAACGACTGCGCGCCTAGTTGGGCAGGCGGCGCCCGGAGACACGGGGTCGTATTGCGAAGATTGGGACATCATTGCCTCAACATCACAGCTCGACGAATCAGTTTTCACGTTGTCACACCCGCCTGTTATCAACGGATCGGCCACAGAGATCGCTGCGCTTGGGAAAGTCGGGGCTACAGGGCGCATGGTAATTCGCCGGTTCGCAGTACCTGGGCTTGCAATGTCTGAGGACGAGGCTGACGCCTACGGCTATACCGAGACGCCAAATACGATTGGCGGATCAGATGCTGTCTACTCTCCTCTTCCGGGTGGAGGAACAACAAAACTACGCGACGAAATCCCGACGCTTGTGTTCGATAACGACCTCTACAAGTCAGAGAAGAAATGCATTGCGATTGACTACGCCGGAGACACACTAAAGAAACTGTGGCGCTTTGGTGCGTTTCACCGTGTAGTAACAGGACAAGAGCGCATCGGAGAGCCGGCGAACTATGAAATCCTGACGATAGACACATCTGCTGCGCATCAGCAAAACATAGACGCAATCATGGCGATAGACTGGTCTGGAAAAGGCGGCGGGTCGTACACCGAAGAAGAGGCCGCGGCGATTTCTCGCGGGCAACTCGGTGGATTCAGCTCCGGCCATCCAACAGAGGTCGGTTTTTCGTGCCTAAGCGAAGACGCTTCTGTATTTCGCTGGCTCAACCAAACGAACATCAGTCGAAAATCCGGCATGGTAATCGAGGCAGAGCAGACGAGCACCACAACATCAAGCGCGTCAGCGGGGCTGATATTGCCAAGCGGGGAGATGATCTACACATCAACAGCAACAACCACAACGGTAGATGGATGCTCCTGGTTTTTCCCTGGCGGAACTCAGGCAAGTTACGCGCTTGGTTCGCATTCTGTGGTTGTTACCGCCCCGGTTAATCCGATTTACGGAGAAGTCGTCACGCTGAACTACATCGCAGACTCATACTCATCTATACCCCCTAGCGATGGCGGAGAAATAGCTGACTCCATCGTGAATACCGAGGATTTCGCCGAGCAGCGCATCTGGAGCTTTGAACTTCGCCACGACGCATGGATTATAGGGCCGCGCGACTACGCTCGCGGTCTTGCTGGGAAATCGTTTCAAGTCGGCGAGCCATCAATAACCGGTGTTACCCCGGCAGCGTCGTACCCACAAGGCGGCGCAACAAGTTCTCCTGTAACCGTTGATGCCGCAGGCGTCCGTGAAGCCTTTCCAGAATACTTCCTGATGGCAGCGCACCAGTCCGGTGATCATTTCGTCATCTGCCCTGCAGACGCTCCGTTTTCATACGCTGACGCGGAGAACATGGGCCTGTACCACGCAAAAGCTGACGGAACGATCTTGGCAATCGATCCGGGTTTTCCAAACTCAACGCCCTACGAATACCCGAAACGGTTTGTTGCGCCGATCTTCTTCAGGAAGAAGAAGCGAATCAGAACGGAGAAAATCTGATGAAACCCATCCGCTACCCCGCCTTTCTCGGGATCAACAACAGGCTGCCGGCAACGTCACTATCGGTAAAAACACCGGACAAGTCCGGTCGATATCTTGCCGATGCGGTGAATGTCGACATCGACAATGACGGCTCCCTGTGCAGACGCATTGCTTCCGAACTTGTCGCCGAAATAGCTGGCGTTCATTCGTTGTTCGATGGGCTTGCTGTCCTATCGTCATCCCTCTACGTCGTGGGTCTTCCCGGCGGATCGATGGCGCTCGAGCGCATTCTGGAAAGCAACTCTCGCATGAGTTATGCCGAGGTCGCAGATGGCCGACTGTACCTGTCGAACGGAACCGATGGCTTGAGGCGAAATTGCGCCGGTGCAATCGTGCCGTGGGCGTTGCCGGCGCCGAGCGCCCCGGCCCTGGCCGACATCGCTGGCGGGCTGAGCGCCGGGCGCTACGGCGTGGCAATCTCGTTTTCTGACGACGAGCATGAGGGCGCCCTGTCGGAGATGGGTGCGATCGATGTCGCTGGCGGCGGGGTGCGCGTCACGCTTCCGACGGCACCAGAGGGCGCGGTGAAGATCAACGTCTATCTCACCGGCAACGACGGCGACGTTCCAATGCTTCACACCTCGCAGCCTGTTGGCGATGCATCGATCGACCTGGCTACGCCGGCCGATGGTCAGCAGTCGATTCGAGAACATGAGGCGCCGCTTCCGGCAGGAAGCCGGATATTCGAATTCAACGGCCGGCTGTGCTCGGTGTCAGGAAACCGTCTCTATTTCAGCCAGCCGTATCGCTACGGCTACTACCGGCCCGCCAGCGGCGTCATTCCGTTCCCGGCCGACATCACCTGCGCCGCCGGCGCGCAGGACGGAATCTATGTGGCCACAGCCACGCACACCTACTACATCGCCGGTCGTGATCTTGATGGTCAGGAAATCGCTTTTCGTCTGGTCGGAAAATTTGGCGCCGTTCCAGGGACAGAGTTCGAGCATCCAGATCGCCCGGTGTTCGGTTGGTTCTCGACGAAGGGATTCGCAATCCTCAACCCGGGCGGCGAGGTGTCGCTGCCGATGGATGGCGCGGTCGATGTCGGCGCGCTGCCGGCGAGCGGGGCGTCTCTTGTGCTCACAACCGACCGACGCGACCGCGTGGTTTCCTGTGGCTGGTGCATCAACCTTGGGAACGGCGCAGCGACCCGCTACGAAGACTTCGATTTCACGTCTTTCCGCGGTGGATTTGCAACGGCGCCGGATGGATTTCATTCAATCGGATCGCTTGGCGAGGTTACGTACAGCGTCGATTTCGGACTCGAAGACTTCGGTACCTCCGCGGAAAAGCGGATGCCGGCAATCTACCTTGGCGCGCAGTGTGGTGATGCGCTGAAGATCAGGGTTGGCGCAAAAAACGAAAGTTACGACTACCAAGCGCGGTCGTTCTCGCCGGACTCGCTCGATATTCATCGCGTCGATCCAGGAAAAGGCCTTCGTGACAACTGGTTCCGGATCTCGTTGATTGGCGACGACGGCGCCGACTTTACCCTGGCCAGCGTCGAATTCGCGCCGGTCGCATCGAACAGGAGGATTTGACCATGGCTTTTGGAACTACCGTTGATCCGGACAATGCATCGTCTCCGCTGATATTGCTCAACCAGATCATCGATACAACCTGGACGGCAGCAGACGCCAAGGCGATACAGTTTTCAACGAAGATGGCTGCGGCGCAGTCTGATATCGACCCGAGCAGCGCGCCGCAGATTGCCGACCAGGCGAACATTTCCGCTCCGTCAATCACTGCTCCTGCCATTGATATTCCAGCAAACGTTGATGATTCGGTGACGCTGTACGAGTCGCAGTATCAGTCAATGATGGACGAGCTGACGGCGCGCATGACCGTCTTCATCGGCACGCACTTCCCGAACGAGGCGGAAGGGTTCTCTGCGGCACAGACCTGGCTGCAGGAAGCTATCGACAACCCGGCAGATTCCGGAATTCCGGCAGCAGTTCGTGACGCGGTTTTCGAGGACGACCGGACGCGGATTCTCAATGATGCGGAACGGGCGAAATCCTCTGTCCTGGCTTCATTCGCTGCGCGCGGCTTTCCGATGCCTCCCGGCCAGGCTTCCGGCGCGGTGATCGAGATCGAGCGCAAGGCACAGGGCGAGATTGCCGCATCGTCCCGGGCGCTGTCGAAGCTGGCGCTCGACTTCCAGCAGTTTTCGGTCACTCAGTTGCTCGGGCTTCGCCAGTCGGCAATGGCATCGACCGTTTCCTATATCCAGACGCTTGCCACGTCACCGGGCGAGGCGGTGAAGATCACCGGGGTGCAGAACGAACTGATTCGGTCAGCGGCTGATTTCTACCGGGCCGACATTGCCGCGGCAGAGCTTTCCAGTCGCGTGGCTCAGTTCAACGCAACGTCTGACCTAGATGTGGCAAGCAAGAACCAGGCGGCAAAAATAGCGACAATGACAGAGCGCGTAAAAGCCCTGATGGCTGAAGCGCAGGCAATTGCCCAGATGACCGCAGCGCTCTACAACAACCTGAACGTTTCCCTCGATGGCGGAACGCGGCATTCCAGTTCCTACAACGTCAATGTCAGCCGCGAGGAGTAATCCTCCCCGAATACTGGCTGGCATGCCAGCATCTACATACCGAAAGAGGTTGAACTATGGCATTCACAATTCTCGAAGACTGGAAGAACGCAATCAATCAGGACACGCCTGTCAGGACTGTTGCCCAAGGCCTGTCTCGCGCAACCGGCACTGGATTCGGCGCCGCGAAACAGGCCGACATTCCTGCTGCAGACCAAGCCGCCTATGACTCCGGAGCGGCCAAGCCGAAGCCGGTGGCTCAGCCCGGCCAGCCGGCAGCGGCGTCCGGCCTCGGACTGCCTGGATACGGCAACGAGGGCAGGACGACGCGCCAGGCCATTGATGCAAACCTGCCGAAGCTTGGACTGCAGCAATGGAACCCGGTCGGCCAGAAGCCCTACGACATCGCCAAGACATCCGAGCCTGGAATTTCCAGGATCACCGGCAACGGCCTGTCGTCGCCGCTCTACACGAACCTGTCGAACGTGAATCAAGCGGTTGAAGGCCTGAAGCAACCGGGAATTGCATCCGGCTTGCCAGGCTACGGCGCGCAGGCTGCATCGCAAGGGATCACCAGTACGCCGTTCAGCGCAGTCAATGCCGGAGGTTCAGTACCAGGGATCGCCGCCGGCATGCCGGAAGGCCTTGCCCGCCAGGCGAAGGCGAACGCCGTCACCAAGCAGCTGATCGACGCCCAGCCGCAAGGCGGGATCGGCATTCTTCCCGATCAGGCAGAACGCGACAACGCCGACATGCAGCGCATGCGGATGAACAGCCGGATCGATGACCTGATGTCTGGCATCAAGTACGGCAAGCGCAGCGAGCGGTCGGCGTCCGCTGCCGCCCTTGGCGCGCTTACCGGTGCCGACACGCAGCGCGCTGTCGAGGGCATGCGCCAGCAGGGCATTGCCGCCGGGCTAGATCTTCAACGGCGCGGCCAGGACATCGGGCAGGCGGCGGAAGCGGCAAAGCTCGGCCTGACGCTGCGCGGCCAGGACATGGAAAGCCAGCGGAACGATGCCCGCCTAGGCCTGGATATCGGGCGGCTGGGAATCGAGAACCAGCGGTTTGGCCTCGAGAAATCTGCCATGCAGCGCCAGCAGTCAGCACAGGACAATCTTGCCAAGGCGATTGAGAGCGGCGACCAGAACGCTATTGCTCGAGCCAGGACAATGGCGGCGGCGGCCGGGGTAAGGCTGGATCAAGCCCCTGGGGTCAGAGATCGATTCTTGACCTTAACCGAGCAAGACGCGAATGGAAACAAGGTTGAGGTTGCTGTCGATCCAGCCACAGGGAAAACCATTCGTCCGCAGAGTGTGGCGCCAGACCGGCCGGTTGGAACAACGTCCAAGGTGGGCGACCGCGTTGCGGTATGGGACGGATCAAAGTGGGTTGAAAAATCCTAATTCTTGGGAGGGGTGATTTCACCCCTTTCCCAATCAACAGATGGCGCGTCGTATAGCTTTCTACAGGCAATCCCGATTAGATATGCTGCCCTGTAGCTCTTCGTGTCAGATGCATTCTTTGCGACGCATTCAGCGGATGACGGCGAGAACAAACCCATCCCGGCCCCTTGTTGCACAGAAACGAACCCGGTCGGATTGTTCGATTGGCACACCTGAAATACGGCGTTTGCTGCAATGTCGTTCTGCACGCCCGGCATCTTGGCAATGATGCACTCGGCGAAGTTGTCGGCGGCCATCACTGGCGCGGCGACAAGGCAGAGCAGGGCGGCAATGATCATCCGGTTCATTCGCTTTCCTTCTTCCTTGGCAACGATTTGATGTCGTCGAGCGAGTTGAGTAGCCGAGTCACCATATTGGTCAGCTCGATCAAGTCCGGCTGTTTGTCCAAATCGTCATGATGAAAGCTCGTCTGAAGGCGGGCGACTATCTCCGCATTCATGGAGCGGCCGTTGGCATCGGCGGCTTCGCGGATGCGGTCGCGCATGCCGTCAGGGAAGCGAACCACAAACTGGTCTGCTACGCGACTTGGGAAGGGCGGCTTTTCTGTGCTCATGGCGACCGATGATACTCGCCACTTGATATTTTTCCATGCTATCCACTTGCGATGATACGAAGTGCGTACTACTATTGATCTACACGCCATCACATAGGAGCACGACAAGCCATGAAGAATGCACGACAAGTCACGCCAACTCCGGTGCGACTACCGCCTGACCTGAAGCGCTGGCTTCAGAACAGTGCGATCGAAAACCATCGTTCTCTCAACAGCGAAGTTCTCCATCGCCTTGAGAAATCCCGCATCAACGAAGAAGCAACAGGAGGTCGGCAATGAACATCGTCACCATCAACGACGGCAAGGTCGTCACTACCTCGCTGGCAATTGCTCATGGCACTGAAAACGACCACGCCAGCGTTATCAAACTGGTTCGTTCATATCAGGCAGATATGGAAGAGTTCGGCCCACTCGGATTTGAAATCCAGAAGGGGAAGCCTCTGCCGCAGGGTGGGTTTGCGAAGGCAACCGAATACGCCATCCTCAACGAGCAGCAATCAACGCTCCTGCTTACCTACATGCGCAACAGCGACATCGTGCGGGCGTTCAAGAAGCGGCTGGTCAAAGAGTTTTGGGCAATGGCCGAGCAGTTGCGCGGTCAGTCTTCCGCCGACCCGATGACCGTTCTTTCCGACCCAGCGGCAATGCGCGGCCTACTGCTGACTTACACCGAGAAGGTCATCGCCCTGGAAGAAAAGGTTGCCGAGCAGGCGCCGAAGGTTGAAGCGCTTGATCGAATCGCCACAGCCGACGGAAGCCTGTGCTTCACCGACGCAGCCAAGACGCTGCAAATCCGCCTGAAGGACTTGATTGCTTGGCTCAGTTCGCACAAGTGGATTTACCAGCGCCCAGGAACAAGCTGGATTGCGTACCAGGACAAAATCCAGTCGGGTTACATCGAACACAAGACCAATACGGTTGAGCGAAGCGACGGCACCGAAAAGGTGGTGACTCAGGCGCGCATTACGCCGAAGGGGCTGGCCAAGCTCGCCGAGTATTTCGGCCCAGGAAACGACTCGCTTGCCGTGATCGCTGCATGACTTCGTTCGCAAAAGAAAGCGCCCGGCGAGTGCAATCGCCGGGCGCTTGGTGAAACAATTTCTTGGTGGAAATCAACATGGATTCTATGACCAAAACCTGTGATTCGCAAATCGCCGGCAGCAAGATCGAAAAGTTATCGGCTGGAACGGTGCTTGACATCAAGTCGGAAATCATTGTGCGCACGCCATACCACTGCATTGCAGAGTACCAAGGAACGCGCGCAGCACTCGAAGCAGAGGGCGTAATCCCCGCCGAAACAAAGTGGCCGGACACCGGATTTGACCGCGTTCATTGGAGTGACGACATGATTGAATACACACTATTCCGTGATCGACCCGATGGCGCAACTGGTGCAAAGAAGCTGTTTGTCGCCGTCGATTGGTGGCGTTTTGGATTCAGCCCGATAAGGCAAAAGCCCTACCAACAGGTTGATATCGAACAGAAGAAAAAGGCGCTTGAAGATGCGATTTTCAGAGATACCGCAGAAGGAATGCGGTTGATCCAGAAGCTATTCCACGACTACCGCCAGTCAGAGAATGATGCCGCATACCAGAAGTTCAGGGGGCTGCTTGACATCGACAGGATGACATCGCGGCGCATGTCGCGCTGACGCTGGGTAGCGAAACTTTGTTGGTTGGAATGGGCTACGTCTAGACCATTTAAAATCAATGGGATAAGCGCCTTGCGATCAAGTAAACGGTCAACGCGATCTTCTGGTGTGCCGCGCACAGAATGAACCGCCTTCGGGCGGTTTTCTTTTTCCGTGACGGATCAGGCTGAAATACTGGCTGGCATCCCATCATTCCAATCATTCATTGATGGAGTGTGGCGATGGCCGGTATTGATTGGGAAAAAGGTTCCTTGTCCAGCCCGCAGAGACCGGTTGCGGACAGTGGAGTTGACTGGGAATCGGGGGTAATTTCTAGCGCAGAACCGGAGAAATCCAGCCTTGCCCGCCGCCTGATCGGCGACACCGCCGTCTCGGCCGTCAAGGGCGCCATCGGGCTGACTGAAGTTCCTGTCGGTATCGCCGACATGGCAACCGGCGGCATGGCCGGCAAGGCGCTCGAAGGCATCGGATACCGCCCGAAGGAAGCCAAGGCCATGCTCGACGAGATGTACTCGCCGGAGCAGAAGGCAGCGAACAAGGCCGTCTCTGATGCCGAAGGTTTCTTCGGTACCGCCAAGGCCGCGCTGCAGAACCCGTCGACCATCGGCCAATCTGTCATCGAGTCCGCGCCGCTGCTGCTTCCTGGAGCTGCGATTGCGCGTGGAGTAGGCGCCGCCGGCAAGATCGCGCCGGCCGTTGCCGGCGGGATTGGTGAGGGCGTTGTCGGTGCAGGCCTCGCGGCCGAGCAGATGCGCCAGAACTCCGAAGATGGCACGCTATCCGCTCGTCAAACCGGTGCGGCCCTGGCTTCCGGCGCCGGAACCGCGGCATTCGGCATTGCCGGAGGCAAGTTGGCACAGAGCGCCATTGGCAAGAAACTCGGCCTGGCCGACGTTGATACGGCGCTTGCCATGAGCCCAGCGCAGCGTGCGGCTGCCGGCGGCATTGATGCCGGCATCGCCAAACGCATTGCCGGCGGCGCCGTATCCGAAGGCGTGCTGGAAGAACTGCCGCAATCCATGTGGGAACAGGCGGCGCAGAACTACGGCGAAGGCAAACCGATCGGTGAAGGCGTTGCCGAGGCCGGCGCCATGGGTGCGCTTGCCGGCGGCGTGATGGGTGGCGGATTCAATGCGCTGCAGGGCAGGTTGCGCGGAACCGTTGAGCAACAGCCGCCGGCGCCAGCGCAAGAAGCACCACGCGCACTGCCGGCGCCGACCTACACCGGGACGCCGAGCGATCAAACCATGGCCGCCGAAGTTGAGCGCGCCAATCAGGTTGCTGCCGCCCAGGCCAATGCTGACGCGATTTATGCGGAGCGTGCTGCCTTCGAGCAAGAGCGCGCACCGGCAAAACTTCCGGTCACCGGCCCGATGTCGGCTGCCGTGAATGTCGGCATCGATTCCGGCGCAACGTCGATCACCTCGCCGGCCAATCCCCGTTACGAGATCCCGGCCCAGCCGCGCGGTTCGTTCTCCCAGCAGGATGAACTGGCAAGCCTGATCGGCCAGGAACGCGCTGACGTTGCCGACCGGCGAGAGCTGGCGCAACTGGTCGGCCAAGAGCGCCGCGACCAGGAACGGCGGATCGCAGAAGCTGCAGACAGTCGCCGGGCGCTTGATGCTGCTTTGGCGGATACCGACCGGCGTGCTGCCGGCGTTGCCGCACAGGAAAGCGAAGCGGCTCGTCTCAGGCTGCTCGACAACATCCTGTCCAGCGTCAGCGACACTGGGAATCCAGCCAGACAGTTCGGCAACGCATTGCGCCGTGCCGGCTACCGGAATACGGATTTCACCGAGCGCGAGCGCCAGGTCATCCAGCGATTCAGCGATGCACGGGCGGCGCTGCGCTCTCCCGAGGCAACCACCGCGCCGGCGGCTCCGAATGAACTGGACGCCGCAAGCCTTGGCATCCGCGAAAGATCGACCGCCAGCGCGATGCAGAGTGATTCAGGCCGCGACAAGATTGGCGAAGCCGTCAGCCTTCTGTCTCAGGGCTGGAAGCTGGCGCTCAACAAGACGCTGGTTTCCCCGACCGGGAAGAGGCGCAAGCTGAACGCCGAAGAATTCGCCGCGGTGCGCGAGGCGCGGGCGAAGATGATCAACAAGACGGAGGCCGGAAATGCAGCTACCCAAGTGGATGCGGTCAGCGATCAAGGACGGGGTGATGTCGCAGCAGGAGGCGTCAGAAATGCACAGCCTGTGCGCAGCATCGCCCGAGGAAGAGGTGGAAATGCCGGAGCACCTGTACCAGGCATGCGAGCGGCTGGCACTGTGGGAAATGCCGGCGGCGCCGGGAGTGCATTGAATGCTGCCCAACCTGAACAAGTGGCTCAAAAAGCGGCGCAAGCGGATGGCGCGCAAGTTGCGCCGGCTGGCGGCCGGGTAGCCGCAAGCAAGACCACCGGAGAATGGGCATCGTTCCCACCGGAGTCTGGTTCGCTTGGCGTTCCCCGTGCATCGATGCCGCAGATCAAGGCCGAGCACAGAGGCGCCATGACTCAGTTCATGAAAGCCCGCGGCGTGACGCATCAACAGGAGACGGTTGCCGCAGATAGCTTGCGCCCAACACAGGCTGAGTTTTCTCCTGGAAAGGTCAGGAAGGCGCTCAGGTTTGAAGGCGGAGACAGGTCGATCCTTGTTTCGTCGGATGGATACGTCCTGGATGGTCATCATCAATGGCTAGCTAAGCGCGAGAATGGCGAAGCGATCGACATCATCAGGTTCGACGCTCCGATTGATGATCTTGTGGCGCTTGCCAACGAGTTCCCTAGTTCAACCAATGCGGTCGGCGCGCCATCCGCTGCAACCGGCGATCAAATAGCGATCAAAAACGCATCTCCTTCTGCCGCAACGATTCCAGCCAAAACACCGGCTGAAAATCAGAACCTGATCAAGAATGCCGAAGCCGCGCCGGCCGGTGCGCAGCAACAGCAGAAGGAGCCCAAAAATGGGATGCAAGAAGGGCGGCGGCAAGAAGAAGTAGCCGCACAAACCCCGGCGGTAACCACTCCGCCGGCAGAATCTTTCGGCCTTGTCGAACCGGTCAAAGACCTGTCGGAAGCGTCTCGCCAAGCGCTGTATGAATCGCTGAAAGATCGGCTTACGAAGGGAGAAATCACGCTTCAGTACGGGCAGCGCCAGATGGCTGCATTTGACGAGGCGGTGAAGGCCGAGGAAGAAGCGAACTCCGGCGCGCAAGAAGCAAAGCGGGATCAATCCAAGCCGGAAGACGTGTCGAAAATTCCGCAAAAAACGAACACGTCAGGCGAATCTGTGAAAAAAACGGCGGAAAACGAACAGGTCGAGTCTGCCGACAAACTCGATCCGGCAAAGATTCGCGCCGGCTACGCGCACCGCTCACTTGGTGGCCTTGGTGACAAGGTAAAGATGGAGCAGGCTTGGTTCGACAAGGCGTCCGAAGCATTTGCCGAGAAGGTCGGAGAGAAAGCAGAAAGCGAAGAACAGAAGGCGCTTGCCGCCAAGCTGCTGGATGACTTCAAGGCAGAGTACAAGACGCGCCGCTATCGTGTCATGCGGGTTGGAGAAACGGTTGTTTCATCGGCGGTCGCTGGCCGCAACAAGTTCAACGCTGCTCAGGCCGGTCGGCGTGGCTCTGCGCTGGATCGGGCCGAGCAGGAATTCACCGACTGGCAGAAGGGCGCAATCGAAAGCGGTGTCCGCGCCATTCGTGCGGCGCGCTCGCCGGAGCAGATCGCTGCCGAGCAGCAGGCCAAGGCGGACAAGGCTGCCAAGAAAAAGGCCGATCTTCATGCGCTACTCGGCAAGCTGCTGGATTTCAAGAAGGGTGACGGCACCCTGTTCGGGAAATATCCGGTTGCAAGGGTTTCTCTGGACAAGGCCGGCTACCCTTCGAGCGTTACTGTCGATGCAACTGACTTGACCGATAACAAGTTCGACATTGCCAGGATTCTTTTCGATGGAGACAAGGAGAAGCTGCGGGCGGCGGTCGATGAGATTCGCGCCAGCCGGACGGCAGCGGAAGAGCCGCCATCCGATTCCGGCCCCCTGAGCCTTGTCGATCAGCACAACGCAGACATCGCCAAGCTGTTTGATGGAGAGCTTTCCGTCGATGAACTGAAAGCGGCATTCGCCATGGTTCGAGACAACCGCGCAGCCATCGAGGCCGAGCTGTCGAAGTTCAAGAAAGACGAGTTGCTTCGGTCTGGCGGCCCGATGTTTGGGGCCCGCTACAAGAGTGAGACGAAGCCGGAAATCGTCAAGGCCGCCTATGCGGCCATGCTCGACAACTTCATCATGGGCGAGTCGATTTCCTACGCGCTGGGCGGCGGCGTGGATTGGGTGACAACCAAGGTCAAGGCGCTCCAGGCCCGCGTCGATGCGGCGACGCCTGAATCGCTGGCCGCCTACGCCGCCAAGATCAAGGCGAACCGTGCCGAGCGCGAGCAGCGCCGCGACGAGGTGGCCAAGTCCATTGCCGACCCGAAAACGCTGGAGGACTTCCGCCGGCTGATGCAGCCCAAGGTCGACAGCGGAAAGACAGTCGAGGAAGCCAGGTTTGAACTGACGCCTGAGCAGCGCGCCCGCTTCGATATGCTGCTTGCCGAAGAGTCGCGTGGCCGGCGGTCGGCGTCGGCCGAGGCGAGCAAGACCGACGTGCGTGCCGCTGCGCAGACGACGACCGGCGACATCATCGAGACGAAGCACACCAAGACTGGTGTTCCGCTGTTCGTGGTCAAAGCGGCAGAGCGCGTCGATCGCGATATTTACAACGAGTGGAACGCCAACGCCAAACGCCTTGGCGGCTGGTATTCGTCGTTCCGTGGCAATGGCGCCGTTCCTGGATTCCAGTTCAAGACGCGCGAGAATGCCGCGGCATTCCTGCAATACCTGGGCGGCGATACGACGGCCGCCAAGGAGGCGATTGCCGAGCGGCGCGATGCCTTTGCTGACGATCGCAGCCAGTCGGCTGTCGAGCGCCTGAACGAAATGGCTGACCGGCTTGAAGAACGGGCCGACGAAAGCCTTGGCCGCGAGCGCAAGGCCAACACCGCCCGCCGTGCCCGCTTTGCTGCCTCGGCAGAGGCCGCCGCCAATTCCGACAAAGCGCTGGCCGGGACCATGCGCAACATCGCCGAAGCAATCAGCGCCGGAACGACAAAGTTCCTCGATCGCGTGCGCCAGAAGGCGCAGGTTGAAATGATGCGCTCGACGGTGAAACTGGCAAAGTACGACGAGCTACGCAAAAAGTACGACAGCTATCTGGAGCAGGAGCGTCATCGCGGCGAGAAGCCGACCGCCGAGACGGCCGATTACGCGCGCTGGCCGACATTCACCGCCGACCGTTCAGACCTGGCACGCCTGGGCCGCGACCTGTTGCAGATCGACGGGGCCAAGCAGTTGGGGCAGCGTATCCTCAAGGTTGCCGACGATGTGACCGACGCCTACCAGAAGTTCGCCAAGGAGAATCTGCACAAGGTTTCGGTGTTCTCGGCCAAGCGCGAAGGCGGCGACGAAAAGCAACCGGCCGTATTCCCGACTGCAGACAAGGCCGAGGCCGCCATTGCGCGCTCCGGATTCAAGGGAAAGGCGACGACGGTTTCGTTCAAGCGCGGCGAGCATCTGGTCATCATGGGGCCGGAAATGGCCCGCGAGGCTGGATTGTGGCAAGGCGATCCGGACAAGCGCATCACCCTGAATGCCGAGGCTGGCGAGGAAATCGTCGCCAAGGTCAAGGCGCTGGGCAAAGGCAAGGTGACGATGCCGCACGTCTTCGAGAGCGTCGCCGCCGAGCGAGCCCGCTGGAAGGCGCTAGGTATCGAGACGCCGGCCGAGTTTCGTTCGGCTCTGCGAGAGTTCATCGCGCTACAGGAGTCGCCGGTCGCCCCGGATCGCATCAAGCAGATGGAGCGCGCCATGATCGGGCGCGCCAATGACGGACTGGACTTTTTCCCGACGCCGGCAGAAACGGCGAAAGCAATGATCGAAGCGGCTGAAATCAGCGAAGGCATGGCCGTTCTGGAGCCGTCAGCCGGCATGGGACATATCGCCGAGCAGATTCGCGACGTGGCCGGCGTCGATCCTGATGTCGTGGAATTCAACGGAGACCGCCGCGAACTTCTGGAGGCGAAGGGATTCAACGTCGTCGGGAGCGACTTCCTTGACCTGTCACCGCGCGGCTTCACCTACGGCGACGTGTTTCGCGACAAGGATGGTGTCGAGGGGATCATGCGCGGGTCAGGTGGCATGGGTAGCAACCGGGTCGGATTTGTTCCGCTTGGCAAGGACGAGCGGCAGCGCGAGTGGCGCGACCGTGACGAGCTCGAAGGTGTGCGCAAGAACGGCTACAACAGCGGCTACGACCGCATCATCATGAACCCCCCGTTCTCGAACCGGCGCGACGCCGAGCATGTTCAGCACGCCTATTCGTTGCTCAAGCCCGGCGGGCGCCTGGTGGCGATCATGGGAGAAGGGGTGTTCTACGGCCAGGACAGGAAGGCGCAGGCGTTCCGTGAATGGCTGGAGGCGGTAGGCGGAACCTCGGAGAAGCTTGAGGAAGGCACCTTCCTTGATCCGTCGTTGCCGGTGAATACCGGGGTGAATGCGCGAATGGTTGTGGTCGACAAGCCGGAAAATCGCGAAACGACTTCCGGTTCTACCGGGAAGAATTTCGAGTCCCGCGCCGCATCTACAGCAGCTTCTGGTGGAAACACTAAGGTTGGCGAAGAGATTGTCGCCAACTTGGCAGAGATAAATCGAGTTCTGACCGGCGAACCCCTGGCTATCCTGAAGACATCAGAAGCCCCGCATCTTGGCAAGGCAAGGCTGAGAGAGTGGGCTGTTGGGATCTTCAGGGATTACGGTTTCTACGCCAACAATTCAGCGCTCGGAAAGGTTCTGATGGACGAACGATCCGTTCGAGATTCCATCGGCCACAGCTTGAATCCATTCAAGGCGGTTGCCTTCAAGGCGGTTCCTGAGGTTATTGAAAACGGCGTCATCGCCCACCTCGAACGCAGAGGCGACATGGATTCGATCTATATCTCCGGCCCCGTGGTGATTAATGGGGCTGACGATATTGTCACCGTTCTTGTTCATCGCGACGTCAACACGCAGCGCATGTACCTGCACAGCGTCACGACAAAAGAAAGCCTCCTTCGATCCAGCCAATCCAGTGCCGATACCGAAGTATCCAAGCGGTCTGGGACAGTCATCTCAGGAGGCATTTCCAAGATACTCCAAGATGCGTTGAAATTCAACGGCGATGAAGGCGGCAGAGAGTCCCGCGTCGATCAAAATCCGCTCAACGCCCAACAGAAATTCGCGCTCAACATCGTCCAAAAAACCGCCGACCGGTTCCGCGCCGAGTACGCCGGCGCCGCAGCGCTCGACATCCGCGTGGTGTATTCGCGCGACGATATCCCGGAATTCTTCCGCCCCAGCCCCTACGCCGAGGGCGTCTATCACGACCGCGAAGGCATCATCTACCTGGTTGCCTCGAACCTGCCGACCAGGCAGCGGGCGTGGCAGGTTCTGATGCATGAGGCGGTGGGCCATGCTGGCCTAGCCAACATGATGGGCGATCAGTTCTCGAGTCTTTTGGAAACGGTCCTGAAACGCGCAACGTCTGGCCAGCCGCTGAACTATGACCCGCTGCCCGGTGATGCGAACTACGAAACCGTCGATGCCGTTCGCCGCCTGTACCCCGAAGCCAGTGATGCCGAAGTTGCGCAAGAAGTCCTGGCTCGCATGGCTGAAACGATGCCGAATGTTGGCTGGTTCAGAATGGCGATGGCACGGATCAGGGTTTGGCTGAAGAATGCCGCCAAGGCGTTCGGTCTGAAGCTTGAGCCGACGATGGCTGACGTGCGCCGGCTGGTTGAATTGGCTGGGTATCATGTTCGCAGCGGGGCAAATCTGGAGCGTTCGCCGGCTGGGCGGGATGCGGTGTTTGCTTCTCGCGGAACAGCGATGGAGTCCCGTACCGCAACCATCGGCCGAAACGAAAGCATCATCGACCAGATGCGCAACGCCGGCCGCAGGATGGCAGGAAGCCCGACGCTCGACGAATCCGATCCGTTCGCCGCAGAAAACGCCCGTTTGCGCGAGCAAGACAAATCGCTGTGGACGAAGGCGAAGACGCAGTTACGCCGCTATCTGTCCCCGGGCGGCTTGCTTCCGCAGTCGGTATTTGCCGAGAAGATCAAACGCGATTCCGAGTTTCAGGCGGTCGAATTCGACATTCGCCACCTGATCGGCGGCCTGGAACGGGCAGCGAAATCCGATTTCGGCGTGTCTTTCGACAAGCTGAGTGACGCCCAGATGAGCCAGATTTCCGAGGCGCTGGCCGGCAGCGTTCCGGCAGGCCTGCCGGACGCAACCAAGGCCGCCGCTGTGGCCATGCGTCAGTACATCGACGGCATGTCTTCCGAGTACCTGAAAATCATCCAGGACAAGATCGATGCAAAGATGGAGCGCGCCATCGAAACCGGGAAGGCAAGCGATGCCGCGCAGGCCATCAACGACATTGAGCTTTACGAGAAGATCAAGGGCAACATCGGGCGCTACGTCCATCGAAGCTATCAGGCGTTCGACGATCCGAAGTGGTTCGAGAAGGTGCCGACCTCGGTTTTGAATTCGGCACGCGCCTACCTGAAGAAAGGCTACGTCGATTCTGGCGAAACCGATGCCAAGGCGGCCCAGCTTTCCGAGGTAACGCTTCACGAGATCCTGAAGAACGGTACGGCTTACGACTCGATGGAGGCCTTCATCGCAGAGAGCAAACTCGGCGCGAAAGACCTGAGCATCTTGATGCGCCGCAAGGATGTTCCAGCAGAGATCCGCGCGCTGCTCGGCGAGTATTCGGATGCGCGACTGAACTTCACTAAGTCAGCCACGAAGATGGGGCGCCTGATCTGGAATACCAGATTCCTCGATCGCGTGCGCGACATCGGGATGGGCTCATTCTTCTTCGAAGGAAAGGACCGTCCGCCGGCGGCAACCACGCAAATCGCTGCAGAAGGCTCGGAGGTCTACTCACCGCTCAACGGGCTTTGGACGTTCCCGGAGATCGCCCAGGCATTCAAGGATGCGATGGGCAAAGAGCAGATGAGCGAACTGTATCGGGCCATCGTCCGGGCAAACGGCATCGTGAAATACGGGAAAACCGTCCTCTCCCCGACGACCGCCATGCGCAACTGGCAGTCCGCCATGTTCTTCAGCCTGGCCAATGGTCACTTCGACCTGACGCAGATGAAGAAGAGCATTGCCGCTTTTCGTGAGCAAGTCTCGCAGAAGGCAACCGGAAACGATCTGAAATACCTGCGGCACCTGAAGCAGCTTGGCGTCGTCTATGACACGCCATACGCCGGCGAGATGGCCAGGCTTCTTGAAGACGCAAAGATGGAAGAACTGCTGAGCAGCGACAAGGGCGATGCCGTTCGCTGGTTCCGCAAGGCCAACCAGATGGCACAGGGGTTCTATGCATTCGGCGATGATTTCTGGAAGATCATCGGCTTCGAGAACGAAAAATCCGGGCTGATGAAAGCGGGCCTGTCGCTGCAAGATGCCGAGCTCGAGGCGGCGAATAGAATCCGCAACACCTACCCGACCTATAGCATGGTCGGCCGCGGTGTGCAGTGGCTGTCTCGTTTCCCGCTGGCCGGAACGTTCGTCAGCTTCCCGGCAGAAATTATCCGAACCTCGAGCAACATGCTGCGCACGGTTGCGTCAGACCTCAAGAGCGACAACCCCAAGCTCCGCGAACTTGGCATGCGCCGGGCTGCAGGCATGGCGTTTGTTTCTGCGGCATTCTGGGCGCTATCCGCACTGAGCAAGGCGATGGTCGGCGTCGATGATGACGAAGAAGAGGCTATCCGTGATCTGGCGCCAGAGTGGCAGAAGAATTCGACATTCCTCTTTGCCGGCCGCGACGAGAAGGGGAATCTGCGCTATTTCGACATGTCGTTCCTTGATCCGTATGGCTACTGGAAGCGCCCGATTACGGCAATGATGCGCGACCAGCCATGGGAGGACTCTCTGGCAAGCGGGCTGCGCGGCATGCTTGAGCCGTTCCTCGGGGCTGACATTACCGCCGGGGCGATCTTCGAAGCTGTTGCAAACCAGAAGCAGAGCGGAGGAAAGGTCTACAAGGAGAATGATGGCGCAATAGATCAGGCCGTCGACATCGCTGACCATCTGCGCAAAGCGCTGCAACCTGGTTTTGTCGGCAACATCGAGCGAATCACCAAGGCTGCGGCCGATGTTCGCAAGCCGAGCGGGCAGCCGTACAGCATGGAGGATGAACTTGTCGCGCTGGGTGGCTGGCGGGCAACAACCGTCGAACCGAAGACGGCGCTTTACTATCGCTCATTCGAATTCACCGATGCCATTGCAGAAGCACGGAAAACGCTTTCCGACACGCTCAGGGATGCCAACTCGGTGTCTGAAATCGACATCGAAGACGCGAAAGCCAGGGCAGCAGCAAAGCAGGAGAAGGCCTTTATCGAGATGCGACGGCTGATCGGCGCCGCCGAGTCCGCCGGACTGTCGAAGATGCAGGTCATGCAAACCCTGCGACTGTCGAACGTATCGCAACAGAACATCGCGGCACTGATGCAGGGCAGGGTTCCGCCGGTCGTAGTGACGCCGCAAATGAGGATGGCGGCAGTCAGCCAGGCGAGAACGATGCGCGGCGAAGAGTTTGCGAATGAAGTGTCTGACCGATACCGGATGGCGATGGGGCTGTGATGGGAAAGGTCATCGACCTCAATGAGTACCGCCGGACGCACGGGCCGGCAGTTCGTTGCCTTGAGGCTTGGCAGCAATGTTGCTGGTCGTGGTGGCTGGTCTATGCTTCATCGCTATTTAAGGCGAGGCCGCCATACTGACCAGACCCCTGTAATTCATGCGCCGATGCTGCGGTGCAACGTGCGCCAATTCGACATCAATGGCATTCTACAATGACGCGCTAAGTATCTGATTTTTATTGTCCGAATTAGGACGTTTTTAGACGCATTTGAACCCCGCAAATTGCGCATAACCTAATGATAAAAAACAACTATTTCAGAGTCCTTTTAGTTTGCATGGGCAACATCTGCCGTTCGCCGACCGCCGAGGCGGTGTTGCGGCATTACATCCGGAATCATCGTCTGGGCGACAAGGTCGAGGTCGATTCGGCAGGCACCCACGGCTACCACGTCGGTGAAGCTCCTGACGCCAGGACGCAGCGGGCGGCAAGGGCGCGCGGTTACGACCTGTCGCAATTGCGGGCGCGCAAGGTGGCGCGCCAGGATCTCGATTATTTCGACCTGATCCTGGCCATGGATCGAACCAACCTGGACAACCTGCAACGGATGGCCAGCCTGGAACAGCAGGGCAAAATCCGCTTGTTCATGGATTACGCGAAGAATTTCGAAGATGACGAGGTGCCGGACCCGTACTACGGTCTCGGCTACGGTTTCGATCTGGTGCTCGACATGGTTGAAGATGGCGCACAGGGTATCGTCGACGAGTTGCTAAGCCGCTTGCGCTGAAACGACGCAAACGGAAAAGGGCGTCCGAGGACGCCCTTTTCATCCAAGCCAGCCTGTTCTTAGTCCTGCTTCTGGGTTTCGACTATGATCAGGGGCTCGGTTTGACTGCTTTCGACCGCCTTCGGCTTGCGCGGACGCCCCAGCTTGACTGGTGCCTCGACCGGTGCAACGGTGATGGCCGAGGTGGTCTGGACCATCACCAGGCCGCTTTCCGAAAGCGCGGCATCGAGATCGACGGGGGCCGCTGCTGCTACCGGTGCAGGTGCTGCAACGGGTTCGGCCTCGACTTCGACGACGGTTTGCGGGACGGTGAGGGTTTCGACGGCAGCAACGACGGGTTCGGTTTCGACCACCACGGCCACCGGTTCTACAACGACGGCCTCGGTAGTTGTTTCAACGACAGGCTCCGGCGTCGCCGGGACTGTTGCTTCGGCAGGCGTCTGTGGCGCCACGACGGCTTCGACGATGGCTTCAGCCGCTTCCGTTGCGACGACGGCTGCCGGAATGATCACTTCGACCGGCGTTGCGTTGTCTTCGGAGATTGCGGTCACAGCGGAAGCCGCAACTTCGCCTGCCGGGTTCAGGCCGCTTTCCTGATTTTCCTGGTCGATGCGCCGCTCACCACGGCCGCGGCCACCGCGCCGGCCGCGCCGACGGTTGCCGGCTTGCTGGTCGTCCCCGGGCGAAACGGTGGAGAGTGCCGGGTTGGCGCTGTTCTCTACGACTTCAGCGGGTGCCGGTTGTTCAATGACGGGCTTTGCTTCGTTTTGCGGACGCTCGCGCTTTTCCTTGCGCGGGCGACGTTCCTGGCGTGGTTCGCCGGCGGCGGCAGTGTTTGCGTTTTCTTCGCGGGCGGGGCGTTCGGCGCGTTCCGGGCGGTTGGCGCGATCGCCTTCATCGCGACGATTGTTGCGGTTGTTGCCCCGCCGGCCATCGTTGCGCTCGCGCCGGCTATCGGCGTTGCCACGACCTTCGCGGGGTTTGCGCTGGGGCTCGCTCGGGGCGACGGGGGCCGCCGGTGTTGGCGTACCGACGAAAAGCGATTTGATCCAGCCGAACAGGCCGCCTGTTGCGGGAGTGGCCGTGACGGTAACTGCTGCCGGCGTTTCGGCCTTCTCGGCAATCACGGGGGCCGGCTGTTCCGGCGAAATTCCCTTGATTGCTGCTTCCTGGCGCGGCTTGGCGGTGTCGGCCTGGGCGCCGGTCTTTTCCGCTTCGTCAGGCGGCAGGTCGACCATCTTGTAGGACGGCTCACGCAGGTCGTCGTTGTTCAGGTCGTCGTGGCGCAGACGGGTAATGGTATGGGCCGGCGTTTCCAGATGGATGTTAGGGATCAGCAGGATGGTGACCTTGTGGCGCAGCTCGATCGCCTGGATGTCGGTGCGCTTCTCGTTGAGCAGGAAAGTGGCGACATCGACCGGGACCTGGACATGCACGGCACCGGTGTTTTCCTTCATCGCTTCCTCTTCAAGGATGCGCAGGATGTGCAGCGCGGCCGATTCGGTCGACCGGATGTGGCCGGTGCCGGTGCAGCGCGGGCAAGGGATGTAGCTGGTTTCGGCGAGCGCCGGACGCAGGCGCTGGCGCGATAGTTCCATCAGGCCGAAACGGCTGATCTTGCCCATCTGGACGCGGGCGCGGTCGAAACGCAGGGCGTCGCGCAGGCGGTTTTCGACCTCGCGCTGGGCCTTGCTGTTCTCCATGTCGATGAAGTCGATGACGATCAGGCCGCCGAGGTCGCGCAGACGCAACTGGCGGGCCAGCTCGTCGGCGGCTTCGAGGTTGGTCTTGAGCGCGGTTTCCTCGATGTCGGCGCCCTTGGTGGCGCGACCGGAGTTGACGTCGACGGCGACCAGGGCTTCGGTGTGGTCGATGACGATGGCGCCGCCGGACGGCAGGTTGACCTGGCGGGCGAAGGCGGTCTCGATCTGGTGCTCGATCTGGAAGCGCGAGAACAGCGGTACGTCGTCGCTGTAGCGCTTGACGCGATTGACGTTGCCGGGCATCACGGTGCCCATGAAGGCGCGTGCCTGTTCGTGGACTTCGTCGGTATCGATGAGGATTTCGCCGATATCCGGCTGGAAATAATCGCGGATGGCGCGGATGACCAGCGAGCCTTCGAGATAGATCAGGAAGGCGCCGGATTGCTGCTGGGCAGCGCCTTCGATGGCGCTCCACAGTTGCAGCAGGTAGTTCAGGTCCCACTGCAGCTCTTCGGCCTGACGGCCGATGGCGGCGGTGCGGGCGATCAGGCTCATGCCTTGCGGCACTTCGAGCTGGTCCATGATCTCGCGCAGTTCGGCGCGTTCGTCGCCGTCGACGCGGCGGGAAACGCCGCCGCCGCGCGGGTTGTTCGGCATCAGCACGAGGTAGCGGCCGGCCAGCGAGACGTAGGTGGTCAGCGCGGCGCCCTTGTTGCCGCGTTCGTCCTTGTCGACCTGGACGATCAGTTCCTGGCCTTCCTTGAGGGCCTCGTTGATCTTGGCCTTGTTGGCCTCGACACCCGGCTGGAAATAGGCGCGGGAAACTTCCTTGAACGGCAGGAAGCCGTGGCGGTCGGCACCGTAATCGACGAAGCAGGCTTCGAGCGAGGGTTCGATGCGGGTGATGACGCCCTTGTAAATGTTGCTTTTGCGTTGTTCCTTGGCGGCGGATTCAATGTCGAGATCGATCAGTTTCTGACCATCGACAATGGCGACACGGAGTTCTTCCGCCTGTGTCGCATTGAAGAGCATGCGTTTCATTGTTTTCGGGCTCCAGCGCGCCTTCGGCACACCGCAGCGAAACGCCCATGCAGGCAGCGACAGGTTCAGTTATCGGGTTGCGTCATGTAGGGGAGGCAATGGCGATGATGAATGTGCTGATCGTTGGATATCGCGAGTCTTTTTATCAAATGCGCGATCTGGAATTCCTGCCACGGGCGATCCGTGCGTGCTTAAGGCGAGCTAATCCATTAACATCACTACTTTTGGTGAGTGAACTTAACCAGGCGTTTTACGCGAGTTTGTCCCGGGCAATTGGCACGGGAGGGACTTCGTGGCCTGCCGCTCGGCAGTCGCGCAAAATGGCGCGTGGCGGGCGGTCTGACGGTTCGACATCCCTTGCAAACAGAGACGTAAAACGCAGGCAGTATATTAGAAAATGAATGGCGCAGGTAACAATTCGGTCACCCATCTCGTGATCGGCGAAGAGGCTGCCGGCCAGCGCTTGGACAACTATCTGGTCCGGCACTGCAAGGGGGTGCCGAAGAGTCATTTGTATCGCATCCTGCGCAGCGGCGAGGTCCGCGTGAACAAGGGGAGGGTAGATGCGACCTATCGCCTGCAGCCTGGTGACAGCCTGCGTTTACCCCCCTTGCGCCTTGCCGAGCGGCCGGTCGATGAGATCGCCGAGCTTGCCAAGACGCGTGTCGACCTGCCGGTCATCTACGAGGACGAGGCGCTGCTGGTCATCGACAAGCCCGAGGGGATCGCCGTCCATGGCGGCAGCGGCGTCAGCTTCGGCGTCATCGAGGCCTTGCGCCGGCAGCGGCCGCAGGCCAAGTTCCTCGAACTGGCACACCGTCTCGACCGGGAGACTTCCGGCATCCTGCTGGTCGGCAAGAAGCGCCTGGCGCTGACCGTGTTGCACGACATGTTCCGCGAGCACGGCGCCGGCGCCGACAAGCGTTACCTGGTGCTGGTCCGCGGCCGCTGGATGAACGCCACCCAGCACGTCAAGGCACCCTTGCTCAAATACCTGACCGAAAGCGGCGAGCGCCGTGTCTCGGTGGATGCCGAGGGCAAGGCTTCGCATACCGTGTTCCGCCTGCTGGCGCGCTGGCCTGAGGCGAGCCTGCTCGAGGCGCAGCTAAAGACCGGGCGCACGCATCAAATTCGTGTCCATCTCGCGCATCTCGGTTTTCCCATCCTCGGCGACGAGAAGTACGGCGACTTCAATCTCAACAAGCGTCTGCGCCCGGCCGGCTTGAAACGCATGGCCCTGCACGCCTGGCGCATGGCCTTCCGGCATCCGCTGAGCGGCGCGCCGCTGACCTGCGTGGCGCCGCTGCCGGACGGCATCCGCAGCTACGTTGCGGCGCTTGATGCGGCGACACAAAGGGAGTTCGCCGCCGACAATCTGCAACAGATTCTGGAGCATCGATGAAATACGAACTCGTGGTTTTCGACTGGGACGGCACCTTGCTTGATTCGGCGGGGGCCATCGTCCGTTCCATTCAGGCCGCCTGCCGCGATCTCGGCCTGCCGGTGCCGGATGATGCGCGGGCTCGGCATGTGATCGGCCTCGGATTGGCCGACGCGATGCGGCACGCGGTGCCGGATCTGGCGCCGGAGAACTACCAGGCGATGGTTGATCGCTACCGTCATCATTACCTCTCCGGTGATCATGAGTTGAGCCTCTTCGCTGGCGTACCGGAACTGCTGGCTCGCCTGCAGGGCGCCGGACATGTTCTGGCGGTTGCCACCGGCAAGAGCCGGGTCGGCCTTGAGCGCGCGCTCGACCACTCCGGTCTGCGGCCCCATTTCTCGGCGTCGCGTTGTGCTGATGAATGCCACTCCAAGCCGCATCCGCAGATGCTCGAGGAGCTGATGCTGGAGTTTGGCATGGCGCCAGCGGCAACCGTGATGATCGGCGACACCTCGCACGATTTGCTGATGGCACGCAACGCTGGCGTCGATGCGCTGGCTGTGACTTATGGCGCGCATCCCCACGATCAGCTGCTGGAATACGCACCGCGAGCCTGCCTGCATAGCGTGTCCGAACTCGACGCATGGCTGCTGGCCAACGGCTGATCTGCGCCGGCAGCGCGCTGATGGATGGCGGCACGGGCGTGCGCTTCAGCGTCGAGCGCTACGGTCGGCAGCGGCCGGCTTTCGTGATCCGCTACCATGGCAGGGTCTATGCCTACCTTAACGAATGCGCTCACGTGCCGGCCGAACTCGACTTGCAGCCGGGCGAGTTCTTCGATCATTCCAAGTTATACTTGATCTGCGCCATTCATGGCGCGCTGTATGCACCGGATAGCGGTCGCTGCCTCGGCGGCCGCTGCGAGGGCAGGGGGCTGCAAGCCCTGCCGGTGTTCGAGTCCGAGGGTGACGTTTATTTAGTGCTGGAAAACTTCGATGGATAATCTCCAACGCCCGGACAGCGATCCCGGCTGGGAGCGCAAGACCCTGGAAAAACTCGCTTTTGCCACGCTCGACGAGCAGAAGGCAAGACGACGCTGGGGCATCTTCTTCAAATTGCTCGGTTTCGGTTACCTGACTTTCATCCTGATTGCGCTGGTTGAATGGGACAGCGCCAAGGTGGCCGACAAGCATGTGGCGATGGTCGATCTGCAGGGCGTCATTGCCGCCAACTCGGAAGCCAATGCGGAGACCCTGATTTCGGCGCTGAAGGCGGCGTTCGATGCACCGAACTCACAGGCGGTCGTGTTGCGCATCAACAGCCCCGGTGGGAGCCCGGTGCAGGCCGGTATGGTCAATGACGAGATTCGTCGGCAGCGCGCCAAGTATCCGGACAAGCCGCTCTACGCGGTGGTCGAGGATGTCTGCGCCTCCGGCGGCTATTACGTGGCCGCCGCCGCCGATCGCATTTACGTCAACAAGGCCAGCGTCGTTGGTTCTATCGGGGTGCTGATGGACGGCTTCGGCTTCACCGGAACGATGGAAAAGCTCGGTGTCGAGCGCCGCCTGCTGACCGCCGGCGAGAACAAGGGTTTCCTCGATCCCTTCTCGCCGCAGGCTGATGAACACAAGGCGCACGCCAGGAGCCTGCTGGCCAACATTCACGAACAGTTCATCAGTGTCGTTCGTGAAGGACGCGGCAAGCGCCTGAAAGAGACCCCGGAAATGTTCTCCGGCCTGATGTGGACCGGCGAACAGAGCATTCGCCTGGGACTGGCTGACGACTTCGGTACGGTCGACAGCGTAGCCCGCGACGTCGTCAAAGTTGAGGAAGTGCTCGACTACACGGTCAAGGAAAACATCGCCGAGCGCTTCGCCAAGAAACTCGGGGCTGGTGCTGTCAACAGCTTCTGGCGCGGTTTTTCGAGCAGTCTGCCAGCCCCGTCGCTGTACTGATCAGCCTAGCAGCAGAAAGACCGTCGGACGCCGCTCGATATCGGGCGGCGTTTGCTTTTTCCACTCGGCGATCGTTCGTGTACGGACCGATTCGCCGGGCAGGCTGAGGTCGGTGGCAACGCATAGGCGAGTGTTGCCCTGACAAGCCAACAGGATGGCGTCGAACATCGCCCGGTTGCGATAAGGCGTTTCGATGAACAACTGCGTCTGCTGACGCTTGCGCGATTCCGCCTCGAGTTCGCGTAGCGCCTTCAAGCGTTCGCCGTCCTTGGCCGGCAGGTAGCCCTGGAAGGCGAAGCGCTGGCCATTGAGGCCGGAAGCCATCAGCGCCAGCAACAACGACGACGGACCGATCAACGGGACAACCCGGATGTTTTCGCGCTGCGCCAGCGCCACCAGGTCAGCACCGGGATCGGCCACCGCCGGGCAGCCGGCTTCCGATAGCAGGCCGATGTCGTGACCGGCGCGCAGGGGCGCCAGTAACTGGTCAAGCTCGGCGGGGCGGGTGTGCTCGTTGAGTTCGGCGAGTTGCAATTCCTGCAGTGGCAGGTCGGTGCCGGCAGCCTTCAGGAAGGCGCGGGCGCTCTTCGCCTGTTCGACGACGAAGTGGCGCAAGGGGCGCAGGGTCGTCAGTACGCCAGGATGCAGGACCTCCTGCGGCGAGGCGGGGCCCAGCGGCACCGGGATCAGGTAGAGGGTGCCGGCCATCAGAGGATCGCCACGCCTTCTTCGCGCAGCATGTCGCACAGCGCGATCAACGGCAGTCCGACCAGCGCGTTCGGGTCGTCTCCCTGCAGGCTGGAGAGCAGGGCGATCCCCAGGCCCTCGGACTTGGCCGAGCCGGCACAGTTGTAAGCCGGTTCGCGGCGCAGGTAATTCTCGATTTCCAAGTCGCCAAGCTGGCGAAAACTGACCAGTGTCGGCACGCCTTGCACCTGGCTGCGGCCGCTGCGGCTGTTGTAGAGACACAGGCCGGTGAAGAAATTGACCGTCTTGCCGGAAAGTTCGCGCAGTTGTGCGACGGCGCGCTGATGGTCACCTGGTTTGCCGTAGATTTTCCCGTCGACGGTGGCGACCTGGTCGCTACCGATGATCAGGGCGTCCGGATAGGTGTCGGCGACGGCACGGGCTTTCGCTTCCGAAAGACGCAGGGCAAGGGCTTCCGGGGATTCGCCGGGGAGCGGGCTTTCGTCGGTTTGCGGGTTGGCGACGGCGAAGGGCAGGCCGAGACGAGCGAGCAGTTCGCGGCGGTAAGGGGAGGTTGAAGCGAGAACGAGGGTTGGCATCATGAAAGTTTTTGTTGGACAAGGTGTTGCAACGACTTCTTGAAGCAACACTTTGTTTTGACTTGGCGAGCCAAAAATAATATCATCCGCCGTTTAAGTCGGAACAGATTCAGATTGAAAAGGATCAACGACGCTTTTGCCTTTGCCCGGGATGCGCGCGTTCTTGAAGGAACGCAGGCGGTTGCTGGCTTGGGGCGCCTGCATGATTTGCTGGCTGAAGTGTCGGGTGAGGTCGTCTGGCGCCTGGAAGGTTTCAAGGGTGATCTTGGCGAGCCGCTGCTGCATCTGACAGTCGGTGGGTGCATCCCGCTGGCGTGTCAGCGCTGCCTGGAAGCCATTCCTTTTGAGCTGGAGGTCGATACCCTGCTGGAACTCGTTCCGGCGAGTGCCGACCTGTCGCAAGACGAACTGGAAGACGACAGCCGGGATTTTCTTCCGGTGGAGAAGGAACTGGATGTGCTGGAACTGGTTGAGGACGAAATCCTGTTGTCCCTGCCGGTTGCACCACGACATGAAAAATGTGGCCTGCCTGGTGCGGCCGACGCTGGCGAGCGGATCAATCCGTTCGCCGCGCTGGCCGGGCTCAAAGGCAAGCCGAACTGATTTTTTTGGAGTAACGAAATGGCCGTTCAACAGAACAAGAAGTCCCCGTCCAAGCGTGGCATGCATCGCGCTCACGATTTCCTGACCACCCCGCCGCTCGCCGTCGAGCCGACGACCGGTGAAACGCACCTGCGTCACCACATTTCCCCGACCGGTTTCTACCGCGGCAAGAAAGTCCTCAAGGGCAAGGGCGAGTAATCGTCTCGTAAAGGGCAGGTGGCTCCTTCGGGAGAGCCTGCCTTTTCTTTTGCCATGACAACCCGCATCGCCATTGATTGCATGGGGGGTGACCACGGTCCGTCGGTGACGGTGCCGGCGGCCATCCGTTTTCTTGCAGAGCATCCGGCGGCAAATCTTCTCCTGGTTGGCCAGGAAGAAGTCTTGCGTCCCTTGCTCGGCGCTGCCGCCGGCGATTCCCGCCTGCGCATCGTGCACGCTTCCGAAATCGTCGGCATGGACGAATCGCCGGCGCTCGCCCTGCGCAACAAGAAGGATTCGTCGATGCGCGTGGCGATCAACCTCGTCAAGTCCGGCGACGCTGATGCCTGCGTCTCGGCCGGCAACACCGGCGCCTTGATGGCGATCTCGCGCTTCGTCCTGAAAATGCTGCCGGGTATCGACCGGCCGGCCATCTGTGCGCCGCTGCCGACGCTGAGCGGCCACACGCACATGCTCGACCTCGGCGCCAATGTCGATTGCGGCCCCGAGCATCTGCTGCAGTTCGGCATCATGGGTGCCATGCTGGTCGCGGCGATGGAGCACAAGGAGCGGCCGACGGTGGGCATCCTCAACATCGGCGAAGAGGAAATCAAGGGCAACGAAGTGGTCAAGGCGGCAGCCGAACTGCTGCGCAACTCCGGCCTGAACTTCATCGGCAACGTCGAAGGCGACGGCATCTACCAGGGCGAGGCAGACGTCATCGTCTGCGACGGCTTCGTCGGCAACGTCGCCCTGAAGACCTCCGAAGGGCTGGCGCAGATGCTGGCGTCGTCGTTGCGTAGCGAGTTCAAGCGCAACTGGCTGACCAAGATCGCGGCGCTGATCGCCATCTCGGTACTCAACAATTTCAAGAAACGTTTCGACCACCGCCGTTACAACGGCGCGATCCTGCTCGGTCTGAAGGGGATTTCGGTGAAGAGCCACGGCTCTGCCGACGCGCTGTCGTTCGGCTATGCCATCGCCCGCGCCTTCGATGCGGCCGAGAACCGGGCGCTGGAGCGCATCAGCGACAGGTTGGCGCAAACGAATGCGGACCGTATGGTCGCAGTGGAGAATGCCTGAGCATGTACGCACGAGTCACCGGTACCGGCAGCTTTCTGCCGGGCAATCCCGTCAGCAATAATGATCTGGCGGCGCGCGGCATCGACACCAGCGATGAATGGATCGCCAGCCGCACCGGCATCCGTAGCCGCCATCTGGCGGAAGCAGGGACGACATCAAGCCAGCTCGGCCTGATCGCCGCGCAGCGGGCCCTCGAAATGGCCGGTGTTGCCGCGGAAGAAATCGACCTGATCATCGTCGCCACGTCGACGCCGGATTTCATCTTTCCCAGCACCGCCTGCATCATCCAGGGCCTGCTCGGCAACAAGGGCGCCGCCGCCTTCGACGTGCAGGCGGTTTGTGCCGGCTTCACCTATGCGCTGGGAATTGCCGAGAAATTCATCGCTGCGGGCAGTCATCGCAAGGCGCTGGTGATCGGCGCCGAGGTCTTCTCGCGCATTCTCGACTGGAATGATCGCGGCACCTGCGTCCTGTTCGGCGACGGTGCCGGCGCCGTGGTGCTCGAAGCTGCGGAGACGCCGGGCATCATGGCCAGCGCGCTGCATGCCGACGGTAGTCAGTTCGCCATCCTCAACGTCCCCGGCCAGATCAGCAATGGCCAGGTGACTGGCGATCCCTTCCTGCGCATGGATGGCCAGGCGGTCTTCAAGTTTGCCGTCAAGGTGCTTGCCGAAGTGGCGGAAGAGGTTTGCGCCAAGGCGGCCATCGCCACCACCGCGATCGACTGGCTGGTCCCGCACCAGGCCAATATCCGCATCATCGAAGCGACCGGCAGGAAGCTCGGCATCGACCGCGAGCGGGTCGTCGTCACCGTCGACCGGCACGGTAACACCTCGGCGGCATCGGTGCCGCTGGCGCTCGACGAGGCGGTCCGCGACGGCCGCATCCAGCGCGGCCAGAAAGTCCTGGTCGAAGGTGTCGGCGGCGGTTTCACCTGGGGCGCCGCCCTGATCGAATTCTGATAACAGGAGACAAATGATGTCTTTTGCTTTCGTGTTTCCCGGCCAGGGCTCGCAGAGCGTTGGCATGATGGCGGCCTACGGCGACGCCGGCGTGGTTCGTGCCACTTTTGACGAGGCCTCAGCCGCGCTGGGCGACGACCTGTGGGCGATGGTCGCCGATGGCCCGGCCGAATTGCTGGCGCAGACGGTGAATACCCAGCCGGTCATGCTCACCGCCGGCATCGCCGCCTGGCGTTTGTGGCTGGAGAAGGGCGGTCGCCGCCCGGCCGTGCTCGCCGGTCACAGCCTGGGCGAATATTCGGCGCTGGTTGCCGCCGGCGTCATCGAGTTCAAGGATGCGGTGCCGCTGGTCCGTCTGCGTGCCGCGGCGATGCAGGAAGCGGTACCGCTCGGCACTGGTGCCATGGCCGCCGTGCTCGGCCTCGACAATGCCGCTATTGCCGCCGCTTGCGACGAAGCGGCGCAAGGCGAGATTGTCGAACCGGTCAATTTCAATGCCAGCGGTCAGACCGTGATTGCCGGACACAAGGCGGCGGTGGAGCGGGCGATGGCTGCCTGCAAGGCGCGTGGCGCCAAGCTGGCGAAGGCTCTGCCGGTGTCGGCGCCCTTCCATTCGTCGCTGATCCGCCCGGCGGCGGACAAGCTGGCGGCCCGTCTGGCCGAACTGGATCTGAAAAAGCCGCTGATTCCGGTGATCAACAACGTCGACGTCGAGATCGAAAACGACCCGCTGCGCATCCGCGATGCCCTGGTCCGCCAGGCCTACAACCCGGTGCGCTGGGTCGAGACCGTGCAGAAGATGGCGGCGATGGGCATCACGACGGTCGCCGAGTGCGGTCCCGGCAAGGTCCTGGCTGGTCTCGCCAAGCGCTGTGCCGATGGTATCAACGGCGTCGCGCTGGCCGATCTGGCCGCGCTCGAAGCCAGCCTCTCTCTGGAGTGAGTACAGATGCTGAACGACAAGATTGCTCTCGTCACCGGCGCCACCCGCGGCATCGGCCGTGCCATCGCACTGGAACTCGGCCGCCAGGGCGCGACCGTGATCGGTACCGCGACCAGCGAGGCCGGTGCCGCCCAGATTTCAACCTACCTTGGTGAAGCGGGCTTTGCCGGGCGAGGAGTTGTCCTCAACGTCACCGACAGCGCTGCCAGCGATGCCTTGCTTGCCGATCTGGCCAAGGAATTCGGCGCCATCACCGTCCTCGTCAATAACGCCGGCATCACCCGCGACAACCTGGCGATGCGCATGGGCGACGACGAATGGGATGCCGTCATCGATACCAACCTGAAAGCGGTTTTCCGGCTGTCGCGTGCTCTGATGCGCGGCATGATGAAGGCGCGTTTCGGTCGCATCGTCAATATTTCTTCAGTGGTCGGCCATTCCGGCAATGCGGGGCAGGCCAATTACTGCGCCGCCAAGGCCGGGGTGGCTGGGTTGAGCCGCTCGCTCGCCCGCGAACTGGGCAGCCGCAACATCACGGTCAATTGCGTCGCGCCTGGCTTCATCGCCACCGACATGACGCATGCCTTGACCGAAGAACAGAAGGCGGCCATGCTGGCGGCGATCCCGCTCGGCCGCGCGGGTACGCCGGAAGACGTGGCCGGTGCTGTCGGTTTCCTGGTTTCGCCCGCCGGTGCTTATGTGACGGGCACCACGCTGCATGTCAACGGCGGCATGTTCATGGATTGATTCCCCGAATCCGGGGCTTTTGGTAGAATCTCAACGTTTTTTTTCGTACCCCGAGGGGGAAGGAGTTTTTCGAATGGATAACATCGTAGAGCGCGTCAAAAAGATCGTCGCCGAACAACTGGGTGTGAACGAAGCGGACATCAAGAACGAGTCCTCCTTCGTCGACGATCTGGGCGCGGATTCGCTGGACACCGTCGAGCTGGTCATGGCGCTGGAAGAGGAATTCGAGTGCGAAATTCCGGACGACCAGGCCGAGAAGATCACGACCGTCCAGCAGGCTGTCGATTACATCCTCGCCAACAAGCAGTAAGCCAATTCCGGTTTGACCCCGACAAGGCCGGCCCGCTAGGCCGGCCTTGTTACTTTTGCTTTCGGAGTGCACATCTTGGCACGTCGCAGAGTCGTCATTACCGGCCTGGGTCTGGTTTCCCCGGTCGGCAACAGCGTCGAAGAAGGCTGGCAGAACATTCTTGCCGGCCGTTCCGGCATTGCGCCGATTACCCGTTTCGACACCTCCGGTTTCCCGGTCCAGTTTGCCGGCGAAGTCAGGAATTTCGACATCACCCAGTACATTTCCGCCAAGGACGCCCGGCGCATGGATACCTTCATCCATTACGGGCTGGCTGCCGGCATCCAGGCGGTACGCGATGCCGGGCTGGATCAGGAAGGTGTGGCTGATCTCGAGCGTGTCGGTGTCGCCATCGGTTCCGGCATCGGCGGCCTGCCGCTGATCGAAGCCACCAAGGATGAATACAACGCCGCTGGCGTGCGCAAGGTATCGCCCTTCTTCGTGCCCGGTTCGATCATCAACATGATCTCCGGCAACCTGTCGATCGAATTTGGCTTCAAGGGGCCGAACCTGTCGATCGTTACCGCCTGCACCACCGGCACCCATTCGATCGGCGAAGCCGCGCGCATCATCGAGTACGGCGATGCCGACGTGATGGTTGCCGGCGGTGCTGAATCGACGGTTTCGCCGCTCGGCCTGGGCGGCTTCTGCGCCGCCCGTGCGCTGTCCACCCGCAACGACGACCCGGCTACCGCCAGCCGTCCGTGGGACAAGGATCGCGACGGTTTCGTGCTGGGCGAGGGCGCCGGGGTACTGGTGCTTGAGGAATACGAGCACGCCAAGGCCCGCGGTGCGAAGATTTACGCCGAAGTGGCTGGCTACGGCATGAGTGCTGACGCTTATCACATCACCGCGCCGAACATGGACGGTCCGCGCCGTTCTATGGTCAATGCGCTGAAGAACGCTGGCGTGTCGCCGGCCGACGTTCAGTACGTCAACGCCCATGGCACCTCGACGCCGCTCGGCGACAAGAACGAGTGTGATGCGATCAAGGCGGCTTTCGGCGATGCGGCAAAATCGATCGTCGTCAATTCGACCAAGTCGATGACCGGCCACCTGCTCGGCGGCGCCGGTGGGATCGAGTCCTTGTTCACCGTGCTGGCCATCCATCACCAAGTGTCGCCACCGACCATCAACATCTTCAATCAGGATCCGGAATGCGATCTGGATTTCTGCGCCAATGCGGCGCGGCCGATGCAGATCGACATCGCGCTGAAAAACAACTTCGGTTTCGGCGGTACCAACGGCTCGCTGGTGTTCAAGCGGGTCTGAGGCGCTAGTCGCGAAAGCGTGTAACGGTGCAGTTGCCGATCATCATCGGACTGCACCGTTCTTCATTGCAGCGCCGCATTTTTCTGCTCGTCACGCTGGCGGTGCTGCTGGCCATCCTGCTCTTGCCTGTGTCGCTGGTGTGGCGTTCCTGCTGCCTGCTGCTGCTCTTGCCAATCTTGTCAAGGGGCTGGGGCAGGCTGAACGTGCTGCCCTGCCGTTTGCGTCTCGAGCGCGACGGCAGCGTTTCGCTTGCTCAGGCCGGCAGCGACGAATTCCGGCAGGCTTATTGTTTGCTTGGCGCGACGGTGCATCCGGCGCTGTGCGTGTTCCGGCTGCGCGAAGCGGGTGGCGGGCAAACGCATGTCGTGCTGGTGACCGGCGATAGTACGTCGGCCGACGAATTTCGCCGGCTGCGGGTCTTCCTGCGCTGGCGCGCAGTCTTCAGTGGTTCTCCCAGCGCGATGGAGTGAGTACCGTGTTGTGCGCGCGCGCCGCCGTTTCCGGATAATCCCGGGAATAGTGGAGGCCGCGGCTTTCCTTGCGGTGCATGGCGCAGCGGATGATCAGTTCGGCCGTCAGGACCAGGTTGCGCAGTTCGATCAGGTCGTGACTGACGCGGAAGTGCGAGTAGAACTCGTGAATCTCCTGCTTCAGCAGTTCGACCCGGTGCTCGGCTCGCTGCAGGCGCTTGGTGGTACGGACGATGCCGACGTAGTCCCACATGAAACGGCGTAGCTCGTCCCAATTGTGCGAAATGACGACTTCCTCGTCGGCGTCGGTCACCCGACTCTCGTCCCATTGCGGCAGCACCGGCAGTTCGCTGGGCGCTTGCGCCAGCATGTCGTTGACCGCGGCCTCCGAAAAGACGAGGCATTCGAGCAACGAGTTCGAGGCCAGACGATTGGCGCCGTGCAGGCCGGTGCAGGAAGCTTCACCGGCAACGTACAGCCCTTCGACGTCGGTGCGACCGTTGAGGTCGCAGACGATGCCGCCGCAGGTGTAATGAGCCGCCGGGACGACCGGGATCGGTTCGCGCGTGATGTCGATGCCGAGTTCCAGGCAGCGTGCGTGAATGTTCGGGAAGTGCTCGCGGATGAAGGTTTCGCCCTTGTGCGAAATATCGAGGTAGACGCAGTCGAGGCCGCGCTTCTTCATTTCGAAATCGATGGCGCGGGCGACGATGTCGCGTGGTGCCAGTTCGCAGCGCTCATCGTGCTCCGGCATGAAGCGCGTACCGTCTGGCAGCTTGAGCAAGCCACCTTCGCCGCGTACCGCCTCGGAGATCAGGAAGGATTTGGCGTTCGGGTGGTAGAGGCAGGTCGGGTGGAACTGGATGAATTCCATGTTGGCGACCCGGCAACCGGCGCGCCAGGCCATGGCGATGCCGTCGCCGGTCGAGGTGTCGGGGTTGGTCGTAAATAGATAGACCTTGCCGGCACCACCGGTGGCGATCAGCGTGTTGCGGGCTCCCATGGTCAGGACTTCGCCGCTCTGGTTGTCGAGGACGTAGGCGCCGAAACAGCGGTTTTCGCCGTTGCCGATCTTGCCGCCGGTGATCAGATCGACCGCGATGTGATCCTCGAATACCGTGATGTTCGGGTTGCTGCGGACTTTTTCCGTCAGTGTCTGCTGGACTGCGGCACCGGTGGCGTCGGCGACGTGGATGACACGGCGGGCGCTATGTCCGCCCTCACGGGTCAGGTGGTAGCCAGACTCGTCCTTGGTGAAAGGAACCCCTTGTTCGATCAGCCAGTCGATGGCGCGGCGACCATTTTCGACGACGAAGCGGGTCGCCTTCTCGTCGTTGAGCCAGGCACCGGCGACGAAGGTGTCGCGGATGTGCGCCTCGATCGAATCCTGGTTGTCGAGCACGGCGGCAATGCCACCTTGCGCCCAGCCGGAGGCGGAGTCCTCGAGCTTGCGCTTGCTGATCAGCGCGACCCGGCAATGTCCGGCGAGCCGCAATGCGGCGGATTGGCCGGCCAGGCCACTGCCGATGATGAGCACATCAAAGTTATGCACGATGACTTACTGGGAAAAATGGTCCGGGGCGCAATATAGCACGCAGGAAACGCTTCATGCAGTTACAGAAAATCACACGCGGGCGGGGATGGCGTTTACGGGGCTGCGTTATACTGCGCTCCGACAAGAATACTTCCCGGGGAAAAACGGCCATGAGCGAGCGCGAGGTCGATCAGTTACTGGTCGAGCGGGCGCAAGGCGGCGATCAGACTGCCTTCGACCAATTGGTGAGCAAGTACCAGCGCAAGCTGGGGCGCTTGCTGTCGCGCTTCATCCGCGATCCGGCCGAAGTCGAGGACGTGGCGCAGGAAGCCTTCATCAAGGCCTACCGCGCCTTGCCATCGTTCCGCGGTGACAGCGCCTTCTACACCTGGCTGTACCGGATCGGCATCAACACCGCCAAGAACTACCTGGTTTCCCAGGGGCGGCGGGCGCCGACCAGCACCGAATTCGACGCCGACGAAGCCGAAGGCTTCGAGGACGCCGCGCTGCTGCGCGACATCAACACCCCGGAAAGTCTGCTGATGTCGAAGCAGATTGGCGAGACGGTGAACGCGGCGATGGATGCCCTGCCCGAGGAGTTGCGCACGGCGATCGTCCTGCGCGAAATCGAGGGGCTTTCCTACGAGGAAATTGCCAGTCAGATGGATTGTCCGATCGGCACGGTACGCTCGCGCATCTTTCGCGCCCGCGAAGCGGTGGCCAGCAAGCTGCGTCCCTTGCTGGACATTGCGCCAGACCGGCGCTGGTGAAACATGTCTGCTGAAGAAAACATTGCCCATGCGGTTGTCCGTTCGCTCGAAGCGGACATGGTCGAGGTCGAAATTGAACAAGGTTGTGGTCGTTGCCATGAGGAAGGCGGCTGCGGCGGCCAGAACCTGACCCAGATGTTTGCCGCCGGGCCGCGCCACTATCGTCTGCTGAACACCGTCGGTGCCGGCGTTGGCGACCGCGTGGCGATTGCCATCGCGCCGGGCAGTGTGCGCCGTAGCGCCAACTTTGCTTATGGTGTGCCGCTTGCTGCCTTGTTCGTCGGTGCGCTCGCTGGCGGGCAACTGGCTGGCGACAACGGCGCCATGCTGGGCGCCGCTGCCGGATTGTTGCTGGCTTTTCTCTACCTTGCCTGGCGCAGGCCAGCGGCATCGCAAGTGGCAGCGCCGCAGATCGTTTCCCGCTTGCCGACCAAATCGGGGAGTTGCAGTCGATGAAGCGTTTTCTGGCCCTGCTCGCGTGCAGCCTGACGATCGGGTTCGTCCAGGCGCAAAACCGGTCGCTGCCCGATTTTGCCGACCTTGCCGAAAAGCAGGGGGCTGCGGTGGTTAATATCAGCACCCTGCAGACGCCGCGTGGGCGTTCCGGCGCTTCGCCGTTCCCGCTTGACGAGAGCGATCCGGCTTTTGAATTCTTCCGCCGCTTCTTTCCAAGGCTTCCCGGCGCCGGTCCGGCGCCGCGCGAATTCGAAAACCGCTCCCTCGGTTCCGGTTTCATCATCGGCGGCGACGGCCATATCCTGACCAACGCCCACGTCATCGAGGGCGCCGATGAGGTCATCGTCCGCCTCACCGACAAACGCGAATTCAAGGCCCGCGTCATTGGCGCCGACAAGCGCAGCGATGTCGCGCTGATCAAGATCGAGGCCAACGGTCTGCCGGTGGTGCGGTTGGGCAATCCGGACAAGCTGCGGGTTGGCGAATGGGTGGTGGCGATCGGTTCGCCTTTCGGTTTCGACAATTCGGTGACCGCCGGCATCGTTTCCGCCAAGGGGCGGGCCTTGCCGCAGGAGAACTATGTTCCCTTCATCCAGACCGATGTGGCGATCAATCCGGGTAATTCCGGCGGCCCGCTGTTCAACCTGGCGGGCGAGGTGATCGGCATCAACTCGCAGATCTACAGCCGCAACGGCGGTTACATGGGCTTGTCCTTCGCCATCCCGATCGATGTGGCGATGGATATCCAGCAACAGTTGCGAGCCGGCGGCAAGGTCAATCGCGGCCGTCTCGGCGTCGTCATTCAGGAGGTCAGCCGCGAACTGGCAGAATCGCTCGGGCTGAGTCGTCCGCAAGGCGCCATCGTCAATGCCGTCGAGGCCGACGGGCCGGCGGCGAAGGCGGGCATTGAGGCAGGGGACGTGATTCTGCGTTTCGACGGCAAACCGATCAACGCTTCCGCCGAACTGCCGCGACTGGTCGCGGCAACCGCGCCGGGAACGCGTTCCGTCGTACAGGTCTGGCGCAAGGGCAAGTTACGTGATCTGACTGTTGTTGTCGGCAAGGTCGCCGACGACGAGCCGGCAACGGGCAAGGCCCCGCGCGGCGCCAAGGCGCCGGCACTGACGAGCAATCGTCTCGGCCTGGTGCTCAGCGAACTCACTGCCGAACAACGGCGTGAGGCCGGGATCGATGCTGGCCTGCTGATCGAGGAGGTGCGCGCCCCGGGGGCACGTGCCGACCTGCAGGCGGGCGACATCATCGTCGCCGTGATCAGTCGCGGCACGACGACCGAGGTCAGGACAGTTGACCAGTTCAACCGCTTGCTCGCCACCTTTGACAAGGGCAGCGCCGTTACGCTGTTGATCCGGCGCGGCAACCTGCAGAATTTCGTCACCATCCGGGGCGGCAATGGCCATTGAACTGACCCTGCTCAGCCGCAGCTACTGCCACCTCTGCCATGACATGGAGGAGGCGTTGGCGCCACTGCTCGCCGAGTTCGAGGCCAGCCTCCAGGTGCTTGACGTCGATGCCGACCCCGATCTTGAAGCCCGTTACGACGAACTGGTGCCGGTCCTGCTGCACGGGGAAACCGAGCTATGCCACCACTTCCTGGACGCCGCCAAAACCCGTGAATATTTGAGCGGAATCCGCTAGAATTCACGGTCTTTCGAACCGAGCAGGGCGCCGAGCGCGCCCTTTTTTACTGGCTGCAATGGACCATATCCGCAATTTTTCGATCATCGCCCACATCGACCACGGCAAATCGACCCTGGCCGATCGCATCATTCATCTCTGCGGCGGCCTGTCCGACCGCGAAATGGAGGCGCAGGTGCTCGATTCGATGGATATCGAGCGCGAACGCGGCATCACCATCAAGGCACAGACGGCAGCGCTGCAGTACAAGGCGCGCGACGGCAGGGTGTACAACCTGAACCTGATCGACACGCCGGGACACGTCGACTTCTCCTACGAAGTCTCGCGCTCGCTGTCCGCCTGCGAAGGTGCGCTGCTGGTCGTCGATGCCTCGCAGGGTGTCGAGGCGCAGACGGTGGCCAACTGCTACACGGCGATTGAGCTCGACGTCGAAGTGCTGCCGGTGCTGAACAAGATCGACCTGCCGTCGGCCGATCCCGATACCGCCCGCCAGGAAATCGAGGATGTGATCGGTATCGACGCCACCGACGCGGTGCTCGCCTCGGCCAAGACCGGCCTCGGCGTCGAGGATATCCTGGAAGCGGTGGTCGCCCGTGTGCCGGCGCCCCAAGGTGATCCGGAGGCGCCGCTGAAGGCGCTGATCATCGACTCATGGTTCGACAACTACGTCGGCGTCGTCATGCTGGTGCGCGTCGTCGACGGCGAGATGAAGCCGAAGGACAAGCTCTATTTCATGGCCACCGGCGCCACCCAGTTGTGCGAACAAGTCGGCGTGTTCACCCCGAAATCGCTGCAGCGTCCGTCGCTGAAGGCCGGCGAAGTCGGCTTCGTGATCTCCGGGATCAAGGAACTGAAAGCCGCCAAGGTTGGCGACACGATCACCCTGGCCGACCGCAAGGCGGATGCACCACTGCCCGGTTTCAAGGAAATCAAGCCGCAGGTGTTCGCCGGCCTCTATCCGGTTGAATCGAACCAGTACGACTCGCTGCGCGAAGCGCTGGAGAAGCTCAAGCTCAACGACGCCTCGCTGCAGTACGAACCGGAAGTCTCGCAAGCGCTCGGCTTCGGCTTCCGCTGCGGCTTCCTTGGCCTGCTGCACATGGAAATCGTCCAGGAACGCCTGGAGCGCGAGTTCGACCAGGACCTGATCACCACTGCGCCGACCGTGGTGTACGAGGTCGTGCAGCGCGACGGCTCGGTGATCCAGGTCGAAAATCCGGCCAAGCTGCCGGAAGTTTCCAAGATCGAAGAAGTGCGTGAGCCAATCATCACCGCCACCATCTTCGTGCCGCAGGATTTCCTCGGCAACGTCATCACGCTGTGCAACCAGAAGCGCGGCAACCAGGTCGATATGCACTACCACGGTCGCCAGGTGAAGCTCGTGTACGAAATGCCGATGGCCGAAGTGGTCATGGATTTCTTCGACAAGCTGAAATCCTGCTCCAAGGGCTACGCTTCGCTCGACTACGATTTCAAGGAATACCGCGCCGCCGACGTGGTCAAGCTCGATATCCTGATCAATGGCGAGAAGGTCGATGCGCTGTCGCTGATCGTGCACCGCTCCAATTCGCAATATCGCGGCCGCGAACTGGCGTCCAAGATGCGCGAGCTGATTCCCCGCCAGATGTACGACGTCGCCATCCAGGCGGCAATCGGTTCGCACATCATCGCCCGCGAAAACGTCAAGGCAATGCGCAAGGACGTGCTTGCCAAGTGCTACGGCGGCGACATCACCCGCAAGAAGAAGCTGCTGGAAAAGCAGAAGGCCGGCAAGAAGCGCATGAAACAGGTCGGCTCGGTGGAAATCCCGCAGGAAGCCTTCCTCGCCGTGCTGCGCGTCGATAACTGAGATACCGCATGAACTTCGCCCTGATCCTCCTCGTCCTGACCGTCATCACCGGCATCCTGTATGCGGTCGACATCCTCAAGTTCCGGAAATTGCGCGCCGCCAGCGACAAGCAGCCCCTGTGGGTGGAGTGGGGCGCCGATTTCTTCCCGGTGATCCTGATCGTCTTCGTGCTTCGCTCCTTCCTGTTCGAGCCGTTCAAGATTCCCTCCGGCTCGATGATTCCAACCTTGCTGGTCGGCGACTACATCCTGGTCAACAAGTACGCCTACGGCATTCGCCTGCCGGTGATCAACACCAAGGTGATCGAGGTCAGTGATCCGCAGCGCGGCGACGTCATGGTCTTCCGCTACCCCGAGGATCCGTCGCTCGACTACATCAAGCGCGTCGTCGGCCTGCCGGGCGACACCATCGATTACCACAACAAGCAACTGCGCATCAACGGCGAGCCGGTGGCGATGAAGCCGGAGGCAGATTTCCTGCACGCCGAGCGCCTGTACTATTCGCAGCAGTTCACGGAAAAGCTCGGCCAAGTCGAACATCGCGTCCTCAACGATGCCGATGCACCGGCCTTCATCCCTGGCGTATCGTCCTTTCCCTACCGCGAGAATTGCACTTACAATGCCAGTGGCGTGACTTGCAAGGTGCCGGACGGTCATTACTTCATGATGGGCGACAATCGCGACAACAGCCGCGATAGCCGTGCCTGGGGGTTTGTGCCGGAAGAGAACATCGTCGGCAAGGCATTTTTCATCTGGCTGAATTTCAGCGATTTCAGCCGTATCGGTTCATTCAGGTAAGGTGAGAGTAATGAAACAACAACGCGGCGTGGCACTGACCGGGCTGATCCTCTGGGGTATCGTCCTCATCCTCGTGGCCGTTCTGGGCATGAAGGTGGTGCCTTCGGTGATCGAGTATTACAAGATTCAGAGCGCGATCAAGGCGGTGGTCGAGAAGGCCAAGCCGGAAGCGACGGTCCCCGAGTTGCGCAAATCCTTCGAAAAGTTTGCCGAAGTCGATCAGTTGGCATTTCCCTCGAAGAATCTCGACATTTTCAAGAACAACCGCGGGCAGATCGTCATCGAATTCGCCTACGACAAGAAAATTCCCTTGTTCGCCAACGCTAGCCTGCTGATCGAATACAAGGGGACGACCGCCAACTAGGCATGAGCTTGCAGATCCTTGCCGAGCGGATCGGCCATCGTTTTGCCGATCCGGCACTGTTGCGGACGGCGCTGACCCATCGCAGTTTCGGTACGCCCAATAACGAACGGCTGGAATTCCTCGGCGACGGCATTCTCGATTGTGTCATCGCCGCGCTCCTCTACCATCGCTTTCCGACCTTGCCTGAAGGCGACTTGTCGCGCCTGCGTGCCAATCTGGTGCGCCAGGAAAGCCTGCACCGGCTGGCGCAGGAGCTGGAAATCGGCAAGGCCCTGCGTCTGGGCGAAGGCGAGCTGAAAAGCGGCGGCGCGACACGCCCCTCGATCCTCGCTGATGCGCTGGAAGCGATCTTCGGCGCGATTTACCTCGATGCCGGTTTCGACACCGCGAGCAGTGCGATTTCCCGCCTTTACGCGCCAATGCTTGGCGAACTCAAGCCGGGGCAATTCCAGAAAGACGCCAAGACCCGCCTGCAGGAATGGCTGCAGGGCCGTAAGAAGCCGCTGCCGCGCTATGTGCTGCAGGAAACCAGTGGCGCCGCCCATGAACAATCCTTCGTCGTTGCCTGCGAGATCGATCAGCCGGCGCTGCGTACCCGCGGTACCGGTAGCAGCCGCCGCATCGCCGAACAGAACGCCGCCGAAGCGGCCTTGAAAGCCCTGAACCCATGACCGAAATCCGCTCCGGCTACATCGCCATCGTCGGCCGACCCAACGTCGGCAAGTCGACCTTGCTCAACCACCTGATCGGCGAGAAGATCAGCATCGTTTCGCGCAAGGCGCAGACCACCCGGCACCGCATCACAGGCATCCTGACCGAGGCCGACGCGCAGTTCGTCTTCGTCGATACGCCGGGCTTCCAGACCAAGTTCTCGAACGCCCTGAATCGGGCGATGAATCGCGGCGTGACGCAGACCTTGAACGACGTCGATCTCGTCCTCTTCGTCATCGAGGCCGGTCGCTACGACGCCAAGGACAAGGCGGTGGTGCGCCTGTTGCCGAAAGACCGCCCGGTGATCCTGGTCATCAACAAGACCGACCTGCTGAAGAACAAGGAAGCGCTGCTGCCTTTCCTCGCCGAGGTTTCGGCCGATTTCGACTACACCGCCGTGGTCCCGGTCAGCGCCGCCAAGGGCCGGCAGACGCAGGACCTGCTCAAGGAGGCGCGCAAGCACCTGCCGAACGAAGGCCTGATGTTCCCGGAAGACGACCTGACCGACAAGTCGGAGCGTTTCCTCGCCGCCGAATACATCCGCGAGAAGGTCTTCCGCCTGCTCGGCGACGAACTGCCTTACGCCACTGCTGTCGAGATCGAGAAATTCGAAGTCGAGGGCAACCTGCGCCGGATTTACGCAGCCATCGTCGTCGACCGCGAGAATCACAAGGCGATCGTCATCGGCAAGGGCGGCGAATCCCTGAAGCGCATCGCCAGCGAGGCGCGCCAGGACATGGAGCGGCTGTTCGACGGCAAGGTCTATCTCGAAGTCTGGGTCAAGGTGAAGTCGGGCTGGAACGACGACGAACGCCTGCTCAAGAGCCTCGGCTACGAGTAAGCCTGTTTCGCCATGAGTCTGCGCAGCAAGGTCGACGGCCAGCCCGCCTACGTGCTGCACAGCATGCCGTTTCGCGAGACCAGCCTGATCGTCGAGGTCTTCAGCCGCGATTTCGGCCGCATGGCGCTTTTGGCGCGCGGCGCCCGCCGGCCGCGGGCGGCGATCCGCGGCCTGCTGATGGGCTTCCAGCCGCTGGAAATCGGCTGGGCCGGCAAGGGCGAGGTGCTGACGCTGATGAAGGCCGAATGGGTCGGCGGCCAGCCGCTGCTCGGCGGCGAGGCGCTGTTCTGCGGTTACTACCTGAACGAACTGCTGATGCACCTGCTGCCGCGCGAGGACGCCCACCAGGCGCTGTTTGCCCGCTACGCCGAAACCCTGCAGCGGCTCGCCGCGCACAACGACGTGGCAACCCGCGAGGGCGACCTGCGCAGCTTCGAGAAAGCGTTGCTGCAGGAGCTCGGCTACGGCCTGATGCTCGAGCATGACGCCGCCGGCGAGCCGATTGTCGCCGAGGCGTTCTACACTTACCGGATGGAGCAGGGGCCGGTGCGCCTGGCGCACGCCGAAGCCGACGCCCAGGTGGTGCGCGGCAGCAGTCTGCTCGATCTCGGCGCCGGCGATTTCTCCAACCCGCGTTCGCGCGGCGAGGCCAAGACGCTGATGCGCACGCTGCTGAGCTATTACCTGGGCGGCCAGGAACTGGAAACCCGCAAGATTTTCAAGGAGTTGCAGGAACTGTAGTCCGTCTCGAACTTGCTATATAAACGTAACTTGCGTATATTTCATGAAAGCCTTGTTCGTTGAACTCCCCGCATTTTCGAGGTACAGAGCCGACTATCTCGATGACGAAGGCTTTCGTGGTTTGCAGCAATTCATGCTGACGAACCCGGAGGCTGGCGATGTGATCGAAGGGACTGGCGGTCTGCGCAAGTTGCGCCATGGCGACCCTCGTCGCGGCAAAGGCAAGCGCGGCGGCTTGCGGGTGATCTACTACTGGTGGGCTGGGGGCCGGCAGTTCTGGCTGTTCACCCTGTACGACAAGGACGAATCGAGTGATTTGAGTGCCGACGAGAAGAAGGTGCTCAAGCAGATGTTGAAAGCCGAATTGGAGGCACGAAGATGACCAAGCGGAATCTGTTTGCGGAAATTGCCGAGGGGTTTGATGCGCTGGCGAGCGAGCGTGCCGGCAAGCAGACCTTGCGTACGCATAAGGTCGAAGTTCAGCCGTTGCCGGCGCTGACTGCTGAGGAACTGGTCAGTTTGCGCGAACGGCTGCATCTGTCGCGTCCGGTATTCGCTCGCTACCTGCGTACGAATCCGAGGACGCTGGAAAACTGGGAGCAGGGCAGAGCCAAGCCAAATGCCCAGGCGACATTACTGATTCGCCTGGTGGAAAAATTTCCGGATACGGTGGATCGGCTTGCCGCAGTTTGACCCCCGAAATCTCAGCAGTAAACGTCAATCCACAGGCTGCCCGTCGTGAGCGGCATTCATCAGAGAGTTGCAGGAACCATGATCGAACTCGGCGTCAACATCGACCACATCGCCACCGTCCGCCAGGCCCGGCGCACCTACGAACCCGATCCCGTCTGGGGCGCCGTCGAGGCGCATCTGGGCGGCGCCGACGGCATCACCGTGCATCTGCGCGAGGATCGCCGGCACATTCAGGACTCTGATGTCCGCCGGCTCAAGGAAACGACGCAGATCAAGCTCAACCTGGAAATGGCGGCGACCGACGAGATGGTCGGCATCGCCTGCGCGACCCGGCCGGAAATGGCCATGCTGGTGCCGGAAGGGCGGCACGAGGTGACCACCGAGGGCGGCCTCGACATCGTCGGCCAGGAAGCCCGGCTCAAGGACGTGATCGCCCGCCTGCGCGACGCCGGCATCACCACCAGCGTCTTCATCGACGCCGAAATCCCGCAGATCGAGGCGGCGGCGCGGATCGGCGCCAGCGTCTGCGAGATCCACACCGGCCCCTACGCCCACGCCTTCTACGAGAAAGGCCGCGATGCCGAGGCGCCGGCGGTGCTCGCTGAACTACAGAAAATCCGCGTCGCCGGCCGTGCCATCCGCCAGCTCGGCATGCGCTTCAACGCCGGCCATGCGCTCAACTACTACAACATCCAGCCGGTCGCCCGGCTGGCCGGCATCCGCGAGCTGCACATCGGCCACGCCATCGTCAGCCGCGCCGTCTTTGTCGGCCTGCGCGAGGCGGTGCGCGAGATGAAGGCGCTGATGGTAGCCGCCGCCGAGCGTCCGGAAGCCGAATGATCTTCGGCATCGGCACCGACATCGTCGCCGTCGCCCGGCTGCGCGGCATGTGGGAACGGCACGGCGACAAGGCGCTGGACAAGCTGCTGGCGCCGGACGAGCTGGACGATTTCGCACGCGCCGCCGACAAGGGCCGCTTCCTGGCCAAGCGCTTTGCCGCCAAGGAAGCCTTCGCCAAGGCCTTCGGCAGCGGCGTGCGGCCGCCGGTGCTGCTGCCGGCGATTGCCGTCGGCCACGACGAACTGGGCAAGCCGGTATTCAACTTTCACGGTCAACTGGCGGAAATCGTCGAAAGCCGCCGCCTGATCGCGCACCTCTCGATCAGCGACGAAGCCGAATACGCCGTCGCCTACGTTTTGCTGGAGCAAGCATGAGCACCAGACTGCCCGGTCCGCTGATGATCGACATCGCCGGCACCGAACTCACCGACCTCGACCGCGAACGCCTGTGCCATCCGCTGGTCGGCGGCATCATCCTGTTCACGCGCAACTACCGCGACCGCGCCCAACTGACGGCGCTGTGCGACGAAATCCACGCGCTGCGCGAGCCGCGCCTGCTGATCGCCGTCGATCACGAGGGGGGCAGGGTGCAGCGCTTCCGCGAGGGCTTCACCCGGCTGCCGCCGATGCGCGCCCTCGGCCAGTTGCACGACAGCGATCCGGTCGCCGCGCTGGCCGCTGCCCGTGCCGCCGGTTTCGTCCTCGCCGCCGAACTGCGCGCCTGTGGCGTCGATTACTCGTTCACGCCGGTGCTTGACCTCGACTACGGTCCGTCGCGCGTCATCGGCGACCGTGCCTTCCACCGTGATCCGGCGGTCGTCGTTGCGCTCGCCGGCGCCCTCGGCGAGGGGCTGAAAGCCGGTGGCATGGGCACTTGCGGCAAGCATTTCCCCGGCCACGGCTACGTCATTCCCGACTCGCATGTCGAACTGCCGATCGACGACCGGCCGCTCGCGGCGATGGCCGATGACCTGCGTCCCTACCGCGAACTGGCACTCGATGCGGTGATGGCGGCGCATGTTATCTACGAGTGCGTCGACTGTAATACCGCCGTATTTTCAAATAAATGGATAACTTATTTGAGAAACGACTTTAAGTTTGACGGCGTCGTTTTTACTGACGATCTGTCGATGGCTGGCGCCAGCGTCGTCGGCGACATGCTGGCTCGCGTGCAGACCGCCTGGGCCGCCGGCTGCGACATGCTGCTTGTCTGCAACGCGCCGGACGCCGTCGCTCAGGTACTGGATGGCTGGCAACCGGAAATCGATGCGCGGCGCGGCGAGCGCGTCGCCCGGTTGCTGCCGGCGGATACCCGGCGCTATCCCGCCCCGCATCTCTATCGCGAAGCGCTGCAGGCGCTGGCCCGGCTTGCCTGAGTCAATCGTCGCCCCCGCGGCGCGCCGCCTTCAGCGCCGAATGCCGGCGCTTGGCTTCCTGGCGGCGGCGGACAGTGCCACGGCTCGGTTGGGTCGCACGGCGCACCTTGACCTCGGCACAGGCCGCGGCGACCAGCATTTCCAGCCGGCGCAGCGCCTCGGCGCGGTTTTTCTCGAGGCTGCGGAACTCCTGCGCCTTGATCACCAGTACGCCGTCCTTGCTGATGCGCCGGTCGTCGAGCGCCAGCAGGCGGGCACGGACGGCTTCCGGCAGCGACGAGGCGGCGATGTCGAAGCGCAGGTGGGCGGCGCTCGACACCTTGTTGACGTTCTGCCCGCCGGCGCCCTGGGCGCGGATGGCAGTAAATTCAATCTCGTCGGGCGGAATCGCGGGAATCTTCATGCCCGTCAGTGTAGCGCGGCGACGCGCCGGGAACGTACCGGCCATTCGCGGACTCCAAGCGGCGTCCGCCAACCCAGGAGATAACGATGAACGACAGCCTCTACGACATTCCGCTAAACACGCTCGACGGCCGCCCGGCCAGCCTGCGCGACCACGCCGGCGAGGTTCTGCTGGTGGTCAACGTCGCCTCGCGCTGCGGCCTGACGCCCCAGTACGAAGGCCTGGAAAAGCTGCACCGGGAACTGGCGGCGCGCGGCTTCCAGGTGCTCGGCTTCCCGTGCAACGATTTCGCCGGCCAGGAACCGGGCACGCCCGAGGAGATCGGCGCCTTCTGCAGCAGCAATTACGGCGTCAGCTTTCCGCTGTTCGCCAAGTTGCAGATCAACAGCGCGCCGCGCCATCCGCTCTACGCGGCGCTGATCGCGGCGGCACCGGCGACCGTCTTCCCGGCTGGCAGCGATTTCCGCGCCAAGCTCGCTGGCTACAACATGCTGCCGGCCAATGACAGCGACGTGCTGTGGAATTTCGAGAAATTCCTGGTTGACCGCGACGGTCGCGTCGTCGGCCGCTTCTCGCCCGATACCGCGCCCGACGACGCGGCGCTGCGCGTGGCAATCGAGGCAGGGCTCTGATGCCGTCGCCGGCCAAGCCCGATATCTGTCGCCCGACCGGCGACGCCGAGCTGGCGATGCTCGACGTCTATATGCCGATGATGAAATCGGCGGCCATCGTCTCGGCCGGCCAGCTCGGCCTGTTCGAAGCGCTCGCCGCCGGGCCGCTGGCCGCCAGCGAATTGGCCGGGCGGCTGCAGGCGTCGGCGCGCGGCATCGCGACGCTGGCCGATTTCCTCGTCGCCATCGGCTATCTCGAACGCCAGGACGAAGCCTACGCCAACACGGCGTCGACCCAGCGCTGGTTCACCTCACGCGGCACTGTCGATTACACGCCGGGCCTGCTGTGGACCGCCGAAGCCTGGCCGATGCTGGGCGAGCTGGCCGGTGCGGTGCGCCGCGGCGGGCCGCAGACCACGCTGTGGCAGGCGATGCAGGCGCGGCCGCAGCTCGGCGAGCGGTTTTCCGCCTACATGGGCGCCTTCGCCCGCGACCTCGGCCCCGACTTGCTGGCGCGTGTGCCGGTAGGCGACGACCAGCGCCGCCTGCTCGACCTCGGCGGCTCGCACGGCTTGCATTCGATCCGCTTCTGCGAGCGCTATCCGCAACTCAGCGCGCAGATCGTCGACCTGCCCAGCGCGCTGAGCGAAACGCCGGCGACCATCGCCGCCCACGGCCTGGCCGAGCGCATCGCGTTGACCCCGGGTGATGTCCTCGAGTTCGACTGGGGGCAGGGCTTCGACCTCGTCTTCTACCTCTCGGTCGCGCACAACCAGAGCGCCGACGACAACCGCCGCGTCATCCGGCGCATCCGCGATAGCCTGAAGCCCGGCGGCCTGCTGGTGATCCACGAATACCTCGACGACCAGCCGCCCGGCGCCTACCACGCCGCCTTCAAACTGACGTTGCTCTACGAGACCGGGACGCAGATCCACCGCGAAGCCGACTATCGCGACTGGCTGGCCGAAGCGGGCTTTGCCAGCGTCGAACGCATCGACCTTGATCCACGGGAAAAGGGCTCGTTGCTGCTGGCCCGCTGCTGAGGCTGGTTTCAGTCGGCCAGCGCGAAATCCACCGCCGCCTGCGCATGCAGCCGCGTGGTGTCGAACAAGGGCAGCGGCGAGTCGTCCGGGCCGATCAGCAGCGAAATTTCCGTGCAGCCAAGTATCACCGCTTCGGCGCCGCGGCAGGCCAGGTCGGCGATGATGGCGCGGTAAGCAGCGCGCGACGTCGGTTCGCTGCGGCCAAGGCACAACTCGTCGTAGATCACACTATGCACGATCTCGCGCTGCTCGGCATTGGGCAGCAGCACCTCCAGCCCGTGCGCGCGCAGGCGCTCGACGTAGAAATCCTGTTCCATCGTGAAGCGCGTGCCAAGCAAGCCGACCCGCGTCAGCCCGGCAGCCCGGATCGCCGCCGCCGTCGGGTCGGCGATGTGCAGCAGCGGCAGGTTTACCGCCGCCGCAATGGCTGGCGCTACCTTGTGCATGGTGTTGGTGCACAACACCAGCGCTTCGGCGCCGGCCGCCGCCAGGGCGCGGGCGGCGTCGGCCAGGCGGGCGCCGGCCGTGACCCATTCGCCGGACTGCTGCAACTGCTCGATCTCGGCGAAGTCGACGCTGTAGAGCACCAGCTTCGCCGAATGCAGGCCGCCCAGGCGGGCGCGGACCTGTTCGTTGATCAGGCGGTAATAGGGCAGCGTCGATTCCCAGCTCATGCCGCCGATCAGGCCGAGGGTCTTCATCGTCATCAGCGCTCCGCCTGGGCCAGATGGACGCCGAGGCCGGCAAAAACGCCGGCAAAGCCGCGCCGTAACCAGGACTGGACGCGCGGTGCCTCGATGACCGTGCGCCGGAAGGCGTGCGCCAGCAGCCCGTAGACAACGAAAACGACGAAGGTCATCAACATGAAGACGGCGCTGAGCTGCGCCAGTTGCAACAAGGGCGAACCCTGGGCGGGATCGACGAACTGCGGCAGGAAGGCGAGGAAGAAAATGCTCAGCTTGGGATTCAGGATGTTGAGCAGGAAGGCCTTGATGACCCACTGGCCGGCCGTCTGTCGGCGGTGGTCGCTGTTGACCGCGAAGCTGTCGCGATCGCGCCAGGTGGCGACGGCGATATAGAACAGGTAGGCGACGCCGGCGAACTTCAGCAACTGGAAGGCGAGGGCGCTGGCGTGCAGCAACGCGGCCAGCCCGAGCACCGTCGCCAGCAGGTGCGGCAGGATGCCGGCGGTACAGCCGAGCGCCGCATAGAGCGCGGCTCGCCGGCCGTGAACCAGCGCCGCGGAAATCGTGAAGATGACGCCGGTGCCGGGAATCAGCACGACGATCAGCGAGGTCAGCAGGTATTCGTAGCTCGGCATGGGCGTCTTCGGGAACGGTGACCACAGCATCTTACGGCATGTCGAAGCACTTGGCAGGCGCGGCATGCACAATCCAATGACTCTGGAATTGGCTGCGGAAGTCGGGGACAATGCCCCCCGTTGAGAAATCTCGGAATCCCCAAATTGAAAAGCCTGCCGGTTGTTCTCGCGCTATCGGTTCTTGCAGCACCCGCAGCGGCCCAGTTTGTCCCCGGCCCCGAGTTCTACAACCAGCCCGCCTTGTCGGCGGTCAATCTCCTCCCGGCCTACGACGCTGGCTTGAGCGGCGCCGGGGTGCGGGTCGGGGTGGTCGATAGCGGCATCAATCCCGGTCACGTCGAGTTCGCCAATGCCATCCTGGCTGGCTACAACTCGTACACCAACCGTGCCGGCAACAGCGATTTTTCGAGCTTCCTTGAGGACTACTACAACCACGGTACCCTGGTCGCCAGCGTGCTTGCCGCCCGCCTCGACGGTGCCAACCGCGCCAACAACATGCAAGGCGTTGCCTACCGGGCGGGACTGGTCATCGGCGCGTTGAATTTCGTTGCCGACGATCAGTTCAACGTTATCTACATCGCATCGTCGCTCGACTACGTCAGTGGTTTGTCGACCAAGGTCATCAACAATAGCTGGGAGTTCGCCTCGGGCACGATCGACCCGGCGCTCAATTACCAGAGTCTGTTGCGCGATTACCCGATCGTTATTTCGGCCATCGACAGCGCACTGGCCCGGGGCAGCGTCCTCGTTTTCACTACGGGTAACGAAGCCGCTGCCAACCCCGGAACCCCCGCCATCGTGCCCGCGTATGACTCGGCGATCGCCGCCCGAGGCGGCTTCATCGTCGTTGCGGCGACCAACAATGGGGGGACGGCCCTGGCTGGGTATTCGAACCGCTGTGGTGTCAGCAAGGAATACTGCCTGGCCGCCCCGGGAGGCGACGACGTTCCCGGCCTGCCGCTATCCAGCACCGGCATTCTCGGCGCCGACAGCACGGCGCAGGAGGGTTATTTTCACGCCACGGGGACGTCCGCCGCCGCGCCCATCGTATCCGGCGCGGTGGCGCTGGTCGCCGAGCAGTTTCCTTGGATGAGCAACAAGAATCTTGCGGTGACCGTCCTCACCACCGCCAACCGAGCGGCCAACCCGGATGTCGAATGGGGACGCGGCCTGCTTGATGTGGGCAAGGCGATTCGCGGACCCGGCTTGTTCGAAGAGGACTTCGCGGCGAATCTCCCGGCGGGCTACACCTCGATCTTCAGCAACGACATCGGCTACCGTCCCGGACTGAATGGCGGGCTGATCAAGCTCGGCGGCGGCACCCTGGCGCTGACCGGAATGTCCAGCTATACCGGCAATACCGTCGTCGACGGCGGCACGCTGGTGGTCAATGGCAGCCTGCTCAGCCCGGTCACCGTGGGTACAGCCGGCACGCTGCGCGGCACGGGCAACTTGTCGGGGGCCGTGACGGTGAACGGCGTGCTGGCGCCCGGCGACCCGGTGGGCGAGCTTACGGTGGGTGGCAATTTGACGATGGGCCCCACGGCCAGGTTTCATACCGGGGTCGCAAGCGCTAGCGCTTTTGGCCAGCTGGATGTCGTCGGGAGCGCGGCGTTGCCGGACGACGCCAGAATCGTCGTACAGGTACTGGGCCCCGGTTACAACACGGCGGGCAGGCTGGAGGACGTCATCCGGGCGGGAACGCTGATCGGCAATGGTAGTTTCAGCGTCACCGACAATTCCCTGCTGTTCAACTTTTCCGCCAGCCAGGACGGCAATACCGTCGACCTGCTGGTGCGGCACGATGCTTCCGTAAATCTGCAGGAAATGGTGAGCAATGCCGGCAAGCGCTCGGCGAGGTCGGCGGCCAGGGTCATCGATGATGAACTTGCCGGCAATCCGGCGAGCCGGCTTGGGGGAATGTTCGGGGGCTTCACCGATGGGCAGGAAAGCCTGCTTGCGCAGGCCATCAGCCAGACGCTGCCGCTGCTGAGCGGCGAAACCAGCCGTGTCGCCCAGTCGGTAATGGGCTACGTCGGCAGCATTGTCCAGACGCGTCGAGATGATCCCGCTGGCTTGCCGGAAAATTCGTCGGTCGATGGCGACCGGGAAATGTGGCTGCGGCCGTTCGGCACCCGGGCCGAGCAGAAGGATCGCGGGGATGTTCCCAGCTATGACCTCAGTACTGGCGGCATGGTGCTCGGCACCGAGGCAGCGGTTTCCGCTGCCAGCCGTCTTGGCCTCGCTTTTGCCTACGCCAGCAGCCGCGTGCAAGGCGGAACGTTGGGCGCTTCCCACCGCGCGGAGATGCTCGGCTATCAGTTGCTCGGCTATGGCAGTCATGCCCTCGATGCCGATAGCGAACTGAGCTTTCAGGCAGGATTCGGGCGAAATGCCACCGAGGGTCGGCGTCACATTCCATTCGCCTCGGGCACGGCGCTTGCCAAGTATCACAGCCTGACGGCCAGCGCCGGGATAGGTTGGGAAAGAAGATTCCAGCTCGACGAAAAAACGAGCTTCCTGCCGTCGATCCGGGCCGATTACCGCTGGGTCAGGGATGGCGCCTACCGGGAAAAGGGGCCGGCCACGCTGTCGCCGCTGTTGCTCGACGTCGCCGGGCGTGTTTCGGAGGAACTGATGCTGGGACTGAACGGGCGGATGAACTACCGTCTGAATGCCTCGACCGCGCTCAGCGTCAACGTCGGTGTCGCTTACGATGCAATCAACGGGAACGCGCCCGTTCGGGCGGCGTATGCGGCCGCGCCCGAAGCGTCGTTCGCGACGCATGGCATCGATCGCAGTCCCTGGCAGGCCAGTGGCGGTCTGTCGCTGGTGCATCGGCACAAGAGCGGGGTGGAAATCAAGCTGCGTTATGACGCCGAGTCGCGTCGCGCTTACCTGTCTCATGCGGCGTCGGCCGTTGTGCGCTGGACTTTCTAGCCACGCGTCGGTCAGGTGCCGAAAATCTGCAGCCGCACGTCGACAGTCAGTTCCAGCCGGCTGAGTTGCGCCGCCTTTTCCCGGCCGGCCGGGCTGGCGCGGTAGAAGTGCGGGGTCATCACCAGCAGGTCGGCGATTTGTTCCTGGCTGGCGAGTTCGATGCGGCAGGACAGCGCTTCGCGCTGCTCCAAGGCAAATCCCGGTGGTGCCTGATCGTTCGGCGGCGCCGGGGTTTTCAGCGTCGGGTAGATGATCTCGCGCAGTTCGCGCAGATGGTCGGGGCCGGCGTCGATCATGATCAGCTGGCCGCCCGGCTTGAGCACGCGGGCGAATTCCGGGTAGACCGGGAAACCGAACAGGCAGAGCACGCGGTCGAGCGTCGCCGGCAGTACCGGCAGATTGGCGTTACTGCCCACCACCCAGGTTGCGGTGCCGCGCTGTGCTTTGGCCGCCGCCTGGACGGCCCATTTCGAGATATCGAGGCCGAGCAGCGCCGGGGTTTTTCCGGCGGCTTCGGCTGCCGTGGCAAGCTGGCGCAGGTAGTAGCCTTCGCCGCAACCGGCGTCGAGGCAGGCGGCGTCGGCCGGCAGGTCGGCCAAGGCGGCGCGCGCTGCCAGTTCGGCGATCGGCCGGTAATGGCCGGCTTCGAGGAAGCGACGGCGGGCGGCGACCATTTCCTTGCTGTCGCCGGGATCGCGCGAACGCTTGTGCTGGACCGGCAGCAGATTGACGTAGCCTTGCGCGGCCTGGTCGTAGCGGTGGCCGGCCGGGCAGGTCCAGCCGCCATCGACGCTCGCCAGCGGCGCGCCGTCGAGCGGGCAGGCGAGGGCGGTGAACGCTGTCGTCGCCATCGCCGCCCTCAGGCCGCCTTGAGCAGTGCCGAAGCTTCCTCGCGGGCGCGCTTGGCTTCGTCGAGCAGGTAGCGCTGGTAGTCGTCGAGGTCGCCGTCGAAGGGACCGACGCCGCCGCGCGAGACCAGCCAGAATTCGTCGCAGACCGAGCGCAGCATGGCGCGGTCGTGGCTGACCAGCATCACCGTGCCTTCGAACTCGTTGAGCGCGACGGAAAGCGCCTCGCGCGTGTAGAGGTCGAGGTGGTTGGTCGGTTCGTCGAGGAGCAGCAGGTTGGGCCGCTGCCAGACCAGCATGCACAGCACCAGGCGCGCCTTCTCGCCGCCGCTCATGGTGCCGACCGCCTGCTTGACCATGTCGCCGCCGAAGTTGAAGTTGCCGAGGAAATTGCGCAACTCCTGCTCGCGGCCGGGGACGTTGCTGCGCCCGGCGGCGATTGCTTCCTTGGCCAGCCGGATCATGTGTTCGAGCGGCGTGTCCTGTGGGCGCAGCACGTCGAGTTCCTGCTGCGCGAAGTAGCCGATGTTCAGCCCCTTGCCTTCGGTGACCTGGCCGCTGATCGCGCCGAGGTCGCGGGCGATGGTCTTGACCAGCGTGGACTTGCCCTGGCCGTTGGCGCCGAGGATGCCGATGCGCTGGCCGGCCATCACCGAACGGTTGATGCCGCGCACGATGGTCGTCGGCGGCGTGCCGGCCGGCGCATCGGCGGGCGGCGGGTAGCCGATGGCGACATCGACCATCGACAGCATCGGGTTGGGCAGGTTCTGCGGTTCCTGGAATTCGAAGCTGAAGTCGGCGTCGGCCAGCACCGGCGCAATCTTTTCCATGCGCTCCAGCGCCTTGACCCGGCTCTGCGCCTGCTTGGCCTTGCTCGCCTTGGCCTTGAAGCGGTTGATGAACGATTGCAGGTGGGCGATCTTGTCCGCCTGGCGAGCCATCGTCGCCTGCTGCAGCGCCATCTGCTCGGCGCGCATGTCCTCGAACTTGCTGTAGTTGCCGCCGTAGCGGACGAGCTTGGCGTTGTCGATGTGCAGCGTGACCTGGGTGATCGCGTCGAGGAACTCGCGGTCGTGGCTGATCATCACCAGCGTGCCCTGATAGCGCTTGAGCCAGGCTTCGAGCCAGACCATGGCGTCGAGGTCGAGGTGGTTGGTCGGTTCGTCGAGCAGCAGGATGTCGGATGGGCACATCAGCGCGCGCGCCAGTTGCAGGCGCATGCGCCAGCCGCCGGAGAAGCTGTTGACCGGCTGGTAAAGCTCGGAGACCTTGAAGCCGAGGCCGAGGATCAGCGCCTGGGCGCGCGCCTCGGCATCGTGCTCGCCAGCGTCGTGCAGCGCCATGTAGGCCTCGGCCATACGCATGCCGTCGTCGCTCGCCTCGGCGGCGGCGACCTCGTTACGGGCGGCGAGCAGCGGCGTGTCGCCGTCGATGACGAAATCGGTCGCCGACTGGTCGGTTTCCGGCATCTCCTGCGCGACCTGGCCCATGCGCCACTGGCTGGGCATCGAGAAATCGCCGCCATCCTCGTGCAGCTTGCCGCTGAGGAGCGCGAACAAGGTCGACTTGCCGGCGCCGTTACGCCCGACCAGGCCGACCTTCTCGCCCGGATTGATGGTGACCGTGGTCTTGTCGAGCAGCACTTTCGTGCCGCGACGCAGAGTGACTTTGCTGAGGACGATCAAAGCAGGCCAGCGCTTTCCTCGACGCCCAGATGCACGTTCATCGCCTGCACGGCGGCGCCGGAGGCGCCCTTGCCCAGGTTGTCGAGACGGGCGATGACCAGCATGCGTTCGGTGTTGCCGAAGACGGCGATGTCGACGCGGTTGCTGCCGTTGTTGGCTTCGACATTGAAGAAACCGCCGTCGGTGGTGGCGTCGAGATCGACCGGCAGGACATTGATGAAGCGCTCGCCGGCGTAGTAGTCGGCGATGATCTTCTGGACGTCGGCCGGCGTCGCGGCGCGGGTGAATTGCGCCGGGTGCAGGTAGGCGGTGACGGCCAGGCCCTTGTAGAACGGTCCGACGATGGGCTGGAAGATCGGGGCCACGCTCAGGCCAGTGTAGGCCTGCATTTCCGGCAGGTGCTTGTGCGCCAGGGCGAGCGCGTAGGGGCGCGGTGCCTTCAATTGCGTCGTGCTGGCGGCAGCGGCCTCGTAGTCGGCGATCATCGACTTGCCGCCGCCCGAGTAACCGGTGATGGAATTGGCGGCGATCTGGGTGGCGGCCGGCAGCAGGCCGGCGGCGACCAGCGGGCGCAGCGCCAGGATGAAGGCGGTGGCGTGACAGCCGGGGTTGGCGATGCGCTTGCTGGCGCGGATCCTGGCGCGCTGTTCCGGGCACAGTTCGGGCAGGCCGAAGACCCAGTCCGGATTGACGCGGTGCGCGGTCGAGGCGTCGATGATGCAGGTGTTCGGGTTGTCCACCAGGCTGACCGATTCCTTGGCCGCCGCGTCGGGCAGGCAGAGGAAGGTGATGTCGGAGGCGTTGATCAGGCGCTTGCGCTCGGCGAGATCCTTGCGCTTGTCGGCGTCGATCTTGAGGATTTCGATATCGGCGCGCTGCGCGAGGTATTCGTTGATCTGCAGGCCGGTGGTGCCTTCCTGGCCGTCGACAAAGACTTTATAGCTCATGGTGGGTCCGCGGTTCGGGTTGGTTGAACGGGAATTCTGGCAGAAAAGCGTGTCGCTTTGGCGACAGCCCGGAAAAGCCAAGGGCAGCCGAAGCTGCCCTTGAAAGATCCGGCAGTTTCCGGAATTACTTGGTACGGCTGCGGTATTCGTCGGTGCGCGTATCGATTTCGATCTTGTCGCCGATTTCGACGAAGGCCGGCACCGGCAGTTCGAAACCGGTTGGCTTGATGCGGGCCGGCTTCATGACCTTGCCCGAGGTGTCGCCCTTGACGGCCGGCTCGGTGTATTCGACTTCGCGCACGAGCATGGTCGGCAGTTCGACCGAGATCGCCTTGCCGTCGTAGAAGACGACTTCGCAGGGCATGCCGTCATCAAGGTACTTGAGCGCGTCGACCATGTTCTCGGCTTCAACTTCGTACTGGTTGTACTCGGCGTCCATGAAGACGTACATCGGGTCGGCGAAGTAGGAGTAGGTGACTTCCTTCTTGTCGAGGACAACGACCTCGAACTTGTCGTCGGCCTTGTAGACCGCTTCCGACGGGTTGCCGGAAAGCAGGTTCTTCAGCTTCATCTTGACGACGGCGGCGTTGCGGCCGGACTTGTTGTATTCGGTCTTCTGGACGACGAGCGGGTCGCTGCCGACCATGATCACGTTGCCAGAGCGGAGTTCCTGAGCGGTCTTCATGTGGGATATCCCAAAGCGGAAAAATAAAACGCGAGATTATACCTGCGCGGCGCAGAATTTGACGAGATTCGTCGCCAGATCGGGCTGCATGCGCAAGGCCGCGTTCCAGCCCGCGGCGTGGTGGGCGATTGCGTCGTAATGGCCGAGAAAATCGGCCCAGGCGGCGGTGCAATCGGCCCCTGTGTTCCAGGCCAGGAATAGCTGGCGCAGCGCGCGAGCCGCCGGCTCGGCGAGATCGGCGCAGTAGCGGTCGAGGAAGGCGTCCAGCTTGCCCAGGTGGGCGTCGTCGTCCTGCCGGTAGATCTGCCAGACGAAAGGCCGGCCGGCCCACTGGGCACGGACGAAGGAATCCTCACCGCGCACGAAGTTGATCGCGCAGTGGCGCAGCAGCGCGTCGTAGTCGTCCTGGGCAAGAAAGGGGATTGGCTCGATGCGCGCCAGGCCGAGCTGCCACGGTCCGTCGCCACCCAGGCAGGCGCGCACCGCAGCCAGCGGCTGGCCGGGCGGCACCAGGCAGCGCAGCGGCCGGGGTGAGGCGGCAAAAGCCTCAAGCAGGCTGGCGACCGGCGCCGTCGCGTAGCAGAACAGGCTGATTTCCGGCGTCGCCGGCAGCGCGGCGAGTGGCGCCGCCGGTAGCCGGGCTTCGCGCGGCAAGCCGGCGGTCGACGGCGAAAAACCGGGAAAAACGAAATGCTTGGTCAGCGGCAGCGAGGGGTGCGGCGATGCCATGCCGTGGCAGGATTCGACCCAGGACTCGGCGCTCAGGTATTCGAGGTTGAGCCACACCGGGCGCGCCGGCCGCTGCGCCATGCCGGCAACGTACCCGGGCGGTAGCTCGCAGGCAAAAGCTTCAACGACGACGTCGGCGGTTTTTGCCTCGGCAAGCCAGTCGACCGTGGCGTCGTCCACCCAGTGGCGCACTTCGACGCCGGCCAGCGCCTGCGCTGGCAACGCCGGATCGCAGGCCGGGCAGAGCGGCTGCAGGCTGGCCAGATCGTCCACCCACAGGCGCACACGTTTGCCATGCTCGGCCGCCAGTTGGCGGGCGAGTCGCCAGCAGACGCCAATGTCGCCGTAGTTGTCGACGACGCGGCAGAAAATGTCCCAATGTGGCTGCATGGGCGGCATGTTAACATCGCGGCCCGTGCCTTCTTCCCCGTTTTTCGCCCATTCCGACGGTCGACCGTGGCTTTTGATTCAAAATCCTTCCTCGCATCGCTGACCGAACTCCCCGGTGTTTACCGCATGATCGGCGCCGACGGCGCCGTGCTTTACGTCGGCAAGGCCAAGAACCTGAAGAAACGGGTCGCCTCCTACTTCCGCGACAACCTGTCGAGCCCGCGTATCGCCCACATGGTCAGCCAGATCGACCACGTCGAGACGACGGCGACGCGCACCGAAGCCGAAGCGCTGCTCCTTGAAAACAACCTGATCAAGTCGCTGGCGCCGCGTTACAACATCCTTTTTCGCGACGACAAGTCCTACCCCTACATCGTGCTGACGCGCGACAAGTTCCCGCGCCTCGGCTTCTACCGCGGCAACCCCGACCGCAAAGCAGACTACTACGGGCCTTATCCGTCGTCGTGGGCGGTGCGCGACAGCATCCACCTGCTGCAGAAGATGTTCCGCCTGCGCACCTGCGAGGACAGCGTCTTCGCCAACCGCTCGCGGCCCTGCCTGCTTTACCAGATCAAGCGCTGCAGCGGACCCTGCGTCGGCTACATCGCGCCCGACGACTACGCCGCCGACGTCCAGTACGCGGCAATGTTCCTCGCCGGGAAGCAGCAGGAAGTGATCAAGCGCCTCAACACGGCGATGGAGAAGGCTGCCGAGAAGCTCGCCTTCGAACTGGCGGCGATCTACCGCGACCAGATCCAGTCGCTGCACCAGGTCCAGGAAAAGCAGTTCGTCTCGAGCAGCAAGGGCGAGGACGTCGATATCGTCGTCGCCGTGCGCGAAGCCGGGCAACTCTGCGTCAACCTGGCGATGGTGCGCGGCGGCCGCCATCTTGGCGACCGGCCGCTGTTCCCGAGCAATGCCGGCGACTCGACCGCCGCCGACGCGCTGACAGCCTTCCTGCGCCAGCATTACGAATTGCACCCGGCGCCCGGCCGCTTGCTGGTCTCGCCGCTGCCCGAAAGCGAAGAGCTTGAGGAAACCGCCGCCAGCCTGGCCGAACTCGCCGGCCGCCCGGTGCCCCTCGCCGAAGCGCGCACGCTGACGCAGAAAGCCTGGGTCGATATGGCGCTGCAGAACGCCCGCCTGGCGATCCTGGCGCGCAACCAGACGACGGCGCAGCAGGAGCAGCGCCTGGCTGCACTGCAGGAGGCCTTGCAACTGAACGAGCCGATCACCCGTATCGAGTGCTTCGACATCAGCCACACCATGGGCGAGAGCGCCGTCGCTTCCTGCGTGGTCTACGACGGCAACCAGATGAGCAAGCGCGATTACCGCCGCTTCAACATCCGCGACATCACGCCCGGCGACGACTACGCGGCGATGCGCCAGGCGGTGACGCGGCGCTACGACGGCGTGGCCAGCGGCGAGGGCAGGGCACCCGACCTGATCCTGATCGACGGCGGCAAGGGCCAGGTCGCCTCGGCCTGGGCGGCGCTCGCCGACCTCGGCCTGACCCATCTCAACATGATCGGCGTCGCCAAAGGCGAGGAGCGCAAGCCCGGCCTGGAAAGCCTGATCTTCCCGGAGGCCGACGGCCGGCCAGCGCTCAACCTGCCGTCCGACCACCCGGCGCTGCACCTGATTCAGGAGGTGCGCGACGAAGCGCACCGCTTCGCCATCACCGGCCATCGCGGCCAACGCGCCAAGAGCCGCAAGACATCCACGCTGGAAAGCCTGCCCGGCGTCGGACCGGCCCGCCGTAAAGCGCTGATCACCCGTTTCGGCGGCCTGGCCGGCGTGCGCGAGGCGAGCATCGACCAGCTCGCCGAGATTCCCGGCATCGGCCGCGAACTGGCCGAAAAGATCCATTCCGCCTTACACTGACGGCCTATGCCATTCAACATTCCCATCCTGCTGACCTGGTTGCGCATCGTCGCCATTCCGCTGCTGATCGCGATCTATTACCTGCCGGCCGATTGGGCGAGCGGGCAGGAACGCAACCTGATCGCGACGCTGATCTTCATTGCCGCAGCGCTGACCGACTGGGCTGACGGCTACCTGGCACGCAAGCTGAACCAGACCTCGGCCTTCGGCGCCTTTCTCGATCCGGTCGCCGATAAATTGATGGTCGCCGCCGCGCTGATCGTGCTGGTCCAGCTCGGGCGGGCCGATGCCGTCGTTGCTTCAATCATCATCGGCCGCGAAATCACCATTTCGGCATTGCGCGAATGGATGGCCAAGATCGGCGCGGCGAAGAGCGTCGCCGTCTCGATGCTGGGCAAGATCAAGACCACGGCGCAGATGGCGGCGATTCCGCTGTTGCTGTACCAGGCACCGCTGTACGGCATGAACACGATGCAGGCTGGCGAGTGGCTGATCTGGCTCGCCGCCTTGTTGACCTTGTGGTCGATGGGCTATTACCTGCGCATGGCCTGGCCGGAAATTGCCCGGCGCAGTGCGGAAAAATAGCGCAGGGTGTTGACAAGACCCTTGGGGCGTCTATAATGCGCGCTCTGTTTGACGCGGCAGTAGCTCAGTTGGTAGAGCGATACCTTGCCAAGGTATAGGTCGAGAGTTCGAGACTCTTCTGCCGCTCC